>Ga0326727_10002512_pt1 | contig 62278 bp, 47 predicted proteins | sample MB2enrmetagenome_FD_207643 | JGI IMG/M metagenome (GOLD analysis project Ga0326727, IMG submission 207643) | Lab enriched peat soil microbial communities from McLean, Ithaca, NY, United States - MB29MY | ecosystem: Environmental > Terrestrial > Soil > Wetlands > Peat | place: USA: New York...
AAAGATATTTGAAATTTTCGGAAGGGGGCAACCGCCGGCCACTCGAACAGGAGAACCACAAAAGGCTCACGTCGGCTCTTCAGAAAATTTCAAATATCTTTGGCTAGGATTAGGATTAAGATTAGGACGATCACGCGAAACGGAGTGATGAAAAGAGAAAAACCCGCGGCTGCCACAGCCGATGGAACCGTCGGCTTGACGTGGCGGGAAGAGGCGCGCCGTCTGAACCAAGCTCAGGGGCTGGGCTGGCGGGAGCAATGGCTGGTGTTCCTTTTTGCCGCATCGGCCATCGCCATCCGCGAACCGGACATGCTGGTGAATCCGCAGTTTTACGCCGAGGGCGGAACGTGGTACGCGGAGGCCTATAATCAGGGCTGGGCGCATGCTTTGCTTCTGACCGGGGGCGGCTATCTCCAGGTTTTTCCCAAGCTGGTCGCGGGGCTGAGTTTGCTGGTTCCATTGCGGTTTGCGCCTTTGTTGATGAATCTTTTTGGGATCGTTCTGCAGGCGCTGCCGGTTGCCATTCTGCTGTCGCCTCGTTGTTCCCGATGGGGGCCGCTGTTGGTCCGGCTGCTGATGGCGGCCGTTTATCTGGCCCTGCCCAACGCGGGGGAGATACACGTCGTTCTGACCAACGCGCAATGGCACCTTGCGCTGGCAGCGTGCCTGCTGGCGCTGGCCAATCCTCCACCGACTTGGCCATGGAGAGTGTTCGACGTTGGGGTCTTGCTTCTGTGCGGTTTGACGGGTCCGTTTTGTCTGCTGTTGTTTCCAATGACCGCGATTTTTTGGTGGAAACGGCGGCAGGGTTGGTCCGGCGTCCTCTGCGGCCTGCTGGCCGTCGCTTCCGTCCTGCAAGCGGCAGCGTTGCTCCGAGCCGGCTGGCAGGAGCGCGTGCAAGGGCCGTTGGGCGCCACGCCGATTTTGCTGGCAAAAATCGTGGCCGGGCAGGTGTATGTCGGCGCGCTGATCGGACAAAACGAATTTGCCAGCCGCGCGGACCTTCCCGCCGTCGCCGTGGCGGGTTTGATCGGGACCGCCGTTTTGCTTTGGTGCCTGTTGAAGTGCGGATGGGAGTTGCGCCTGTTTATCCTGTTCAGCGCGACGCTCCTGGCTGCGGCGTTGAGAAGTCCGCTGGCCGCCGGGCCGCAGCCGCAATGGGAATTCCTGGCCACCAGCACCGGCGGCCGCTATTGGTTCTTTCCCATGCTGGCGGTTTCGTGGTCGCTCATCTGGTGCGCGACCCAATCCGCCTTCAAGCCGTGTCAAATCGTTGGCGTGATGGGCCTGGCGACCATGCTTTGGGGCGAAATTCACGACTGGAAGTATCCGCCTTTTCCCGACGAGCACTTTCCGCAATACGCCAAGAAGCTCGCCGCGGCCCCGCCCGGAACGCCCGTCACGATCCCGATTTGCCCCGAGGGATGGAACATCCGGCTGATCAAGAAGGAGTGATCGTAAAGCCGCCAGTTGGATTTCAGGAAAAAGCGGAAGCCACAGACGGGCACAGATGAACACAGATTTCCAGAATCGTTGAGTAGTGTCACCTATAACTTTGATTTCGGGTTGCCGGGTCATCTGGAAATTTTTTATCCGGTTATATTCACTGATATTCACTTGTACTGACTTGTACTGACCGCAATTGGGTCGGGCTGAATTGCGGCAGGCGCGCGGCAGCAGAGGATGCCGCGGGATAGACGAAAGAGCAGCCGCGACAAAGCGCAAAAGGCGCAAAAAAATCCGACAGAACGAAAGTGGATGAACTCCGTGCTCCGGGTTTCTTCCGGCCCATTTCCCATTGAACTATTCTCCCGTTCATGTGGCGATTATGGCACATCGCGGAACGGACAGAAAACCTACGGTAGGTTTTCAGGCACGATTTTTTTTGGAGGGGCTGGAGAGGCGCTTGTTGTTGGAAGCCCCCTGCCTGCCCGGCGGGATTGGACACAGTGATTGAATTGACCGCAGACCACGCCGATCACGCAGAAATGGAACGAGCAAGAATCTCCGCCATTTCTCTTTTCTGCGTAAATTGAGGGCTTTGGGGCGTGGCTGGAAATTGTCCAAGAATCGGGATAAGCCCCTTTTCCAAACCTAAACTTAAAATTCCCTTTCCTCCAGCCCTCTGTATGCTAGACTGCGGGGCATGACACAAAAATATGGTTGGCGGGACGCGGCGGTTTGCCTGGCTCTCGCTGTGGGCGTTTTCGCCCTTTATTTCCCCTCGTTTGACTTTCAATTTGCCACCGTCGAGGATCAAATCTATGTCGTCGGCAATCCCCATGTCAACAAGGGCCTGGCCGCCGCCTTCGGCTGGGCCTTTCAGGCCGGCTACGCCGCCGTCTGGCAGCCATTGACATGGCTTTCGCACGCGCTGGACTGCCAGATTTATGGATTGAAAGCGGGCGGCCACCACGCGACCAACGTCCTTCTGCACGCCCTCAATTCAGCCCTGGTGTTTCTTCTGCTGCGCCGGATGACCGGCGCCTTTTGGCGCAGCGCCGCCCTGGCCGCCTTTTTCGCCTGGCACCCGCTTCACGTGGAGGCCGTGGCCTGGATCGCCGAACGCAAGGGCCTCCTGTGCGCCTTCTTCGCGCTTCTGGCTCTCTGGAGCTACGTCCGCTACGCGGAGAATCTCAAATCTCAAATCCCCGGTTCCAAATGCTTCTACGCGCTGGCGCTCTTGTTCTTCGCTCTGGCCCTGATGTCCAAATCGTCGGCCCTTATGCTGCCCTGTGTGTTGTTGTTGCTGGACTGGTGGCCCTTGGGGCGTCTGGCCGCCACGGGCGTGCCGGCGGAGCCGCCGCCCGCTAAAAAGACCGTCTCTCTCCTGGTCGAAAAAATCCCCTTCTTTGCCTTGTCCGCCGCCTCGATTGTGCTGGCTGCCATTGCGCTGCATCGCGCGGGCGGCCTGGCGGCCATCTCGCGCCTGCCCTTGAAAATGCGATGTGTCACCGCCGTCCTTTCCTGCTATCACTTCCTGGCCGAAACGTTTTGGCCGTCCGACTTGGGTGTGGCCTACCCGGTTGCCTTCCGGCATTCAAGATGGGAACTGCTGGTCGTGGCCGCCGTCTTGGGGCTGATCACCTTTATAGCGCTCCGCGCCCGCAAAGAGCGCCCGTTCTGGCTGACTGGCTGGTTTTGGTTCCTGGCCATGCTGGTGCCCGCGCTCAATCTGGTGCAAACCGGCGACCTTCCCATGGCCGACCACAACATGTACTTTGCCTCCATCGGGTTGTGGATGCTGGTCTGCTGGGAGGCGGCCGACCTGGCGGCCCGATGGACTTCCGGCCCGATTGTCCTGGGCGCATTGTCCGTCGGCGCCCTGGCGGCCTGTGGCGTGGCCAGTTCAACTCAGCTTCGTTACTGGCAAGACGAGGGAACGGTTCTTTCGCGCATCCCGGAATCGGATTACAATTTCATGGCCCACGCCAACTATGCGTTTTTTCTGATGCATCAAAACCAGTTGCCCAAAGCTCAGTCCGAATGCCAAAAAGCCCTTTCCATCGCCCCGGCTTACGCCCCGCTCCGGGCCTTGGATGGCGATATCCTCCTCCGCCAGGGCAAGTTCGACCAATCCATCGAAGAACTTCATCGCGCCCTCCAGCTCCAGACCAACCTCTACCCAGCCCACCTGACTCTGGGGCGCGCCCTGCTGGCCAAGAACCGCCCGGCGGAGGCGGCTGATGAATTCAGAACGATGCTCCGTGCTGCGCCGCGAGATTTCGAAGCCCACAATTGGCTGGCCCAAACCATGATGCTCCAGCATAAGGCCACCGACGCCATCGCCGAGTATCGCGCCTCGCTGGCCTTGCAGACCAATCAACCCGAAGCGTTGAACAACCTGGCCTGGATGCTCGCCACGGACCCCCATCCGGAAATCCGCCGCGGCGCCGAAGCGGTGCAATTGGCTTATCGTGCCTGCGCCCTGACCCGCAACCAGGAACCCGCTCTGCTGGGCACCCTGGCCGCCGCCTACGCCGAATCGGGCGACTTTGACAAAGCAGTGGCCGCGGGGCAAAAAGCGCACGACCTGGCTCTGGCCCAAGGTCGAAAGCTGCTTGCCCAACGCAATCTTGATTTGCTCAAGCTCTATCGCGCCCACAAGCCCTGCCGCGAATAACCGCCTTCACAGTGACCGTGGGTGCAGTTCTTTTTTTGGTGCTTTTCCGCCTTGGGAGAGGTTTCATCGATTGAAACGATTGAGAATTGGTCATTGAAAATCTGTCATCTGTCATGTCAGCTTGGCGGATGAATGCGACCAACTTTGCCGCGTCTTGGGAAAGTCCATCGCGACGGCCAAAGCCGCCCGAAAACCGAGGCCAGGCGAGGAGCCGGACAAACGACCTCCAATGACCAATGACAGATTTTCAATGACCAATTCTCAATCAAGAAGTTCGAAATCCTGGAGGATTCCTTCGCCGGCAGGACTTACCCAAGAAAGTGAAATTCGCCCGTGACCGTCGCCCGGCAATAATCGGCTTTCGTTCCTAACTGTTCCTGCTGCATATTCAACTCATGGGTGACGATGTCTCGCAACGTGCCGCTGCTCTGGCGGCCCAATTGCTCAACGCCTCGCTGGCGGCCCAGTCCCCGCGCGAACGCGCCGACTCCGCACGGCTGGCGCGGATGATGAACGATCCCCGCGGCAAGGCCTTCACCGTCCAAATGGTGGACCAGGTCTTTCGCAGCCGCATCCCGCGCCGCCAGGCCGCCCGTTTCCGCCGCTTGCTCAAAAAGTTCGATGCTCCCGCCTACCTCTCTGCGGGCCAACGCTGGCTCTTGCGGCTGGGCGCCCTGGCTTCCCTCGTTGTCCCTTCCCTGGCCATGCGGGCCGTCGCCATGCGCCTTCGGCACGATACGGCGCGCGTCATCCTGCCCGCCGAACCGGGGCCGCTTCATCGTTACCTGGCCAGCCGGCGCGCACAGGCCACCGGCGTCATTGTCAACCAGTTGGGCGAGGCCGTTCTGGGCGAGCGCGAAGCCGCCTGGCGCCTGGACGCCATCCTGGCCCTGCTGAACAATCCTCTCGTGCCGGCCGTCTCGGTCAAACTCTCCTCCGTTGACAGCCAAATCAACCTGCTGGACTGGGAAGGCGCTCTGGCGGCGTTGGCCGAGCGCGTCCGCCGTCTCTATCGCGCCGCTCTGCCGCTCCAGAAATTTGTCAACCTCGACATGGAGGAATACCGCGATTTGCGCCTCAGTCTGGCCGTTTTTCAACAAGTCCTGGACGAGCCGGAATTCCGCTCCTTGCGCGCCGGCATCGTCTTGCAGGCCTATTTGCCGGACGCCTTTGAGGCCCAACAGCGCTTGACCGATTGGGCCTTGGCGCGCGTGGCCGCCGGCGGCACTCCCATCAAGCTGCGTCTGGTCAAAGGGGCAAACCTCGCCATGGAATCCGTCGAAGCCGAATGGCACGGCTGGCCCGCTGCCCCCTATCCGGACAAGGCCCGGACCGACGCCAATTTCTGCCGGATGCTCGATTACGCGTGCGACCCGCGCCGCGTCCGCGCCGTCAACCTGGCCGTCGGCAGCCACAATCTATTTGACATTGCCCTGGCCCTGGTGCTGCGCGAAGCGCGCGGCCTCGGCTCCTTGGTGGAGTTGGAAATGCTCGAAGGCATGGCCAATCATCAGGCCCGTGCCGTCCGCCAGACCGCCGGCGGCCTGGTCCTTTACGCGCCCGTGGTCCACCGCGAGAATTTTTCCACCGCCCTCACTTACCTCCTCCGCCGCCTGGACGAAAACACCGCCCCGGACAATTTCCTGCGTGACTCCTTCGGCCTCGCCCCCGAAAGCGATTCCTGGAACCGCCAGCGCGACCGTTTCCTGCTCAGTTGGGAAAATCGGGCCGAGCCGGCCAGCGAGCCGCGCCGCGCCAAGCCTCTTCCCCGGCCTTCGGACCATTTTCAAAATGCGCCCGACACCGATTGGACGCTGCCGGCCTTCCGCGAGGCGCTGGCCGGGGCCATGTCCCGATGGCGCGGCGCGGCCGCCGCCCCCGGACAATCGGCCCCATTGAACGACCTGCTGGACAACTTGCGCGCCGGCCAATCGCAGTGGGAGAACTGCGGCTTCGATCACCGCGCCGCCTTGCTCCGCCGCTGCGCCGACGTCATGGAACAGGGCCGCTTCGACACCATCGCCTGCATGGCCTACGACGCCAAAAAGGCCGCTTGGGAAGCCGACACGGAAGTTACCGAGGCGATTGATTTCGCACGATATTACGCCGCCTTTCGTCCGCCGCCCCAATTGCGCATGAGCGCCTTGGGTGTCGTCGTCGTCGCGCCACCGTGGAATTTTCCTTATGCCATTCCCTGCGGCGGCGTCCTGGCCGCGCTCATGGCGGGAAACTCCGTCCTGCTCAAGCCGTCGTCGGAAACCAAGGCCACCGCCTGGCGGCTGGCGCGACAATTGTGGGAGGCGGGAATTCCCCGCGATGTGCTTGGCTTCTTCCTGCGCGACCAGGCCGCATCGGGCCGCGCCTTGATCTGCGATCCCCGCGTGGCGGCAGTTGTCTTGACAGGCGCCTGCGAGACGGCGCGCATGTTTCTGGATTGGCGGCCCTCCTTGCGCCTCTTCGCGGAAACCAGCGGCAAGAACGCCATCATCATCACCGGCCAGGCCGACCGCGACCTGGCCGTCAAGGACCTGGTCAAGTCCGCCTTCGGCCACTCCGGGCAGAAATGCAGCGCCGCCAGCCTCGGGATTCTTGAGGCGGAAGTCTATGACGACCCCGCCTTTCGCGCCCAGTTGCTGGATGCGGCCGCCAGTTTGCATGTCGGCCCGGCCACCCACCCGGCCAGCGTCGTCACGCCGCTGATCCATCCTCCCGGCGAGGCCCTGCGCCGCGCGCTGACAACTCTGGACCCCGGCGAAGAATGGTTGCTGCGCCCCGGCCAGATTGGCGACGATCCCTGCCTCTGGTCCCCCGGCGTCAAACTGGGCGTCCGTCCCGGCTCCTGGTTCCATCGCACCGAATGTTTCGGCCCCGTCCTGGGCTTGATGCGCGCGGAGAATCTTGACCACGCCATCGCCCTTCAAAACGGCCCGGATTTCGGTTTGACAGCCGGACTCCACTCCCTCGACGAGGCGGAAATCGCGCGCTGGCGCGACCGGGTCGCGGCGGGCAACCTTTACGTCAACCGCGCCATCACCGGCGCCATTGTGCAACGCCAGCCTTTCGGCGGCTGGAAACTTTCCTCTTTCGGGCCGGGCGCGAAGGCGGGCGGCCCCAATTACGTCGCCCAATTCGCCCGCATCCACCAGCCCGCCGCGGAGGCCGACACTTACGAACGTTGCTGGCGCGACTATTTCTCCCGCTCGCACGACCCCTCCGCTCTCCGCTGCGAGACCAATATTTTCCGTTACCTCCCTTCTCGCGGCGTGGTCCTCCGATTGGACGAAGCCGACCAGCAAAGCCTGGCCTTGGCGCAAAAGGCCGCTCAAATCTGTGGCACTCCATTGCACCTCAGCCTGGCTGGCCGCGAATCCGAGGAGTCCCTGGCCGCGCGCCTGCCCGCTCTGGCCGCCCAGGCCGAATTCCTTCGCACCGTCATCCCGCCCTCCGACGCCCTGCTCCGCGCCGCCTGCGCCGCCGGATTCAACTGGATTGACGCGCCTATATTATCCGATGGCCGCTGTGAATTGCCCCGATGGCTGCGCGAACAAAGCCTTTCCGAAACCCGCCATCGCTACGGGCTGCTCCTCTCCGATTCCTAGCAATGAGATCGGTTTGGAGAATCCTCCCCCCGCTGCTGCCGGCGCTGCTGGCCGCTTCCTGTGTTTCGATTCCGGTGGCCGGCCCGCCTCCCGCCCGCTACGAATTTCACCAGACGCAAATGGGCGTCCCCTTCCGCATCGTCCTTTACTCGCCGTCGCAAAACACCGCCCGAGGCGCCGCCGCCGCCGCCTTCCAGCGCATCCAGCAGCTCAATGACATCATGACCGATTACGATTCGGACAGCGAATTGAGCCGGCTCTCCCAATCTTCCGGCCAGGATCGCGCGGTGCCCGTCAGCCCCGATCTCTGGGTCGTGCTGGAGCGCGCCCAACAATTGGCCCGGCGCAGCAACGGGGCCTTTGATGTCACCGTCGGGCCGTGCGTCAATCTCTGGCGTTATGCCCGGCGGCAGGGAAAATTGCCCGACCCCGCCCGCCTGGCCAAGGCCCGCCTGGCTGTCGGCTACGCCAAGATGCAATTGGACCCCGAACACCATGCTGTCAAGTTGCTGGCGCCGGACATGCGCCTGGATTTGGGCGGCATCGCCAAAGGCTACGCCGTCGCCCAGGCTCTCAAGGTCTTGAGCCGCCGCGGCATCGCCAGCGCCCTCATCTCCGGCGGCGGCGACATGGCCGTGAGCGGGCCGCCGCCGGCAAAGGAGGGTTGGAGCATCGAGTTGCCGTCGCTGGATGCCAGCAACGCGCCGCCGGCGCGCCGCCTCTTGCTCACCAACGCGGGCATCTCGACTTCCGGCGACCTCTTCCAACGCTTGGAGGTCAGCGGCCAACGCTACTCCCACATCATTGACCCGCGCACCGGCACGGCTCTGACCGATCACAGCCTGGTGACGGTCATCGCGCCGGACGACTTCACCGCCGACGGATTGACCAAAGTGGCGAGCGTTCTCCCGCCGCGCGACGCCCTTAAATTCATCGCCACCGAACCGGGCGCCGCCGTGCGCATCGTGCGCCAACCGGGGGTGAAAATTGAAGTGTACGAGTCCAAAGGCTTCCGCCGCTATTGCCACTGATCACCGCCTTTTTCTTGCTCTTGCATTCCTCCGCCCTTCGGCATATTGTCAACGAACATTGATATGAAGCCTCTAACCGCACTGAAAATTATCGGAATGCTGCTGGCCGCGTTGCCGGCCGCGGCTCAAAACAACGCGACCAACATCTGGGACATCAGCAAAATTGATGTCAGCAAACTCCCCCCGGCCTCCGATCAACAGGGCCTGACTTTTACCAAGGACATCGCCCCGCTCTTCAAGGCCACCTGCGTCCGGTGCCACGGCCAGGACAGACCCCGCCACGGCTTGCGCCTGGACACCCGCGAAGGCGCGCTCGCCGGCGGCCGCGAGGGGAAAATGATCGTTCCGGGTGACAGCAAGAAAAGTCTGCTTGCCGCCGCCGCCGCCCGCATTGACGACAAGATTGCCATGCCTCCCAAGCGCGGTCCGCGGGGCGGACGCGGCGGCGGTCCCGGCAATGGCGGCCAGCCTTCCGGCCCGCCGGGCGGACCCGATGCCGGCCCTGGCGCAGCGCCGGGCGGACCCGCTGGCGGTCCGGGTGGCCGGGGTGGGTTTGGTCCGCCGTCAAAAGAGCTGACGGCGGCGGATGTCGGCTTGATCCGCGCCTGGATTGATCAAGGCGCCAAATAGGCTTTTAGCCTTTAGCCTTCAGCCTTTCCCTTGGCCTTTCCATTGCTTGTCGGCAAAATCCAGAAAGTATTTCCAGTCCTCCGGCGTCATTGAATGCTGGCCGGGCCGGATGAAAAAACCCAGCGTGCTGTCAATCAATTGGCTCGTCTGCGGCATCGTTGACGCCGACAGGCCTTCGGCTCCCAGCAAACGATAGACCTTCCCGGCGTCCTTGAGCATCTCGAACGCCCCCGCCGGATTGGCCCAAGTGTCCTCCACCGCCGCGCCCAGCAGCACCGGACGCGGCGCGCACAGCGCCATGAGACAATTCTGATCGAAGGGCAGCCGGTCCACCTGCGTGTTGAACTTCTTGAATTCACCGCAGAACCAATGCGGAAAGACCGTGTTGATCCGTTCGACCGATTCGCCCACCGTTCCGCGGCTGGGCGCCGTGCCGCCGCAACCGGCCTGGAGCGCAATGACCATCGCCACCCGTTCATCGAACGCTCCCGCCAGCATCGCCGCTTTGCCCAATCGGGAATGGCCCACCAGCGCAATGTGTTTGCTGTCAATATCATTCTCCTTGGCCACATAGTCCGCCGCCCTCTGCAAGCCCCACGCCCACGCCGCAATGGCCCCCCAATCATCCGTCCCATCCCGGAGATGGACGCTCTGGCGCACGCCGCCCCCCGCGCCGGGGTCGTCCGGTTCGACATCGCCGTAGTAAAAAGTGGCCACCGCGTAGCCGCGGGCGATGCACTGTTCCAAGTCCCAAACGTTAGTCAGCGTGCCGCGGCCCGATTCAACCGCGCGATTGTTGACGACGTGCGGGCCTTGCGCCATCCACGTAACGGGCAACGGAACGTGGGTGTCCGTGACCAGCGTGTGATTGCCGGTGAAGTTCATCCCCAGAAAAATCGGCGCGGGCTTGGCGCAGTGGTTCGGAATGACCATCATTAATTGCGTCTCCGGCGTCCCGGTGGGGCGGTATTTAAGCTGGACCAGTTTCAGCGTCGCCTTCCCGTCGAAAAAACCCGAATCGGTATAAGTGACAACGCCACGGACGCGAGCCGGCGGCGGCAAGGTGCCGTACATGTAATGTTGGAAGAGCGCCTTCAGCTCCGGCCGTCTCCGCTCCAGCCACTGTTGCCGCGTGGCCACAGGCTGCCCGTCCAACATCACCAGCGGATCGGGCGGGTTCGGATTGGACGGCAAACTGGAGACATCGGCAAAACCCGCCATCGCCCGCACGCCGATCGCAAGCGAACCGGCGGCGGCCACCGGCAATAATACGCGCTTCATGTGGCGATGATAAACGCTTTTTATATTTTGACAAGTTTAAGGAAATCTGATAGTCCAATCATCACTACGGACACGAGACGCTGACTCTTTTCAGACAGCGCCCCCGCCCGCGGTCAGAGCGGCTCAAGCCAACAAACCTGTGTTTGGTTTTGCCAGCACCGATGCCATGAGGATTGATGCTCCCAGAAATCAGGAGCGCATGGAGGAAGGCGAACTGCCGCCGGCTCAAGAACTGTTGCCGCTGGTCTATCAGGAGTTGCGCAAACTCGCCACCCACAAGATGGCCCTCGAGGCCCCCGGCCAGACCCTCCAACCCACCGCCCTGGTCCACGAGGCCTGGTTGCGCCTGGGCGCCGATGCCCAGCCGTTGTGGAAGAACCGCTCCCATTTCTTCGCCGCCGCCGCCGAGGCGATGCGCCGCATTCTGGTCGAGCGCGCCCGCCGCCGCTCGGCTCTCAAGCGCGGCGGTGGAGCCGACCGCCTCAGCCTGGATGAGGCGGAGATTGACTTGCTGGCGCCCGACGACGAGAGGCTGCTTGCTGTTAACGAGGTCCTGGAACAGTTTGCCGCCATCAATCCGCGCCAGGCTGAATTGGTCAAGCTGCGTTTCTTCACCGGAATGACCTTCGAGGAGGCTGCCTCGGTCCTGGGCATCGCCGTGCCGACGGCCAAGGAATGGTGGGCCTACAGCCGCGCTTGGCTGGCCGTGGCGATGCGCCATTGAAGTCGCTTCGCCCCGGTGCGGGTCCAGCCGGGGTTGAGTGGCGAAAAGAATGTTTAAAATTCGTCCATACTTTTTCCAGCCAAAGGACGCATGTATGAGTGAAGGCATGAGTGCCTTGACCATGAAACTGGCTGACGTCCGCGAAGAAGTCCTCTTTCGGCAGGCCCCACGACGGGGCCGAAGGGACCGAAGCGCTCCCCGGTCGGCGAACCAATTCAATATAGAAGACTACAACCTATGAAAACGATGATTCCCTTGTCTGGGGCCGCCATCCTGCTTGGCTCCTTCCTCTCCGTGGCTGAAGCCCAAACCCCGATAATCACGGCGCAACCGACCAACGAGGTCGTGCTGGCTGGCAGCACCGCTTCTTTTTCGGTCGCCGTCTCCGGCACCGGCCCTTTAACCTATCAATGGCAATTCAACGGCATGTACCTTCCAGACGGTATCATCGGCACAGTGGTGGGAAACGGGAGATACGGCTACTCCGGCGACGGGGGCCCGGCGACCAATGCGGAATTGTCCTGGCCTTTTGGCGCGGCTGTGGACACCTCCGGCAACCTGTTCATTGCGGATCAGTATAACCAGCGCATCCGCAAGGTGGAAACCAACGGGATCATCACCACGGTGGCGGGCAACGGGACAAACGGCTACTCGGGCGACGGCGGCCCGGCGACCAGGGCGGAATTGAACTATCCCAATGGCGTGGCTGTGGACGGCTCGGGCAACCTGTTCATTGCGGATAATAACAACCAGTGTATCCGCGAGGTGGGAACCAACGGGATTATCACCACGGTGGCGGGCAACGGGACACCCGGCTACTCCGGCGACGGCGGCCCGGCGACCAATGCGGAATTGAACTACCCCGATGGCGTGGCTGTGGACGGCTCCGGCAACTTGTTCATTGCGGATTTCGGTAACGACCGCATCCGCAAGGTGGGAACCAACGGAATTATCATCACGGTGGCGGGCAACGGGACACCCGGCTACTCCGGCGACGGCGGCCCGGCGACCAATGCGGAATTGGGCTATACCAATGGCATCGCTCTGGACGCCTCCGGCAACCTGTTCATTGCGGATGGCGGTAACCAGCGCATCCGCAAGGTGGGAACCAACGGCGTCATCACCACAGTGGCGGGCAACGGGACAAACGGCTACTCCGGGGACGGCGGCGCGGCGACCAGTGCTGAATTGGACGCTCCCATGGGCGTGGCTGTGGACGCCTCCGGCAACCTGTTCATTGCGGATCAGCATAACCAGCGCATCCGCGAGGTGGGAACCAACGGGATGATCATCACAGTGGCGGGCAACGGGACATACGGATACTCCGGGGACGGCGGCACGGCGACCAGTGCTGAATTGGACGCTCCCACTGGCGTGGCTGTGGATGCATCCGGCAACCTGTTCATTGCGGATACGGATAACAGCGTCGTCCGCAAAGTAGTTTCCCCAAGTGCGACATTGGTCTTGAATAATGTCAGTGGCGCAAATGCCGGGTCGTATGACGTGGTGGTGTCAAGCCCCTATGGAAGCGTCACCAGCAGCGTCGTGACTTTGGGGGTGGTGCTGCCGCCTGCCATCGTCAGGCAACCGCAGAGCCAGTGGGTTGCGCTTGGAAGCAACGCGACCCTCAGCGTTGCCGCCACGGGAACCGCGCCGCTGGATTATCAGTGGTATTTTGATGGCGCTCCGCTCCAGGGCCAGACCAATGCCACGCTGACACTGGCGGCGGCTTACCTGACGAACGCCGGCAGTTACGATGTATCGGTCACCAACCTCTATGGATCGGTGACCAGCAGCGTGGCCACGCTGACCGTGTCGGTAATTACGGAGCAACCTGTCAGTCAAAGTCTCGGCGCTGGGAGCAACGTCACGTTCAGCGTGACGACAGTGGGGGAGGCGCCCTATAGTTATCAATGGTTCTTTGACGGCAGCCAGTTGCCTGGCCAGACGAACAGCGCCTTGTCGCTCAGTGGCGTTGACTGGACCAACGCGGGCAGTTATGAAGTGGTGGTCAGCAATGTTTACGGGTCGGTCACCAGCGCGGTGGCCGTTCTGACGGTGGGCATCCCGCCTGGCATCACGGTGCAGCCTGTGGGCGAAACCAATCTGGTCCAGAGCACCGCTTCCTTTTCGGTGGCTGTCTCCGGCACCGGTCCTTTTACCTATCAATGGCAATTCAACGGCGCAAACCTTCCAGACAGTATCATTGGCACAGTGGCGGGCGACGGGACAGGGGGCTACTCCGGTGACGGCGGCCCGGCGACCCAGGCGGAATTAGCCGATCCCTCTGGCGTGGCTGTGGACGCCTCCGGCAACCTGTTCATTGCGGATACGTATAACGCGCGCATACGCGAAGTGGGAACCAACGGGATTATCTCCACGGTGGCGGGCAACGGGACGGAAGGCTACTCCGGAAATGGCGGCCAGGCGACCAATGCGGAATTGGCCCGTCCTGCTGGCGTGGCTGTGGACGCCTCCGGCAACCTGTTCATTGCGGATTGGGAGAACCAGCGCGTCCGCAAGGTGGGAACCAACGGGATTATCACCACGGTGGCGGGCAACGGGACGGCGGCCTATTCCGGCGACGGCGGCCCGGCGACTAGTGCGGAGTTGAACGGTCCCTGGGGCGTGGCTGTGGACGCCTCCGGCAACCTGTTCATTGCGGATTACGGTAACGAGCGCATCCGCAAGGTGGGAACCAACGGGATTATCACCACGGTGGCGGGCAACGGGACACAAGGCTACTCCGGCGACGGTGGCCCGGCGACCCATGCGGAGTTGTCCCTTCCCTCTGGCGTGGCGGTGGACGGCTCCGGCAACCTCTTCATTGCGGATTTTTATAACAGCCGCATCCGCAAGGTGGGAACCAACGGCATTATCTCCACGGTGGCGGGAAATGGGACAGCAGGCTACTCCGGCGATGGCGGCGCGGCGACCAGAGCTGAGTTGGACTTTCCTCTTGGAGTGACCGTGGACGCCTCCGGCAACCTGTTCATTGCGGATTCAAGTAACAGCCGCATCCGCAAGATGGGAACCAACGGGATTATCACCACGGTGGCGGGCAACGGGACAATGGGCTACTCCGGCGACGGCGGCGCGGCGACGAGGGCTGAATTGTCCGGGCCTATTGGCGTGGCGGTGGACGCCTCCGGCGACCTGTTCATTGGGGATCAGTATAACATGCGCATCCGCAAAGTAGTTTTCCCAGGTCCGACGCTTGTATTGAATAATGTGAATGGCGCAAATGACGGGTCGTATGACGTGGTGGTGTCAAGCCCGTATGGAAGCGTCACCAGCAGCGTCGTCTCGTTGCAGGTTGCGTTCCCGCCAGCCCTCGTCACGCAACCGCAGAGCCACTGGGTTGTGCTTGGAAGCAACGCGACCCTGAGCGTTGCGGCCACGGGAACCGCGCCGCTGGAGTATCAGTGGTATTTTGACGGCGCTCCGCTCCAGGGCCAGACCAACACGACCCTGCTGTTGAGCGCGGCGGCCTACACCAATGCGGGTTCGTACACCGTGGTGGTGACCAACCTTTACGCCTCTGTTACCAGCGCGGTGGCCGTTGTGACCGTAGGCATCCCGCCCGGCATCACGGCGCAGCCCGTGAGCCGGACCAATCTGGTCCAGAGCACGGCTACCTTTTCGGTGGCCGTTTCCGGGACGGGTCCTTTCACCTATCAATGGCAACTCAACGGCACGAATCTTCCGGACGGCATCATCACCACGGTCGCGGGTGACGGGACACAAGGCTACTCCGGCGACGGCCATGCGGCGACCGGTGCTGAATTGAACTATCCCACTGGCTTGGCTGTGGACGCCTCCGGCGAGCTGTTCATTGCAGACAACGTAAACTACGTTATCCGCAAGGTGGGAACCAACGGGATTATCACCACGGCGGCGGGAGGGGGAACCAACGGTTTGGGCGATGGCGGCCCGGCGAGCAACGCGCAGTTGTACAATCCCTGTGGCGTGGCTATGGACGCCTCTGGCAACCTGTTTATCGCGGATCTAGACAACATGCGCATCCGCAAAATAGGAACCAACGGGATTATTACCACGGTGGCGGGCAACGGAGCACAAGGCTACTCCGGCGACGGCGGCCCGGCGACCAATGCGAAGCTGCACTTTCCCCAAGGCGTGGCTGTGGACGCCGGCGGCAACCTGTTCATTGCGGATACGGGTAACGAGCGCATCCGCAAGGTGGGAACCAACGGGATTATCACCACGGTGGCGGGCAACGGGACATGGGGCTACTCCGGCGACGGCGGCCCGGCAACCCGTGCTGAAATGAACTATCCCACTGGCGTGGCTGTGGATGCCTCCGGGAACTTGTTCATTGGGGATTACGATAACCAGCGTATCCGCGAGGTGGGAACCAACGGGATTATCACCACGGTGGCGGGCAACGGCGCACAAGGCTACTCCGGCGACGGCGGCCCGGCGACCAATGTGGAATTAAACGATCCCTTTGGCGTGGCGGTGGACGCCTCCGGCAACCTGTTCATTGCGGATGCGGGTAACGGCGTCATTCGCAAGGTGGGAACCGACGGGATTATCACGACGGTGGCTGGCAACGGGACATGGGGCTACTCCGGCGACGGCGGCGCGGCGACCAATGCTGAATTGTACCGGCCTGACGGCGTGGCGGTGGACGCCTCCGGAAACCTGTTCATTGCGGATACGGATAACCAGCGCATCCGCGAAGTAGTTTTCCCAGGCCCGACGCTCGTCTTGACTGATGTGGGTGACACAAATGCCGGGGCGTACGACGTGGTGGTGTCAAGCCCGTATGGAAGCGTCACCAGCAGCGTCGTCATTTTGCAGGTGCTGAACCTCGTGCGCTACGTGAACGCCAACAGCGCCCACCCCGCGCCGCCCTACACCAATTGGGCTGCCGCGGCCACCAACATTCAGGATGCGGTGGATGCGGCAGCGGCAGGTGACGAAATTCTGGTGACCAACGGCATCTACCTCCCCGTCGAAGTGAACCAGCCGCTGGTCTTGCGCAGCGCCAACGGCCCGGGAGTCACCGCCATCAATGGCGGTGGCGCGGCGAGTTGCCTTTCCCTCAACAGCCAGGCGCTCATCGTGGGCTTCACGTTGACCAATGGCATGGCCGGCAATGGAGGAGGGGTTTATTGCGAATCCACCAGCGCCGTGCTGTCCAATTGCGTGCTGACCGGCAACTCGGCTGGGGAGGGCGGCGGGGCCTATGGGGGCACGCTGAACAACTGCACGGTGATCGGAAACTGGGCTGGGGAAGGCGGCGGCGCTGCCGATTCGCTGCTCAACAACTGCGTGTTGACGGGCAACTCGGCAACCAACTCTGGCGGCGGGGCGTACAGCGACTCTTCCCAGCCCTGCACGTTGAACAACTGCACGGTGACCGGAAATTCCGCTGGGGACGGCGGCGGGGCTTATTCCTGCGCGCTCAACAACTGCATCGTCTATTTCAACACCGCCGCCGTGGACGCCAATTATGATTCCTCCAGCACGTTGAACTATTGCTGCGCCATGCCCATGCCCCTCAACGGTGGCGGCAACATTACGGACGATCCGGAACTGGCCAGCGCCTCGCACCTGAGCCTCTTTTCCCCATGTCGCGGCGCGGGCAGCGCCGGCTACGCGACCGGCGTGGATATTGATGGCGAAGCCTGGGGCACTCCCCCTTCCATCGGCTGTGATGAATTCCACGACGGAGCCGTCACAGGACCCTTGACCGTGCGAATCGCCGCGGCCTACACGAATGTTGCGGTCGGATTTCCATTGGGCTTGACGGCAGGCATTGAGGGGCGGACTACCCTAAGCCTCTGGGACTTTGGGGACGGGACGCAGTCGCTCGACCAGCCCTATACCGCGCATGCCTGGACGGCAACGGGTGAGTACCCGGTGGAGTTGTGGGCGTTTAACGAGAGCCACCCGGAAGGGGTCAAGACCACAATGATGGTCCATGTAATGGCCCAGCCGGTGTACTACGTTGCTTTGAGCAACTCGTCGCCTCTGCCGCCCTATGGCTCCTGGGCATCAGCGGCCACCAACATCCAGGACGCAGTCAATGCCGCATCGGTGGCGGGATCGCTGGTGTGGGTCAGCAACGGAGTTTACCAAACGGTCGTGGCGGTGACCAAGCCCGTGACGGTGCAAAGTGTCAACGGCCCGCGCGTCACGGTGATTGATGAGTCTGGCGGGGGCCAGTGCGTTTACCTCGCCAACAACGCGCTGCTGGTGGGCTTCACCTTGGCCAATGGATCGGCTGAAAATGGCGGAGGGGTGTACTGCGAATCCGACAGCGCCATGCTGTCCGATTGTGTGCTCAGCAGCAACTCAGCCTGGAATGATGGCGGCGGGGCCTATGGCGGCACGCTCAACAATTGCACGTTGACGGGCAACTGGGCCTACTGCGGCGGCGGGGCCTATGGCGGCACCCTCAACAACTGCACGTTGACGGACAACGGGGCCAACTACGGCGGCGGGGCCTATGGCGGCGCGCTCTACGACTGCACGTTGACCGCCAACGCGGCCTACACCTACACCTCTTGGGATTGCATCTGGATCTGTCCTCAGTATGGCGGTTTTGGCGGCGGGGCGGATTCGAGCACGCTCAACAACTGCACTCTGGCCACAAACTCGGCTCGCGACGGCGGCGGGGCTTATGATGGCACGCTCAACAACTGCACTTTAACCGGCAACTTGGCAGATTTGGGCGGCGGGGCCTATAGCGACTCTTCGCAGCCCTGCACGCTCAACAACTGTACCTTGACTGGCAATTGGGCCTACGACGGCGGCGGGGCGGCCGATTCCACACTCATCAACTGCACTTTAACCGGCAACTCCGCTGAGGAAGGTGGCGGGGCGTATAGCGACTCCATGCTGCCCTGCACGCTCAACAACTGCACGCTGACGGGCAACTCTGCCGACGACGGCGGCGGGGCGGCCGATGCCACGCTCAACAACTGCGCGTTGACAGGCAACTGGGCAACCAATTTTGGCGGCGGGGCGTATAGCGATTCTTCGCAGCCCTGCACGTTGAACAACTGCACGTTGACTGGAAACTCCGCTGACGACGGCGGCGGGGTTTATTCCTGCACTCTCGACAACTGCATCCTCTACTATAACAACAGCCCGGGGACCGATGCCAACTACGATGAAAGCAGCAGGCTCAATTACTGTTGCACCGCCCCTCTGCCCGGCGGCGGCAGAGGCAACATCAGTGCCGACCCGCAACTGGCCAGCGCGTGGCTTCTGAGCGCCCATTCTCCCTGCATCGGGGCGGGCAGCACAGCCTACGTGTCCGGCACCGACATTGAGGGTGAGCCTTGGGCCAATCCTCCCTCCATCGGCTGCGAGGAGTTTTACGCGGGCGCGATGATTGGCCCTTTGAGTGTGGCCATTGAGGCCGAATACACCAACGTGGTGCCAGGATTGCCCCTGAATTTCACCGCGCAAATTCTCGGCCAACCCAGCGCCAGTAGTTGGGATTTCGGCGACGGCACCGTGGTGAGCAACCTTCCCTACGCCTCCCATGCCTGGACAGCGATCGGGGATTTCCCGGTGATTCTGCGCGCCTACAACGACACTTATCCCGGCGGCGTGGCGGCAACCGTTACGGTCCGCGTCATGGCCCAGCCGGTGTACTACGTCGCCTTGAGCAACACCTCGCCTGAGGCGCCCTTTGGCTCCTGGGCCACAGCGGCTACCAACATCCAAGAAGCCGTGGACGCAACATCGGTGGCGGGGACGCTGGTGCTGGTAACCAATGGCGTTTACCCGGCAGGGATAGCGGTGACCAAACCGGTGACGTTGCGCAGCGTCAACGGCCCGGGCGTCACCGTAATCAATGGCGGAGGCGTGGCGGGTTGCCTTTACCTCACTAATGACGCGATGATTGTGGGCTTCACCTTGACTAATGGTTGGGCCGAAGACGGCGGAGGGGTGTACTGCGAATCCATCAGCGCGGTGGTGTCCAATTGCGTGCTGACGGGCAACTCGGCTTGGAACGTTGGCGGCGGGGCCTATGGCGGCACACTCAACAACTGCACGTTGAGCGGCAACTCGGCCCCCAATGGCGGCGGGGCTGCCGATTCCACGCTCAACAACTGCGCCTTGACGGGCAATGTGACACAAGGGGACGGCGGCGCGGCGTATAGCGATTCTTCACGGCCCTGCACGCTCAACAACTGCACGTTGACGGGCAACTCGGCCTCAACCGGCGGCGGGGCCTATTCGTGCGCGCTCAACAACTGCATCGTCTATTTCAACTCGGCCCCCAATGGGAGCAACTATGACCCTTCCTGCGCGCTCTGCTACTGTTGCACGACGCCTCTGCCCTCCAGCAGTGTCGGCAACATCAGTGCCGACCCGCAACTGGCCAGCGCGTCGCACTTGAGCGCCGAATCCCCCTGCATTGGGGCCGGTAGTGCGAGGTACGCCAGCGGCACCGACATTGACGGCGACGCCTGGGCGAACCCGCCGTCCATCGGCTGTGATGAATACCACGCCGGAACGGTGACGGGACCTTTGACGGTGAGCCTGACGGCCACCTTCACCAACGTTGCGATAGGCTATCCCGTGGATTTAACGGCGTTCATCCAGGGCCGAACCGACCTGAGCGTGTGGGCGTTCGGCGATGGTTCCGTGCAGGTCAACGAGCCTTATACTTCACACACTTGGACAGCGCCGGGGGATTACGTCACGGCCTTGTGGGCCTACAACGACAGCTATCCGGAAGGGGTAAGCGCGACGATGGCGATTCACGTTGACGAAGGCTTGCATTATGTCGCGGCCACCAGTGGCAATCCGGTCGCGCCCTACACCTCCTGGGCGACGGCAGCCAGGATTATTCAGGATGCGGTGGATGTGGCGGGAGTAGGCGGCACGGTTTTCGTGACCAATGGGACTTACGCAGCCGGCGGGCGGACAACACCTGCAACCGGGGACGGCCTGACAAACCGGGTGGTGGTGGACACACCGCTCACCGTGCGCAGTGTGAACGGTCCGGGGGTGACCGTTATTCAGGGTCTATTGCCCGGTGCGACCAATGGCGAGATTCGATGTGTCTATCTCGCCAACGCTGCGACATTGGCGGGCTTCACCTTGACCAATGGCGAGGCCGGCCTCGGTGGCGGGGTCTATTGCCAATCCGCAAGCGCCGTGTTGTCCAATTGCGTGCTGAGTGGCAACTCAGCTTCAGATGGCGGCGGAGCCTCTGGCGGCACGCTTGACAACTGCACGTTGACCGGCAACTCGGCAGACTGGAGCGGCGGCGGGGCCGAATCCTGCACGCTGAACAACTGCACGTTGACCGCCAACTCCGCCTGGAACGGCGGCGGGGCTGACGGTTCCACGCTAAAGAACTGCACGTTGACCGGCAACTGGGGCAGCGGCGCCTCTGGCGGCACGCTCAATAATTGCACGTTGACCGGCAACTCCGCCTGGAACGGCGGCGGGGCTTACGACAGCACGCTCAACAACTGCACGTTGACCGGCAACTCAGCCGCCGGTGATGATCCCTATACGGGTTATGGCGGCGGGGCTTATGGCGGCACACTGGACAACTGCACGTTGTCCAGCAACGAGGCCGGTTTCTTCGGCGGCGCGGCTTCCGCCAGCGTGCTGAACAATTGCGCGTTGAGCGGCAACTCGGCAGATTATGGCGGTGGGGCCTCCGGCTGCACGGTGAACAACTCCACCCTGACCGGCAACTCCGCCTGGAACGGCGGCGGGGCTTATGGTGGCACGCTCAACAACTGCACCTTGACCGGCAACTTGGCTTACTACGACGGCGGCGGGGTTGATATCTCCATGCTGAACAACTGCATCGTCTATTTCAACTCAGATTCCGATGGGGGCAACTATGACTCTTACAGCACCCTTAATTACTGCTGCACGGCGCCTCTGCCCGGCGGTGCCGGCAATATCACCAACGCGCCGCTGTTCGTGAATTCCGCCAGCGGCAACCTGCGCCTGCAATCCAACTCCCCCTGCATCAACTCCGGCAACAACGCCTATGTCGTCGGCAGCACCGACTTGGACGGCAATCCCCGCATCGTCGGCGGCACGGTGGACATCGGGGCTTACGAATATCAAACACCGTTGAGCATGATTTCATACGCGTGGCTCCAGCAATATGGCCTGCCCATTAACACAAACACGGACACCGCCGACCTGGACGGCACCGGAATGAACGTCTATCAGGATTGGATTGCCGGCTTGAACCCCACCAACGCCCTGTCGGTTTTGCAGATGACATCGGCCACTCCGACGAATAACGCGACGGGATTGGTTGTGACTTGGCAAAGCGTCAGTGGCATCATGTATTTCCTCCAAAGCAGCACCAATCTGGCGGCGCAACCGGCCTTCTCCACCATCCAAAGCAACATCGCCGGCCAGGCCGGCACGACCAGTTACACGGACACCACCGCCACCAACGCCGGCCCCTACTTCTATCGGGTGGGCGTTGGAAACTGAGGCGGCACGATGAAGCTTTGAAAAGAGATGCCTATGAAACCTCCTGATGACAGGGAACAAGGCCTCTTCCGCGAGGCCCTCCAACGGCCCAAAGGTCCGCAGCGCGAAATCTACCTTGACCAGGCCTGCGCGGGCAACGCCGCCCTTCGCGCCAGGCTCGCAGCCCTGCTTCAGGCCCATGAGAGTCCCGACCCATTCCTCGAACCGCCGGCGGGCGGCATCTTGAAAGAGGTGGACATTCCGCCGTCCGGGCAAACCGCCGCCCCTTCGGACCCTCTTTCCGAGAAGCCGGGCGACAAGATTGGCCGCTATAAAATCCTCCAGCTCATCGGCGAAGGCGGCTGCGGTGTCGTCTATCTGGCCGAGCAGGAGGAGCCGGTCAAACGCCAAGTGGCCCTCAAGGTCATCCGGCCGGGCATGGACAGCAAACAAGTGCTGGCTCGTTTCGATGCCGAACGCCAGGCCCTGGCCCTCATGGACCATCCCAATATTGCCAAGGTGCTCGACGCCGGCGCCACCGACAAAGGCCGCCCGTTCTTCGTGATGGAACTGGTGCATGGAATTAAAATCACCGATTACTGCGACGACCACAATCTCTCCACTGAGGAGCGGCTGGCTTTGTTCACTCAGGCCTGCCACGCCGTCCAGCACGCCCATCAGAAAGGCATCATCCATCGCGACATCAAACCGTCCAACATCCTGGTCACCCTCCAGGACGGCGTGGCCGTGGCCAAAGTGATTGATTTCGGCATCGCCAAGGCCACCGCCGGCCAGGTCCTGACCAACCGCCCCGTCCATACGGCCTTCGAGCAGTTCTTGGGCACCCCGGCCTACATGAGCCCGGAGCAGGCGCAAATGAGCGCGCTGGATATTGACACCCGCACCGACATTTACAGCTTGGGCGTGCTGCTCTACGAACTGCTCATCGGCAAAACGCCCTTTGACCCCAAGCGCCTGATCGAGGCGGGCCTGGAGGAAATCCGCCGCATCATCCGGGAAGAGGAGCCGCCCCGGCCTTCCACCCGCCTGAGCGCGCTGGCGGCCGACGAGCAGACGACCACCGCCAAGCGCCGCCACACCGAAGCGCCTCAACTCATTCACCGCGTGCGCGGCGACCTGGATTGGATTGTGATGAAGGCCCTGGACAAGGACCGCACCCGGCGCTACGAGACGGCCAACGCCCTGGCTTCGGACATTGAGCGGCACCTGCATGATGAACCCGTCGAGGCGCACGCTCCCAGCCGGCTTTATCGCCTCCGCAAGCTGCTCCGGCGCCACAAGCTGGCCTTTGCGGCGGCCACGCTTATATTCGCGGCCCTGGCCATCGGACTTGGGGTCAGTCTCTGGTCCTTGCGCAAGGCCAATCGTGAGGCCGCCCGGAGCCAGCAAGTCGCGCGATTCCTGCAGGAAATGCTCAAGGGTGTCGGGCCTGAGGCGGCCCGGGGCCGGGACACGGCCATGCTGCGGGAGATATTGGACAAGACCGCCCAGCGTTTGGACAAGGAATTGAAGAACCAGCCGGACGTCGAAGCCGACCTGCGAAGTACTATCGCAACTGTTTACTTTGACCTTGGCCAGTACACGAATGCCGAGGCCATGGACCGCGACGCGCTGGCGCTGCGCAAGAAGCTGCTGGGCAGCGAAAACTTGGACGTGGCCAGCTCGCTCAACAACGTTGGTGGCGATCTTTACCGACAAGGCAGGCTTGCGGAGGCTGAGGCCCTGTTCCGGGAGGCGCTGGCGATGCGGAGGAGACTTCTGGGCAGCGAGCACCTGGACGTGGCTCGATCGCTTGGCAACCTTGCTAGTGTGCTCTCTGCAGAAGGCAAGTTCGTGGAAGCGGAGACCCTGTACCGCAAGTCGCTGGCGCTGCAAAGGAAGCTGGTGGGCAGGGAACATCCGGATGTGGCTACCTCGCTTAACAACCTTGCTACCGTGCTCACCACCGAAGGCAAGTTGGCGGAGGCGGAGACCCTGCTCCGGGAGGCGCTGGCGATGCGAAGAAAGCTGCTGGGCGCCGAACACCCGGACGTGGCGGGCTCGCTCAACGGCCTTGCTAACGTGCTGCGGGCGCAGGGCAGGTTCGCGGAGGCCGAGACCCTCTTCCGCGAAGCTCTGGCGATGCGAAGAAAGCTGCTGGGCGCCGAACACCCGGAGGTAGCCGGTTGTCTTATTGGCCTTGCTGGCGCACTCTCGGCTCAAGGCAAGCTGGCGGAGGCGGAGACACTCTACCGCGAGGCCCTGGCGATGTACAGGAAGCTGCTAGGCAGCGAACATCCGACTGTGGCTACCTCGCTTAACAACCTTGCCACCGTGTTTCAGGAGCAGGCCAGGTTGGGTGAAGCGGAGATGTTGTACCGCGAGGCGCTGGCGATGCGGAGGAAGCTGCTGGGTGCCGAACATCCGCTGGTGGGCACCTCGCTCAACAACCTCGCTCTCGTGCTCCAGGGGCAAGGCAAGTTGGGGGAGGCGGAGACCCTCTTCCGGGAGGCGCTGGCGCTGCGAAGGAAAACGCTGGGTGCTGAACATCCGAACGTGGCCATCGCACTCGGCAACCTTGCTATGGTGCTCCAGGAGGAAGCCAAGCTGGCGGAAGCGGAGAGCCTCGCGCGCGAAGGTCTGGTGATGAACAAGAAACTGCTTGGTAACGAACACCCGGATGTGGCCAGGTCGCTCGACAACCTGGCTACCGTGCTCACCACCGAAGGCAAGTTGGCGGAAGCGGAGACCTTCGCCCGCGAAGGTCTGGCGATGAGGAAGAAGCTGCTCGGTAGCCAACACCCGGACGTGGCCAGATCACTCAGCAATCTGGGTGGCGTGTTGCAGGCGCAAGGCAAGCTGGCGGAAGCGGAGACCGTGTTCCGTGAGGCTCTGGCCATGCGAAGGAAGCTGCTGGGCAGCGAACACCCGGGCGTAGCCATCTTGCTTGGGGGCCTTGCTGAGGTGCTCTTGGCACAAGGCAAGTTCGCGGAGGCGGAAACCTCTGCCCGCGAGTGCCTTGCCATCCGCGAAAAGCGGCCTCCAGAGGGCTGGGAGACGTTCGACGCCCGGAGCCTGCTGGGCGCCACCCTGTTGGGCCAGAAGAAATACGCCGAAGCGGAGCCATTGCTCCTCTCCGGCTACAATGGCATGAAGGAGCGCCAAGAAAGGATTCCGGCTTCGGAAAAGCAACGGTTGAATGAAACCCTGCAACATCTTGTCCAGCTTTACGAGGCCACAGGCAAGCTGGAGGAAGCCGCCAAATGGAAACGGGAACTGGCAGCGCCAGGTCCGTGAACTCCTAAAAAGATTTTTAAAATTCCTCCATACCTTTTCCAGCCAGACTGCGCATGTATGAGCGAAGGCGCCAACGCTTTCGCTTATGAAACCGGCTGACGAACGCGCAGAAGTCCTCTTTCGGCAGGCCCCAAAGTGGGCCAGAGGCCCCAAGCGCGTCCCCGGCCGGCGAACCCATTCAAATCAAAGGATCCCAACCTATGAAATCAAACATTGCTTATTCAAATCGCGCCGAACGCTGGTTCGGCAGAGAATACATGATGAATCCCATCCCCGAAAACCTTTGGGGCTGGCGAAGTCTTTTCCGACGGCTGGCCGGGAATTGGCCGGGCCTCCTGCTGTGGCTGGCCGTCCTGCCACTGGCCGCCCTCGGCCAAGCCGATTACGCGACCCCCTACACCTTCACCACCTTGGTTGCAGCGGCTCCGGCAGCGCGGATGGGACGAACAGTGCCGCGCGGTTCGCGCAGCCTATGGGCGTGGCGGTGGACAGCGCGGGCAACGTCTATGTGGCGGACACCTACAACAACACGATCCGGAGAGGATTTCCGGCCAGTTCAGCAGCGCCGATGTTACAGCCACCCAGTCTGAGTGCCGGCCAGTTTGGTTTTGGGATCACGGGCCTTACCAACTTGGCGGTGAACATCGAGTCTTCCGCTGATTTGTTAAACTGGCAGGTCATCGGCACGTGTTCCCTTGGGGGCGGATCGAATACCTTTGTCAGCACCAACTCATCCCAAGCCGCCCAGTTCTACCGCATCCAGGTGCGCTGACCCACTGCAGCCGTAGCCGTGTTCATGCAGTAGGAATTGGGGAGCGCACGCGCCCCCGCGTGCAGCCAACCGGCGCCCTCGCCGGTTGGCGTTGCGTGTCCGGCTTGACGGAAGGGTGGGTGGAATTTGAATGGTGGACTGTGGTTGGCGAGGCGCCAACCACCGCACGCGAGGGCGCGCGCTCCCCCCGCGCAACTGCATATCGTTCCGGCTTAACCCGGGCCGGTAAGTCGCGAAGCGATTGGAAGAACGCGAACGCCCTTTGGTCGCGCGCAAATCGGCTCGGCACGCTAATGGGTCGGTGACGGCGAGCCGGGGATTGGTGGGGTCGCCTCGCCGAGGCGACCGCTCCGGCGAATAATTGCGGACGGCTCGGCGAGCCGTCCCCACCATCCGTGGCTGACGCATTACTCGGCACGCCATTTGGCGGTTGACCGCCGCGCGCAAAACTGCCATTCATCTCCCGTATGAAGTCTGTTCTCATCGCTCTCGCGGCGCTGGCGGTGGGCCTCGGCCAGGCCGGCGCGCAAGGCAAGGGTCCGGTCTTTCGCAAAATCCAAATCACCGACAAATTCTGGAGCGAGGGCGCGGCCTTCGCCGACTTCAATCAGGACGGCAAAATGGACATCGTCTCCGGCCCCTTCTGGTACGAAGGCCCGGACTTCAAGGTCCGCCACGAATACTGCCCGGCCAATCATTCCTTCACCAGAACCGACGCCCAAGGCCAGGTCCAAACCATCGAAGGCTTCGAGGGCGCGCTGGGGGTCAAGAACGCCTACTCGAAGGATTTCCTCACGTTCACCTTCGACATCAACGGCGACGGCTGGCCGGACATCATCATCGTCGGTTTCCCCGGCGCGGAATCCTTCTGGTACGAGAATCCCAAAAACAAGGAGGGCCATTGGCCGCGCCATACAATTATTGACGTTACGGACGACGAGTCGCCCGCCTTTGGCGATCTTTTGGGCGACGGCAAACCCGCGCTGATGTGTTGCGCCGGCGGTTATTTGGGCTACGCCACGCCCGATGCGGCGAATCCGGCCGAAAAGTGGACTTTCCACCGCGTCTCGCCCAAGAAAGATTACCAGCGTTTCACCCACGGATTGGGTTTTGGCGACGTCAACGGCGATGGCCGCAACGATCTTCTGGTCAAGGACGGCTGGTACGAGCAGCCGCCCTCGTTGGCCGGCGACCCGCTCTGGAAGTTCCATCCCTACCCCTTCGCGCCGGAGGGCAGTGCGCAGATGTACGTCTATGATGTCAACAGCGACGGCCTGCCCGACGTGATAACGTGCCTCAATCCCCACGGCTTTGGCCTGGCCTGGTACGAGCAATTGCCGGACAAGGACCCGCAGGGCGAAATCCGCTTCAAACAGCATTTGATCCTCAATCCCGATGCGACCCCCAACAAATTCGGCGTCGCCTTCTCCCAGCTTCACGCCTTGGCTTTGGCCGACATTGACGGCGACGGCCTGAAAGACATTGTGACCGGCAAGCGCTTCTGGGCGCACGGCAAGGACGGCCCCGACCCGCAATCCAACGAACCGGCCGTTCTATACTGGTTCCAACTCAAGCGCGGCGCCGGCCATTCCGCCGAGTTTGTTCCCCATTTGATTGACACCAATTCCGGCGTCGGCACCGAGGTTGTCGTTGGGGACGTCAGCGGCGGCCACCGCGCGGACATCGTGGTCGGCAACAAGAAAGGGACGTTTGTTTTTCTGCAAGAACCCCCGCCCTGAGGCGGAACACGAAAGGACCAATATGAAAAGACGGCAATTCCTCCAATCCTCCCTCGCCCTGGCCGGCGGGGCAACCCTGGTTTCCAATCTGCCCGCCCGCGCGCAGGAGGCCGGCGCGGCAGAGAGTCAATTCTACGAATTACGCCTCTATCACCTCCGCCGCGGTCGGCAAACCGATCTGTTTGACTCCTTCTATCGCGACGCCGCCGTCCCCGCGCTTAATCGCGCCGGCATCGCCACGGTCGGCGTCTTCAGCGTGATGGTCGGTCCGGAAAGTCCCACGATGTACGTTCTGCTGGCCCATCCTTCCCTCCGATCGCTGGTTGCCACGCGCGTGCGATTGGAGGCCGACACGGAGTACCAAAAGGCCGGCGCCGAATTTATCAACGCCCCGGCGGCCAATCCGGCCTACACGCGGGTGGAAAGCTCGCTGATGATCGCCTTTGAGGGCATGCCCAAAATCGCAGCGCCCTCCTTTGACGCCGGGGGCAAATCCCGCCTCTTCGAGTTGCGCACTTACGAGAGCCACAGCCTCAAGGCGCATCTGAAAAAAGTCGAGATGTTCAATCGCGCCGAAATCTCCATCTTCCGCCGCGTGGGAATGCACCCGGTGTTCTTCGGCCAGACGCTCATTGGCAGCCGCCTGCCCAACCTGACCTACATGCTCGCTTTTGAAAACGCCGACGCCCGCGACAAGGGCTGGAGCGCCTTTGGTTCGGACCCCGAATGGCTCAAGCTGCGCGCCGACCCGGCCTACCCCGACTCCGAACTCGTCTCCAGCATCAGCAATGTGTTGTTGCGCCCCGCCTCCTACTCGCAGATCTGAGATTCCCATGTTCCAATTGGCGCCGCTGGCGCGCTCTTTCTACCTGCCCTCGGCGGAAACGGTGGCCCGGCGCTTGCTGGGCCATTGGCTCATCCGCAACCTGCCCGCCGGCTCCTGCGGCGGCCCCATTGTCGAGACCGAAGCCTATCTCGCCGGCGACCCGGCCTCCCACGGCTTCGGCGGGCCAACGGCCCGCAATCGCGCCATGTACGGGCCGCCCGGCCGCGCCTACGTCTATCTCATTTACGGATTCCACTGCTGTGTCAACGCCGTTTGCCGCCCGTCCGGCTGCGCCGAGGCGGTGCTCATCCGCGCCATCGAAGCCGAAGCGGGCGCGGACTTGATGCGGCAAAACCGGCCTGCCCCGGCAACCTTTGGCCTCACCAACGGCCCGGGGAAACTTTGCGCCGCCCTGGCCATTGACCGGAGGCTCGACGGGGTGGATTTGTGCGACGCCCGCTCGCCGCTCTTCATCGCCAGGAACCCGGCCCTCGCCCGATTCCGCCGGCAACGCGGCCCCCTGCTGGCTTCCATCCGCATTGGCATCACGCGGGCGGCGGAGCGGCCGTTGCGTTTTTATCTTGACAGCAGCGGCTTTGTCTCGTCGCGGGCGCCCGCAGGCGCGGCGCCATCCAGCCGGCGATCCGGCCGGTCAATCCCGGCGCGGCCAGAACGCTGATGTGTCCATGCCGCAGGCGCCAGATGTCGGGCTGTTCCCACGCCCGCCACAATTCCTCCGTTGTTTCCTTTGGCACGAACAGATCATGGACGGCTTCGATCAGCAGAATGCTCTCTTTGGGAATCACCGGCCGCTTTGCGGTCAGATTGAGTTGGGCCAAATCGGCCCGCCGGCCCTGCAAGGCGCGCCGGATGTTCCGGCAAAAAGCCGCCTCCTCCACCAGCCGGTCCATGCGCGCCACCGGCACGATGAGGACCGCGCACGCCGGCCGCGCATCGTGACAGAGGGCCAGACCGGCCAGCCAGGCGCCGAGGGAAATGCCCATAAGCCCCACCGCCGGGCAGCCCTGCCCCAAGAGCCATCCGGTGAAGGCGCGCGTTTCGGAGACCGCCTGCGCGGCCGCCTGGACCGTGCGCAAGACATCCGGGCAGAGAAAATTGCCCCACGCTCCCAGCCGGCGGGGCCGGCGTCGAAAGTGGAACGGCGCCTCCAACGTCGCCGCGTTGAAACCGTTGCGATTGAACTGCCCGGCCATGCGGGGAAACCGGAAATAATGACTGGTCGCGTCATTCCACCCGTGCAAAAACACGACCGTCGGATGCTCCTGCCACCGCTCCGCGCAGCGGTAGAGCCGGCCGTGGACAGTATTGTTCTCCGGGAACGCGCCGGGACGGGGAGTTTCAAAGCGAAGCCGCAGCGGCCCGGTCAGTTCAACGCGGGCGGCCTCGGCCGCAACAGGAATGAAATCCGGACTTTCCAGCAATTGCCGCATCTCCTCCAGACGCGGCTCTCGTCCATCCGGCGCGGCCATGCGCGCGGCGGCGAATTCAATCGCCAGCCAGTCAACAAGCCTGCAGACCGGGGTGATCATTGGAGACGGAGATTGCCCGGGTTCTCACATCGGCGCAAAGACCATGGGGCGCGGCAAAGAGTGCGGGGTTAGTCTGATTGTCAGGGCGGTTAGTCTTGCAGTCGGCCTCTTTGCCGTCCCCCAAATTCATGGCCACAGCGTCCTGCGCATCCAGGAGGCTCTCCCGGCGGGCCAAATCCGGCGTGTAAAAATTGCCCTTGTGCTCATGCCAGCAACAAGGACGGCGCGCCATTCCTTCCAAATTGCCCTTGAAATAATAGTTCATAGCGGCCTCTTTTTCCCTTGCCGGCGGCCAGTTTACGGTCAACCCATCCGCCGCGCAAGGCCTTAATGCAAAAATCTCCGGCCCGTTTTTTGCCGTGGCGATTTCATGCCTCCCCGCCATAGAATGGACGGCATACAAAGATGATCCGGCGCGATTATATCCTGCAAATGATCGAGGAATTCATTCGGGCCTTGACCCAAATCCGCGCCTTGCGCCAGCAGGAGCGCTGGCAGGAGGCCCGCCTGGCCCTGGACGCCGAATGCGAAAAACTGGCCGCCGCCGGCGCACGGAATCTGGCCCGCCTTTCGGAAACAGAATTGCTGGCCCGTCTGGCCCAGGACCAGCCCACTTCGGTCGTGCGCCAAAGGCTCTTCCTGATGATCGCGCTGTTGCAGGAGGCCGGGGAAATCGCCGACGGCCAGGGCTGCGCGCAGGAAGGCCGCGAGTCCCGTCTCAAGGCCTTGCATCTGCTGCTGGATCTCTCCGCCGACCAGGCGGTGGGGGACCATCCCGCCTTTGTGCCGGGCGTGGACGCGCTGGTTAATTCCTTGGGGCCGTTGCCGGCGCGCACCCAGGTTCTGCTCATGCGCCATTACGAGAGCACCGGCCAATTTGGCAAGGCGGAGGACTCTCTCTTTTCCATTCTCGAAGCGACGTCCAATGACCCGGCCAGCGTCGCTTTTGGCCTGGCGTTTTACCAACGCATCTTGCGGCGATCCGACCTCTCGCTGGCCGACGGAAACCTTCCCCGCGCCGAGGCGGAAGAAGGATTCCTGGAGTTGAAAAAGCTTGGTGCTTAGTGGGTTAAGCCATAAAGACCACAAAAATGGATTGGGCGGGCCTAAACGGATGGAGCCAGGCTGCCGATAAGCTTCTTAGACCGTATCATAGAGCTGGACTCCATGAACTCAGAAAGAGCTATTGCCCGGCGCCAACGCTCCGGCCCGATCATTCTTCAAATGCCGCGGGCTGGGAAAAAAGCGCCGGATGGCCAATCGGCACTGGGCGCGCTGCGCCTTGGAAGCGCCCGTTGAACCCACGCACCCCGATGAACGACGTTAAAAACCGCCGCATTCTCATCATTGATGACAATCGGGCCATCCATGACGATTTTCGGAAAGTCCTGGGCGGATGCGACGAACTGCGTAAAAAAACGAATGCGGTCGAAGATTCCATTTTCGGCAAGGCCGATACCAAGGTCATTGGCGAGCCGTTCCAACTGGATTCGGCCTATCAGGGCCGCGAGGGCATGGAACAGGTCCGCCAGGCCTGCGCCGCCGACCGCCCCTACGCCCTGGCCTTCATTGACGTGCGGATGCCCCCCGGCTGGGACGGCATCGAGACCACCGCCCAAATCTGGGAATTGGACGCCGACATACAAGTGGTGATATGCACCGCCTTCTCCGACTACTCCTGGAACAGCCTGACCGAAAAGCTCGGCCGCTCCGACCGCCTTCTCATCCTCAAGAAGCCTTTTGACAAAGTTGAAGTCGTTCAACTGGCCGAGGCGCTCGTTCACAAATGGGAACTGTTGCAGCAATCCCGGCGCAAGCTCAAGGACTTGGCCCGCGCCGTGGCCGAAGGCACCCGCGATTTGACGGCCGCCAACCAGGCCCTGCGGGCGGAGATCGCCGAGCGAAAACAGATCGAAGCCGCCCTGCGCGAAAGCCAGTTCCATTATCAGGAATTGGTCGAAGCCCAAGGCGAGGGCGTCATCTGCACCGACCTCGATCAGCGCCTGTGCTTCGCCAATCCGGCGGCGGCCGAGCTGCTGGCTCTTCCCGCCGCCCAATTGACCGGACGGCGCTTGCTGGAGTTTGTCGCTCCCAAGGACCGCGAAACTCTGGCCAAACATGTCGCCTTATGCGCCAGCGGGACAAAATCCTGCTGCGAATTGGAATTCCTCACCTCCGAAGGACGAAGCCGCCAAGTCCTCGTCACCGCCACTCCCCGGCTGGATTTCGACCGCCGGCTCTGCGGCACTTTCGCCATCTGCCGGGACGTCACGGCCTGGAAGCTGGCCCAGCACGAGCGCCAAATGATGGAACTCCAATTGCGCCAGGTTCATAAACTCGAAGCTATCGGCCAATTGGCCGCCGGCATCGCCCACGAGATCAACACCCCCATTCAATACGTCGGCGACAACACCCGGTTTATCGAGGACGCCTGGAATTCTCTGTCCAAAGTGCTGCGCAGCCACGAGGAGTTTCTGCGCGCTTTTGACGACAACCGCGCCACGCCCCAAATGGCCGCCGCCACCCGCCAACTTCTGGACGCCAGCGATCTGCCTTATCTCAGCGATCAAATCCCCGCCGCCCTCCGCGCCGCTCAAGAAGGGATCGAGCGCGTTACAAAAATCGTCCGCGCCATGAAGGAATTCTCCCACCCCGGCGGCAAGGATAAAACCACCGCCGATCTCAACCAGGCCATCGAAACCACCGTCACCGTCGCCCGCAATGAGTGGAAGTACGTGGCCGAGATGAAACTGGATTTGGACCCCAATTTGCCCGCCGTTCCTTGTTTCCTGGGCGAATTCAACCAATCCATCCTTAACCTGGTCATCAACGCCGCCCACGCCATCGGCGACGTCGTCAAAGACAAGCCCGGAACAAAAGGCACGATCACCATTCAAACCCGGCGCTGCGGCAATCATGTGGAAATTTGCGTCAGCGACACCGGCGGCGGAATTCCCGAAACCGCCCAGCCCCATATTTTCGAGCCTTTCTTCACCACCAAAGGCGTCGGCAAAGGTTCCGGACAGGGACTGGCCATCGTCTATGGCTGCGTCGTCAAGCGGCACGGTGGCACTGTGGCCTTCGGAACGAAAGTCGGAGCGGGAACCACCTTCATTCTTCGATTGCCCATCTCACCCCCTGCCTCCGGCAACGGTTCCGCGACCAAAGCGTAAAGCGCCGCCCCTCGCCCGCAGGCTTGACAACTGCCGCTCTTTCATAAGTTCCTTTGCAGCCAGTTTTGGACCTCGTCAATGATCGCGTCCGGGGTGGATGTCCCCGCCGTGATTCCCACATTTTGCGCCTCCTCGAACCACTCGGCCTGCAATTCCCCCGCCCCTTGCACGTGATGGACCCGCGCGCAATGCCGCCGGCAGGTCGCCTCCAACTCCCGCGTGTTGTTGCTGCGCGCCCCGCCGACCACCACAACCACGTCCGACTGCCGCGCCAGTTCCACGGCTGCGCTCTGCCGCTGTTTGGTCGGCTGGCAGACGGTATCCACGTATTGCACCTCCGAGCGTGGGAAACACCGCCGCATCCATTCCACCAGCCTCCGCGCTCTCTCCGCCGGCTGCGTCGTCTGCGCCGCGACGCCAAATCGCGGCCGTTCGGCCATCCGCTCGACCTCCTCCTCCGTCAAGACCACGTCGAACTCGGCCAAATCCTCCGTCAACCCCCGCACTTCCACATGCCCGCGCTGGCCGATGATGACCGGATGATACCCCTGGCGCGCCAGTTGCCGCACCGCCCGATGAGCGTAATGGACCAGCGGGCAGGTGGCTTCCAGCACTTCCAGTCCGCGCCCCCGCACCCGCTCCAGCGCCGCTTCCGACGCCCCGTGCGCCGTGATCATCACCGCCGGCGTCTTGACCGCCGCCGCCTGCTCCTCGATGGCGATCCCGCTCCGGCGCAGGTCGTCCACCACCGACTCGTTGTGGACCAATTCGCCCAAAATGGTCAGCGGCCGCCGCCGGGATTCAGCCAGCGCCAGGGCGATGGCGTCGCGCACGCCAAAGCACATGCCCAGATGGGCGGCGCGGATTATTTTCAACGCGCGCCGCGGGGGCGAAAGTTGTGCAACGTCACTTTGCAATACAAAGTTAGAGTGCGCCGTTGCCCTTTTGTTCATTTTTTTCTCAATTATTATTTCCCCGCCCTCGCCTGCCGCACGATCTCTTCCAGCAGATCAATATACTCCGCAAAGGCCCTCCGCCCGGCGGGCGTCAGCGCGCACGTCGTCAGCGGCCGTTGCCGGCGGTAGGATTTTGTCACCGAGACGAATCCCGCCTCCTGCAAGGTCTTGATGTGCATGCTCAAATTGCCGTCGGTCATCTTCAAGGTGTCCCGCAATTCGGTGAACGAAAATTCGGGCGACGCCGCCAGCAGCGACACGATGGGCAGCCGGCCCTTTTCGTGAATGACCCGGTCGAGTTGGAGGAACGGTCTTGGGTTCACGCCGCATTCCCGCGCTTCTCGGTAAAATACAAATAGACCCCATACGCCGCGTGCGCGCCGCCGAAAAAGACCCCCATCGCCCAATGGGCGGCCGATAACGAGCGCGGCCCCGCAAAGAGCCAAATGCCGGCCGCCGCGATAAACCCCCAGCCAAAGAGCTTGATACCCCTGGGCATGAAAAACCCGGCCGCGTGCAGCGCGCAACCGTAGAGCGCCATCCAAAGGGGCGGCAGCAGCCACACCTCCGCCCAGTCCCCCCGCGCCAGCGCCAATCCCGCCGCCAGGCCGCAAAAAAATGCGGGCAACAGCGCCTGCGCCACCCGCCGGGTGGGTGGCGACCAAAACGGCTCCTGATCTTTGAGCGCCTGCCGTCGAACCAGCAACAGCGCTTCGCCCAGGCAGATGACCGCCACCCCCATCCAATAGCCCGCGAACGCGCCCGCCGTCCGGACGTTGGCCGCAGCGGCCACCCCGGCGGCGGCCAGGCCCGTCAGCCCGACGGCGCCCATGACCGGGGCCAGGGCGCGGCGGTAAACCGCCCCGCGCTCCATCAAGGTGCGAATGACCTGCAAGTTTTCCGACGCCCAATCTGTTTGCATGGACTCACTTTGAACTGCAAAGTGAAATCTGTCAAGCCCGTTAATTGCCGATGACCAATTTTCAATGACTAATTCTCAATCAACGCTTGCAGGTTCTGATGCGCTCCGAAACGGCCTTGTTCCAAAGGCCACCGGTAAAATCGGAAGCTGTTTTTCGCACGGACCCTTGATCCTAATCCTGATCTCAATCTTCATCTCCTCATTCGGAATGAGATTAAGCGTAATTTGAACAAATTTCAACGGGTGCCGTCATATACTTTGTAATGCAAAGGTTATGAACGATCGGAAACGCTGGCTGGCCGTCTTCGTCTATGCGGCGGCCATGGCCTGGATGGAGGCGGCGGCGGTGCTTTACCTGCGCACTTTGGTGGATCGCGTCCAACCCTATCAGCCCAATCCTTTTCCCGTCGCCGGCAGGATGGCTTTGATCGAAGTCGCCCGTGAGGCGGCCACCCTGGTCATGCTCTTGACGGTCGGATTTCTCGCCGGCCGCAGTGGGCGCAGCCGCCTGGGCTATGCCGCGTTCGCCTTCGGCGTCTGGGATGTTTTTTACTATGTCTTCCTAAGATCAATGTGCGGATGGCCCCATTCGGTGATGGATTGGGACATCTTGTTTCTCATTCCATTGCCCTGGTGGGGACCGGTGCTGGCACCGGTCTTGATTTCGCTGCTGCTGATCCTTTGGGGTACTCTGGCCTGCCAGTTTGAACAGGCCCCAACACCCGTTCTGCCAAGAATTGCGGCCTCGGCCCTGGGTGCGGCCGGCGTCCTCCTGGCGCTTCAGGTGTTCATGGCTGACACCATAGCGGCTTTCCACCAGGGGACGGATGCAATTCGAAGCGTGCTGCCCGGAAGTTTCAATTGGCCGCTGTTTTGCGGCGCCCTGTCGCTGATGGCCGTTCCGGCGCTGCACCTGTTCTGGCGTTCCCGGTCGGTCCAGCGCAAAATCCCATGAAACGCGCCAAACGAATCCTGGCTGCATGCGCTGCGTTAATCCTCGCCGCGGCCCTGTGGTTGCCCTGCCTCCATCTGTTCTTCGCCAGGCCCGCCTCGGCCTTTTACGTCAAGGAGGGGCTCTCACCCAAGGCGCGCCAGTTGGCGGCCCGGCAGATGCAACTGTGGGCCGATCCTTTATTGCGAAAGCAGGAGTTGGACCGGATGCGCCTGAGCAATGCGGAGTGGGATTTCATGGGGCGCAGCTTCCTGGTCTGGGCGCTGGCCAATGTCGGTTTGCGCGATCCCTCCTCCAAACCGGCCTGTCTCCAGACCATGGACCGCATCATTGACGAAACACTGCAACTGGAACAACAGAAGGGCCTCTGCTTCTTCCTCATGCCCTATGCCAAAGACCGCCCTTATCTCGTGCAACCGGCCCGCAGTCTTTTTCTCGACGGCGAAATCGCCTTGATGCTGGCTTCCCGCCGCATCCTCCAGGAAAAGCCCGAATATAAACCCGCCCCCACCGCGCGGGTGAACTTGATTGTCAACGCTCTGCGGCGCAGTCCCCGCCTGGCTCTGGAAAGTTATCCCGACGAATGCTGGACCTTCGACCATGTCGTCGCGCTGGCGGCCATCCGATTGGCCGATTATTTGGACGGCACCGACCACGCCGATCTGATCCGCGACTGGGTGGCGATGGCCCGCCAGAAACTGGTGCATCCGGAGTCAGGACTGCTGATTTCAAGTTTTGCCACCGACGGCTCCCCTCTCGTCGGCCCGGAAGGTTCCAGCCTCTGGATGATCGCCCATTGCTTGCAGTTGCTGGACGAGGGTTTTGCCCGCGATCAATACGATCGCGCGCGACGCCAATTGAGCGGCCGCACACTGGGCTTCAGTTACGCGCGCGAGTGGCCCGATTCCTGGAAAGGCCCGGCGGACATTGATTCGGGACCCATCATTCCCTTCTTTGAAATCAGCGCCGGCTCCAGCGGCATGGCCTTCATCGGCGCCAGCGCCTTTGGCGACGAGCCGTTCCTGGCTTCGCTCAATGCGACCCTGGACTTCGCCGGTTTTCCCTCGCGCAAAAAGGGCGCGCTCAGGTATTGCGCCAGCAATCCGGTGGGCGACGCCGCGCTGCTTTATGCGGCGACTCTTGGCCCCATTTGGCAAAAGGTCAAGGCGGGCCGAAATCAATCCTTATGACCTTCTGGCAACGCATCCGCCGCTTTTGGCGCGCCGACATCTTTTCCCCGCGCGGTTTTCTCCTGCGGGCCGGGGTCATTGGCGCGGCCTTCCTGGCGCTTCATCTGGCTGGGCTGCGGGATTATGCCAGTGTATTGAACGGGACGGTCGGACCGGCCTCCACCGGTTGGAAAACGTCCGCTTTTCTCGGAGTGGCTTACCTTGTTGTTTATATGGCGTTGGTCATTCTGGCGCCGATTCTGATTTTGGCCGCGGGGATTCTCTCGCTTTGGCATCGCCGCCGGCGTCAGCAATAGGCGCCCCCGCGGTTCGGGCAAGCCGTTGTTGCTTTTTTGTTGCAAGGCGGGACAGGATGTGGGAAATACTTCCAATATATGAGGAGGATGATCTTTGTCCTGGGAATTTTGTGGTTCGCCTTTTTGCGGCCGGCTTCGGCCACGACCCAATTGATTATAGACGGCAGTTTTGCGGCGGCCAGTTACTATCCGTGGGTGTTGCAGGGAAGCGGGGTGGAGGTCGGCTCCGGGGTTCTTTCGATGGGAAACGCCAGCGGCGCGAATCAAATCGCCTATCAAACCGTCACCTTCCCCTCCAACCTCATCGGCGCCACGTTGAGCCTGGATTACGAAACCGTGAGCAGCAATCCTTATGGCGACGACACGTGGTCCATTTATATCACGGACACCAACAGGAGCACTATTCTGGATGACCTGGGCGCCACCTCCAGCGCCTACACAACTTCCGGTTACGTTTTCGTCACCACCAATTTTATCACCTACGCGGGATCGAACATTATTTCCTCTTACGCGGGTGAGTCGGTGGATCTTCTTTTTGCTGTGGCGACCGATGCGACTTACGGCGGCCTCACTTCCTTTAATATCACCGGCGTCAGCCTGGTGGCGGGAACGACAGCGGATATTCCTTCCAACGATGACTTTACCAACGCGACCTTGATTCCCTCGGCCGGAATCACCAATGACGTCACGACGACCTACGCCTCCAAGGAAACCGGCGAACCCAATCACGCCGGCAATGCCGGTGGCCACTCCCTTTGGTGGGTCTGGACGGCTCCGGCCATCGGCACGGTCAACATCACCACCGCCGGCAGTGATTTTAACACGCTTCTGGCCGTTTATACCGGCTCTTCGCTCACCAATCTTACGGTCGTGACCAATTGCGATGGCGCCAAAGTCAGCGGTGGTCTGGCATCTGTCAAATTCAATGTCTCCACGGGAACACATTACCACATCGCCTTGGACGGCTATGACGGCCAGTCGGGCAGCGCCGTTCTCACCTTCAGATTTTCCACCGATACAACCCCTCCAACGGTGGTCTTCAAGTCGCCTCCGGCTGGAGCGGATGTGACCAACTCGACCGTCCTGGTGCAGGGCACCGCCAGCGATAATGTCGCCGTGGCCGCCGTCTATTACCGTTTGGAGAACGCCGGCGGCACCAACGCCTGGCTTCCGGCCACAGGCACCAACTCATGGTCGGCCACCATCACCAACCTGATTCCCGGTCCCAACACCGTTAGCGTCGAGGCCATTGATACCAGCTCCAATGTTTCCAAGACCGTGTCGCACGTGTTCAATTTCCTCGTCCCCGTTCCCTTGACGCTGGGGAAAACTGGCGATGGCACTGTTTCCGGCGCGACCAATGGGCAATTGCTCCATCTGGGCTACCCGTACAAGCTCACTGCGACTGCCGGCCCCGGCTTCAAGTTCCAAGGCTGGACAGGCGACCTTTCAACCAACACCGCCACCTTGAGCTTCATCATGCGGTCCAATCTAAGCGTCACGGCCGTCTTTGTGGACGTGGAGAAACCGACCTTGAGCATCACTGCGCCCGTGGCCGGCCAGCGCTGGAGCAACAGCCTCTTCAATGTCACCGGCAAAGCCAGGGACAACGTGGGCGTGGCTGCCGTCTGGTATCAACTCAACACGGAACCCTGGGCCACCAATGTCAACACCACCAACGGCTGCACCAATTGGAACGTGAGCGTGACGCTGACCCCGGGACCCAACAAGGTCAAAGCTTATGCCATGGACGCCGCCGGCAATATTTCTCTTACCAACAGCGTCTCCTTCATCTATGTCTTAAGCGCGACCTTGACGCTGCAAACCCACGGCCCGGGCGTCATCCGTCCCAATTACAGCAACGCCCTGCTGGAAATCAGCAACACCTACTCGATGATCGCCACGGCAGGCAAAGGTTATCTCTTCTCCAATTGGACGGGCAATGCGGGCCAGATGGTCACCAACGGCCCGGTTCTCAAATTCACCATGCAGAGCAACCTGTTTTTCTCGGCCAATTTCGTCCCCAATCCGTTCACTCCGGCGGCGGGCGCCTATCAGGGATTGTTCTACGACACCAATGGAGTCACGACGGCCGGCTCGGGTTTCTTCAGCGCGCAGGTCAACAGCAACGGCAGCTTCACCGCCAAGTTTCAGCAAGGGCTTAAGAGCTTCCCGGTTTCCGGGCAGTTTTCCCTCACCGGCGGCTGGTCCACCAACGCCCTCAAGGCCTGGAGCCACAACTCGATCTGGCTCCAATTGGATTTGACCGCCGACAATCTCCTGGAAGGCGGTGTGACCAATTCCGCATGGTCGGCCCAACTGGAAGCCAACCGCGCCGTCTTCTCCAAGGCCCATCCCGCGCCCCAAGCCGGCAATTACACCCTCATCATTCCGGGCTCCAACTCCCCAACCCTGCCGGGCGGCAACGGCTTTGGCGCCCTGACCGTGGACACCAGCGGCAACGTGACCCTCACCGGCACTCTGGGCGACGGCACGAAGGTGACGCCAACTGCCACCGTCTCCGCAGAGGGGCAATGGCCGCTCTACATTTCACTTGACAGCGGCAATGGCATGTTGCTCGGCTGGCTCTCCTTCACCAACGAGCCGGACCGGGACATTGACGGGCTGTTGAATTGGTTCAAACCTGCGCAACCCACAGCGGCCACGTACAAGGCGGGTTTCACAAACGTATTTGAAGCGTTGGGCTCGGCCTATTCCTTCTCCAAGGGCGCGCGGGTGTTAAACCTGACCAACGGGTTTGTGCTCCTGGAAGGTGGCGGTTTGGACCCAAGCATCACCAACCGGTTTATCCTGGCGTCCAACAATCTTGTCGCCGGCAGCGACCATCTGCGCCTGACCAATACGACCTCCACCGGCCTGTTCCAAGGCGCCACCACCAACGCCGCCGGCAAGATCATTTCCTTCAGCGGCGCGGTCTTTCAAAAGCAGACCAACGGCTTCGGCCTCTTTCTCAACACCAATCAAACGGGAAGCGTCTATCTCGCGCCTCAGTAAAGAGCGCATTTCATTTTTTTGGCGCATCTCTGCCTTGGGAGAGGTTTCAGTAATTGAAACGATTGAGAATTGGTCATTGAAAATCTGTCATTGGTCATCGGACGAGGTTTGTCCGAATCCTCGTCTGGCCCCGGCTTTCTGGCGGCTTTGGCGGTGGCAATGGACTTTCCGAAGATGCGGGAAAGCACGTCGCACTCATCCGCCAAGCTTCGATAACAGATGACAAATTCTCAATGACCAATTCTCAATCCAGCGGTCCGAAATCTTAACGTATTGCTTCGCCAATAGGGCTTGCCCATGACAGTGAAATGCAGTCCCGCTAAAGGTGAGCCTTGGTTTCCCTTGATGGCCGCCGCCCGCTGCCGCTAATATCCCTCGATGCGCAAATCGGCCTTTATTCTTCTTGGCTGTCTCGCGCTGGTGCCGGCCTGTTGCCACACCGGCGCTCATGCCGCCGATGACCTCGCTCCTCTTCCCTACACCCGCATCGCAAACCCGGACACCAATACCGTCCAATTGCAAATCGCCCTGCGCAAGTTCCTCCCCGCCCGCCATGACGGCCCGGCCATCTGGCTGGCCGCTGTCATGCATGTGGGCGAGCCGGATTATTACCGTGCGCTGCAACGTTTTCTCGACGCCCAAACCGTCGTCCTTTACGAAGGAGTCAATCCCGAGGCCCACCGGCATCATGTTCACGATTCAACCACCGGCCCTCCATTGCCCCCGGCCTCGCAAACGGACACCAACGCCGGTTACTCCATGCAATCCACTCTGGCCCGCTCCCTCGGCTTGGTCTTTCAACTGGAGGCCATTGACTATGACCGCGCCAATTTTCTCAACAGCGACCTTTCGATCCTCGAAATCCAGCGCATCATGGCCGCCCAGGGGCCGGGCGCTGCTCCCGGCCAAAACGGCGGCAATGCCTCTTTCGACACGTTGCTGCAAATCATGGACGGCAGCACATTTCTCGGCTCGCTCTTCAAGATGGGAATGCAATTCATTGCCATGAGTCCAAAACTCCAGGGCGTCGCCAAGCTGGCCATGATCGAAGCCGTCGGCCGGCTCAAGGGCGATTTGTCCGATATGCAAGGAGTGCCGCCGGATTGGAAACAACTCATCAAGGTCCTCATCAGAGCACGCAACCAGAATCTCATGGCCGATCTGAAGGCCGAACTCAAAAAAACTCCCCGCTCCGGCTCCATCGCCCTCTTTTATGGCGCCGGCCACATGGACGACCTGGAAAAGCGCCTCACGGCCCAACTTCATTATCGCCCCGCCGGCGATACCTGGCTCACCGCCTTCTCCGTTGATCTGCGCAAAAGCGGCATCTCTCCCGCTGAAGCCCAACTCTTGCGCAACCTCGTCAAAGACCAACTCGATCAGATGCACTTCTGATCCGGTCCTCAAGCCCGGATTCGGCAACATTATAAGTGACTCATTTCGCGTCCGCAAAAAGCATGTTATTATAAGTGACAGCAATTTCAACCCTCGCCGCGCGGGCCCTTTTTACGCCGATCTCCCTCTCTTCCACAGGGTTGCGAATGAAATGGCTGCCTTGGGCGACTGGCCCGAAAACGGCGCGTCCGCGGAAACGGCCCCTTTTCCACATCTTCGCAACTTGTTGATGGCGTGAGGGTTGGAAAGCGGGTTTTTGCAAAGGGCCGAAAAACGGGTCCAAAACGCATTTTTTTGCAAAAAAAGCGCCCTAAAATCCTACCGTAGGTTTTTTGCCTTTCCCCCTTTATGCGAAAATCGCCCCCGTATGAGTCAGATTAACAATCGGCCCGCTCCAAGGCGGGACGCAACGAAAGACAAAAAAATGAAAACCATCCCCATCCTCCGCGCCGCCCGGCTCCTGGCGGCCGGCCTCTCCGCCCTCGCGTTGGCGGCCACGGCTTGCAAGACCCCGGTCAATGTTTCCGGCGATTACTCAACCCCCACACAAACCATCGCCGGCGCTGTCAACGCCACCACCAACGGCGTCACCATCAGTGGCGCTTACTCCACCACCAACCAGTCCCTCGGCGGCTCCGTCACCGTCGGCAGGTAACAAGGCTAAAAATTAAAGGCTAAATTATGAAACGATTCCTGACCTTCATCCTTCTTCCTTCTGCCTTCTTCCTTTCCTCCTGCGCCTGCCCCCACCGCAGGGCCTTATCCTCCCACCTCGTCGAGACCTTCGCCGGCCGCCCCGACGGACTTGTCCGGCGGGAAACCTGGCGCGATTCCGAGCAGGGCGGGGGACAGTTCCTCTTCACCGACCCGGCGGCGGGCCAATTGTTCGCCTCGCACACCAATCAATCCGCTCTGGGCGGCGGTTCGCTCTTCAGCGCCGGCTCCGTCGCGATCACTGTGGATACCAACACCGCTCCCATCATCGGCGCTGCCGGGACCGCCGCGGGCAACATCATAGGCGCCGCCGCCAAAACCGCCGTCAAATGAATGGCTCAAGCAATATACTGATGACAGAAAACTTCATCCTTCATCCTTCGTCCTTCTTCCTTCATCTGTGAACCCTCCCATCCCCCATCAATTCGACCCGGATAACGCCCGCTTCCTGGCCGCCGTCTCCCTTGCCGCCTACCGTGAGGACGCCGGTTCTGACTGGCTCGCCGCCCGCGGATTCCATGTCGGCACAGCGGACGCTCCCCATACCGATACCCGCGTTCTCATCGCTTCCGACGGCCAGGATTGCGTCGCCGCCTTTCGCGGCACGCACGACCTGCGCAATTGGCTCACCGACCTGGATTGCGCCTTTGGCGTCCTGCGGGTCGGCGGTTCAATGTTCAAAGTCCATGCCGGCTTCAAGCTGGCCTTGGAGTCGGTCTGGGATGCTTTCAACACTGAACTTCATAACATGGGCTTCGCACAAAGGTTCTGGTTGACCGGCCATTCGCTGGGCGGGGCGCTGGCCATGTTGTCCGCCCGGCGCTCCTCCGGCCCGCTGGCGGGCGTTTACACCTTCGGCCAGCCGCGGGCGGGAAGCGCCGCCTTTGCCTTCGGCTACGACGCCTTGCTGCGCGACCGCACCTTCCGACTCGTCCACGCGGACGACATCGTGCCCCGCGTGCCCTGGCTGCCCGGCGGCTACCGCCATGCCGGCCACGAAATCTTCTTTCCTTCCCCTCTGCCTCCGCGTGAGGGCCGGAATGAGACTTTCCGCCTTGACCCGCCTTGGTGGCGCAAACTTCCCGGCGACATCCGCCGCCTCGTCCGCCAGGCCCGGCACGGCAAGATCGCCCTCTTGGACGACCACCATGCCGCCGCGTACGTCCAACTGGTATCCGCGACCCCGCCCGTCGCGCCCGTGTTCAACTGTCAGATTTGAAATCTGAAATTTGAAATATGAAATTTGAAATATGAAATTTGAAATATGAAATGTGAAATCTGAAATGTGAAATGTGAAATTTGAAATTATGCTCGCCGACATTTCCAATACCGAACTGGGCACCTGGGTTTACGCCCTGGCCACCGTCATCCAGATCGCCGGCACCGTTGCCATTCTGGTCACCATCAATTCCAGGCAAAGACGCGAAGTCTCCTTCGCCGGCGAGCCGGTGGACCGGAAGGACTTGGACAAACACCTGGCCGAGAACGCCGCCGTCCACAGCCAGCTCTTCGCCCGCATCGGCGGGGCCGAGCGCGGCCTGGAATGCCGCCTCGCCTCCCGCATGGACAAATTTGAGACCGACTCCAAGGAGTCCCGCCGCCTCATGCACCAGGACATCAGCGCCATCGGCAATGACGTCGCCGCCCTCAAAAAGGAGGCCGAGCTGGCCAACCAGCGCGCCTTCCAGATGGACTCCAAAATTGACCGCCTCATTGAAAGCAAAAAGGCTTGACCGCCCTCAGACCCGCCCCAAACCCCAAACCCACATGTACTCGCAACTGAATCTCGAACTGTTTCGCGACGCTCTCCTGCTCTCCCTCAAAGCCGCGCGCTCCGTCGGCATGAACGTCTTCACCCTGCAAATCGCTCTCCGCGTCATGGGCTTCCCGGGCCTCGCCCGCGGGGAGGTCGAGGAGCAAATCCAATACTTCGTGGACAAAGGTTTCATTGCCGAAGTCCCCAAGTCCCATTCCCCGGCCAATCGAATCTGGCGCCTCACCGCCGCCGGCATGGATGACCTGGAAAAACGAGGACTCTGATTTTGCCCATGGGTAGGGCGCGCACTCCGTTGCGCGCCGCCTATTCCCTTATGTCCTCCAGAATAAAAAAGACAATCTACGTCCCCGGCTCGGAGCTTCTGCCCTATCAATCCCGCTGGGTCAATGACGACTCCCGCTGGAAATTCGGCCTCATGTCCCGCCAGGTCGGCAAGGACTTCTCCTCCGGCTTCGAGGGCATCCGCGACATTCTCAACGCGGAGAAGGAGGGCGGGAAGCGCGACTGGCTCATCGCCGCCCCTTCCGAGCGCCAATCCTTGGAGTCCCTCTCCAAGTGGAAGGATTGGACTCTGGCCTTCAAACTGAGCCTGGCCGGCTACATCGAGAAGCGATCCTCCTCCGGCGAGGGCCTGCTCAAATCCGCCACCATCACCTTCCCCGGCGGCAGCCGCGTCATCGCCGTGCCCGGACAGCCCGACACCGTCCGCGGCTTCAGCGCAAACGTATTATTGACTGAGTTTGCCTACTTCGAGCAGCCCGACGCCACCTGGCGGGCCATCCTGCCCAGCATTACCAATCCCCTGCGCGGCGGGCCTAAAAAAGTCCGCCTCATCACCACCCCCAACGGCATCGGCAACAAAGCCCACGACCTCTGGGTTAAGAATTATACCCCTCTCCCGCTTGCGGGAGAGGGAAATGGCAACAGGGAGGGTGAGGGTCTCCCCCATTCTCTCTCGAATTCCACTCTTCATTCTGCACTCAGCACTCGGAACTCTCCATTCTGGTCCTGCCACTTCGTTGACATCTACACCGCCGTCCTGGACGGCCTCCCCGTCCAGATCGAGCAACTCAAGGCCGCCCTCGACGATCCCGACGGCTGGGCACAGGAGTTCGAGTGCCAGTTCCTGGATGTTCAGGCCGTCCTGCTCCCTTACGAACTGATTGCCTCTTGCGAAAGCCTGGAGGCCACCGCCTCACTCCCGCCCGAATACTGGCAGCGCCCGCCCCCTTTCCCCATCGTCATGGGCCTGGATTTCGGTCGCCGCCACGACCTGACCGTCGCCTGGTCGCTCGCCCAATTGGGCGACGTGCGCCACACGGTCGAAGTGCTCGAAATGGAGCGCGCGCCCACTCCCGAACAGGTCGAACGCCTCCGCCCGCGCCTGCGCCAGGCCCGCCGCGTCTGCCTGGATTACACCGGCCCGGGCATCGGCTTGGGCGATTATCTGGCCAAGGAATTCGGCGAGTGGAACCCCGCCCAGCACAAGTTCGGCAAAATCGAACTCTGTAATTTTTCCAACACCCTCAAGCTGGAGATCTTTTCCAAGCTCCGCATGGCCTTTGAAAAGCGCGCCTTGCGCGTGCCCGTCAGCCGGCTGATTCGCGAAGACCTGCACTCCGTCAACCGCGTCAGCAGTCCGGCCGGCCAGGTCAGCTACCGCGCGCCCCACAGCGCCGACGGCCACGCCGACCGTTGCGCCGCCTTGGCCCTGGCCTTGCGCGCCTCGGCCGAGGGCGCCGTCACCCGCATCAGCAGCGCCTCCGTGAAAATTCATCCGCCCATCGGCGACATGGGCGTCGGCCAATTCCGCGCCAAAGACTGGCCCCTATGAGGCGGACCGAAGAGCGTAGAAAAAACGAAGACAGGCGCTTGACAAATTGAAATTGCCGCTCAATCTGCTCGCAATCTGGGTCCGAGCCCGAATGAACGCGTAATTGAAATTTCATCTGACAGTCCATTTTTGCAACCGTTTATCAGACAGAAACTTGAGCGCTGAAGATGTTAAAGCTGTTGTTCGTTCACCTTCGGAAAGAACGGTCTTGAAAACGGGCAGAAATGGTGGTAAGGTGACTCGCCTTAAAAAGACGGCGGGCAACAAAACGCTTGTTGTGATTGCTGAGATTAGGCATGAAGAATGCTGGATCATGACTGCATATTATGAGTGCTGAGCGCCACAGTTTTTTGGTCAGGAGTACTACGCCCCCAATTGTTGAGGTTGATTCTCAAGCGCCCGCCGTTTATGTGCGCTTCAAGCGAGCGTCCGTCGCAAAGACGGTGCCTCTTCCATGCGAGGCTATGCATGTTGCAGTCGATCTGGATCATAAAGGTGAAGTTATTGGAATTGAAGTGGTTGGGATGACTGAGTTCTCAGTTCATACGATTCAATTGATTTTGAAAAGAGTCTCCGTGGAAGTTCCAAATATGGACTTTTCTCGCGCCCGTTATGTGCCGGCCGGCCTGGTTGCGGCTTAATCCAACAGCCGGACAATTTTCCTCCAACGTCCAATGGTCCTGCGAAATACATGCATCCGCGGACCCTCCGGCCTTTTCCTCACTTCAGGTCAGAAAGGCCGGTTCAGTCAAACACAAATTCGGCATTTGATTTCGCCGCAAAGGGACCAAGACGAAGACGGCGCCAGGAAAAGGCCGGAGGAGTCACTCATTTTCGAGAAGATTTGGCAGAGGAATAATCTCAAAAGGAGTTTCTTGGTGCAAATGACACACATGCTGACCGCCATGTTTCTTCTCCGTATTCCACTGCCAGAGATTCCTCTGCCAAATCCGGCCTGTGCCATGCTCAGTCCTGCGGCCTCCTCCCATCGGGCGTTCATTTCATCCTTCATCCTTTATCCTTTCCCCTCCCCCCTTCCCTTCCACTCCTCAAGCAGGGCGCAGACTTTGGCGGCGCGAGGGTCTTTGATGGCTTCGAAAACCTTCAGTGCCGCTTCGGCATGGGCAATGGCATGCGTACGGTCGCCCAGTTTTTCTAAAGCGAGCGCGGAGTTAAAAAGACGAGTGCCTTCGCCACACCGATCGCCAATCTCGCGAGCAATCACTCCTGCCTGCTCAAAAAACTCGATGGCCTTGCGCAGTTCTCCGAACCGGGCATAGACAATGCCGACGTTGCTGAGGGCGTCGCCTTCGCCACGCCTGTCGCCGATTTCACGAGCGATGACCATTTGTTGTTCGAGAAATTCGATGGCTTTGCGCAGCTCGCCCAAGTCGGCATAGGCAATGCCAAGACAGCAGAGAGTGTTCCCTTCGCTATGCTTGTCGCCAATTTCACGAGTGATGACCAACGACTGCTCGTAAAGCTCGATGGCCTTGCGCGGCTCTCCCAAATGGGCGTAAACGTTGCCGAGAGCCTTGCTTTCGACACGCCGGTCGCCAATCTCGCGCGCGGTCACCAACGCCTGTTCATGAATCCCGATGGCCTTGCGCGGTTCACCAAGGTTGAAGTATGCGAGTCCAAGATTGCAGAGGCTTGTGCTTTCGCCACGCCGGTTGCCAGTCTTGCGGTAGATCACCAAAACCTTCTCGTAAAACTCGACGGCCTTTACCTGCTCTCCCAAATGGGCGTAGGCGTTGCCAAGATTGCCGAGGGCCAGGCATTCTGCCCGCTGGTTCTTGGTGATTCGGGCAGCTTCGCGCTGGCTGTCCAACCACTGGATGCACTGGCTGGGATGGAAGCGCAATGCTTGCCCTGTATGGACGACCCCGTCCACCAGCGATATGAGCAGCGTGGCGGCGGCTTCGTCGCGTTTCGGCGCCAGCCACTCATAAGCGGCCTCAATGTGAATGCGCTCACGGTCGAAGAGTTCCAGGCCCCGGAGCACATTATCGCCGCCCTTGAGATAGAGTTGTTGAGCTTCCCGTGCGACCTTCGTGTAATGTCCGGCGTATCGCATCATGGAAGCGTCGCGTTCTGCGCCGCCCAGCTTTCCGTTGCAAAACTGGCGCACCAAATCGTGCAGGCGAAACCGGACTTTAGCTTCATCAGAACCCACCAGACTTCCCTTCAACAGCGCCTCCATGATGTCACGCGCTGCTTCCGTCTCCATTTCCCAAATCGCAGAGGCGGCCGGAAGATCAAAACTGCTCGGAAAAATACCCAGCAATGTCCAGCAGCGGCGCAACGGTTCCTCCAGCAGGTCGTAACTGAGCTGGAACGCGGCTTCCACTTTGTCCAGCTTTTCCTCCTGCTTGCGAAGCCGGGCCACCAATTCTTCCAACGGATGCAGCCTTTTCTCGCTGACCACGCCGGCGAAGACCTCCAAGGCCAGCGGCAGATGGCCGCAGAGGTCAGCGGTGATGGCTTCATGTCCTTTAAGGCGCGGCGCCAGCTTGAGCAGCAGTTCCCGCGACTGGGTCGGAGGCAGACAATCAATGTTCCGCGTAGCCAGTCCCGGCAGCGAGAATTGGTTGCGGGAGGTGACAAGGAGCAGGCAATTCGACGGCGGCAAGAGCGGCTGGATTTGTTCGGCGTCGGCGGCATTGTCCAGAAACAACAGCACACGCCCAGCTTCGTTGAGCACGGAATCATAGATGGGTTTCAATTCTTCCGCCGTTTCCGGCAATTTTCGTTCCGGTCGAAAGAAGTGAATGACCTTCTGCATCGCATCCGCTGGCGGCATCGGTTTTTTTCTCGTCGGATCAAAGCCGCGCAGGTTCAGGCAAATCTGGGCGTCCGGGTATTTGTCTTTGAGCCGGTGGGCCAGCACGGTAGCCAGCGCCGTTTTGCCCACCCCGCCCATCCCCTGAATCCCCGCCCCGGAGGCCGAGATGGCCGCGCCGATGTTGCCCTGAGATGCCAGTGCCGTTTCGAGGTAGCGCAATTCCTCTTCCCGTCCGGTAAACGCCGGCGGCACAGATGGCAACTGATGCAACGGACACCATTCAGCCGGCGCGGTTTGGTGAAGGTGAATCTCCTTCGCCGCGACTGCGATAGTGTCACGCCCGGAGTGAATTTGCTGCAAACTCACCGCCTCCGATGCCGCAGCCGAACCAGAGGCTAATTTTTTGGGGGCAAATCGCCGGGCGAATGTGTGGCTTCAATGTCGCCTGCTGCTTTCACTTTTTCCAGGTCCACGCCGCCTGCACCGGAACTGTGAGCACGGACGCCTTTGCCTGCTTCAGCGTCCTTGATTTTCACGCCACCGGGGGTCGTGCCGGGTGGAGGAGGATTTGAACCTTCGGCGCTGACTTCGCCATACGGAACTTTGACTTTGAATTTTCCTTTGCCAAGAAATCTGATGAAGAAAAAGACTACGAGAACCGCAAAAATTCCCGCGACTATTACTATGGCCAATGTCTTATCCATAATATTTCACTCTCCGCTCACATATTTCCACTGGGCAACTGGACAAAGTCTGCGTCTTTTCCAAACGGTTGGCGAGCTTTTTCCGTGGCGTGCCAAAAAAAGGCCGCAAACCATGGTCTTGTCCAATTGCTGCTAATCGCGCAGGGTTTGAACCGTTGCCCGTTGCCATCCGATTTTCCATTTCTGTGTATTTGGCGTATTCTGCGGTCATCAACTTTTTAAACCGTTACTAACCCGCACAACGGGAGCAACTTACAAACTATGCGTTTTAAACAGGGCTGTTTTTGCCCGAAAAATGGGGCCATTTTGCAGAAAAACGGGGGTCCCACGGAAATTATTTTGCACTTTTTTTTGTGGTTTTCAGGCCTTTTCTTGTTTTCCGGGTCGCAAGCCGTTGATTTGCAGCCACCAACACCGGCGCTGTTCTTCCAAAAAAATCATACCTAAAATCCTACCGTAGGTTTTTTGGTTCTCGGCCAATATGCCACAATCGCCGCCATGAAAACTTATACTTGCATGACGACTCGACGAGGAAAAATCGCACGGCTCCCCCTGATCATCAGGCAGGAGTTAAACACACGGCTCCGCAACGGCGAAGAAGGCAAACAGCTTGTCGTTTGGCTGAACAGCTTGCCCGCCGTCCAGGAGATTCTCGCCGCCCAGTTCAACGGCAAACCAATCACCGAACCCAACCTTTCCCGATGGCGGTCCGGCGGTTACGCCGATTGGCTCCTGGAACAAATGGCCCCGGAAACCCGCGTGAAAGAAGTCCTGGAAATGTCACCCGATCTGGTCGCCGCCCTCCAAGGCGGCTTCATTGACAAGATGGCCCTCCTGCTCTCCTGCCATATCCTCACTGAGTTCAAAAGCCATCCCCTTTCCTCGGACTCCGAGGCCGAGGCCAAACTGTGGCGCGAATTAAGGCTCAGCCTGGCCTCTTTGAAACGCTACGAATACTTGGCGCGCAAGGCCAAGAGGGAGGAGGCTGCCGAACGCAAAGCCGCCAGTCTGCCCCAAGAGCCGGGCGAGCCTCGCACGCCCGAGGAAAAGAAAAGGGCCGTGCAACAGGTTCTGGGCATAGACCCCGACGGCCCTCATCTCAACCGTGAGACGGACCTTTTTGAAGGGCCGGGCGCCGACGCCTTGAACGAGCAGCGCCGGAGGCTGCGGGAAGAGATGGCGCGCAAGGCCGCCCAACAACCCGCGGCAATTGAACCCAATGGCGCCTGATTGCGCTTAATTGCACTTGATCGCGCCAAAAAAATTAAAAAACCGCATGAATGTTGACAATTAAAAGGTCATTTGTTGCTTTTGTTTGGCGCGGCGGCTGCTACATTGCTGGCCAGCGTGGTGAAATTGTTTACAGAGTTTTTCCGCTTGCTCGCCCCAGCTCAACCGCCGGGCGCGCCCGCTCTCCCTGCCGATGTCATCGAGATTTGTTCGCATCGGATGCCCATTCTTTACCGCCGGCACGCCCGCGCCCGCAATTACGTCATGCGCTTGCGCCACGACAAAACGGTCCTGGTCACCATCCCGCGCCGCGGGACCCGCGAGTTCGCCCGCCAGTTCGTGGCCAGCCGCAAAAGATGGCTCGAAAAACAGTGGCGCATCCTCCAAGCGCGCCCGACGCCGCCGCAGGTGCTGCGGCCCGGCATGGAAATTCTGCTCCGGGGCCGGCCCGTCGTGCTGGAACTGCGGCGCAACGGGGAGGGTTGGGAATTGCAATTCGGCCCGGAACGGACGCCGCTGGCCAACCCGGAGGGCAACCTGCGTCCGGCGTTGGAGCAGCACTTGCGCAACCTGGCCCGCGCGCAGTTGGCCCGCCGGGCGGAGGAATTGGCCCGGCAACAGGCCTCGCAGGTCAAGCATATTGTCGTCCGCAATCAAAGGAGCCGCTGGGGCTCCTGTTCCTGCAACGGCACCGTCTCCCTCAACTGGCGGCTGATCCAACTGCCCGACGCCGTGCGGGACTACATCATCATCCACGAATTGACGCACTTGCGGCACCTGAATCACTCGCCCCTCTTCTGGCGCGAGGTCGGGAAGGCCTGCCCGGATTACCGCGCGGCGGAGGAATGGCTCAAGCGCAATTCGGGCCACGTCGGCTTCTGACTCCCCCCGGGGCGCTTCTTTCAGGGACCGCTATCGGTCTTGCGCGAGACGATTTCCACCGCCACGGGCGGCGCCGTCAGCGTCATCAACGGGTCCTCGGCCACCAAGTCCTCGTCCAATGGAATCATCAGCTCGCCCAGCGCGTCGGAGGGCAGCTTGCGCGCGCCGGCCTTGGCGTGGATGATGACCGCCGCGTCGGGCTGCCGGAACGCCATTTTCAATCCCACCATCGTCAGCCGGGGCGCGGCGGGAAAAAACTGGCGCATTTTCTCCTGCACGTCCTCGCATTCGCGCACCGTGCGCATCAGCGGCCCGTAATGGACGGAGTTGGTCAGGCTCCGGGCCAGGGCGGGGGAAAGGCCGGCGTGCCAGTTCAGTTCCATCGTGCCCTTGGGCTGGTTGACAACGATCCACGGGTCTTCGGCCAGCAAGTCCTCCCGCACCGGCACGCTGATGGCGCCGTTGGCTCCGATGGCCACGGCAATGCGGCCCGATTTGGAATCAATGTAGGCCTGGATGTCGCTGTACTTGACGTTTGTCTGGACGGAGTGCATTTGCAGCACCAGTGCCAGGTTGGCGTGCTCCCGGGCCAGCGCCGCCTGCGCCTGCTCTATGCGGCAGATTTCGCGGTAGGGCAGCCGGGCGTTTTCCGCCGCCAACAGCCGGGGCGCCAGCAAAAGCAAGCCCGGCAAGGCCCTCGCAACAGCTTTGACTCTCATGCGCCAAGATTGGCGCTTTGCCCGCTACGTGGCAATAGCGGAAGGGGCGGATGCCGGCGGGCCGCCGGGAAGCGGCGGAACCGCCTCCTTGAAGCTGCCCCACATCCGCAACGGCAGCAGCGCCAGCCCCACCAGCAGGGCCTGGCTGATGTCGAATCCCACCAGCCACGGAAAGGCCTTGTCCATGAAGCCGTAGGCATGCAATCCGATGCCCAGCATGTTCACTCCGAACCAGGAAAAGCTGGTGATGATATTGCCAAAGACGGCCATGGCCATCAGGCCCCGTTCCCGGATCATCCCGCCCCAGCGCGCGTGCAATATGATGGCGTTCCAGAGCACGATGAGCAGCGCCCCGTTTTCCTTGGGGTCCCAGCCCCAGAATCGCCCCCACGATTGGTCGGCCCAGATGCCCCCCAAAATCGTCCCCACAAAACTGAACAGCGTCGCGAAGCACACAATCCCATAAACCATCCGGCCCAGCGTCCGCGCCAGCTCCGGCGACAGCGAGCGGGTGAAGAAACCGCGCACGATGTAAATGACGGCCAGCAGCCCGGCCACAAACATCGCCGCGTAGCCCAAGGTGACAACGACGACGTGCGTGGCCAGCCACAAGTTGGTTCTCAGCACCGCTTGGAGCATTTCCATCGTGTCCCCGCTCAAGGCCAGGTGGTGGGCGATGATCAACGTCGCAAAGCCGGTGAATCCCGCCACCACCAAGCCAATGCCGCCCTTGAAGATCCGTTCCAAAAAGATGCCAAACAGGCAGGCGCCCCAGCCGATGAACACGGCGGAGGAATACAAATTGGTCACCGGCGGATGCCCTTGCAAAAACATCCGGAATCCCAGCCCCAGCGAATGAATGACAAAGGCCAGCACCAGCAAGGCAAATCCCGTCCGCCGCACCGGTTCGGACAAGTGGATCCAAAAGACGCAGCCCAGCAGCAGTGCGGCCACGTAAATGACCATGCTCTTGTAAAACGGCTCAATCTGGTTGAAGAACGACTCCAAGCCCCCCGCTTTAAGCTCGGGATACAGCCCGTTTTCCTCCATCCAGACACGGTATTGCGCCACCGCCTGGTTGAACTCAGCCGGCTTGCCGTTGTGGCAGGCATCGGCTATGGCGGCGTAGTTGGTGTCCGCCGGATGCAATCGGCCCGTTCGCAGCACCGTCTTGAGACTGGCGCCGATGTTGCTCCAGTTGGTGCGCGCTTCTCCGGGCAGGGGCGGAATAATCATCGGATAGGCAAAGTTGGCCAGCGCGCTGTACTGCTTGTAAAAACCGGCTATCCTCTGCATGTCCTCCTGGTTGGCCTCTTTTCCTTTCTCGCTCTGTTCCAAGGCGATCTTCCCCGGCCCGATCGAGCTTTCGTAAGCCTCCAGTTCCCGCCGGAAATCGCGCGCGCCCTCCGGTTCCAGGCTGTTCTTGACTCGCGTGTAAAGCACCAGGCTCTCGTACAGATGCATCAGGTCCTTCTGGAATGGATTGCGCAATTTGACCGCCTCCTCGCTCCCGGCCTCCGTCTCCCGCAGCTTCTCCGCCTGGCTGGAAAGCGACTCCATCTGATTGGACAGATCGTTGAAGGAATAATACTGCAAACCGATCTTGTCCGTTCCCATCAGGCCCTCCAGGTCCGGATGCTGGATGCGGAAAATCTTCAATCCGTCCGCTCTCTCAGGCCGGGCCATCGCGTCCAAAAGCCATTCCAACGCGCTCAACGGCGGCCCGTTGGTCACGCGCACGATGGATCGGCCGCTGATGCTCAAGAGCGTGTTCCGCGCCACCGAATCAAACGGCTGGATGCGCCCATCGAGCAAAACCGGCAGACGCCCAAAAGCGGCGATGTCATATCCGTCCCTGGCCTTGGGCGCTTGCACGCCCGAAAGGAACCACGCCGCGAAGACCGCGACGGCAATCGTTGGCAGCCACTTCTTCATCATGGCCTCCCTTTGCCGTTGCCGCCGCGCTCGGGGCGCGCCAAGGCCGGCTCCAGCAGCGGCGCCGCCGGCGATGTTCTGGAGGGCGACAGCTTGATCCGTTGCGCCTGTTTCCGTCCGAATCCGAACAAATGCGTCAGAAATTGAACCACCAGGCCCACCGCCACCAGCGAGCAGGCGATGTAGGGCGCCAGCGCGGCCGGATTGCGCACCACCTGCAGGATGGTCACCTGGTCCCCCGGCTCGAAGCTGGCCTGGTAATACGTCTCGCCCCCGTAGCGCAGGGGGCTGTTCATGTAAATAAGAACGTCCCGGTCTTCCCCGGTCGCGGGATTGTTGAGGTGAATCTTGCTGGAATAATTCTCCGCCATCGTCGTGCCCGGATACAAGTCATGATGGAAAGCCAGCAGCTTGATGTTGTAGGGCTTGTAATAGCGCGCCGGCCGCAACGCCATCTCGTAGGTGCGTCCGTTGTATTGGAAGCTCTGCGGCTCCGTCACCTTCACCCCCGGCAGGATGCTGGCGATGTTTTCCTGCAATCCTTCCAACACCCCATGTCGCGTGAACCACGCCGATACCACCCAATCGCCCACCGGCCCTTTCTCCGAAACCACTTGCACCAGCGCCGCGGGAAGATTGACGCGGTCCATGCTCCGGGTGATCGGCCGCGGGCTGAACAGCACCTGCCTGCCCAGGCCCTGGCTGGACTTGATTTTTTCCGCCTCCCCGGTCATCGGCCCGGCGGGCGCCGAGTTGGCGTAGTATTTCTCCACCCGCAATGCAAACGGCAGCGCCGCCGTCCGTATCTCCCCGCCCCCGGCCAAAAGCGATTCCGGGATGGCCACCACCCGGTCTTTGTCCGGCTCGGTCACATCAATGACCGCCAGTTCGTTGTCGCGGCCGTTCTCGGAGTAATTCACCGTCTGGCCCACTTCGATGCGCATCTGGCTTTCCACCTGGAAAATCTCGGTCACAAATTGTCCCCCCAGCAACAAGATCAAGCCGGAGTGAATAAGCATCAGGCCCGCTTTCTTGCGCGAAAAATCAAACCGCTTGATGTGCGCCGCCAGCAAATTGACCAGCAACACCAGCCCGATGAGCCAGCCGCCGGGCAGCACGGGAATCTTCAAGTGCGTCCCGCCGGGAGTCCAATAGACAAAGAAGCTCCGGAAAAACTCCGCCTGCGCCTGGTAAAGCCCGATCTCCACCTGCGCCAGCGTGCCGACAAAGACCAGCACCAGCGCCGCCACCAGACACACCACCGTCAAGCGCAGCGACGTGAAGAAGTTGATGAAACGATCCATCATGGCTCAGGGATACTGGACCGTCTTGACGAAATTGACAAAGCTATCTTTTTGCTTCGTCACCGCCGCCCCCTCTCCCATCAACTTGTAGAACCACGTCTTGCCCCCGTGCGGCACAATGGCCGCCACCATCCGCTCCGGCCGCCCGCTCTTGGCGTCAGTCCCCGTGAAATCCACCACCGTCGCCGGCCCGCCCGCCGTCTGCACGGTCTCCGTCACGCCGGCCAGTTGCTCGGCCCCGACCGGCGCCTGGCCCAGTTGCCCGCGCCAGCGGTTGACGTTGTTCAGCACTCCGCCCACGTCGCCGGGGAAAGAGCTTACCGTAACCTCGGCCTTGCCCTTGGCGTCGTCCGCAATGGAAAAACTCTTGAAGATCATGGCGCGCGGCGGCGTCTCCACCCATTGCGCCGGCACGTTCCATTTCGGCCCCTCCGGCGCGGCCAACTCGCCGTGCGGATTGGCAAATCCCGGCAAACCGGCGTGCGGATCAGCCCCGCCAGCCATGCCGGCAGTGGCGGCCGCCGGCCCTTCATCGGCGCCGAAACGAACCGACTTGAGAAACTCCAGGAATGCCGGCTTGGCCTCCGCGACCGCCGCGGAGTCGCCCTTCATCTTGATGAACCACGAGTTGCCGTTGCGCGGGATCATCGCCACAACTGTCCTCGCCGCCGCCCCGGCCATGTCGAACAACTTGCCCTCACAAGAGTCCACTGTCACCGCCTGGGCCGAAAGTTCGCTCTCTCCAATGGGCGCCAATTGCAATTCCCCACGCCAGCGATTGACGTTATCCAATTCCGTCCCCACGGAACCGGGAAAGGACGTGATGGCGACCTCCGCCTTGCCGCCCTGTCCCTGCACCACGAAACTGCCCAAGCGGATGCCGTCCGGCGGCATCTCGCGCCAACCCGCGGGTGTTGTCCAGCGGACCGGGGCGGAATTGACCGGGATGCCCGCGGCGCCGGCGGCCATTTGCGGCTGGGCCGATTGGATGGCCGGATGTTCCTTGGGCACCGTATAGACTTGAATCTGGTCATTGGCGTCCACGCGCCACGCCCCGGCCAGGAGCGCTGCGGCGACCCAAGCGACAAAAGGATGAGAGACTTTCACTTTCAACGGAGAGAGGATACCACAGCCGCATTGAAGCAAAAGCCCTTTTTTGCCGTAGTTAGGACATCTTTTGGCTAACTCATGTCGCGGCTGCGACCCGTCACGCCCGGACGGCCGGCGGTGCCGATGCGGGGCTATTTGTCCTTCCACTGGCGGATCATCTCATCAATCATCCCGTCAAAGGTGTAAGTGGGGGCCCAGTGGAGGATTTTTTTGGCTTTGGAGCAGTCGCCGCACAGGTAGCGCAGCTCTTCGGGCCGCATGTATTTGGGGTTCTGAACGACGTAATTTCTGTAATCCAAACCGAGCTTATTGAAAACGATTTCGCAGAACTCGCGGATGGAGTGGGTCTGGCCGGTGGAGATGACAAAATCGTCCGGCTCGGTGTGCTGCAAGATCAGGTGCATGGCGCGGACATAGTCCTTGGAATGGCCCCAATCGCGCTGGGAATCCAGGTTGCCCAGTTCCAGCTTGTCCATCTTGCCTTGGGAAATCAGGACGGCGTTTTTGATGATTTTGCTGGTGACGAAATTCGAGGCGCGCCGCGGGGATTCGTGGTTGAAAAGGATGCCGTTGGAGGCGAACAATTTGTAGGCGTGGCGATAGTTGCGGACAATGTTATAGGCGAAAACCTTGGCGCAGCCGTAAGGGCTGACGGGAACCATTTTGGTGGTTTCCCGCTGCTTGCCGTCGGGATCCACGCTGTTGCCGAACATCTCGGAGGAAGAGGCCTGATAAAACCGGGACTCCGGCGCGTGGGAGCGCATGGATTCCAGCACGTTCAGCGCGCCCAGGGCGTTGGTCTGGGCGGTGTATTGCGGTATGTCAAAACTGATTCGCACATGGCTCTGGGCGGCCAGGTTATAGACCTCGTCGGGTTTGACCCGCATCATGACGCGGTCAATGGTGGAGACGTCGGAGACGTCGCCGTATTCGTTGTGGATGCGCGCGGCGATGGCGTCCAGGCGGGTTTGCTGGTTTTCGGTGATGGAATTGCGCCGGATCAAACCGTGGACTTCGTAGCCGAGGGAAAGGAGATGCTCGGCCAGATAGGAGCCATCCTGACCGGCGATGCCTGTAATGAGAGCTTTCTTAGCCATTGGACTTGATAAAAGAGCTGACAGTTTTTCGCAAGCCTTCTTCCAGAGTGTGCAGTTTGAAATTGTCGGGCCAGCCGGTGGTCTGGCGGGCCAAAGTGACGTTGATGCGGCGGCGGGCCGCGCCCGCGGCTTTGGAAGCGTCAAAGACAATCCGGCCTTTGTAATCCATCAATCGGGCCAGAATATCCACGACTTGACGGATCGAGCAACAGACGCCGCTGCTGATGTTCAACAGTTCCCCGTTGTAATCCAAGTGCTGGAAAATGCCGCGCACCTGGTCTTCGACATAGATGAAATCGCGGGTTTCGGTGCCGTCGCCCCAGATTTCCAGCAGGCCGGGATTCTGCCGCATCCTGGCCAGCAGGGACGGGATGACGTGGGAGGTGGAATCCTCCGGCCCGTAGACGCTGCCCAGGACCAGGGTGGTCCCTTTGAGGCCGTGTTGGCGTTTGCACGCTTCCAGGCCGACGCCGAGGAACTTCTTGACCAGGCCGTAATGTTCGGTGGGCCGGTGCAGGCGGCCGTTCCAATAGTCCTTTTCGGCGGCGTCGGCCAGGGCCTCCGGGTAGGCCCAGAGGGAGCTGGCGCAAACCAGCCGGGCTTGCGCCTGCCAGAGAAGCCAGGCCTCCAGAACATTCGAGGATATTCTCGCGTTGGCCATGAACTGGGTTGCGGCGTTCTGCGCGGACCAACGGGCGTCGCCTTGCACGTCGGCCAGATGAATGATGTAATCGAAGGCGCCAAAGTTCTGAAAAAGCTCGCGCGCCCGGAGGGGTTCCCGCAAATCAAATTCCCGGCCGACGGAAGTGACCGAGGCGGCGTCGAAACGCTCTTGCAGAAAGCGGGTCAAATGCTTTCCAATGAAGCCCTTGCCCCCGGTGATCAGAAAGCGGCTCATGTTTTTATCATGTCCGGGGTCAGAATCGGCGGGACGCGGAAGGTGTCGCTTTCGTAATCCTGGCCGCCGCGCACGCCGCGGCTGAAGACGATGAATTGATTGGGTTCGAGGATTTCCAGGGCGTGGACCTCGTACGGCGGGGTGGAGACCATTTCATATTCACGCACCAGAACCGACTTGACAGGCTGGCTTTTGTCGGCCGGTTGATACCAATAACGCAAGGAGCCTTTGGTGATGAAAATATGCTGGGTGGTGGCCTTGTGGTAATGATTGCCGCGAATCAGGCCCCCGCGTTTGGATTCGATGATCGCGGCGTGATGAATCTCCGTTTTATACAAAATGTCCGAGATGGCGCCGCGCTCGTCAGTGGTGGCGGGGGTGATTTTGGCATGAATCATGGCTGGTAGGGATTGAGAAACAGGATGCGGGGATTGATGTTTTTGAGGATCTTTTGCAATGGGGCCGAAAGGTTCCAGGACAGAATGATGGCATAGACCGACGGGTACTCGGCAAGCTTTTGATCCGCGCAGATGGGAATGCGGGTCCGCGGCGTATATTTGCCGATTTTGCCGGGCGAAGAGTCGGTGACGCAATCAATGACGGAGGCGTCCAGATTGTAATAGCTCAGGAAGGTGTTGCCCTTGGCGGCGGCTCCGACACAGACCAGCGGATGGCCTTCCATTTTTATGCCGTAGATTTCCCGCAAAAAACGGTTCCGCGCGGTCTGGATTTCCGTCATGAACAACCGGTAAGCCGCCAGGTCGAACAAGCCCGCCTGGGTTTCGTTCTCGATGAATTGCTTCACGCTTGGACCGGGGGTGCTGGCCGCATAGACCATCGGCTCGTGCCCGACAAACACACGGATCGAACCGCCGTGATAATCCACCTGCTCGACGTGGTTGACGCGCATGCCGATGGACTGGAACAAATTGACGGCGTATTGGACGGTGAAATAGCTGACGTGCTCATGATAGATCTGATCGAATTTCCGCTGCGCCACCGATTGCATCCAATAGGGCAATTCAAAAACAAAGACGCCCCCGGGCGCCAGCAGGGCCTTGACACCCAGGGCGAAATCCAGCGGCTCGTTGGCATGATTGAAAACGTTGTTGGCGGCAATGAGCCGCGGCTTTTTGCCCAGCATTTTTTCGACTTGACCGGCGCATTCCTGCCCGAACAGGCCCGTGAGCGTGTTGACTCCGCGCCCGGAGGCCAGTCGCGCCATGGCCGGGGAGGGGTCAACGCCCAGGCTCTTGCAGCCGAGCCTTTGGAATTGCTCGGTCAAGAAGCCGTCGTTGGAACCGATCTCAAGCACGGCGTCCTCCCGCTTCAAGGCGATCATTTCGGCGACCTTGCCGGCATACTCCAGCCAGTGGTTTTGCGAAGTCTTGGAGTTGGACGAAGTGTAGGAATAATCGTATTCCGAATAGCGTTCCGCAGGGTTGGTCACCGTCCGCAACTGGACTTGCCCGCACTGGCGGCACAAATCGCAAATCAGCGGATAAACCCGGTCCCCTTCATCCAATCTGTCGGCCGGAATAAAGGTGTCGGCCATGGGATGCATCCCCAAATTGACAATCTCGCGCAGCTCCGGCGATTTGCAGCAAAGGCATTGTTTTCTGAACATAATCCGGCTCCGATCCAATCGGCTCAGGCAGGCTCGAACGCGGTGTAATCCCTTCCCATATAAGGCCCGTTTTTACATTCGATCATCAAGGCGCCCGCACTCCCGCACTCAAGAGCATGACCGCCGTAAAAGGTCACCAGCATCTGTCCTGGCGACAAGGCTTGCTGGTGGAGGGGCGAGCGGTCAAGATCAAAAAGGCGAATTTGTATTTCTCCGCGCAAAACAATCCAGCATTCCTGTGTGATGCCCGAAGCGCCGGAAGGGTTCGGAGGCCGGGGATGGTGGATGTGGGGGCTGACTTTCTTGGCGGCGGGCAGCTTGATGACCGAAACCTGCAACCATTGACCGGGGTCGCAAAGGTCCAGCCGGTTGTCAAAAGGCTCGTTGGTGTCCAGAATGACGTGCAGCAGGCGGCCCGGCTCGGATTTGGAATAGATTTTATTCAATGGCTTTGATGGGGGTTGACGATTTCGCGCACAATCATCTCGGTCAGTGCCTCCGCTCCCAGGGGCTTGATCAAGTCGCCGTGGACGAAGCTGTGAATGGCCCGGCGATGGCCCTCGTAATCGGCCTGGGACATCCCTTTGAGGTGGCGATAGAGGGCGTCGTAGTCGGGAAAGTCGCGCTTGTCAATGAAGGCCTCCCTCGGAACGAGTTTGGCCACCTCCGGGTCGCCCAGATAGACCGGCACGCTGCCCGCGAACATCGCGTCGAGCATTTTTTCCGTCAGCCAACCTGGATAACTGGCGTTTTCGTAACAGATTGAAAATTTATATTGCCGCATGACATCGCGTTTGGACGCGACGCTGCCGCGGGCGGAAGGGAAAAACGGGCGGCGGGGCAGCCAGGGACATTTCCTGTAAAGGAGGGCCAGAACCGGATTGAAAAGCGACAATCTTTTTTTAAAGAAAAACCGGTCCCACCGTTGCCCATACAAATCAAATTCATCGGGATGATTTTTTTCAAACCAGCGGATGGCCCGAAGGCGCTCCGTATAGAGCTGCTCGGGAGCCCAACTGTATTTCTGGCTGGCGATCAGGCAGCAGAATTTGTCCGCCTGGCTGGGCGCGTAAGGAGCAAAGGGGGGCAGTTTGTGAGCCATGTGCATGCGGATGTATTTCCGGCCGTCCGCCCAGACGGGATGCCAGGTGAAAACTTTTTTGAAGGGGGCATGATTGGCCCGGTTCCAATTATCCGGCCGGATCGCCGGGCTTTCAAACAGAAACAGATAAAGCGGCTTGTCCCCCCTTTTGACCAGCCGCCGGAAATAAGAACTGAGCCGGGTTGGATAATCAAAAAACACGACGGCGTCAAAACTCTCCAGGGGCGCGGTGTCAATGGTGGCCACTTGATGCCCCATCGCTCTCAAGCTTTTGGCCATGTACACGATCGGGTAAATCAAATCGTCCCCGATCTCCGCCGAAGCGTTCTCAAACATGCGGTTCTGGTTGTACTGGCGATAAAAGTTATAGAATCCCAGATTCATGGTGGACCGGGCACGTCTGGCTCACGCTCATCAAGGGCAGGATACCCATGGCAAATCCGGCGTCAATGGGAAACGATGCAACCCGGCCAGCCCGGGTGCATCCCGTTTTTTTGGGCGCGGTTTTCCGGCTCTTAATCTTAATCTTAATCCTAGCCAAAGATATTTGAAATTTTCTGAAGAGCCGACGTGAGCCTTTTGTGGTTCTCCTGTTCGAGTGGCCGGCGGTTGCCCCCTTCCGAAAATTTCAAATATCTTTGGC
>Ga0326727_10002514_pt1 | contig 62212 bp, 64 predicted proteins | sample MB2enrmetagenome_FD_207643 | JGI IMG/M metagenome (GOLD analysis project Ga0326727, IMG submission 207643) | Lab enriched peat soil microbial communities from McLean, Ithaca, NY, United States - MB29MY | ecosystem: Environmental > Terrestrial > Soil > Wetlands > Peat | place: USA: New York...
TATGATGTAGTTACAACTCATGAAACTCAGCTCGGTCCTCTTCAGTGAACGATGTGAGCTTAGGGTTTGACCCGAACATTGAGCAGGGAATCTTTTTCCGTTCGACAAGTAACTTCTTTATTACTTCGTCGTGGCTTTTCGCTTTCATCTCCTTTTTTGCTTTGTTGAGCATTTGAAGAGTTTTTTCGTTTACCTGAACTGTTGTGGGCATAATAGCCACCCTTTAATCTATAATTATAGTTATAGATTTAAAGTTTCGCGTGCACCCAATTCAATTGCGAAAATGCTGCTTAACTTAAATCGCTAAAACTCGATAAATAACATTTGATCGCTTAAGATGTGGAGGGGATTTAAAATCCTTTGTCGCAGCCTTCGCGGGTTCAAGTTCCACCGCTCAGCATCAACAAAGAATCGTCTCAGCTGCCACCTTTGATTGTTTTCTCGGCTGCTCTTAGGTGGATTGGGCTTGTTAGCTGGGGGTTGGCTATGGCTTATTTATGAGTGCGCTGGGCGGCATGATCCGAACTCATTTTTGGGTAATGGCGGTGACGCCGAAGTGCCTTCTTATCTTTTTGTTTTGGAGTTTGAAAGGTTTTGCGGGTTGCGACTTTCGGTTCGGTCAGCTGCGACTTTCCATGTTGACTCCATGTTGAAGTTATTGTCGGTTTTTGGGCGCGGCGGTTTTCTCAGCGGCAGGCTCGGTTTCGCTTGGGTTTTGGTTTTCAAGAGCTGCTCTGATTAATTGCCGAAAGCACGGCTGTGGCTGTCCAAAGCTGTCCCTCGCTTCCGTCTGGCGCTCCGGTTGTTGGATCGTAGAACTCGTTGAAGCCTTTGTGCTCAATCACCATGTTGGTTGCTGTTTTTGCTTCGCTGGCGGCTTGCAGTTTTCTAAGTGCATCAATTATTCTGATCTCGATGAACGGCCATATCGCAGAGTTCTGGTATTTGCCAGGCCTGTTTCTGAGAAATACACCAAACGGCACCCGGCACGTTCTATACCATGTTGCCAGCGCCTTTTCTCTACTGAATTGGTAGTATGGCGTTATATTTCTGTAACCGAAAGGTGTTTTTGCAACATTAAAACCCATGAGGATGTCCTTGGAAACCTTTTCCGAAGCAGTTCCGTTAAGGATGGCTAAAGCGTTTCCGAGGCTATCGAAGTGATGATCCTGCTTTAGTTCACTGCCATCCCAACGAATGGCGTCTGCATACCAGCCTAAATCCCTCAAATAGAAGAGTTTGTTCACATTTTCCTTGATCAAGTTCGACGCCGCAGAGTTGCTGAGCAACTCATACATGTCAGCTAGAAGCATCTGGTTTGCAAGAAGGCACTTGCCTATGTAGACTGGCATTGCGTCCCTCCAGTCCATGCCAGGGATAAGCCGATGCGCATCCAGTTTGCTCTCGAGGTATGCAACGCATGATTTCAAAGCTTCATTATTTTCTTCGAGGAACTTGTTGCCTGCAATGGCAGCGTACTTGTGCATCCCTATGACAAACAAAATTTCTGTATCGGATGGGCAGCACTGATACCTTTGACGAATGAATTTGCTGGAGCTGTAATCAATCACAGTTGGCATCTGTCCACTGCTGCGCTGCAATTTTATAAATTCTGATAAGTGATTTTCGACATCCTTATAATATCCAAGTCTTAGCAGGGCATCTTCCGAGTATACTAGGTCTCTTAGCCATAGCTGATGATAGTGTTGTGCACTGGCGTTGAAGCCGCGATCTGTTCTACACGCCTCTATTACTTCCCGAGCCTTTTTCTCCTTTTCGAAAACAGTTTTGGATGCGCAGGCGGCAGGATTCTGCATTGCTTCCCCCGTTACAAGTTAGTTTTTCAACTATAAAAATTGAAGCAGCACGGTGCACATGCAAGGTATTTAGGAATGATATCTACCGCTTGAAAATTAAAGATTTATCGTCCATTAAGAACCAAAAACCAACAAAGTAAATACCACGCCGAAGTAAATCAGAAACAGGTCAGGCACTGCTGCAAAGTTTTTATTCACTCCTTGCAATGTAGAATTGATGTCTGGCAAACAATTTTTCATAGACCGCTATGCAGAACTTGGCTGGAAATACACGGAAGTGGAGCTCAGGCAATCGATTCGGATAAACCAAACAAACGCTAAAAGCAAAAATCTTCCAGAAAGGCTCCATAGTTTAGGTGTTATGCTTGAGAAAATACCCTTTTTGATGGGCGGGTATTGGATTGCGAAATCAAAGGTTTCAGCTGGTGCAACAGCCGAATACCTGCTTGGCATGTACTCGATTCAGGAAGCAGCCGCGCAAATTCCAGCCACACTCTTCACGGCGTTAAACGGTAAAACAGTGCTGGATGCTTCGGCAGCGCCTGGCGGAAAAACTGTTCAACTTGCAGATTTGATGGGGAACAGCGGTGCCATAATTGCTTTAGATGCGAGTAAGCAGCGGTTAGTGGTGATGGCAAACCATTTAGAGCGTTGCCACATCAGCAATGCAATCGTCTACAATTTAGATGCACGGCAAGCCGCAACTCTGAACCGCACGTTTGACCGTATACTTCTAGATGTTCCTTGCTCAGGCAACTTCGCTTCTGACAGCCAATGGTTTTACCGCAGAACTCTCGCCGACATAGAGCGGAACTCGAAGGTGCAACGGGAAATTCTAACTGAGGCTGCAAAATGTTTAGCGGCAAACGGCGAAATGGTTTACTCTACCTGTTCGCTGGAACCCGAGGAAGACGAGCTAAACATGGATTGGGCGGTAAAAAACTTGGGGCTGCAGATTCAGCACATTGATTGTATTGGAGTAAATGGGTTAACTGAGGTTTTTGGCAGAAAACTTGACTCTGAAGTTGCCAATTGCAGAAGAATCTGGCCTGAAAAAACACAAGGCTTCTTTGTATGTAAACTAAGAAAGGTGCTAGTGCAATGAGACCGTATGAAGTTTTTGCTTCTCGTTTTGGAGCCAAAGTCGCCTTTAACTCCCAGTTTATACTCGAAAAGAGCCAACGTTATTATCTTCTGAATCCTCGCCTGAAAAAAATTGGGCAAGAAGACTTTTTCTACGCTGGCTTGTACCTGGGTAAAGTGGGCAAGAATGGGGGTTTCTTTCCAAGCTTCAACCTGTTGAATATGCTTGTTGATGTAGCAGCGAATAAGGTTGTGGTTGATCAGAAGGCGGCTTGGCTTTTCATCTGTGGAAGAGATGTTTTTCGAACGGGAATAGTGAAGCTGATGGGGTCTAAACGTAAGGGCGATGCTGCTTTGGTGCTTAATGAGTTTGGTGAGTGCCTTGGCTTTGGCATGATAATGGATAGTTTAGATGGGTCAGACAGTAAGGTTGCGGTTAAGAACGTGCTAGATATCGGGGATTTTCTGCGAAGAGAAGCAAGAGGAAAGCCCTAGCTTTTCCAGGTTCTGTTAACTCTTACGGTCTTAAGGGTTTTGTGGAAGGGTCTGTTAACCAGATCTGGTTTTCAGTTTTTGATGTTCCGTTAATTCTTAGGGGTTTAGTGCCAAAAAGGGTTGAGTTTTGGGTCACAACGCTTTAAGTGTGGTTCATAGCTTAGAGGTCCATATGCTTATCGAATCCGACCCGGGCACTACTATAGCCGCCCACTCTGGGTAGATTTTAGTCAAGTATTCCTTGTTAGCCATTAACCACTGCAAAGCCTTCATTAAGTCTTCCATGCTTTCCGCTTCCATCATAGAAACAATACCGCCCCAGTTGCCTCCAAACAATTGATAGAAACGTTTTAGCGATTTTAGCTCCTTAGGTGCGTCTGGTTGCTTTTTCATCAATTCTTCGCAATTCTTGCAGTATGATGTGTACTCACCCAGTTTATCTGGTTTCACAATCCATGTTTCCACATACATAATAGTCATTCTTTCGCCTCCTACCTCTTACTACGATATTTATTCATTCCAAACTGTATAAAGCTTTAATGCCTTCTTAAGACCCGAAGAGTTAACAGTATCCTTTTCTATAAACAATAAATCTTTCAGTTTGTGTAAACGCACCTAATTTTTAAATTAGCCATATCGCCCTTAAAAATTAGTTTTGCATAGTGAACGTTTATTCAAACATTTTAGGGATAAATTTATATATGTTTATGTTTTAAGTGGATTCTAAAACATATGATTTAGTATGGTGAAAGTCATGGATGAACAAGTAAAGAAAGCGATTGAAACTCTCAAAGCAAATAATATTCGATGGGTGCATTCAGCATTTGTCGATGTAAGAGGTATACTTCAAGACATGGTTTTGCCCGCAAGAGAATACTTGAGCGGTGCAGCCTTTACAGCAGGTGTAGGCTTCGACGGATCCTCAGTGCGCGGCTTTAAATCCATCGAAGAATCCGACATGATATTCAAGCCAGACCCCAAAACTCTTTCAGTAATGCCTTGGATCACCGACGAAGCCCAGAAAAGCGCCATAGTTCTCGGCGACGCCTTAGAAGCTTTTGGTGGGACAGAGCCGTCAGCGGTTTGCCCTAGGGGTTACGTTGCAAAACGCGCCATAAAAGCAGCCGGAGATATGGGTTACACCGGATTTTTCGCTCCTGAACTTGAACACTTCGTTTTCTCTTCAATAGACCCGACTAAGTTAACTTGGGATCTTTGGGTAAGCCCTAAAGGCGGCGAAGGAGACTCATGGGGTGCACCACGAGTCATGCCGAATTCTCCAGAAATAACCCCGGGTGGCTACGTCTTACGACCTAAAGAAGCCTATTACCGAACCCCGCCTGAAGACACAACCGTTGAATACAGAAACGAAGTCTCACAAGTGCTGGAAGACAACTTTGGCTTCACTATCGAGAAACACCACCACGAAGTAGCCACTGTAGGGCAAGTAGAAATTGACTACAAATACGGCGAACTCCTCGATACAGCTGACCGAGTATTATTCTACAAGTTTGTCTGCAAAAACATCGCAAAGAAACGCGGCTTAATAGCCACCTTTATGCCCAAACCAGTTTACCTTGACAACGCCAGCGGTATGCACGTTCACTGCTCCATTTGGAAAGACGGAAAGAACGCCATGTACGACGAAGACGACGAGTATGCTGAACTTAGCCAGGTCGGCAGGTACTTCGTAGGCGGTGTTCTTGAACACGCTAAAGGTCTAACAGCAGTTTGCTGCCCCACAGTCAGTAGTTACAAGCGGCTCGTTCCTGGATTCGAAGCGCCAATCTACGTGATGTGGAGCCGACGCAACCGATCTGCACTCGCAAGGATTCCACTGTACTACAAGGGCCCAGGCTTTGCAGCGCAAAAACGTGTTGAATTCCGTGCCGTAGACCCTTCATGCAACCCTTACTTAGCGTTCAGCTGCATTATGATGGCTGGATTAGACGGCATCAAGAAGAAGATTGACCCAGGAGACCCAGTTGACGAAGACGTCTACAAACTCAGCAAAGCAAAACGAAGTGAACTAGGCATAAAAGAACTGCCAACTACACTCAAAGATGCGCTGGATGAGATGGAAGGCGACGATGTTATCAAGCAAACCCTCGGCAACCATGTGTTCGATGCATTCATAGAGCTGAAGACGAACGATTGGAACCAGTACTGCCTGTACGTTTCGCCTTGGGAAATAATGAAGTACCTAGACTACTAAGTCTGGGTATACCCATTTTCCAATCACTTCCTTTTTTAATATCAATCTGGAAACTTGGCTATTTTGAAGAAACTTGATTATTTTCTTTTTCATTTTTGTTTTCAGGTAATCTTCTGTAATATCCTTGTTTCTTAAATAGAGAAGCATGAGAGGACCGATTGCTAAACCCAATACTCGGCTATTCTATTTTTTATCTTTTGTTTGTGAAAGCCCATTTACCGTTCAGCTGTTTTGGGGTCTGAGCCATGAATTGAATTTTTTAAACAGCATAACGCTTTGTTGCTGTGGACATACAGTCACATAAATTTAATAGCAATTTGTGCTCTGATGGTTGAATTGGAATTGTTGATTATTGAAAAGACAATGAGTCAGTTATCGGAGGTGATTGGACAAATGAGGTTTTTGCATAATAACAAAGGTAGTGTAGCTGGGTGGCTCTGGTCTGCTATTGTAGTAGTAGTATTAATAATAGTTCTTGTCGTTGTTTTGAGATTTCTTTTTCACTTGTTATAAGCCTAGCTGAAAGAAAGATTCGACGGAATCTTTAGCTTACCCTGTCCGTTTGTTTTTTTGTTGTGTCGGGTTGTTGTATTTGTGTCTAGCCTTTTTTGTCTGTCTGTGTGTGGATTAAAATTTAATCTTTTTCCCCTCTGTGCTTTTTACTTATACGCCTACACACTTGTACTACTATGTGTTTATCTGCTCTCCTACCCTTACCTACCCTTACCTACCCTTATACCGTAAGTAACGAACACCACTCACACAAAATCACTACATATCAATCACATAGATATCACTCACAGAGAGATATCACACATCTCTCACGGCGTCGTAGTTGTGTGACGCTTTAGCGCCACTTAGATTTAGCGCTCGCGCCCCGTAAGGGGCGAGTAGTTCACTTCTGTTGCGGTTTCCAAACGTGTGTACTAATTAGGACGCAGGTGACACGTGTCAGACAAACCAAAACCTTGGTCTAAATCTTTCAGATTTCATTTTTGATTTTAATTTTGATGATGATTTAGATTTTAATTCTGATTTTTGTTTTGGTTTTTATCTTTTAACTGTTATTTTTGGTAAATATTGCGCGCAGGCTCGCTAAAAGGTTTAAATAAGGCGACAAACCAAAAACTTTCAGAGGTGTTTGAAATGAGCGAGGACAAATTAGACCTTATTTTGAAACAACTTGAAGAGATGAACGCGCGTGTAACCGCTGTGGACGAATTCTTGAGAAAAGAATCTTTCGCCATAAACCTTAGCCCGCGCCCCGGTGTTTGCCCTATGTGTGGACAAAAGATTAAATGAGACGAACTAGATTGATTTAGCGCGTGCTTTCTTACGACTTTCTGAAGTGAACGGTGGGCGCGCGCTCTTTTTCTGAGTAACCAAATTCGTTTGGCTTTTCCAGAATCAAAATGTAACTCTTCCCTTTTTGAAGAGTTTGGGTTAGGGTTTGGGATTAAAATTTAATCCCCAAACCCAAATACTCGCGCCGGCATTTTGGACAGGGTTCTAATCCTTGTTGGCAAGTATTTATTTAGTCGAGTCATCCACAGTTTCAAGATTTCGTATGTTTACTGCAGAGGGAGAATGAAATGAAACCAGCCTTAATCGTTATAGACGTACAGAACGAGTTCTTTAAACTCAGTCAGGGTTACTCAGATTCCCTGAAGTCTGCTATCGAGTACATAAATGCGGCCATAAATCTTTTCAGAAAAAAGAATTTTCCCATTGTCGTCGTACAACACAAAGATGAGGAGCGGGGCCTTGTGCCAGGTAACACAGGTTTTGATGTGCATCAGGATGTGAAGCTTGAGCCTCAAGACATACGCATAGTGAAGACCTACGGTAACTCTTTCACAAAGACGGGACTCGCGGAAAAATTAAAGGAACTTGGGGTAGACACCCTCATTGTGTCAGGTTTTTGCGCAGAGTTTTGTGTCTTGTCCACCTATAGAGGCGCTGAAGATCTAGACTTCAAACCCATAATATTGAAAGGTTCTCTCGCATCTGATAACGCAGAGCACATCAAATTCGTGGAAGAAATTTCAGAAACAATCTCTTTTGGCGCTTTGAAGACATTACTCTGATTCGCACACCAGTTTGCCCCTAAAATCGGTTAATGTTTGGGTTTGGGACCAAGATCTGATCCAACCAACCAAAATCTTTTAAAAATCAATATGTTATTACCAATCATGGATAAATTTGTCGATAACTTGTTTGTTTGCTTAAGAGAGCATGGCTTTCAGGCACGAATTGTTTCCGTCTTCCATTTACATCAGTTGCAGAAAGAAATAGAAAATCTCCAAAGTCACGGCCTAGTTGACAGCCACTTCTATCAAGATCGACTTGTTCGGTTCAACTTCCAAATTCCCAAAGACTTGCCGAAAGCGCAATCCTTGATTGTTGCGGCTGTTCCCAGACCCCAGACTCGAGCGATTTTCACCTGGAGTGGACGAAGACATTCACTAATTCTTCCTCCTACTTAACGGCATACGACGACACAACAAGACAGGTTGAGAGCCTTCTTGCAAAAGTACTCGGCGAAAAAGGTTACAAGTCAGCGGGAACTGCACTGCCCCTCAAACTACTGGCTGCTCGAAGTGGTCTTGTTCAATACGGCAGGAACAACATCTGCTATGCCTCTGGACTGGGAAGCTTTTTCCAACTCGTAGCCGTATACTCTGATATGCCTTGTGAAGAGGACTCATGGCAAGAAGCAACAATGATGAAAAACTGCGAAGAATGTGAACTATGCCTCCGCGCTTGCCCTACTGGAGCAATTCCTTCTGACCGCTTCCTCCTGCATGCCGAACGATGCATCACTTACCACAACGAAAAGAAAGGAACCGTTCCATTTCCTAAGTGGATGGAAGTTTCCTGGCACAACTGCATCATAGGCTGTATGCGCTGCCAAAGAGCGTGTCCACAGAACAAAAAAGTCATACAATGGACAGAAGAGGAAGAGGAATTCTCCGAGGAAGAAACAACTCTAATCTTGAAAGATGTTCCACATGACAAGCTCCCCACGGCAACACTAAGGAAACTGGAGCATCTAAGCCTAGTCGACTACCACGACAGTCTTGCTCGCAACTCTCGCATTTTCCTCAAGAAACGCGAGAAGCCCAAATTCGAGTGAGCGCTGTATGACAAAACTTTACTCCTTCTATAAGAGCCAAAGTGATTTAAACTTCTGGCGAGAGATGCTGTTCTATGTCAAACAGTATTCCTCTAAAGCGCTGCCAATCCTTTATTTGCGATGTGGGACTGATATTGTTTTTTTAACTGCCTTAAACTGTTAATTTATGATTCTTTGAAAAAAACAATTTCGCCTTACTCTCGATTTAACAACTTTGATATTATTAGCCAGCAATCAGATCTTTCTGTGTCGGTTTCTTGAAGTTCAACTTTTCCGTCTTTAAGTACTATTGCGTTCAATTTGCCGAAAAACTCCACATAGCCAACCACTTTACTTTCGGTCATACTTAACGTGTCCCCTGTCTCTATAAATTTCTTCTAAGCTTTTACCCTAAAAAGTTTTTGCATTTACACGCTTTTCAGATTTAAGACTTACCAAGTTTCCAGCATGTACCGAGACTATTAAGCGACTTAACGTACTCTGTAAATATCAAGTTTCTGAACAGGGTACTGCTCGTTGGGCTTGTATGCGGCTGCTGTGCCGTTCATTCCGATGCGTCTATCAAATCCATGTATAAATAACGCTTATTTCTAATCTTTAGTTTTAAAAAATTATTGTTTTTAAAAAACTCTTTTTCTAAAGAAGGGCAAAGAAGTAAAAAAGTTTAGGTCGACTCTGTGAAGACGTCCTCTGGTTCGGGTTGCGTTTCTGTTTGTTGCATTTCCTTTTCTTGTGCTTCTGGTTTTATCATGCTTGCGCTGAGGACATAGACTGCTAATGAAAGAACGGCTAAGACTAGGTACGGCAACATTGCTGATATGAAGCTATAAACAATGAAGCTCGCAGGAGCGGCTGACGTATACTCTACCTTACTTAATTCGTAATTTATTACTGCGGCTAACGCCGTAAACACTATGAATATTATGCCGAATGCGAGAGCGATTTTGTTTATGATTCTCCAATTAACCATTTTGCTTCACCAGTTATCATCTGTTTACATCTTCTTTCCTTTTAAACCATTGCTATTTCAAATTGAAGCTGTTCTATCCTAAAAATGCGCCGCGGTCCTTAAGCAGACAGAAGTAGGCGTGGAGGTTGGGAATTCGAGATCGGAGCAAAATTATGTTAATTATGAAAATTTTATCAATTATCTAAATTTAACCAATTAAACAATTTCCACATAAGTATTCCATTAAACGTTAAACGTTAAATATATTTATGCTTAAACACCTATTAAATAAGCAGTTAATCAAACGCTAAATAACAGGTGAAAAGGATAAATGAGAAACTTCAAAGATGCAGTTTGGAAAGAAAGCGTAACAAAAGTAATTCAAGAAATACACGAACAAGAAATTAAATTCATCCGACTTCAATTCACAGACATAAATGGTATATTAAAGAATTTAGCTGTAAGCTCAAATAATATTGAGTCAATATTTGAAAACGGTCAATCTTTCGACGGATCCTCCATAACAGGCTACAGACCAATTGAAGAATCAGACATGGTTCTATACCCTGACCCGACAACCTTCGCGATTCTGCCTTGGAGACCCAAAGAAAAATCTTCTGCGAGGTTGCTCTGTGACATTTACACTCCACAAAACAAGCGTTTTGAAGGGGACCCACGGTACGTTCTTGAGCGAACCATTGAAAAAGCGTCCAAAGCAGGCTACACGTTCATGTGTGCTCCAGAATTAGAATTTTTCATAGTACAAGAAAGCGAAACTGGCGGCTTGCCAACACCCATAGACATGGCAGGCTACTTCGATTTTCATCCTGGCGACTTAACTGACGATCTGAGACGGGAGATATGTGATACTGCTGAAGCCTTCGGTATAGAAATAGAAATTTCGCATCATGAAGTTGCATTGGGACAAAACGAAATTGATTTCAAGTATGATGAGGCATTAAAAACAGCTGATAGAACCATTACTATGAAAATGTGCGGAAAAGTAGTCGGTGCAAGAAACGGTTACATTACCACGTACATGCCTAAACCATTCCCCGGCATAAATGGTTCAGGAATGCATACCAATCAAAGCCTATGGAGCAAGAATGTGACACAAAACCTCTTTTACGCAGATGACGAAAAGAACGGTTACCTATCAGATTTAGCGCGGAACTTCATCGGGGGGCAACTGGCTCACGGACGCAAAATGTGCGCAATTCTTGATTCCTGGCCAAACAGTTACAAACGATTAGTCCCCGGCTACGAAGCACCTGTATATCTTGCTTGGGCGCACAAAAACCGTTCACCGCTTATCCGTGTGCCAAACTTTGGCGGAAGGAAAAACGCTGCCAGATGCGAAATTCGCTGTCCAGACGGCGCAGGAAACCCATATCTGCAATTTGCAGTGCTCTTAGCAACTGGTTTAGATGGTATCAAGAACAGGATTGACCCAAGCGAACCAGTGGAATTAAACGTTTACCAAATGACCTATGAAGAACGCAAAGAACGAAACATTGTTTCTCTGCCCGAATCATTACAAGAAGCACTTGACGAGATGGAAACCAGCGATTTAATGCGTGAAACACTCGGCGAAACTGCATTTGACAATTTCCTACATGAAAAACGCAGAGAATGGGAACTCTACCGCACACAAGTAACCGAGTGGGAAGTCAACCGCTACATCAAACGACTCTAAGCCTAAAAGTAGGCTCCCTTCCTTTCTTTGTTTTTAACTCCTGCATGTATTTTGTTCTGGGGCTTTTGTCTTAGGGATTCAAAAAAATTTTTACGGTCTATTTTAAAGTGGTTGACACTATTCAATTTAGTAACCAAGTAGAATCGGCTTTCTTCGGGGTTTATTCTTGCTTGAGTTTAACGACGCCCTTCAATTCTTCAATGGAATTGCTTAAGGAAACCACATCTCCGACAGCCTTTACTGTACCGACTGGCAGAAGAATCGTCACATGACTTAACGGAGGTTTCTTGAATCCCAATTGTTTCGTTGCATCATCATTTAGTTTTACTTGAAGATGCGTTATTTGCCAAGTCTTGGGGTCAAATTCGGCTCCTTCCACTTCTCCTATATTAAAAGCGTTCGCAACGATAACTTTTTTACCATTTAATTCGATGACACTTGTCAAAAAAATCATCAAATAAAACTATTAATTTGTTTAAATATAAACTTTTGTGATGTGCTGAACTGAATAATTGGGTTTATAGCGGCGCGAAAAAGCATTAAAAAAGAAAAAACAAGAGCTAAATACCTAACTTTTAATTTTTTCTGCTAACTCTGTAATTGCGACAATGGTTTGTTCACGTTTTGTCAGATTCCTAAGCATTACTGCGCCCTCTTTTAGCTCGCGTTCACCGACGATGACGGCATAGTCAACTTTGCGTTTGTCCGCGTCCTCCAAAGCCTTAGCCATCTTGCGCCCCATAATCTCGAACTCAACAGTAACCCCCGCTTCCCGCAGCATCTGCGCGATTTTTAAGGCTTCACCCTTCAAGGCGTCGTTAACTGAGAACACCAAAACCCGTTTTCCGCCCTTAGCGGCAAGGGCTGTCTGCTGAGTCTGCAATGCGAGGGCAATTCGGTCAATTCCATGTGCACAACCCACTGCCTGAGTTGGTTCGCCGCCGAACAATTCGATAAGCCTATCGTATCTGCCTCCGCCGCCCAAGGCAATGTCCAGTTCTGGAATGTACACTTCAAAAATCATCCCCGTATAATATTCCAAGCCTCGGGCAAACGATGGCTCAACGACCTGCACAGGGCACCCGCTCTCCACCACAAGCTTAAGCACGTCACGGAGGTTTTCTGCGGCAGTCTTAGCTTTCTCGTAGCTGGCAACGTAACTTTTTATTTTTTCAACGGTTTCAAAGCAGTTGTTGCTTTTCAGCTTGAGTAATCCTTCAAGCATGCTGCGGCATCGGTGTGTCGGCGCCAGCTTGAAAGCTTCCTCGTACTCTTTCTTGTCCATGCGCTGCAGGATTGCGTTTTGAGTTTTTTCGTCTGCGCCTTCCTGGCTAAGAATCCCCCGTATTACGCCTACATGCCCAATTTTGAAGGCGTAACCCTGCAAACCCAAAGCTTTCATTAAACTGTTGGTTAGCAAAACTATTTCTGCATCCGCCTCTGGCCTGCCCGAGCCCATTAATTCAAAGTTTGACTGCCAAAACTCCCTATACCGCCCACGCTGCGGCTCATCATAACGGTAAACGCTTCCCACAGAAAAAAGCCTCAATGGTTTAGGCTCGTTTTTCAGGGCTGTAGTTGCTAAGCGTGCGATTGAAGCGGTAAATTCAGGACGCAGTGCCACTTGTCGGTCGCCGAGGTCTTTGAAAATGAACATGCGTTGGCGAATTTCCTCACCCGATTTCGCGCTTAAAAGCTCAAGCGGCTCAACCACTGGCGTTATAACTTCTTTGTAACCGTAAAGTGCAGCGGTCTCTCGGGCTTTAGCGATGATGTAGGTGAAGGTTTGTGCTTCTTTTCCTATTAAATCTCTCATCCCGCGAACAGTTTGGAAAGAGGGCATAGCGTTTTCTCTCCTTTGCTTAAGATGGTACAATTATTCTTTTAAACTCTCGCTCACAAAGGAACTTCGATAAGAGGTTGATTTACTGAGTACAATGCTTGAGAGTTTGGTTGACTTCTGGAAGAGAAAGGAGTGTTGACTCAAGAAGAATGGGAAGGACGAATCAAGGAAAGGGTCACGGTCTAATAGTTCACTGTTCTAAGCCCTAGCTGAAAGTGCTCTATTGATTGAACCGAGTTCTTTCTTCCTTTCTATCATTACATCTCTAAGTTTTTCTCTTCCAAAATAATGAGAGCCTTTTTGTTCAATAATTTCGAAGTCCACTAGTTGCTCAAGATTTCGCTTTAATCTTTCCACGTTGATTGAGCGATGATAATACCTTTTGAAATCTGAGCGTATTGATGTAATACTTCGGTAAATTTGTTCCTCAATCTCAATTTCTGGAAGATAAACGCAGTTGTCAACTCTAATGATTGGGTCGAATATTTTTACCTGAAAAACATCTCTTAAGGTTGAATAGCGTTCTTTTAGAATTGTTGAAACCAACAAGTCTCTAAAATAATGTTTATCACCTTTTGCTTCATTTCTAGCGGTGACTGCTAAGTTTCCTTCTAAGTAACCATCTTCTTGTTTACGCACTATCTTTAACCCTTCGAGCATTGTTAAATATAGCCTTGTCTTATGCCTTCTTTCTTTGCTTCGTCCATAATCGATTTCAAATTCCTTAATAGTCTCATATTCCCATAGTTGAGAAATTATTTCATCAATCGGGTCAAGAAAATGGTGCCATCTTAAACCCTTAACAAGTTTGTCGGATGTTGCATAAACGACTATTTCTTCTGCTCTCCTTTTCCATAATTCGAAAAATGATTGAATGTTTTTTATGCATTCGTCTCTTGGAGTTGTCCGTTCTTTAATTATTTTTCCGTTCTTGTCTGAGGCTATATAGCCCAAATTATCAATTTCAAAAACATGCATTGTTTTTGTTTCTGGTGGCTTTTCATTCTTGATAATCAACGGATAATTAGAGTGTAAGTTTGAGATGTACAAATTCTCTCGTTTGTCATATATAGGAGGGTCTACCAAAATTAAGTGTCCGTAATTTAGAGACGCATAGAAGGATATGGCTCTTTCAGCATCACTCATTTTTTGACCCCTTCTTGTTCAAGGAATACCTGTATATTAGTTTGTTTCTCTCCTAATAAAATTTGCACCCATTTTCTTTCCCATTCCCACAGACTGTTGAACGTACCTACATCAAGGCTTTGAATAGCTGTTGCTTCATTGTCCTCCTCAGGGTCATCATAATAGACCATGTGGTTTAAGGAGTCATACTCCACGAGAACAACAGCGTGCATCAATTTATAATGTCGTTCAATTTGGGGCTTTTCTTTTGGATTAAGGTATGCGATAACTGGAAGACAGTTTTTATTAAGTTCTTTATCAATCTCTGGGAACTTCGAGCCTTCACGATAAACAAAACTTATGCTTGGTCTAGCTCTGAGTAAATGCTCATTTATCTTTTCAACTGCTCTGGGAGGGGTTCCGTCTATAACTGTTGTTCTTGTTATTTTTGCTATTTTTTTAATGGAAAAAACGCTTAGACCTCTTACCTTGTACTTCTTACACACAAAATCCAGACACATTTTCATTGAGGTTGGAACACAATACATATCCTTAGGTTGGTGGTGATGTTTTATTTCAAGCCTAACCAGTGGTAATCCCAGCTCTTGCGAATCAAGGCAGAGAGCTATTTGTTCATTCTCTCTATATAAAACCATGCAAAGGCAATCTTGGCAAAAAGGTTTTCAGTCATGACAAATCAAAACAAATGACTTAACAGTATCGTTTTTTAGGAAGTTTTAAATGAGTGCTTATCCCACTTGGTATTGGTGGGAAAGATGGAAGAGCAAGAACGATTTACCGTCAAAGTAGACTCAAAAGGCAGAATCTGCATCCCAGCGGAAATAAGAGAAGAAATCGGAGACACCGCCATCCTTAAAAAAACCCCCAAAGGCTACCTCATAGTTCCAGGCAAGCGCGAGGATTTTCTGGAAGAGTTCCGAAAAGTAATCACCTCTAAGCATCGTAGAACAGGCAAGCCTGAAAACTGGTCTCCCGAAAAAATGAAGTCTATTTGGAGCAAAACTGAATGATTGTAGGCTTAGATGCCAACATCATCTGCTATGCCCTTGACGAAAATTACCCTGAAAATGAAAAACTTGGAAACTTGTTTCTTAATTTATCTCCTGAAAATAAGATTGCCCTAAACCCAACAACTCTCCATGAGGCATATCATGTACTAGTTTATAGCCAGAAATGGTTTCCAGAGGATGCTGCCAAAGAATTAAAATTGCTGCTCAAACATGAATACATTGAATTTTTTAGCCAAACAAGAAAAAACTGCATCATAGCCCTCCGCTTGTCTGTCCAGTACAAGCTAGGTGGAAGAGACGCCCTCATCATGGCCAACTTCATAGCAAACAAAATACCCCTCATGTACACTCATGACAAAGAACTCCTAAAAATACAAAAAATAACATGGAAAAACAGCAACCTAACCTTCAAAGACCCCCTAACAGAAAAATAAACAAAACAACACAAACAAGCCCCAGAACTATCCAAACAGACTACTTCCTAAAACACAAATAAAATGGCTTTGCAAGTTTTTAAAAGTATGTTTCTCGCAGTTATTAGTGGTGGGAACTGTGAAGGAAATTACCGTTAAAATAGACTCAAAAGGCAGACTATGCCTTCCGCCAGCCATAAGAAAACAACTAGGTAACAATCCTACCCTAAAGAAAACCAAAGCAGGCTACCTAATAATTTCCAGTAAACAGAAAGACTTTTTGGAAGAATTCCGAAAGCTAATAACTTCAAAGCCACGCAGAACAGGCAAACCCACACTTGCATCTCCCGAAGAAATGAAATCCATCTGGGAGCCTAAACCAGAATTTGTTAAAGAAACAGAGGAAATTCGGAAGCGCGGCAAATTTGTAAAGGTAAAAGACTTTGCCGAAGAGTTCGACTTAAAGTGATTGCCTGTATCGCTTAGCGGTTCTTTTTAATTTCTTCTTGCGGCTTGTATGCTTCTGCTTCTATACGCATCATGCCAACATGAACCGTGCCAGCAGCGTCAGCTGGGTGCTGTTTTAGGTAGCGGCTAACGATTTGTTCAACAAATTTTTGTCTAAGTTCAACTGGCAGTTTATCTGTGAAGGGCAGCCATGTGGTCCGTACCCACCCCTCTAAGCCTTCTGCACCGTTAAACTTCATGTCTTTAGGAAAAAGCTCAACCCGCTCAGCCACTAAACCCGCCTGCTGCAGGAACACTTTGTATTCTTTTGGGTCGTAGAAACCGTAGGGAAACGTCATTTTGCGGAAAAAGTCTTTCCATGGCTTCGCTGAAGCCAACTCCTTTATGATACTGAGTATGTCTTTGGCGTTGCCTTTTCCAGCCATCTGAAACAGCAACCTGCCACCTGGCTTTAGGCTCCTTTGCACGCCCACAAGGACGGCTTTTTGGTCAACAATCCAGTGCAGTGCAGCATTAGAAAACGCCACGTCAAACTCCGATTCGAAAGTCAGCTTCCTCGCATCCATCACTTGAAAAGAAAGATTCGGGTAATCCTTTTGTGGGAAAGTGGTTTTTGCCAAGTTTATCATTTTTTCTGAGCTGTCAACACCGATTGCCCTGCCATCGGGTAGGCATCTTGCAAGTTCTGCCGTGATTTTTCCGTCGCCGCAGCCAATATCCAGCAGTGCTTCGTTTCCTTGGAGTTTTAGTTTTGGAATTAGCTCTTTTGCCCATTGGAACTGGTTTGCGCTGTTTTTGGCGTAGTCTTGAGCATTCCAGTTATAACCAGAGTTTGCCATGTTTCCACGGGCTTATTTGAATGTTAATTGTGAGACGGAGTAGTAGACGATTTCGCCTCTGCGGTTCATTACTGCAAGGATTAACTCTTTCTTTTGGCTCTGACACTGCTGCAGAGCCTCTGCTAACTCGTCGATGCCTAAGGGTTTTCCTTCTTGAGTGCTTAACACCAAGTAGGGTGCGGTGTCCTTGCCGTATGCGCCTCGCTCATAAATGCGAAAGTCAATTCCTGCGCCGAATCCTTCCCGTGCAACGTAGCCGCGGCTTCTTAGGTCACGGTAAACAAGGTAGCTAACCCACGCATTCTCATTAATAGCCTCATAGCAGTGAAGGAGGCTTTGGAAATCCGCCGCTTTGCCGTTTTCGTCTTTGACTTCAAGCATGTACTTATCCACAAGGTACAATGCTTCAAAGAAGGTAAGCGTGAAAACCTCATTCTCTAACGTGCCGTAGCCGCGTGATGTGAGCGCGTCAATGCTGCTTTGGTCACCTACCACAACCCCTTTCTGTGCCAGTGTGCCGTTGGTTCTGAATTCTGGAGGCTGCGCCTTTTTGGATTCGCTCATTTTGTTCTTTTTCCCTCAATCTTTAACTTACTAAAATCTTTATTGTAGTAAACTTGAGTCTCGCATATGATTGCTGACACATATTTTAGTGGCGTAATGTCAAACGCTGGGTTCATGACGTTGACGCCTTCAGGAGCAATTTGCTGGAAACAGATTTGTGTGACTTCTTCGGGTTTGCGCTCTTCAATGATAACGTCTGATGCTTTATGTGCTAAGTCAAAGGTGGATTTCGGCGCTGCTACATAAAACGGTATGCCATGCTCGTGAGCCAGCACCGCCACGGAAAACGTGCCAATTTTGTTTACCACAGCATCTTGGACGATGCGGTCGGCGCCCACAATAACCTTGTCAACAAGCCCTTTATACATGACGTAACCTGCCATGTTATCCGTTATCAAAGTAACAGGTATCCCATCACGCTTAAGCTCATAAACCGTAAGCCTAGCACCCTGCAGCAGTGGACGCGTTTCGTCAGCGATGACTTTGATTTTTTTGCCTTGCTCCCAAGCCGCACGGATAACGCCTAAAGCAGTACCATACTCGACGGTTGCCAACTCGCCTGCGTTGCAATGCGTTAAAATTGTGTCGCCGTCATCTATGAGTACTGCACCGTTTTTGCCGATTGCATGATTCTGCCACGCGTCTTCATCCGCAATTTTCTGCGCTTCCTCGATTACTGCTACTTTCAGTTCTTCCACGTTTCCCGAAAAACCTCTGGCTAAGTTTAGAACTCGGTCTACACCCCAAGACAGGTTCACGGCTGTTGGCCGCTGATGCTTAATAATTGAGCCAGCGTTTTCCAGTTCAACCAACAATTTTTCTTTACTCTGCGCTTTTGAATGATAAGCTGCCAATGCAACGCCGAATCCTGCAGCCGCACCCAGCAATGGGGCACCTCTGACACGTAGGGTTTTAATGGCTTCAGCCATTTGCTCAACTGTTTTGATTTCTAAAGTGACTTCTTGAAGGGGAAGTTTGGTCTGGTCAAGCGTAATGACCACTCCATTGCGCCACTCTATCATCCGCATTTCCATGTGCCTCGAACTAGTTGTGTAATGCTTAGTTGGGAACGGTTCTGTTTAAGATTTCGGAAATCACTGCTTGTTTCGTTGAATCAAGTCAAGTAGGTTGCCGTAAAGGTCTTCAAAAACAACTTCAACGCCATAAGACTGATTAGTTGGCTCTCCAAAGAATCTTACTCCTTTAGCCTTCATTGATTCGTAGTCTCTGCGGCAATTGTCAGTCTCTAAGGTAAGAAACACGTGGTCTCCCGCCTGCTTTCCCACCGCTTTAAGCTTATCCTCGGTATCTGCTTTAATAAAAGTTAATTCAAGGTCCGGTTGGTCTAGCGGTGAAACAGTAACCCACCGCCTGTCTCCCCAAAAGACGGTGTCTTCCTGTTTTTTGAATCCGAGCTTTTCAACATAAAATTTTGCTGCTTCATCTTGGTCTTTGACGAGGATGGTGATATGATCTATCTTCATTTGCCTTCACTTCCTACTGAATAAATTGGGAAACAGAAAAGAAAAATGTTGGCTCAAGCTTGAGCTTAAGCAGAATTGTCAAGGGGCGATTTTAGGTAGGTAACAACTTCCACGGGGGAATCTTCGCCTGATTTTAGCCGTTTCTTCCATTCCTCTCCGACAGCGATAAGCGAGAAAATGCCTGAAACTTCAGCTTTCGACTTCTTTACAAGGGTTACGAGCGCTTCCTGTGTTTCGCCGCTTTTAATCATGTCGTCTACAACTAGTACGCTGTCACGTTTTTTGATTGCTTCTTTGGGAATGTAGAGTGTCACGGTTACGCCTGAATCTCTCCCTAAAATGTACGTTTCATCTATGAAGGCTTTAACGCCGACTTCCTTGTTGCGCTTTGCAACGATAAGGTTTACTCCTAACGCATTGGCAACCATGGTGGCTAAGGGAATGCCGTCAACAGCTGCTGTTAAAACTTTTGTAACTCGTTTTCCAGCAAAATTTGCAAGTGCATGGTTCGCCGCTTGCTGAAGAATGTTGTAGTCACCGACAATTTCAGTATTATCAAAATAGCCTGCCTCGTCAAATTTTATTCTGTTACGCAATTCTGCTTCTAAACCAACAATCTTGTTTAAAACTCGCCATAATTGCTTGGCTCTTACAGTGTTCGGCAACACATGCCCTTTTGCGTAGCGGCTTAAAACAGTGACTGGTAAATCTGTTTTTGAGGCTAATTCCCGGTAAGTAATATTTCGCTTATATTTTGCTGTTCTCAACAGTTCGATTGTCATTAAGCGGAGTTTCAAATCTTCTGCATGAGTGCTCAATTTTACCTATCCCCTTTTTTCACATTTATAAGTCAAATATAAGACATTTACTAAATATTGTATCCTGCCAATTTATGCCTTTCTGTTTAAAGTAAATCAATGTCGAACATCAAAGTTGCATCAAGGCTCAAACATTTCACTCTTGTACATTAAACTTTTTAGACAGCAACGTGAACTGCTATATCAAAGGGGGATATGACGCGCAGAAACCTAAACGATTATTCATTACTGCACTCTTCGGCTCAATAATCTTTGTCGTAAACGTTTTTTTGCCGCCCCCAATAAACTACGTCTTAATTGTGGTTCAAGCGGTTCTTCTTGCTTTGAGCGGCTTATTCATTAAAGCAGGCGCCTCCTACGTGGGAGCAGTTGGGGGCCTATTAACCGCGCTGGGAAGTCCCGCTTTGGGTCCATTTACCTTTTTGTTTTCCTTTCTCTTCGGCGTTTTAGTCGATGGCTTCTTGTTTATTTTCAGAATCCCCGCTTCCCCTGAACGCGTAAACCGCAATAGGCTAATGGCTGCGATGGCTTTTAGCACAATGCTGATTGGCTTAATTAGCTATTCAGCGTTTGCTCTTTTTCCACAATTTATTCCTTTAGCGAAAGAGTTTTCAAGCGTTGGCTTATTTATTCAAAGAAGCACCATGCTAGATGCGCTGGTGTTATTCATGGGTCCAGCTACTGGTATTGTGGCTGGTTATGCTGCAGCGTACTTATGGAATAAGTACTTGCGAAACATCCGCATCTAAAGCAGTAACTGTTTGATTTTTTCATCAACCAATTTAGCAATCATCAGATTAGAAATAAAAACGCATTTGACACCGGTTAATTCAGCCAATTCAGCCGGCTTTTGGTCCTGTGTTACAAGGATTAAATTGTGTTTGCCCGCGTACTCCACGATGTCTCTGTCTTTAGCGCTTTTTAAACCTGCTTCCTGCGCGGTTAACACTTCGTAACCTAAGGTTTCAAAGTATTCTTTTAAGCCAGCGTACATTTCATCTAACAGAATCTTCATACGAGTTCGCTTTCTCTTTTCTGCGTTTAAATTATTTAGGTTTTGCTTTGCGTCAAATGAGATTTTAAAGGAAGGTTTGTTGGGTTAGACTGATGGTGAGGCGTTTATTGTTTATCCGGTTAGGGCAGGATTTAACGTTTGTTCATGTGCTTCATGGGAATTTATGGTCTACTTGTTCAGTAGATCCATCATCATGCTAGCAAGATAGCAGAAACAAATGGATAGTTAACTAATAAAAATGGCTTTATATTAACAGTTTTCTGTATTCGATTCTAGATTTTTTTGATTTTGATGAGAATATGGAACTAAAGAGTAAGATCAGCATATCTGGTACTATATTTAAAGATCGACATCGGCGAAAGGTCACTTTAGCAAGGGCGCCGCGCCGCCCTCTAAGTTTTGGTCTGCTGTTTAGCCGTGAAAACACGTTAAAAAACCGATTGCAAAGTCTTTAATAGTTCTTCAGCCCAAAGGGGCTAAATGGGGATTTATTCAGTATGCAAGCTAAAACTTTTATTTGCACCTACACTGCGAGCATGCCGCTGACATCAGCGAAGGGCTTGACTGGTGAGGTGAAAGAATGAAGCATTTGACAACAAAGACTTTGAGAGTTGGCTTCATCCTTCTCGTCATCTTCTTCTTGCTCTGTGCTTTCGCATCATTACCCCAGCCAGTCCAAGCGCAAACGGTGACGACGACGATACCCGTTGGACCCGTTGGAAGCAATCCTATGGGTGTGGCTGTAACGCCCGACAGCGCATACGCCTACGTTACAAATTACGGCAACGGTGTTACGGTTTCTAATGTTTCGGTGATTAGCACGGCTACGAACACGGTGACGGCAACAGTAAACGTTGGCAGCGGTCCTTGGGGTGTGGCTGTGACGCCCAACGGCGCATACGCCTACGTTACAAATTACGGCAGCAGTACAGTCTCGGTGATAAACACAGCCACGAACACGGTAACGGCGACAATAACCGTTGGAACCGTTGGAACCTATCCTTATGGTGTAGCTGTAACGCCCAACGGCGCATACGCCTACGTTGCAAATTACGGCAGCTATATCCATAAACTGAACTCGTCGGTGTCGGTGATTAGCACGTCTTCGAACACGGTGACGACGACGATACCTCTTGGAACCTATAGCGGTCCTATGGGTGTGGCTGTGACGCCCGACGGCGCATACGCCTACGTTACAAATTACCTCAGCGGTACGGTCTCGGTGATAAGCACGGCTACGAATACGGTGACGGCGACAGTAACCGTTGGCAGCGGTCCTATGGGTGTGGCTGTAACGCCCGACGGCGCATACGCCTATGTCACAAATGCCGGCAGCGGTTCGGTCTCGGTGATAAACACGGCTACGAACGCGGTAACGACGCCGGTAACCGGTTTAGGCGGTCCTGAGGGTGTGGCTGTAACGCCCGACGGCGCATACGCCTACGCTACAAATTCCGCTTGGAGTACGGTGTGGATGATTAGCACGGCTACGAATACGGTGACGGCGACAGTAAACGTTGGCAGCTATCCTTATGGTGTAGCTGTAACGCCCAACGGCGCATACGCCTACGTTGTAAATGAAGGCGACGATTCGGTGTCGGTGATTAGCACGTCTTCGGACACGGTGACGGCGACGGTAACCGGTTTCAGCGGTCCTATGGGTGTGGCTGTAACGCCCGACGGCGCATACGCCTATGTTACAAATTATGGCAGCGGTACGGTCTCGGTGATTAGCACGGCTACGAATACGGTGACGGCGACGGTAACCGTTGGAAGCTCTCCTTGGGGTGTGGCTGTAACGCCCGACGGTGCATACGCCTATGTTACAAATGCCGGCAGCGGTTCGGTCTCGGTGATAAGCACGGCTACGAACACCGTGACGGCGACGGTAACCGTTGGAAGCGATCCTATGGGTGTAGCTGTTTCGCCCAACGGTGCATACGCCTACGTTACAAATGAAGGCGACGGCGCCGGCAATACGGTGTCGGTGATAAGCACATCTTCGAATACGGTGACGGCGACGGTACCTGTTGGAAGTGCGCCTATGGGTGTGGCTGTAACGCCCAGCGGCGCATACGCCTATGTTACAAATTATGGTAGCGGTACGGTCTCGGTGATTAGCACGGCTACGAATACGGTGACGGCGACGGTAACCGTTGGAAAGACCCCTTGGGGCGTGGCTGTTACGCCCAACGGCGAATACGCCTACGTTACAATTTACACCCAGGATTATGTCTCGGTGATTAGCACGTCTTCGAACACGGTGACGGCGACAGTAGCCGGGTTTAACGGGCCTGAGGGTGTGGCTTTTACGCCCAACGGTGCATACGTCTATGTTGCAGATGAACTTGGCGATTCGGTGTCGGTGATTGGCACGGCGACAATAACCGTTGGCAACGAGCCTACTGGTGTAGCTGTAACGCCCAACGGCGCATACGCCTACGTTACAAATTACGGCAGCGATTCGGTGTCGGTGATAAGCACGGATCCTCCGGCTGTGATTGTGTCGCCTTATTCGTGGACTATGGATGTTGGTCAGTCTACGACGTTTACTGCTACTGCTAGCGGCGGTTCAGGTACTTACACGAGTTATCAGTGGTATGTGAATGGCGTACTTGATGCAAGCCAAACTGGTGCAAGCTACACTTTTGCTCCTGCTTCCGCGGGTTCTTACTTGATTACTGCGACGGTTACTGACAGCTTAGGCGCTACTTCGGCTCAATCTACTGCTGCAGCGGTTACGGTGGCTGCTTCGCCCACTGTGAGTATCGCTCCTGCTGGCCCGCTTGCTTTGGATGTCGGTCAGTCTAAGACGTTTACGGCTACTCCTTTTGGTGGTTCAGGCACTCTGTCCTATCAGTGGTATCTGGACGGCTCTGCGGTTGGCACTAACAGTGCAAGCTATTCGTATACTGCTGCGGCGGGTTCGCATTCGGTTACTTGCACGGTGACTGACAGCGCTTCCACTCCAGTTACTTCTCCTGCTTCTAACGCTGTCTCAATCACGGTGGCTGCTTCGCCGACTGTAAGTATTACTCCTGTTGGCCCGCTTACTTTGACTGTTGGTCAGGTTCAAGCGTTCACCGCAACAGCCAGTGGTGGTTCAGGCACTCTGTCTTATCAATGGTACCTGGACGGTACAGCAGTTGGCTCTAACAGTGCAAGCTACTCTTATACTGCCGCTGGAACTTCACATACAGTTACTTGTACAGTGACCGATAGCGCTTCCACCCCAGTTACCTCTCCTGCATCTAACACTGTTTCAGTTACAGTGAATCCAGCTCCAACGCCAACGCCCACTCCAGTGCCTACTGCGGCGCCAACGGCAGTTCCCACTGCGGCGCCCACTGCCGTTCCCACTGCAACGCCAACGCCTGTTCCTACTGCAAAGCCCACGACAGTTCCCACTGCGTCGCCAACGCCAACAGTTCCAGAATTTCCTGCCCTATTAATAGGAATTACGTTAGTTGTCTCAATGATCATAGTCTTGTCTGCGGTTATCATTGCAAGAAAGAGGGCATCTTGGAAAATCCAACATGCCTAGAGTTCTATGAAAATGCCCAAGACGCTGATTGTTGCAAGGTGTTATGGCTGAGGACAGCTTGGCTAAGAAGTGCGGAAGTTTCTGTGTTCGCCGTCTCTGAGCGCGGCTAAAAATGCGTTCATCAAAGAAGCCCATTTCAGGCTCTAATAAGCAAAATCAGACGTACAACCATTTTTAACCATTTTCGGGACAAGCCAGCGTGCTGAATTCATATTAAAATCAAAGAAAACACCTATTCTTGGAGGCAGGGTCCGCTTTAGTTACCAAGCAGCCGACGCTAAAGCGACAACGCAGTCATCATGTAGCCTTCATGCGTCCCATACTGCACATTGCATTATCCGTCGAAGGCTTTGCCTTCCCTCAGACCCGCAGAGCCCCTTAGCCAAATAGCTGCAATACCTGCTACCAAGCTGAAAAGCCTGTGCAGACATGAGAAGGGCGGATTCTGCAAAGAAACCCGAACGCAATGCCAACCAACTAAATGTCCCTACAAAGCAACGGAATTAAGTATAATTTTGTGTAACAACTTTCCATATACTGACGTTGAGAAACCTTTGTTAAAAAGCGTCAGCAGTTAAGCAGTTAATTGAATAGTTAGTATTTTTACAGACTAACAAGCACAAGGATAATATAGACATTCATTAAATCATGTTTGAACTGAAGGTGCCGTTGCTATCAAAAGTAAAATTAGTAGCGTCGGGTACGTCAACAAAATTCAGGAAAACATTTTAAGCATCAAACGAAAAGAGCTCTCACCGTTATTTGATGAACTGAAAGCGGCTGACTGCGTAGTCTGCGGAGGATCAGGAAGATCTCTCTACTCGTTAAATGCTGCCCTGAGCCAAATTGCGCTAAGCCAAGCTGGCTGGAGAAACAAGGTTGTTTTAACTCCTGATGACCCAGGTTTCCCAGGCAAAAGCATGTATGATGCAGCGGCTGATCTTGCGAGGCGTTACAAGAAAACCTTGCTTTTGATAAATTCTGGTAGCGGTTATTCAGAGGACCCGCTAGTTATGGCTCAAGATTTAGCCAAGTACATCGAAGAAAAGAAATCAACCAGGTTCTCAATGGGGCTTTTTACTTCCGCTATTGAGTCACCCTTGGCTGAAGTAGTTGGCAAGTATGGTGCCATAGTTGAACTTAAAGGACGCGGCAAATCCAAGCCAGGAACTGAATACAGCCAAACAGGCATGATGGGCGACATATTCGAGTTAGGCACCCTTGAGCTCATTAACAGCATGGTTGAAGCTGTGTTCCGTAACCTTGAGGTAGATGATGTCTTTCGGCTTTGCATCGAAGAATTTGAAAAAATCGGCGAAATGATCGACTCAAACATCCATTCTGAAACGTACACGGCGCTCGTTGACATCCTTGAGAAACGAACCAACGTTTTCTTAGGCGGAAAAGGTACAGGTAACGAAATCGCTAAGATGACGGGCGTAAGACTATTCCACATCAAGAGTTTCCTAGGCGACAACGTCTACATAACAAGAGGCGTTAACACTCCGCGCCCAAGGGCAGGCGACCTCGAAATCCTCTTATCATATTCAGGTGAAACAAGACCCGTTATCATATGGGCTGACGTAATCAAAAAGTTCGCTGGAACCGTATTTGCAATAACAACTTCACCGGACTCAACGCTAGCGAAAAAAGCAGACCTAAAAATCATCCTCCCAGAAGAAGCCAAACCAATGACGCCAAGACGCTTCTACACCAGGGCAGCCTACGTTTTAAGCCCAATTCCAGTTAAGTTGGCTGAACGACTTGGTCAAAGAGGACTGAATCTTCCTGAATACATAATCAGCTGGTACCACTCCGTAACGCAATAAAATTCAAAATAAAAAATACACAGTAGCGTACAAATGCTTGTTTAAGAAGCTGAGCGGTCAAAGGTGTCCTCTGAGAAGTTACAGTAGCCAAATAATTTTTAGGTAATCTAATTATAATAATACATTGTGGCTTTTCATGAGTGTAAAGGAAGCCTTGTCTAAGCTGCAAAGTTACTCGCAGGAACTTGGTCTCGATTTATCCAAAGAGGATGATAGGTTCAAATGGTTCTTGGCTTCGGTGCTTTTTGCAAAAAGAATCTCAGCCGAAATCGCCAAAGAGACTTACCTTTATTTTGAACAGGAGGAACTGACAAGCCCAGACGCCATATTGGAAGCCGGATGGGACCGCCTAGTGGAAGTCCTCGATTCGGGCGGTTACACGAGATACGATTTCTCTACAGCCACCAACCTTCTCGGAATCGCAAAAATGCTTAAAGAAAAGTATGGCGACCTCGAACGGCTTCATGCAGAATCCAGCAGCCCCGCAGACTTGGAGAGACGCCTGCAAGAATTCAAAGGTGTTGGACCTGTTGGAGTAAACATATTCCTCCGGGAATTGCGTGGGAAATGGGAAAAAGCAAAACCCAATCCTTCACCCATAGCAGTTGCAACCGCACAAAAAATCGGGTTAAACCGAGAAGATGTGGAACGTTATGAATCCCAACTTGTTCGGTTAACCCTTGAGTACTGCAAGAAACACCGTAGCTCAGAGTGCCCTCTCAAAGACAAATGCCCAGATAAGATGGCTGCCGATACAGTTTAGCTCTAATTTGAGTTTAACACCAGATGGACCGCGAACGGTTGAATCTGTCGGATATCAAAATGTCATCAGCTGGAATGATTCAGAACTCTTGTCAAAAATCCTGAATAAACCGTCCGCAAGCCCTACCCTAAGTCCACAAACAGAGCAGCCAACATCTTCTCCTGGCTCACAACAAAATGTTTCCTTGCTTGGAGTTTACCTTATTGCGATTTCTGGAAGCATCGTGGTTGCTGTCTCGGTTGGTACTATTCTTTTAAAGTTTAAAAAGAGAAGCAATTCCAACCTTGGCTAAAAACTGTTTTACGCTAAAGTTCAGTCAACATTCGTTTTCATTCATTTTCTTGTAAGCCTTCGCATGGGCTTAAGATTCCGGGTCAATCAGAGTATCTTATGATTATACCGATTTCCTATGACGTAATTTTGAGAAGTCATCTTGATGCATTCTCTACAGAACTATATATCCCAAAGAGATAGGCCAGTTACAGCATCATTCTTCCGCACAATTTTTGCTCCCACTAGCTCAGTCAGGTGGACTTCGGCAGCGAAAACTTTTCCCTCAAGCAGGTGTCCAGCTTTCGTATTGCCTTTACGATCGGCTAAAACAGCATGAGCGTGAACAAAGGGTTTGCCTTCTTTAAGGGAAATGTTGCCCACGCAGCTTGCAATTTCCTGCGGAGCCGAAAGCAGGGTCTCCAAATACTCATGTTTTTCTTGATCGTAAAATCCAAGCTTGGCACATTTCAAAGCACCTATTGCTGTAAAGGTCGCAGTCATAATCGCATTCTTTTCTGCAAATTCAGTTACGAAATTAATCATTTCTGAATCATGTTTAACGCGCACAAGAAAAATTCTCCCAACATCAAATTTTCTAAAGCTCGTTTTTACGCCTCCTCCGTTTAATTATTTGTTTACCGAGTTAATAATTTTGAATTGATCCATTTATATGGGCTTTACTCTCGATTGCTTTTTTGCATTTCCTATTATCCTATGTCAGGAAAGAACGGTGGTGTTTAGAAAATAGAAGGGATTCAATAGAGCATTGATCAGGATTTTGAATTCCTAAAGGTTAAATAAAGCACGCATGGTTAAGAAGCAAAAATAACGAGTTAATTGTAGCTCATAGTGGGTAAGTGGGTACACATGCAGACAGGAAAAGTTACTGAGTTATTCTTTAGGTTCACCAGCAAAGCCGCTACTCCCCTCAAAGTTATCATTCCAGTTCTATGCGTTCTATTACTGTTTGCCGCACTGATAACGCCGCTGTCTGCTCAGATTATCACTGAAACTTCAAACGGCACGACGGTGAGCGCCCAGGTTTGGAATCTGACGAACGACGATGGCCAGGTCGCAACCGTAATAGTGCAGCCGTTCACCTACAGCGGCACATTCAGCGAAACCGCTGACAGCGCCGGGTGGTGGCTTCTGGACTCTAGCGGTGCTAATGCTTTTCGCTTCAACGTTGGGGGAAATATAGCTCATAGCAGTTCGGGCGACAGTTGGACTTTTGTCAATTTTGGTGGTTCAGGCGGAGGATATCAGAGCATGGGAACGGCTGAAGGCACAGCTAATGGCAATTTTCCCTACGCCACCTACGTCAGCGGAACATACTCCTTAACCACTACTTCTCCCCTTGGAACCGTCTCAGGAACGGGCACGTGGTATGGGGAACTAGTAAGCGGCGCACCAACTTCATCGCAAACTCCAACACCTACTTCACCAATTGGTTCCACGTCAACTCCGTCAACGCAGCCGACTTTCGACCGCTTTTTGGGCAGCGTTTCACTAGTCAAAGGATCGGCTGTGTTCACAAACACAGGCGTGGATGTGCCGCTTTCGTCAGGCCAAATGGGCTCTGGAAACACAGTTTTAACCGGTAACAATTCGATTGTAGGCTTCACCTACCCTGAGCAGGACGGGACTGTATACTTGGACGGAAATACTGCTGCTGGCTGGGTAGCTCTTACATCGGAACCTGCGCCGGATAACCAAATCGCATATTCAATGTACCCATCGAACACGGCTCTGCCTCCAATTTGGGGACAAGACGCTACAGATATGCTAATATCAATACCGTTAGAAGCAACACTTGCGGTAGCGTTATTTGGAGAAGCAGTTGGAACTGCTGCGGCAGTCGCGTTAGTCGTCGAGGGCGGGGTATTTTTGATACATTATGGAACCGCATGCATCAACGAGCGTGACTCACATCTAGTCCAAGTACCTCAAGGAGTGATCGCGGGCGAAAATACGGAGTACGTCGTAAACGTCTCCGACGAGGTGACGACGGTTCAGGTCATTGACGGACCAGTCTATTTCATTGATCCAATCACAAACAACACAATAACTGTAGACTCGAGTCAGATGCTGACACTTTCTGCGGCGGGGCAGAGCGGGTTCAGCGAACTGGACCTGCAGTCTGATGTGTCTGCCTTCAACTCTGCTTCAATAAGCCAGTGGTGGACACAAACAACGCCCAATGCTTTAAACGGTCTTACAAACTTTCTATCTGTTATTGAACCCATAATTATAGCGGTTGTTGCTGTGGCAGTAATCATCGCGATAGCCGCATTTGTCGCTGCAAAGCGCAGAGGAACTAAGCTACAGCAGCCAGGCTTGCCGTCAACAAGAATTCTGCCCGTTCTGCGGCTTTGAACTTCGCCACAAGGGCGCTGACGCCAAAAAAATAGCCGTGCAGTGACTTGTTTGTTGTTTGCTGTGATTCACCTGTGTGCTTGGGCGTGACATGTGAAATAGTTGACCCTTCTTCTCAAAATTGGTTTTCCAATGGCATTCCATTGCTTAAAATAAGCGCGCAATTTAGAGACAGGGACTCGTAAGTTTTATAATAATGTTCTCGTATCTTAACGGGACATGAAGTTGACTTTCAGAACAAAAATCGTCATTAAAGTTGTAGGTGAACTGTTGTTCTTGTACGGTTTGTTGGCATGGCTTGACGGTGTATTTATACAATTCTTTGATCCAATGTGGCTGGCAATGCCTGTGTCGCATCTTTTGCCCGGGATTAGAACGGACACTTTTACCATTTTATCCTTCATTGTAAGCGCATTCGGATTCTTCATATGGAGATTAACCGTTGAGCTGTTGAAGCTTGAACAAAACAAAGCAGCTCATTGATGTTCTTGGTAAAACAGCCGTAATTATCCAAGACATTTCTGGAGTTTAGCAGATCCAAGGCATCTTTTTTGCCTCAGCATCTTCTTTTTGCAGGTAGCTTAGTTCTGTTGATCATAATTCTCTCTGAGGGTAGAAGTAGAAGGGAGAGAAACCTATATAGTATTTCCGAGGGATATCTAATTTGAGAATGTGCTATGGAGTAGTTTGCTATGGGGTTTCTTTATGTTCCGCCTTTCTCATCCCCAGTAGTCCCCATGCTACAAAAATCACACCGATGACTACACATATCGATACTAAGCCAACGCTATTTGAACCCATTACTACAGCAATTATCAAACCTACGACAATATACGCCACACCAGCAATTAACGCTATCATACTATTGTTCAAGCTCTTGAACCTCTTAGTTCTTTACGAAGGCGCAAGACTCTTAAGCATTTGTAATAAGTGTCTCTTCTGACTAGTCGTAAAAAGATAAATAAAACGCAGATCATAAAATGGGACGTAGAAAACGCACAGTGGAAAGGGCGGCTATGGCTGAGGATGAACGCGTCCAAATACTGATGGATTTGGGGCTTACTCTTTTACAGGCAAAGATTTACCTCGCTCTTTCCAAAACAGGAAAGGCAACAATAAAAACAATCTCTAAAGCCTCAAACATTGCTCGACAAGACATCTATCGGATAATGCCTACACTCCAAAAATTGGGTCTGGCAGAAAAAATATTAGCCGCACCAACCATGTACAAAGCCACTCCAATAAAAGAGGGCTACTATCTTTTGCTTAAAAACAAAACGATGGAACACACGGACCTGCAAGAAAAAACAATATCTTTGATCAAGAATTTACACGAAGGAAACGACAAAACACCGCCTCAGGAAGAAGAATCAAAGTGGGTCATTACTTCTTCAAAAGAAAATGTTTGGAAAAAGATCGATGAGGCAGTGATCAAGGCTCAGATGAGCATAGATGCTGGTGCTGAATGGAAAATTATGAGATTTGGGTTATTTCATCTTCTCTTAGGCTTCAAGAAGGCAATGAAGAGAGGGGTAAAAATTCGAATACTCACAGAAAAACATGAATACGACAAATCAGAACAGAGAATTATACAAACCTTAAAGAATCCTTTGTTTGAGATCAAATACCTCCCCCCTACTGAAATCCCATTTTCGGCAGCGATCTATGATGGGCAGAAAGCGCTTTTGTGGTTATCGACCGATAACACTGGCGTACCTAGTCTATGGTCAAATGATCCCCAGTTTGTAAAAATAATATCAGCCTACTATGTAGAGCTATGGAATAAAGCGCTGGATGTATCGGAACCCCCTTACGAGCAAAACGTAAAACAGAAATAACCGCAGACCAGAAGTGCTTAATCCGCGTCACACAGATTAACTTCGCCAATGGCTTAGATGCAAACGACTTAACAACAATAGTGACATCGCAAATCTTCTAACTTGAATATACAGGGTCAGCGGCCAATCACATCCCACAAAATAGGCAGACCAGAACTAGCCAACAGCATAGCAGCCTTCACGTATTAAACGCTGAAAACGGCTCCATTTGCGAAATTAAGCCAAAAAAAATTAAAAGATGGAAAAAGGGAGTTTACTCTTGCTTCTTCTGTTTTCCAGGTCGCAGCGAGCGCACGGTTGTGCCTGTACGCCACATCTCGCTGTTACCCATAGCTTTTAGTTCATCAGCGAGTTTCTGTCTGTAATCTGGAGCTTTGCTTTTTTCAAGAACTATGCGTGTTTCTTCGCCTGCAGCGACCAAATCATACAGTGAATCGAACAGTGGTTTGGTTCCGTCGCGGAAGCGTTCTTTCCATCTTAATGCGCCGATGCGTGCGGTTTCACTGCAGTTGCAGTACATCCAGTCCATTCCGTTCTCATCAACTAAGCGAATCAGACTTTGCGTAAGTTCCTCGACGGTTTCGTTGAAGGCTTCGCTTGGGCTGTGCCCCCGCTCGCGCAACGTATTATATTGTGCTTCCATTATGCCTGCTAAGGCCCCCATCAGAACGCCTCGTTCGCCAGTCAGGTCGCTGTAGACTTCTTTTTCGAAGGTTGTTGGGAACAGGTAGCCTGAGCCGATGGCGATGCCTATGGCTTTGACTCGGTCTTGTGCTTTGCCTGTTGCGTCTTGGAAGACGGCGAAGCTGCAGTTTATGCCGCTGCCGTCGACAAAGTTTCTGCGGACGCTGGTGCCTGAGCCTTTTGGTGCAACTAGAATTACGTCTATGTCTTTTGGCGGGATGACGCCTGTTTGTTCCTTGTAAACGATGCTAAAGCCATGGCTGAAGTAGAGTGCGTCTCCTGGCTTGAGAGTTTCCTTGATTTTTGGCCACACCATTTTTTGTCCAGAATCGGTTAGAAGGAACATCTTGATGGTGCCTTTTTTGGCGGCTTCTTCCATAGGGAAGAGATTTTCGCCTGGTTTCCAGCCGTCTGCTACTGCTTTGTCCCATTCTTTTTTGAAGACGCCTTCTTTTTCTTGTCCTATGATTACTTTTACACCGTTGTCTCGCATGTTTAGTGACTGTGCTTGACCTTGGATGCCGTAGCCAAGTGAGACGACGACTTCGTCTTTTAGGATTTTTTGTGCTTGCGCCACTGTGAACTCTTTACGAGTGATGACATCTTCTACGACGCCACCGAAGTCCATTTTCACCATTTTTTGATTCCTCAAGCCAGACACTTTAGCGGACGCGGTAATTAAGAATTATCCCTCAAAATCACAAGTAGCCTCTGATCTCCACTAATGCGTAAGACAATTAAACTGTTAACTGCTAATAGCAATTAATGGTCACCAGCAAATTTACCGCTGAACTTATCGCGCCATGCGGGATGAACTGTGCCTTATGCAAAGGATACATAGCTTACACGCATGGGATACCGCGGCAAAGGGGCAAAGTAACCTACTGCGCAGGTTGCTTGCCAAGAGCCAAAAACTGCTACGTTAAACGGAACTGCCAAAAACTCTCCAAACACAAAATTCAATCTTGCTGTGAATGCGACGTTATGCCCTGCGCGAATCTAGAGCATTTAGATAGGCGTTACCGCGAACGTTATGGCATGAGCATGGTTGAAAACCTCAAAATGATAAAAGCTAAAGGCATGGCTGAGTTCCTGAAAAGCCAAGAAGCAACCCATCGATGTCCAATCTGTGGGAACACCGTTTGCGTACACGACAAAAAATGCTACACGTGTGGCAACAAATAAATTAATAAATTTTCCTTCTTATAACTTGTATGCAAGTATATTTATTTACTTGTTTCAGTTATTAATAATTGGTGCCGTGAAATGACTGAAACAACCACCATAAGAGTCTCAAAAAAAACAGCAGAAACATTAGAACACCTGCGGGAAAAACTTGGCGCTCAAAGCATCGATGAAGCAATCCAAACGCTTGTAAAACAGCGGCGAAAAGCAATACTGGAAAAATCATTTGGTGCAGCTCGCGGTCGAATCACACCCTTTACAGAGGCGGATCGCGGTGAAGATCGTGATTGATTCCTATGCTTGGATTGAGCATTTCCTCGGAACAGAAAAGGGCCAAAAAATAGATGATATTCTGAAAAGTGCCACCGAGGTTTACACACCTGACACGGTTTTAGCAGAGGTCGCAAGGAAGTTTGTTCGAGAAGGCATTGATGTTAAGACTGTCAATGGATGGTTAGCTGAAATAGTTGAAGCTTCTGACGTTATTTGCTTAGATGCTAAACTTGCGATTGACGCAGCACAATGTTATTTAGAAATTGAAGCCAAAGCCAGAAAATCAAAGCTTACCCTTCCAAGTTTACTCGACGCAGTAGTGTTAGCAATAAGCAGATCTCTGGATTCAAAGGTTTTAACAGGCGACCAACATTTCAAGGAACTCCCCGATACAATTTGGATTGGATAAACCAGCCGAAGACCAGCGGTCAAATAAACTTTCAATTCAGCGGCGTAAGCCTATCGGCTTGCCCCACGCGCGACATCGTCGTTAAAGTGCTTATTAATTTGAATAAAAAATCCATAGTTCTGCATGCGAAAGGCACCGTTTTATGTTGAAAGTGTGTGGTGGTCTATCTTCTATGTTGAAGTATGTTGAATCATGTTTGACGTCTATTGGGATCATCTAGCAGACCGAGGGGGTAGACTGTGAGAGAGCAAACCGCCGCCTGACCTACAGGGATATCCTACTATTTGTGCAAAAAATCAAACACAAAAAGCAAAAAGAAGGCTTAAGCGACCATCAACTTTAGCAAAATTGCCTTAGCCGCGTATAAGCGGTTTTCTGCTTGCTCATAAATCACTGCCTTCGGGTTCTCAATCGCTTCTGCGCTTATTTCGTATCCCCTGTGAATCGGCATGTCATGCATGATGTACGCGTTGCTGCCTTTGAGCAGTTCAGCGTTGATTTGGTATGGCATCATAAGCTTAATCCGCTTCTCCTTTTCCGCCGCAAACTTTGGGTCCGTGAAGAATTCCATGTCAATCCACGTGTCTGTGTAAACAAAATCGGCGTCTTTAACTGCGCTCTTTGCATCTAAGGTTGACTGCCACAGTCCAGTCTTCTTTGCCTCAGCCAGCAACTCATCGTCGCGTGCTGCCTCGTTGGAAATCGGTGTAACTGTTGTTAGTTTTACTCCTGTTTTGGTGCAGCCTTCTATCAGCGAGTTGCAAACGTTATTATAAACGCCGATGTAAACCAGTTTAGCGCCGTTCAGCGTGCCCTTTTTCTCTTTTATGGTGATTAAATCTGCTAAAGCTTGGCTTGGATGATACTTTTCGTCGCAACCGTTGATTACTGGAACACGTGAAGCATCAGCCATCTTCATCAAATCAGCGTTATACAGCAACCTAGCCATGATGCAGTCAACATTACGCGACAAATAACGAACCTCATCGGTTATGTCAGCTAACATGAAGTTCGTGGTTCGCCAATCAATAAACAAGCCGTGACCACCAAGCTGCGTAGCCGCAACCTCAAAAGCAACCCTTGTCCGCGTGGAGGTTTTCTGGAAAATTAACGCAGCCGACTTGCCCTCAAAGGCTTTACGGTATTTCTTAGGGTTATGCTTAACTTCAATGCCTAAATCAACAAGACCAGTAAGCTCTTGACCGGATAACTCTTTGAAATTAATCAAATGCATCTTACTTTACCTTCAAGTAGGCTGAACCAAGCCAGCAATTATAAGCTTTATGGAAAACCTTTTTCATCCAAACAACACACAATAACGAAATGAGTCGACATGATTCTCATCGTAGCCTCAAACAAAGACACTGCAAGCCTAAACATCAAACAGCAAATCCTCAACCACTATTCATTCAACAAAACCGCAGTAACCTTCCAACAAAACCCCATGTACACCGCTGACATAAACGGGAAAAACGTAACCCTTGTAACTCTAAGCCTAGAATCTGTGAATGCACAAAACCTGCCAGAAATCTTTCCTGACGCGCAAATAATTGTCTTTATATCAAGGCATAGTAGTGCAAGCGGCAAACCCACATTATCTGTTCATACCCCGGGAAACTTTGCTGAAGCAGGACTAGGCGGATTGCCTAGAACAGTCTCAGTTTCACCTGCAACGGCCATGCGTGACGCATTAAAAGCGTTTTTGCACTATAAAGACGAGTTAAGCCTTGATTATGAAGTATCATATGAGTGTACTCATCACGGTCCCAGCTTGAATGTGCCAGCGATGTTTGTTGAGTTAGGCAGTTCCCCAGCACAATGGGGTGATTTGAGGGCAGCAGAAGCCGTTGCCCACTCCGCGATGTCTGCAATCGCCAACTTCTCAACGTCTGCCAATTCAGCGGTTCTCGGGATAGGCGGACCTCACTACAACCAGAAGTTCACGCGTATGGCTTTGGCTGGCGAAGCCGTTTTCGGTCATATGATACCAAAATATGCAGTCTCCATAATTGACTCTGAAATATTAGCGCAGTGCATCGAGAAAACTTTAGAGAAAGTCTCGTTGGCAATTCTTGATTGGAAAGGAATCAGAAGCCAAGACAAACCAAAACTATTATCGTCTCTGCAAGATGCCGGGTTGACTTTCAAGAAAGTTTAACCAAAAAAATAGTCAGCCTCGTAGGGAAGCTTTAAAAGTGTTGATAAAACAAGTTTTAAACTGTAGGTTACAGTAACGTTTATTATTCATAAATGAAATCTTGAGTGTGCGATGAATATGGGAATAAAATCTTGGATAATGCAAGCAGGAAGAACCTTAAAGCTAGCTGTAAAACCAGGAAGAGAAGAGCTGTGGCTATCAATAAAAATTAGCGTCTTAGGCATAGGCATAATTGGTATAATCGGTTTCGTAATTAAACTATTAGCGTATGCAGTAGGCGGCGCATCAGCAGCAGGAACGTCATCTTAGAAGGAAACCTGAATTTATGGACAAGAAAGAAGAGCAAACACAAGCAAAAATTTTCGTTGTCAAAACCACCACTGGACAAGAACGAAACGTTGCCAGATTGATTGCTTCAAAAGTGGAAATGAATCATATTCCAATAAAAGCTCTTCTTGTACCAGACACGCTGAAAGGATACGTGTTTGTAGAAGCTGACGGGCCACATTTTGTGGAAGAAGCCATCACAGGCTTAAGGCACGTACGCTCAAGAATCCCTGGGCTGGTAAAATTTGATGAGATAGAACGGTACATTGTCCGAAAACCAGTCATGGAAGACCTCAACGAAGATGATGTCGTCGAAATTACTGGTGGACCTTTCAAAGGTATGCGAGCCAAAATCACAAGACTTGACAAGGCAAAAGGCGAAGTTACCCTTGAACTGCTTGAGGCAACATTCACCTTGCCAATCACCGTGCACTCAGACTATGTAAAACTAGTGGAAAAAGCAAAAACATAAAACAGGGAAAAAAACATGGGAGAAAAAAAAGTTGTAGAATTGCTCATAAATGGAGGACAAGCCAATGCCGGTCCACCGTTGGGTCCTGCTCTTGGTCCATTGGGCGTCAATATCATGGCTATAGTCAACAAAATTAACGAGGTTACAAAGGACTATGCTGGAATGAAGGTTCCAGTGAAAATCAGCGTTGATACTGAGGACAAAACCTTCGATGTCACCGTTGGAACGCCAACCGCTTCAGCATTAATCGTTGCTGAATTAAAAATAGAGAAGGGTTCGGGAACGCCCAACACTGTAAAGGTAGGCAATTTGTCTATGGAGCAGATGGTTCGGATAGCGAAAATTAAGCGACTTGAGCTTTTAGCCCCAACGCTGAAGAAGGCAACTAAAGAGATGCTTGGAACCTGCGTTAGCTTAGGCGTCACGGTTGAAGGCAAAGACCCCCGTGAAGTGCAAAAAGATATTGATGCTGGCAGCTACGAACAGCTATTCGGTAACGAATAATGGTAAGCGAATATTTTTATAATGGGTTTCCAATCCCTCATTGGCATGAGGCTTAAAAATGCCCCTAGACAACAAGACAATATCAGAAGCAGTTAAAAAGGCAAAGGCGAAGTCTGGTGAAAAAAAATTCAACCAGACAGTAGATATGATCTTGGATATTGTAGAGATCGATATGAAGGCGCCAGAAGGCAAAATCCAAGAGGTTGTTGAGCTTCCTTATGCAACTGGAAAGCCGAACAAGATCTGTGTTATTGCTTCTGGAGAATTTGCACTTAAAGCAAAAAACGCGCAAGCTGATCACGTTATAGAACGTTCTGAATTAGACGCTTTATCTGGCAAAAAGAAGGAACTTCGCAAGCTTGCCAGCGAATATGACGTTTTCATCTCCGAAGCTCCATTAATGCCGCTGGTAGGTAGAATTCTTGGTCCAGTTTTGGGTCCGAGAGGGAAAATGCCTATTCCTGTTCCACCGAACGCTGACATTGCAGCCATAATAAATAAGCATCGCAAAACCGTGGTTGTGAGAATGCGCAATCAACCGATTATTCAAGTTTCAGTTGGCTCTCAGCAGATGAAGGATGAAGAACTTGTCGATAACATAATGACGGTTCTTCGTGTTTTAGATGGAAAACTTAAGCGTGGCTTGAAAAACGTAAAGTACGCTTTTATTAAGACATCTATGGGTGAGCCGGTAAAAATTAAACCTTAACAAGAGAAGAGAAATCATGCCGTCCCAACAAGTATTAGACGAAAAATCAAGCCAAGTAGACTCAATAAAAGATATACTGAAAGAGTACAAATCCATAGGTATCGCTAGCCTGCAGAAGGTTCGTGCTTCGCAGCTTCAAGAAATCAAGAAGACTATGGCTGGTAAAGTTTACCTTAGAGTTTTAAAGAACACGTTAATGAGGCTAGCCATTGAAGAGATGAATCAAGAAGATCTAAAGAAGCTTGAGGAGTACCTGGACGGATCAAACGTTTACTTGTTCACAGATCTAAACCCGTTCAAACTGGCGATGTTGCTGGAACACGGCAAAGTAAGAACAACCGCCAAGTCAGGTGATATCGCCGCCAACGACGTGGTTGTTCCAGCTGGTAACACGGGTCAACCTCCAGGTCCATTTATCAGCCAATTAAACGCTGTTGGCTTGCCGACGAGGATTGAGTCTGGCAGCGTGTGGGTCAGTAAAGACACTCTGGTAGTTCGCAAAGGTGAAGAAATCAACGAGCGTCTTGCCGGTGTCCTATCAAAACTAGGCATTAAAGCCGTTGAACTCGGCATATCGATGCGGGCAGTTTTTGACGATGGCTTAATGATTACTGGTGACCAGCTGAAAGTTGACGTTGACGCAACACGAAAAAGCCTGGAGCAAAGCAACCAAGAAGCCTTCGCACTAGCAATGGGCATCTCTTACCCAACCAAAGAAACAATCAAGCCACTGCTGCAAAGTGCACATCAAAAAGCTGTTGCATTAGCCGTCGGCGCTGCGATACCCACCAAAGAAACCATCGGGGACCTGATTCGGAAAGCAAACGCGGAAATGACAAGTTTAAGCGGTGCTGTGGAGAAAGCTAAGCCTAAAGCAGCTTAAACCCATCACTTTTTGAGTTGATTTTTCTAGTGCTAATAGTATCCCCCTATTAGCTTTTTACTGGCTGCGTTGGATAGAACAAGTCTTGCTTAGATTTTTCGGTCTGTTTTGATAAGGATTAATGTTTTCTTAAATCGTGTACATTTCAATAAGCGTGCACCTGAGGAAGCGACCATAAATATGCTAAACAAAAACGACCTCTCCCCTTTTTTAGTTTTAAAAATCAATGGTGAAAAGAGATGGAGTTGAGAAGGCTCTGGTTAAATTGACGATTGACCATAGTCATTGTGATAGCTTTTGCATCCTTTTCTTCTAAAGGTTGTTTCGAGAGTCTCAGCACCCCTCTGTACAAGGAAGAAAGTAGGCCATCCAATTTAGATCAGAATGTGGATATGTATTGTTGTGGTGTTGGCCATCTGTCGGGGATTTTCCTTGAGGTAGCTTCGATTTTTGTTATTCCACAAATTCTGGCGATTTGATCTTGCATATCGAATGCCTGTGCAATGTCTCTTATCATAGCTGTCAATTGTAGATCATAATCGCCACTAGTTTGTGTAATTATAATTACATCGGGTATTTCCGCAAGCGACTCAATTATTGGATTTGATAAGCCGCCGGGAGAGGTAAACGCTATGTTTAAATCTAATATCGCCGTGTACCCAATTTTATTTGGATTTATTTGGATTGAAACTTTTATTGCGCCCTTTTCCTTGAGCCTACGATACCTTTTTACGACTCTGTCGGTCGATAGTCCTAGTTCCTTTGCGATTTTAGTAAATGATGCGCGCCCATCAAAAGTAAGTTTTGCGACTATTTGCTTATCCAAATCATCAATTATGATTTTGTCAGCGGGCGCAAGGCTTGTATGGTCTGAACCCGATTGATTACTTTCGATGGTTTCTTTCTGAGCGAGGTTTAAGTTTTCAGGAATGTTTCTGACGCCAGTCCAGATGTAAGTTTTTAAACCCATAGTAGGTAGTTTTCGCTTAATCACCTGCTTAACATGGTCCAATTCATTGAGATCCTTCAAAGTTGCGACCGCCCTAACATTGTAAACACTGTTATACTGCCGATTAGCATGGACCTCAGTTATTTTACCTATAAATTCCATAACCTGTTCAATCTGCTGAGCCTCAACACTGATCAGCAGGGTAGCAAGTGCATCATAACCGAAATGAGCAAAATTCATCTGAATTGTTGCGCCACTGATTATCCCTTTTTTCTCCATTGACTTGCAGCGTTTCCAAACTTTGTTTTTCGACACTCCGCATTGTTTTGCTATTTCATAATAGCCTGTTCGACCGTCTTTTAGCAGATTTTTAAGTATTTTTGAATCGAGCTCATTTATTTTGGGCATGCCGTTCTTTCCTTTCGTTTTTATTCTTGTTGGCTTTCAACATTTAAATTTTGGCTAATTTATTAAAAAAATAGGTTTAAAAGGTAGATATGTATTGGCGAGGACTCGGCCATTTTTCCCATTTCTCCAATGGCAATATTTCTGCGTCAATTTTCGTTATGCCTTGAATTTTTCCAAGCGCTTCTTGAACAGAAAGCAATTGGCCTAAATCTTTCACCATTGCCCATATTTGCAAGTCGTAGTCGCCTGTTGTTTTCATGATGCTTATTATGTCGGGTATTCTGCCGATTTTTTCAACGATTAAGAATAAGTTTTCATGTGAGGTCACGGTGAAAAAAACGCATAGGGCTTGGTATCCCATTTTATTAGGGTTAACTTGAATTGTGACTTTTAATATCCCGTTTTTCTTCAGTTTTTCATATCTTCTTTTAGCAGCAGCAGATGAGAGCCCTATTTCTCTACCGAGTGCTTCCATGGACACACGTCCGTTCTCAGAGAGTTTATCAGCTATTTTTTTGTCAATTTCATCCATAACCATTGTTTGAGGATTATTTGTTCTCTGAGCATTTACTTGATAATTGATTGTCGCCTCTTCCTTTTTCTTGTTAGCACTTGTTATTGCCAAGTTATAGTTCATTTCTTTTACATCTGTCCAGATTGCAGTTCTCATTTCAAAGATCGAAAAATGTCTTTTGATTGCATCCTTGATGTCATTCAACTGTTTAAGCGTTTTAAGGATTATAATAACATCTAAGTTCCCTTTGACTTCCCTGCTATAGAAGGCATAAACCTCTGGCATTTTCTGCAAATACTCAATAAGTTCAGCTTCCTGTTTAGAATCAACATTGAGTAATACATGCGCTACTGCCTTGTAACCAAAACTCTTATAATTAATGTGAATTGTCGCGCCTGCAATTATTCCCGTTTCTTCCATTTTGCCAATATTTTTCTTTACATTTTTTTTTGTCTCACCTATTTTTTTAGCAATTTCGTTATCAGTTTTGCGACCATCCTCTAATAGCTCTTCGAGAATTTTTGATTGGACTAAACTAACTTGCTCGTTTAAGACTGCTATCCCCCGCTGACGTTCATGGTGCTTTCAATATATTTAAATTCATCGCACATGTTACTTTTTCAGTTCTATTCGTTTTTTATTTTTATAGTTTTTGTTCTTCCGATTTAAAGCTTATATTGGTCCTTTTATTGTCAAAAATGGCGATTTTATTCGATATTTTTGTTAATTTTCCAAATTTTAAATATAAAACAAACGGGAAGCTTGATTACCGAAAAAGGAGAAAAAAACAAAAATGACAAATAAACTAATGAGAATGGGAATTTCTAAAATCAAATCTGGTTTCTAAGATTAAAGCCCCAAGAGAACTTACCGCGGATTAGTTCTTATATTTTTTCTGTTTGTTTTGATAAGGCTTAATAGTTTCCTGCACCGTGTCATTTTAATTAATGTGACTTGGCATGGTTGATGTTTGGCTTCCCTACGGAAAAACCGATGTGTGCATCCGAGTTCCAGCCCGAAACCTCCTTGGAACAATCGAGCCAACGGAGCGCCAGGGCGCATTGGATGCTAAGGCTGAGGTGGAGCGAGCCCTAAAAGAACCCATCCCTATCGGTTCAAAACGTTTAAGCGAAATTGCTAAGCCCGAGAGCAAAGTTGCCATAGTTGTGGACGATGGCACCCGTAAAGCGCCTAGTGAAGCGATGCTTTTGCCAGTACTCGCCGAACTAAATCTAGCAGGGGTAAAAGATGAGAATGTCACGGTTATTTTCGGCTGTGGAACCCACCGAGCGGTTAAGCCCGACGAAGCCACTGCATTGCTCGGTGCTGAAGCGCTTAAACGGGTAAAAACTATTAGTCATGATTGCCGAGCCACAGATTTGGTGCATTTGGGCACGACTAAGACGCATGGAAACAAGGTTTTTGTTAACCGCGTGTTTGCTGAGGCAGGTGTGAGAGTGCTTTTGGGTGATGTTGGCTTTCACTATTATGCTGGTTACGGCGGTGGAAGAAAAAGCGTTTTGCCAGCAGTCTGCGGCGAAGAAACCATCAAGCACAATCATTCAATGCTCTTGCATGCTAACGCTAGAACAGGAAACTTGGATGATAATCCAGTGCATCAGGACATGACTGAGGCAGCAAAATTAGCCAAAGTAGACTTCATTGTAAACGTCGTCACGAACACGAAGGGCGAAATCGTAAAAGCCTTCGCTGGCGATTTAGAGCAGGCATTTCTGGAAGCCGTAAAACTGGTCAACGAAATGTACCGAATAACGGTGGATCGTCGGGCAGACATCATGGTTGTAAGTGCAGGCGGTTATCCAGCGGATATGAATCTGTATCAAGCTTACAAGGCGCTTGACAACGCGTTAGACGCTGTTAAACGCGGAGGAGTAATAATCCTTGTCGCTGAGTGTCCTGAAGGGCACGGGAACCAAGTGTTTTACGATTGGATGACCCGTTTGGGCGACTTGAAAAATGTTGAGCGCGAAATTAAACGCAACTTCGTTTTGGGCGGTCACAAGGCTTACTACCTCTTAAAAGCCTTGCAAAACCACCAAATCATACTGGTCTCTTCCATGCCTGACTATTATGCCACGAGCATATTCAAGTTGAAAACTGCTCGAGCTGTAAACGACGCTTTTGCTGAAGCGTTGAAAATTGTGGGTTCAGCTTCAAGAGTTTGGGCGATGCCTCAGGGCAGCTGTACATTGCCAGTGTTCAAGGCGCAGGAAGAAACAGAGACTTAAACAATCTGCTTCCGTAATGCAAAAAGCAAGAGTTTGAGGCTTAAAGCGTAACCTTTAAGTTATAATTGTGAAATTTGGTTTAAGAAGGCAAAACAATGCAACAAACCTTCAAGCTCCGCAAATTCGTGCCCGATGATTTACAAAGTGTAATGCAAATCAACCGCGTCTGCTTACCAGAAAACTATAGTGACTTCTTCTTTATGGATTTACATCAACGGTTTCCTGAGACCTTCATTGTGGCAGAAGAGAACGGACAAATTGCAGGTTACACCATGTGCCGTATTGAAGTCGGCTTATCAAATTATGGTTTCGGCGGCTTAATAAGAAAAGGACACGTGGTATCCATAGCGGTTCTGCCACAGTACAGGCGCAAGGGCATTGCCCAAGCAGTAATCATCAAAGCGTTGGAGGGCATGCAGTATTACAAAGCTAAACAATGCTTCCTCGAAGTCAGAGTGACAAATGAGGCTGCAATTTCGCTCTACAAGAAGTTAGGATTTGAAATCACCAGAACCATTAACGGGTACTATTCAGACGGCGAAGACGCATACGTCATGACAAAACGAATTTAGGCTGAGAAACCATTCTTTTTAGAGCCAATGGAACAGCCAAGTTTACCATTATAATCAACGCTAATAGTCCATATTGTACTCCCGTTGCTAGGGCGGCGGTGTCAACGAACACTTGGAAGTTTTGGGTTCCAGCCATCAAGTTCATCGCTCCCATGCCGAGCGTAATCAGCGTTAATGGTATGGATGCGTAGAGGGCGATGCTTTCTTTAATTTTAAAGAGCAAAATATAGGCGAAGATCAATGTTGGAGCGTAATATGCGAATGCGCCTAAAATGCCAAGTGGCCACCCGAGCGGATTCAACTCTACCGCTAAACCTGTAACGTTAATGGCGTAGAATGTTGTTGCAATATCAAACATCCAGAAGGCTAACGCAACGCCTTGAAAAGAAAACAGCAAATTACGCCATTTCTCAGATGTGTCTGGCGCTGCTTTCGGGTTAGTTTTTTTCAGCTTAAGATATGTTATGCTGGAGACTGGGATAAGCAAGATGAGCGCGTACGTTAAGCCTAGCCAAGCGTCGCCAGCTCTGATGAGCGCGGCGATGTTGAATATCCAGATTAGTCCTGTGGCAACTAGAAAACCTTGAGCTAAACTTTTCAGTGACCCCATAAAGGACCCCATAACCGTTTTTCTCCCCCATATTGCCCTTTAAGGTGGTTACCTACATAACCTTTATTCCCAAAACGCAACTTCAACCGTCCTGTTGCACAACAGAACAAATATAAGTCAACATTGCAAGGCGCTGAACTCAAGGGGGACAAAAGATATGCCGAAAATGCCTATGCATTAGGTACATTTTCGCAGGCATGAACATGAGCACAATTAACTTGCTGTGTCAAGCGATAAATAATCTTCTTAAGCAATAAAGAGCAGAGAGTTAGTAACCAACTTCTTTAAAACACTGGGCACATAATTATCCTTGAGGAATCAAGTTTGTCAATTCAGAAAATACCAGAAAAAAACACTATACTATTCGTTTGGTTCAATCAGTATGCTGGAATAGTCCTAAAAACCCCCAGTAAAACTCTGGCCATAGACCCAGTCGACATCAAACCTCAAAGCCTCAAAAATGTAGATGCAATCCTAATTACACACGAGCATTATGACCACCTGGATCCAAGACTAATCACAGAAATCCAGAAAGCGACAAACTGTACAGTAATCGCTGATTCAGCCTCAACTAAAAAACTGCACCACGTGATACCCGCAGAAAAACTCCAAGAAATCAAACCGGGCGCTGAAATAAAAATCGGCGAAGTCTCCGTTAAAGCGGAAAAATGCAACCACAAAGCTGAAGCGCCAGTAACTTACATAATAACCAGCGAAGACGAAGTCAAAATCTACCATACAGCAGACAGTTTACCCTTCCCAGAACTAGCAGCTATAGGCCAAAGAGAAAAATTCGATGTAGTCTTCTGCACAGTTGGCATAGCGCCGGGCTCAACACCGCAAACAGGATTTGAAATAGCGCGTTTAACTAAGCCTCAAATCGTAGTGCCCTATCATACAGCGTCAGCAGCAAGCCAAACAGAATTCGCGCAAATAATAAAGAACGAATTGCCTAGAACCGTATGCTTGATTCCTGAACAAAATAAAATCTATCAGGTTACAAAAAGGAAGTGAAAAAATTGAAAATAGACAAAGTGATCCAAAATAAGAAAGACGAAATGGCAAACATACTCTTCAAAATTGACGCAATAAAATTTGGAGTGTTCAAACTATCTAGCGGAAAAGCAAGCCCCTACTACATTGATCTAAGAGTTATCCCCAGCTTCCCAGATGCCTTCAGAGAAATCTGCGACCTCTACGCCGACTACATAACCAGCCAAATTGGAGTAAAAAACTTTGATAGAATAGCGGGAGTACCATTTACCGGAATTATATTTGCATCCCAAGTTGCGTATAACCTCAAAAAACCCTTCATTTATGTGCGCAAAGGCGTCCGACTGCATGGTAGAGAACGAAGGGTGGAAGGACTTCTGTCATCAGGAGACAGAGTTTTATTAATTGATGATTTAGTAACCACTGGGTTAACTCTCAAAAAAGCCGCAGAAGCTGTCAGAGCCGAAGGCGGCGTGGTAACAGACGCCGTCGTTTTTCTAGATAGAGAAGAAGGCGAAAAACAACGGCTTGAAAAAAACGGAATAAGGCTTCATACATTGCTGAAAATAAGCGAAGTAGCTAAGACGCTTAATGAATTAGGCGCAATTGACGAAGAAGACCTAAAGACAATCCTAAAACAAGTAAAAAAACAGTAAAGCCCAAATTTTATTCATAAAATATCAGACTGGTTTCTTCAAGCAGCGTATGCAATCTTTCCACCGCGGCATAAACGTCTTGTTCTTGTTTGGCTCCGGTGCAAACGAGCTTTCCACTTGCAAAAAGCAAAATCACAACTTTTGGCTCTTGCATCCTATAGATTAAGCCTGGGAACTGTTCAGGTTCGTACATGGCATGCCCCAACGTATAAGCAGCTTTTTCTAAATCAATCATTCCTCCTAAACCGCCTGAAGCAACAATGTTTTGTATTTTAAGTTCCGGTTTGCCGATGATTATTATGCCGCCTCTCTTAAGTTCTTTAACAACTTTCATTACGGCTCTACGAGCTTCCTTCTCCGATTTAGCCCCTGTGCAAACCATTTTTCCGGAACTAAAAATTAAAGTCGCGGTTTTGGGACGTTTTAACCTAAAAACTAGACCTGGAAACTGTTCAGGGCGATATTCAACACCTGGGTAACCCTTTACCACGGCGTTCAAATCAACTTTCTGGTTCAGCGTTGCAGAAGCGACCACGTTCTCGATGCTTATTATAGCTTTAACTTTTGGCACTTGTTTTCCCTCTTGCTTTAACGCCTTTAAAATATCTGTTATCAACTGACTTTATAAGGACATCTGTAACTGCGGCTGCATTGTGTTCTGTTGTTCAGGTTTTTTCTCTCTGAATATGGGTACGATAAATTCGATAACTATAAGCAACATTATGAGAGCAATAACCACTGGTAAACCCCAAGAATTATCCCTCATGAAAAGTGTTACCCAACCAAACAACGGAATGCGCATAACAACTCTGCCTACTATATAGCTTGAGGGAACTCCTGGTGGATTGTTGCTGTCCCATTTGTCTAAGCCTGATGTTGGGGTTTGTGGCCATGGGTTTCCGTTTCCGTCGCCCTTAGTTAGGAAATATGTGGTGCCGTTGACTACTACTGTACCTATTATGCGGTGCACAATTAACGTGCCATAAAGACCGGGGATGGGGTCATGGAAGACGATTATGTCACTGTTTGGGTAGTGAGTGTTTAGGTCCTTAGGGTTAACTCCTTGGATAATTATTATATCGCCTACGCTCAAGGTTCGGTCAAACGGGGTCTGTAAAGTTAACCAGAAGTTATAATCACTGGCATCGTAAGGAATACTCATGCTGCCGCTTTCCACAGTTAACGCAGGATAAGATGTGTGAAGCACGAACTGCAAGCCAAATAAGAAACCAAGAACAATTGCAACAATCAATAATATGGCGACTACCGTTTTGAAATAATCGTTTTTCCAGAGCCTTTTTAGATCGCTCAAATTTTTGCCTCAGCTATTTTAAGCATTCCTGTTCATAAAGAGTTCCTATGTTTTAAAACTTCCCTTTCAATAATAAAGAAAAATAGGAGAGAGACAGATAGCGCAATCAAAAGTTTCTGGTTGCACTGTTTAGATTTTCTTTTTACTTAATACTTCGCGGAATACTTTGCCGCATTTTGGGCATTCGTAGAGTCCGATTTCTAGTTGCATGCGTTTTCCAGCCTTATCTGGACGACCAGCCATTTTCCATGTCTTTTTTGTCTTTGAAACTTCTGTTCCGCATTTTGGACATTTAGCCATTCAATTTCCTCCGTATTACCAATTCCATGGTTTATCATTATAGAATAAAAAACTTTCCATATCTTTCCATTACATATTCTGCTTTTCCACGGTACGTTTAAACAAGTTTTTGTATACGCCATTAAAACTCATCAAACAAAATAGCTGAAAGCTTTTAATAATAAATTATGTACTAGCCAAAAAACAGCAATAATTAATCAGCCACTGGCATTAAAAGTTAAAAATTGCCAAGAAAAGCTTGCAGTTCTTGTAATCTTTCCCTAACCTTTTTTATAGCAGAATCTCAGTTTATCATACCATTCGAGGACTCAACTTATATTGCAGGCAACTTCTGAAAATGCTTTTGAAATGCTTGTGAAGCCAGTTCGAAGGCTCGTTGAACAGAAAGGATTCTCTAGACCAACAGAGCCGCAGGAAAAAACAATTCCAAAAATTCTTGACGGCAAAAATGTCCTGTTAATTTCACCTACAGCCACAGGCAAAACAGAAGCCGCTTTCCTGCCTGTGCTAAGCATGCTTCTTAAGGAACCCAAAACTCCAGGCATAAAAGTGCTGTATATTACGCCGTTGCGGTCTTTAAACAGAGACTTGCTTGAACGTCTTCAGTGGTGGTGCAACAGTCTTGATGTAAAACTTGCCGTTAGGCATGGTGACACCGAAACAAAAGAGAGAACCCGTCAATCCCGAAGCCCGCCTGACATTCTTATAACGACTCCTGAAACACTTCAAGCTATTCTTTCCGGCTGGATTTTACGTCAACACCTGCAAAGCTTAAGATGGGTAATAATCGATGAAGTACACGAGCTAGCAGACAGCAAACGGGGAAGCCAACTGTCATTGGCACTGGAACGGATCAGAAGCCTAATAGGAAAGGACTTCCAAATGATCGGTTTATCCGCCACCATCGGCAGCCCAGAAAAAGTCGCTCAATTCCTCGTTGGAAACAAGCGACCAGTCGAAATCATCCGTGTTCCCGTTGCCAAAATGGTGAAGCTGCAAGTAATATACCCCAAACCAAGCGAGGAAGATGCTAGGTTCGCAGCTAAAATTTATACGCATCCAGAGGTAGCGGCTAGACTGCGCATTATTCGCGATTACATGAGCAAACGCAACTCTGTTCTTCTATTTACGAATACACGTTCAATCTCGGAGGTTTTAGCTTCTAGATTTAAGGTTTGGGACATTGATTTCCCAATCTCGATCCATCATGGCTCCTTAGCTAAGGTCTCAAGGATAGCTGCTGAAACTGGGTTAAAACGGGGTGAACTTAAGGGTTTAATCGCTACCAGCAGCCTCGAATTAGGCATAGACGTCGGACGCATAGACCTAGTTATCCAGTACATGAGCCCAAGGCAAGTAACCAGGCTTATCCAGCGCGTAGGACGGGCAGGTCACACTTATGGTCAAGTTGCTGAGGGCGTAATAATCGGCATGGATTCAGATGATACGCTTGAAGCCTTAGCTATCGCCCGCAGAGCCCTCAAGGAAGACTTGGAACCTGTTGAAATTCCAGACAAACCTTATGATGTTTTGGTTCATCAGATTGCTGGGTTGATGCTGAAGAATAGGCGATTAGAATTTAAGGATGTTTTAGAAATAGCGCGTAACGCTGCTCCGTTTGAGAACTTAACATTGGAAGATGTCGGAAAAGCCTTCAAGTACATGCATGAGCGTTTTCCACGTTTAGCATGGGTCTCCTTTGAGGATCAGGTGGCTTTGAAGCCTCAGCGGTCTAAGGCTTTGTTTGAGTACTATTTTGATAATTTATCAATGATTCCTGAGGAGAAACAGTTCCTTGTAATCGACGAGTCATCTGACACTTCGATTGGTGTTTTAGACGAAGCATTCATGGCGGAATACGGCAAGCCTGGAACAAAATTCATCATACGTGGCAGCCCATGGCAAATAATTCATGCCACAGAAGACAAAGTTTACGTGCGCCCTGTTGATGACCCGACCGGTTCAATTCCCAGCTGGATAGGCGAAGAAATTCCGGTTCCGTATGAGATAGCGCAGGAAGTGGCGGAAATACGTGGTTTTGTGGAAGAAAAAATGCATAATGGACTTACGGCTGAGCAGGTTAGTGCTTTGCTTTCTGAGCGTTACGCAGCTGATAAGGAGACTATTTTGCATGCGTTGGCGGAGACGATGGAGCAGGTGAACTGTGGCTTTGCAGTTCCTACTTCAACTCGGATTGTAGTTGAGGATTGGGATGAATTTGTTATTATTCACTCTAATTTCGGTTCGCTAATTAACCGTGCCTTAGCGCAGTTCCTTGGGGAAGTATTGTCTGATAAGCTTGGTCGTGGTATCGTGGTTCAGCATGACCCTTACCGCATTTTTGTGCAGACCATGGGCAGCATGAGTGCTGAGAGGCTGGTTGAAGTTTTCAATGAACTCAAAGGCATGAGTACCCAAGCAATTAAGGACACGTTAACCAGGTCCACTGTAAAGACTGGTTTATTCAAGAGACGCGTAATACAGGTAGCAAGGCGTTTTGGTGCACTAAAGAAGTGGGCTGACTTTAGCAACGTTAGCATCCAGAAGCTGATCTCAAGTTTTGAGGGTACCCTGATTTATGAGGAGGGTCTGAAGGAGGTTTTCTCTAAAGACCTGGATGCAGATGGGCTTGTCATGGTGCTTAAGCGGATTCGTGACGGTGACGTAGGCTTGCAGGTGGTTGCCACTGGCGGAGATGCGACTCCTGTTGCTCGCGTGGGTATCGAGCGGGTAAGCATGAAAACTGACCTTATTCCGCCTGAAAAAATGCGTGCAGTGCTTATTGCAGCAGCCAAAGCACGATTACTTAATGAAACAGGCAATTTCATTTGCACTAGCTGTTGGGACTACATGGAGCCCATTCGCATAAAAGACTTGCCTGATAAACCAAAGTGTCCCAGATGCGGGTCTTTTGCTGTTGGATTGTTGAAGGTGGATGAGGAGAAGGCTTTGCCGTTAATCGAGAAGAAAGGACGTTTAGCTAAGGATGAGGAAAAGATGCAGATGCAAGCTAAGCGAACCGCTGAATTAATCGAAAAGTACGGTAAAGTGGCGGCGGTGGCATTGAGCGCTCGACGTGTTCCAACAGTGGACATTGCGGCTGTTTTGGAGAAGGAACCGAAGCTTTCAGACCGATTTTACGAGTTAGTTATGGAAGCTGAACGTAAATCATTGAGTAAACGTTTTTGATAAAAATGTTTCAGTGTCCTTTTTATTAAAATTGTCTGTTTATGCGGAATAACAGCAACTATTTAAACCTAGAACTGCTTATCTGCTTATTTGCTTATAGTGCCAGTAGGTGATTTAAGAAGCGTGGAAATAAGTCGAAAGAATTTACGCAGTGAAGTTCTTGAACGCATTAAATACGTTAAAACTTGTGTCATGGCGCGGGAGCTGTGTTTGCTTGTTCGCACCAATAGGGCTATCTTGGAACCTAAAGATGTGCAAGAAGTTTGCCAATACATTTCGAAACTATGCAAAGAAGAAGGCTGCTCTGAGCCAAGCGAGCTCTGCACGAAAGCAGCTAACGCCATTGGTTCAGCAGATGAAGAAAAATACCTTGATTTATGCGCTCAAAGCTGTCTAAAATGCGGAGAAGCTAGAAGACCAATTCCTAAAAAAGACGCTTACGTGGCATAAAAGCATGAATAACATTTGTGAGGTCTGAAAATGTTTATTGCTCCTTTTGTTCCAAGTCCAAACAGCGTTGTAGAATATATGCTAAAGTTGGCTGATTTGAAGGCTGGCGAAGTACTGTTTGATATGGGTTCTGGAGATGGCAGAACCGTAATCATGGCGGCAAAAATTTTTGGTGCCCGAGGCGTCGGCATCGAGTTGCGTGAGGATTTGGCGAAAAAAGCGTTGGCTACTATTCATGAGAATGGTCTTGAGGACAGAGTAACCATTATGAATGGCAGCATGTTTGATGTTAACTTAAGTTCGGCTGATGTAGTTTACTTGTATTTGACGACGAGCGCAAATGAGAAAATCAGGCCTAAACTTGAAAGCGACCTTAAAAAAGGCGCACGCGTCGTCTCGCATGACTACGAGATTATCGGTTGGCACCCGGAGAAAGTTGAGAATTTCTGTGAAAACCCCCAGTTAGGTTATCCTTCACACACAATCTATCTGTATAGAAAGCCATAGTCTTTCCCTTTAATGTCGCAAAAACATTTTTAACCGTTATCTTTACTGCTCAAAAAGAGTGACCTCCTAAAAATGCAGTATATTCCGTGGCAAAACATAGCTGACTGGCACTGCAAAGCGTGTGGTTACTGCTGCAAACTCTACAGCGTGGTCTTAGGCTTCACAGAATGGATGCAAGTAGCTAAAACTTTCGGCATGGAAACCACCGTGGCAGGCTTAGATCGCTTCTACATTAAACGCGCCAGCGACGGCTCATGCGCTTTTTTATGCAACCACACAAACAACTACTACTGCGGACTGCAAAACATGAAGCCTGAAGCATGCAAACTCTGGCCCTTCAAGGTGCTTTCAGAACCCAAATATGGAGAGCCAAAGCAAGCAGCCTACGACTATGGAGGAATCCGACTGTACATTTACGGGGACACCATGTGCAGTGGCTTACGTTGCGGAACGCCAACATGGGACTTCCGCTACACAACCATAAAAGAGTTCACTGAACTAGCGCTTGGAGTCAGGCAGGTCCAGTATAAAACAACAAGGTCGGATGCGTTTAGGCCACAGCAACAGTGGGGAAGACGACTGTTCCCATAAAAAAGGGTCTTTTTTAAGAGTTAGTTACGTTTATTTAAAATGGAGCCGTTGTAAGTATTGGATTTCCCGCTTGTTTCAATTAGGTTATTAAGCGGGTTTTTAAACTCTTAACCAGCAAAACTAATCCGTTGACAAGTGAGGTAACTGTTGTATGCCCAAAGCTAAGGTTGGCGTTTCAATGCTCTACTGCTTAGGTGAACCATTCAATCGAATGGTTAAGCGTTTAGGTAAAATGGATACGCGTTACATTGAGATTTTGGATGATGGCACGCATGAGCTTGATAAAAAACGCGTCGCCACCCTAAAAGAAGCAGCAAAATCCTACGAGTTAGAGTACTCCCTGCATGCGCCCTTCGCGGACATCAATATTGCCTCCCCCTCTAAAACTATGCTGAATGCTTCAATGAAACGGCTTAAACAATCCCTGTTTTATTGTAGCGCGTTGGATGCGAAGCTTTGGGTTTTTCATCCTGGAGCTAAAACAGGCATCGGACAATTTTATCCTGGTGCTGACTGGAAACAAAACAAAAAAAGTATCCAAGAACTCTACAAGGCAGCGGAAGAATACGGCGTTAACATCGCTTTGGAAAACTTGCCGGCAAAATATTATTTTTTCATGAGTAAACCGGAAGAATTTGTCCGATTCTACCGCGAAACTAATTTGCCAGTCGGCATCGCAATGGACGTTGGTCACGCGCACTTGGAAGGGCAGATAGAGCCATTCTTTAACATGCTAGCCGACAAAATCGTGCATATTCACGCCAGCGACAACAACGGCTTAGACGACCAGCACCTCGGCATCGGTGAAGGCAAAATCGATTATAAATGGTTCCAGCAAAGCCTAAAGAAAATGGGCTACGACAAGTCAGTAATCGTTGAATCCATGACTAACGTGCCAGAAAGCATCCAGAAACTAAAGCAGCTTCTAGCTTAGCTCTCGTTAAGCGGCAGCTCAAGCTCCATAAAATCCTCAGCTAATAAGGTGTTCGGAAAAACCTTTTTCGCTTGCTCCAAAAGCAAACCCGCGTCAGGGTACCGTGCACTAATATGCGTTAAAACCAGCTGTTTAGCGTTAGCTGCCTTCGCTTCCTGTGCCGCTTGGCTTGGCGTTGAATGTCCATCCAGTGCTGCTTTCTCGGCTAGTGAATCGTCAAAGGTGCTCTCGTGAATAACTAAGTCTGCATCTGCCGCAAACTTTGCAAACGCTTCGAACGGTCGGGTGTCGCCCGTGTAAACTATTTTGCGTCCGGCTCGAGGCGGCCCCATAACGTCGCTTGGCTTAACCGCTCTGCCGTCTGGAAGCGTGATTTCTTCTCCGCTCTGAAGCTTGGACCATAATTCACCTTCGATAACTCCGAGTGCTTGAGCTTTTTTGGGGTAAAACTTTCCAGGACGCGGCTTTTCCACAAACGCGTAAGCGTAACTGTCCACGGCATGGTTGGACCTGGCGGCTGTTAGAGTGTAGTCTTCTTCATCTAGAATTGTGCCTTCGCTTAGAATCTCGTTGATTTCAACTGGGAACGTTAAACCAAAGTTGAGGGTTTCTTTGGTGCAAACCAGAAAATCCTTAATCCCTGGTGGCCCATAAACAGCAACTGGTTCTTTGCGGTCCATTAACGCCATTGTCTGCAAAACGCCTGGCAAACCCAGCACGTGGTCCCCATGCAGATGGGTGAGGAAGACTTTTAGTTTTTTGTGGAAGCTTATTTTTGCCTGCATCATTTGCCGCTGCGTGTTTTCGCCGCAGTCAAACATCCACAGTTGCTTTGGGCATTGGACAACGACAGATGGCAAGCTCCGCTTTAGGGTTGGTACGCTGCCGCTTGTCCCCAAAAACACCACGCGAATACTCACTTAGTTTTGCACCTTCTCGAACACTGCGATTTCCCCTGTTAACGTTCTATGCACGTAGGCGAAATGGGACTCCACATGCCTATAGCCCCATGCTGTGCCTAACGCTTTAATGTTTAATGTTTTAGGCGAAGCAATACAAATCCCTTCCCTTCTCTATTATAGGTGAAACAATATAGCATGCGCGAATTAAATAAATGGTTAAAAATGGTTATACGTCTGTTTGCTTATTTAACATATAATGGGCTTCTTTGACGAACGAATTTTGACTGTGCTCAGAAACGGCGAACCAGAAATTTGGTCAAACTGGCTTCAGCCTTAATACCTTGTGCAAACCAGCGTTTCGGGCGTGCGCTTAGTTTACAGTTTGGTTAGTGCCTTTAAAAATAATTAAAAAAAGGAATGGAGCAAGAGCACAGGCTTTACTTTGTCTTAGTTTCTTTAGTCTTCGTCGCAGTTGAGGTCAGCTTGACAACGCAGTCACTGTTATTCTTCACTGAAACGGACAGCGGAATTGAAGAGTCATATCCTGAGGCAGTGGCTTTAACTAAGTAATCACCTTTCTTCACGTTGCTGAAAACGACTTTCCCGTTATTTCCAGTGGTACCTGACAAATCCTCTGGACCCTTAGCTGAAACAGTTGCTCCAGAAATCGGCGATAGCGTTTGTGCGTTTTGCACCGTCACGGTAAGCTTGCGGCGGCTGTACCATGCAAAGAGTGCAAGGATTATGAGGTATAACACCATGGTGATTACGATGATAACTATGAACCAGTCAAATGCACCGAAAACGAACGCTGCCGCCGTTGCTGTCGGCGTAAGCGTTGGAGTGGGTGTTGGCGAAGCAGTAGGAACTGGAGTGGGCTTTGCAGTAGGAACTGGCGTTGGCGAAGCAGTAGGAACTGGCGTCGGCTTTGCAGTAGGCACCGGAGTGGGCGCCGCAGTAGGAACTGGAGTAGGCGTTGGAGTTGGAGCTGGATTCACTGTAACTGAGACGGCGTTTGAAGCAGGAGACGTAACTGGAGTAGTAGCGCTATCTGTCACCGTGCAAGTAACCGAATGCGAAGTTCCCGCAGCAGTGTAAGAATAGCTTGCACTGTTGGTGCCAACTGCTGTGCCGTCGAGGTACCATTGATAAGACAGGGGTACTGTACCGCCGCTGGGCGTTGCGGTGAAAACTTGAACCTGACCAACAGTTAAAGTAAGTGGGCCAACAGGAGTGATACTTACGGTTGGCGAAGCAGCCACCGTGATTGAAACGGCGTTAGAAGCAGGAGAAGTAACTGGAGTAGACGCGCTGTCAGTCACCTTGCAAGTAACCGAATGCGTACCCGCCGCAGCAGTATAAGAATAACTTGCACTGTTAGAGCCGACCGCAGCACCGTCTAGGTACCACTGATAATTAATCGTGCCTGAACCACCAGAAGAAGTAGCCGTAAACGTCTTAGACTGACCAACATCCATCGTAAACGGACCAGCAGGAGCGATACTAACAGTCGGCGAAGCGCTTACTGTAACCGATGCAGTATTGGATGGAGCTGAAGTCGTTTCTGAACTGTCAGTAACAGTTGCAGTAATTGAGTAAGAACCCGTGGAAGCAGGAGCAAAACTAAATTCTGACTCAGTCTGGTCAATCGGTGCTCCATTCACATACCATTGATAAGACGTGTAGATGCCTGAACCGCCGCTGGGAGTAGCTGTGAACGGTTGAGACTGCCCAACATCCAAAGCAAGCGGTCCAACAGGAGAAATAGACACCGTGGGAGTTGGAGCACCACTCGGACCAAAAGCGTAAACATTGCCGTCATCGCAGCCTGTGTAGACTACTCCGTTGACAACCGCAGGAGAAGAGAAAAACCAGTGGCCACTCTTGTAACTCCATACGAGGGTGCCTGTTGCAGCATTCAAAGCGTAAAACTTACCATCATTTGAGCCTACATAGACCACGCCGTTTGCAACCGCAGGAGAAGACCACACATAATTGCCGGTCGGGTAGCTCCAGATGAATTTGCCTGTTGTAGCGTTCAAAGCATAAACATAGTCGTCCTCTGAGCCTACATAGACCACACCGTTTACGACCGCAGGAGAAGAATACCATCCAGGACCGTTGGTCAGGTAGCTCCAGATAAATGCGCCTGTTGTAGCGTTCAAAGCATAAATATTGCCGTCCTCTGCGCTCAGGTAGACAAACCCGTTCACAACGGCAGGAGAAGAATGAATCATGAAGTTGATCAAGTAGCTCCACACTAGGGTGCCTGTTGTAGCGTTCAAAGCGTATACCATGCCTTCCGCTGAGCCTACATATACCAACCCGTTCACAACGGCAGGAGAAGAGTACACACCATCGTCGGTCAGGTAGCTCCAGATAAATGCGCCTGTTGTAGCGTTCAAAGCATAAACATTGCTATCCTCTGAGCCTACGTAGACTATGCCGCCAGCAACCATGGGAGAAGAAAATACCGAAGCGCCAGTCTTGTAGCTCCAGATGAATGCGCCGTTTGTAGCGTTCAAAGCATAAAGATAGTCGTCATCTGAGCCTACATAGACTATGCCGCCAGCAACCGCAGGAGAAGAGTACACATAATTGCCGGTCGGGTAGCTCCAGATGAATTTGCCTGTTGTAGCGTTCAAAGCATAGACATTGTCGTCCTCTGAACCCACGTAGAGTACGCCGTTCAGAACGGCAGGCGAAGAGTCAACAGAATCCTCGGTCGGGTAGCTCCATAGAACATTGTTTGTTGTTGGACCTGAAGCAGATGTGTAGCCTGTATGATCTAAGTCGTGGTGAAACATGGGCCAGTCCGAGGGCACGCTTATAACCGAGACCGTACCGCCTTCATTTACAACATAGGCATAGTTACCGTCGGGCGTCACAGCTACATTCTCAGGATTGCTTCCAACGGTTACCGTCGCCGTCACCGTGTTCGTAGCCGTGCTAATCACCGAGACCGAACCGCTGTTGTAATTTGTGACATAGGCGTATGCGCCGTCGGGCGTCACAGCCACACCGGCAGGAGAGCTGCCAACGGTTATTGTCGCCGTCACCGTGTTCGTAGCCGTACTAATCACCGAGACCGTACCGCTGCTGACGTGATTTGTGACATAGGCGTATGCGCCGTCGGGCGTTACAGCCACACCGTAAGGATAGTTTCCAACGGTTATCGTCGCCGTCACCGTATTCGTAGCCGTGCTTATCACCGAGACCGTACCGATGTATTCACTTATTACATAGACGTATGCGCCGTTGGGCGTTACAGCCACACAGCTAGGAGTGGTTCCAACGTTTATCGTCGCCGTCACCGTGTTCGTAGCCGTGCTAATCACCGAGACCGTGCCGTCAAAATAATTTGCAACATAGACATATTCGCCGTTGGGCGTTACAGCCACACCAAAAGGACCATTGCCAACGGTTATCGTCGCCGTCACCGTGTTCGTAGCCGTACTAATCACCGAGACCGAACCGCTGACATCGCTACCATAAGTAACATAGGCATATGCGCCGTTGGGCGTTACAGCTACACCGACAGGATTGCTGCCAACGGTTATTGTCGCCGTCACGGTGTTCGTAGCCGTGCTAATCACCGAGACCGTATCGCCGCCGTTATTTGTAACGTAGGCGTATTCGCCGTTGGGCGTTACAGCCACACCCCAAGGCTCGATGCCAACGGGTATCGTCGCCGTCACCGTGTACTGAGCTCGAACTGGCTGAGGCAATAATGCGAAAGCACTAAACAAGAAAATGCCAAGAAGAAGCATGCAGCCAACTTTCAAAGCCTTTGCTGTACCATGCTTCATTCTTTCACCTCACCAGTCAAACCCTTCGCTGATGTCAACGAAATGCTCGCAACGTGAGCGAAAATTATGTAAACTAATGCCCCTTCTACCCGTAACCTGCCCATGTGTATAAACCCTAGTTTTATTTTTGGGGGTAGATGTATTTAGCACTTGCTATCAAATCTCTAACGCATCCATCAATTAAGAGCCAAAATAAAACAAAGCAAGCCATTTCATCTCTATTCTGCTTCAAAATCCAACTCAAAACATGGCATCATAAACGTCGGCTTAGTACTCGAAGTCGACTTCTTCGCGGGGTGCAACGTTTTATGGCGCTGGAAAGCCCCCAAGCCAACCAAACACTAATTCATAGTGATCTACATCGTGTTGTTGAGTCGTAGTCATGTATATGTTAAATGATAAAGTTTCGCCGCTGCTCAAGCCCTGTTGATTATAATTAGGGGCTGAATCAGGCGGGATGAACTCTTGAGCATTTATCTGCGTGCCGTTCTTATCATATTCTTTAGCGATCAGAATAAACCACGCATATCCATTGTTTTCTTGAGTCAAGTTGTTTGGAGGGGGCTGTTGTGCTGTGTAGTCATTTCTGACTGTTACGTTTATTATAAAGCAGGGAGTCCCGTCGTATTTGCCATAACTTGCATTTGCTGACAACAGATAGATGCTGCTGTTACCTATGTAACTAGGCGCTGGGGGTTCAACGATTGCTGCGGAAGGGCCAACACTATCTGTTGACTTCGCAGTTAATTGTAAGAAAACAACCACTCCTATTGCAATGACCATAACCATAACAAGTATAATTCCAAGAGTTCTCCTGCGAAATTTCACGTTAATGATTCAACCGTCTTTTCTATACTATTAAGTCGATTCTTATTTAAGCGCTTTAGAACGGAGCTTACAAAAACAATTAAAAAAGGGAATAGTGAATGCGCTTTTACTTTGTTTTAGTTTCTTGCGTCTTAGGCGCAGTTGAGTTCAGCTTAATAACGTAGTTCGTGTTATTCTTCACTGGAACGGATGCTGGTGTTGACGTGTTGTAGCCTGTGGCGCTGGCTTTGATTGTGTAGTTGCCTTTTTGCACGTTGCTGAAAACGATTTGTCCATTGCTTCCAGTAGTGCCTGACAAAGTTTTCGGGCCGCTGGCTGAAACAGTTGCTCCAGAAATCGGCGAGTTCGTTTGTGAGTTTTGCACCGTTACCGTAAGCTTGCGGCGTCTATACCATGCGAGGATTATGAGGATCAACGCTATGACGATGACGATGACAACTATGACCCAGTACAAGTCAGATGCACCGAAAACAAATGCAGCTGCAGTTGCTGCTGGCGTCACCGTTGGAGTAGGCGTTGGCGACATGGTGGGAACTGGCGTTGGCGAAGCAGTAGGCACCGCCGTTGGAGCAGCAGTGGGAACAGTCGTTGGCACCGCAGTAGGAACCGGAGTAGGCGCCGCGGTTGGCGTTGGAGTGGGCGTAGCTGCAAGCGTCACCGTGAACGAGTTACTCATTCCAGTGTGAGTGCCATCTGTAGCTGTAATCGTAACGCCTGAACCTGCAGTAGTCACTGTAACCGAAGTTGAGCCTACACCGCTGACGAAGGCGGTCATAGCAGTTGGACTAATCGTCCCAGCGGAATACGTTAAAGTCGGCGTACCAGTATAGCTTGTTACTGTGTTGCCATATACGTCTTTAGCTGTAACCGTTATGCTGAAAGCAGAACCAGTAGTCTGAGACGCAACAGTGCTGAAGACAAAGTGATCCAGGCCAGCGGCATTCACCGTTATGCCACTCTGGGAACCACTAATCGAGCTTGTCACCGTGTCAGTGGCGGTAATCGACTGAGAACCAGCCGTCTTCAAAGTAACAGTGAAGGAACCTACACCGCTTGTGAGCCCTGCATTAGCAGGCAAAACCGCTTGACTATCGCTTGAAGTAATCTTAACCGTACCCGCATAACCCGTAGCCACATTACCATATGCGTCTTTAGCAGTTACCGTAACGGTGCCAGCAGAACCAGCAGTCGCCGAATTGGGAAAACCAGAAACCGCAAAACTTGCAGCGCCAGCGGCATTCACCGTAAACGTGTTGCTCGTTCCAGTATGGCCGCTGCCATCATTCACGCCAAGAGTAACGCTTGAACCCGCAGTAGTCACTGTGACTGACCCAGTCCAAACGCCATTTGAGAAGCCTTCAGTTGCAGAAGAAGGAGTGATAGACCCAGCAGAATACGTCAAAGTCGGCGTACCACTGTAACTTGTAACTGTACTTCCAGAAGCATCCGTAGCCGTAATCGTCACGCTAAACGATGTGCCTGCAGTCTGAGAACCCACAGAGCTAAACACGAAATGATCTAGAGTTGAAGTGCTCGGACCAAAAGCATAAACGTTATCGTCGTATGAGCCTATGTAGACTACGCCGTTGGCAACAGCAGGAGACGAAACAACAGGGCCGCCGGGAGTGTAACTCCAGAGTTGGATGCCGCTTGTAGCGTTCAAAGCATAAACATTACCGCTGTATGAGCTTTCGTTGTATGAGCCGACGTAGACGACGCCGCCGACAACAGCAGGAGACGACTCAACCGTGCCACCTGTGGGGTAACTCCAGAGTACGGCGCCGTTGTTGGTAGCGTTCAAAGCATAAACATTACCGTCATCGGAGCCTACGTAGACTACACCGCTGACAACAGCAGGAGACGAAAAAACCTCGCCACCAGTAGTGTAACTCCAGAGTACGGCGCCGTTGTTGGTAGCGTTCAAAGCATAAACATTACCGTCATTGGAGCCTATGTAGACTACGCCGTTGGCAACAGCAGGAGACGACGAAACAATAGGGCCACCGGTGGTGTAACTCCAGAGTTCGGCGCCGTTGGTAGCGTTCAAAGCATAAACATTACCGTAGTATGAGCCGACGTAGACGACGCCGCCGACAACAGCAGGAGACGACCAAACAATGTTGCCGGTGGGGTAACTCCAGAGTTCGGCGCCGTTGTTGGTAGCGTTCAAAGCATAAACATTACCGCTATTGGAGCCTATGTAGACTACGCCGTTGACAACAGCAGGAGACGACAAAACCTCGCCATCTGTGGGGTAACTCCAGAGTACGGCGCCGTTGTTGGTAGCGTTCAAAGCATAAACATTACCTGAAAATGAGCCTACGTAGACGACGCCATCTACAACAGCAGGAGACGACCAAACGTCGCCGCCTGTGGGGTAACTCCAGATATCTGCGCCAGTTGCAGCGTTCAAAGCATAAACGCTATCACCACCGCCTACGTAGACTACGCCGTTGAGAACAGCAGGAGACGAAACAACCCCGGCGCCGGTGTTGTATTTCCACAGCAGCTTGGAAGTAAGCGGTGGATTGCCTGTTCCTATGCCGAGGTGAGAGGGAATTGAGCGGAACATTGGCCAGTCCTCAAGCACGTTTATCACCCATACCGCAGCGTTGTTTCTATCCGTGATATAGGCGTATGCGCCGTTGGGCGTTATAGCAATATCAGAAGGAGCTGAAAGGGTTGCAAGGGTTACTGTCGTCGTCACCGTGTTCGTGGCGGTACTTATAGCCGTCACTGGACCGTTAGTTGTAAAATAGACATATGCACCGTTGGGCGTTACAGCCACACCAGTAGGATCGTTCATACCTGTTGCAGTTTCGGATATACTCGTCGCTGCGTTCGTAGCCGTGTCTATAACCAACACTGAACCGTAGTAATTATCAACGTAGGCAATGCCGCTGGGCGTTATAGCCACGCCATAAGGTGTGCCATAATCGCCCGGATAACCAGGGCGAGGATCAGGTATTGTCGTCGATACCGTCATCGTCGAAGTGCTTATTACAGCCACCCCTATATCAGCCTCGCTAGTTGTAACATAGACGTACTCACCGTTGGGCGTTACAGCTAGACCGTTAATGTCATTGTTCGAATTGGTTAAGTCCGCAGTGGTCCCCACGATGTGGTTGGTAGATGTGCTTATCTTTGTAACCACATCACCACCTGACACATAGACATATTCACCGTTGGGCGATATAGCTATATCAGCAGCGCCCGCGAGT
>Ga0326727_10002516_pt1 | contig 62180 bp, 55 predicted proteins | sample MB2enrmetagenome_FD_207643 | JGI IMG/M metagenome (GOLD analysis project Ga0326727, IMG submission 207643) | Lab enriched peat soil microbial communities from McLean, Ithaca, NY, United States - MB29MY | ecosystem: Environmental > Terrestrial > Soil > Wetlands > Peat | place: USA: New York...
CACTGCGTTCTGGCAGTGGGTTCGACAAGACTTAGAAACTTGGAGCTGGTCGATTAATCCCGAATGCCAGAGCGAACTCGTGCGCAGCAACAACACATGCTGTCACAACAGGCGTTCATTGGCATCAGGTAGCTCATGAAGTCCTACATTAGATGAATTGGATGCTGCGTGCAAGCGCTTCTTTTCCGGCCCACTCGCCACATTGCCTATAAAGTCTGCGCTCCGGAATCCGCTGGTATCCGGTTCATCCGCAATCTTGGTATGTGCTATGATCCTTCATCGGCTTTATTACCGACAGGAATTTGAAGATGACGATGCTGTTCAACTCTCGAATGCGTATGGCCATGTGCCCCCCAGGCGGTGGTCGTCCAGCTTTGAGTGTCTGAGCAATCGCACATCTCTTCTCTGGCAGCCGTCTGGGGGTCCCCTCAAGACGGCAAATTTGTTTTTAGGCGTACTTCACTCACCTGCCAGGGGAGGATTCATTGGCTTCATTGCACGATATTGCAACTGTTGCTATACACGGCGGCCGGTCGCTGGACTCACACGCCAGTTCCTTGCTTTTCCCACTCTACCAGACCGGAACGTTCGTTCACGATGCGGTTGGAGTAGATAAAGGATTCAGCTACTCGCGCGTCTCAAACCCTACCGTGGATGCGCTGGAGCGTGCCATCGGCGCGCTGGAAGGAACCGCTCCGGCAGTCTGCTTCCGCACCGGAATGGCCGCAGAGAGCGCGCTGTTCTTCTCCGTGCTGAAGGCGGGCGAGCACGCCATACTCTCCGAGGTGACCTACGGCGGAACCATTCGACTCTTCCGCGAGATTCTGGAGCCCCTCGGTGTTCACGCCAGCTTTGTCGATACCTCGAACCCGGCGAACGTAGAAGCGGCAATCACGCCGCGGACGCGAATTGTGTTCATCGAGACTCCTGCAAACCCGGTGCTGAAGCTCACCGACATTGCTGCAATCGCGGAGATCACAAAACGCCACGGCCTGCTGCTTGCAGTGGATAACACGTTCCTCACTCCGGCGTTGCAAAGACCCCTGGAATTGGGGGCAGACATCTCTGTACTCTCCACCACCAAGTACATCGACGGACACAATGCCACCGTCGGCGGCTCCCTTGCAACGAACGATGCGGTGCTCGCCGAACGCTTCCGCCTTATCCGCAAAACGCTCGGCTCGATTCAGGCTCCCTTCGAGGCATGGCTCACGTTGCAAGGGATCAAGACGCTCCCGGCGCGACTCCGCCTCCATTGCGAGAATGCGCAGATCGTCGCCGAATGGCTGGAAGCACATCCCACGGTGTCGCGAATCTACTATCCCGGGCTGCCGTCTTTTCCTCAGTATGAGCTTGCTCTGCGTCAACAGCGCGCGGCGGGTGGAATGATCTCTTTCGAACTTGACGCACCCTTCGCAACCACCATCGATGTACTCAATTCCGTGCAGCTTTGTTCACGCGCCGAAAGCCTCGGCGGATTGGAGACTCTTATCACACATCCGGCCTCCACCACTCACGCCGATCTTTCTCCGGAATTACGCCAACACCTGGGAATCTCCGATGGACTCATACGGCTCTCGGTTGGACTGGAATCCCCCGAGGACATCATCGCCGATCTCGAACAAGCATTTGCAGCCGCTGGCTGCTGTAGCGATAACGCCAAGGAGGCCGCCAATGAAGTTCGCTAGCCGACTCGTGCAATATGAGGTTGCACCCGGCGACCGCTTCCGTCCCACCTCCACGCCCATCTACCAGACTGCAACCTTTGAGCAGGAACACGCAGACAGCTTCGGCGACTACGATTACTCGCGCAGCGGAAATCCCACGCGCAAGGTTCTGGAAGGGTTGGTTGCCAAACTTGAAGGCGGCACGCATGGCTTCGCATTCGCCAGCGGTATGGCGGCTATTACTGCAGTGGCGCGCACGCTGCGCGTTGGCGATGAGATTCTGGCCGATAGCGATCTCTATGGCGGAACTTGCCGATTGTTCACGCGTATTCTGGAGCGCTCGGGTATTGGCACGAGCTACGCTGACGCCGGAAACCTCGAGTCCTTCGCTGCGAAGATTACGCCTCGTACCCGACTCATCTATGTGGAGTCTCCCACCAATCCGCTGCTGCGCGTGATCGACCTGCGAGCGATAGCCGAGTTGGCGCACGCAAGCAATGCACTACTCGTGGTGGACAACTCGCTGATGTCGCCATACTTGCAGCAACCGCTCTCGCTGGGTGCCGACATCGTGTTGCACTCGGCAACCAAATTTCTTTGCGGACATGCCGACGTGACCGGAGGCGTAGTGGTGGTGCGCGACGCCAAACTCGCCGAAGACATTTACTACTTACAGAATGCCGAAGGCAATGCGTTGGCACCGTTCGACTGCTTCCTGCTCCAGCGCGGCCTCAAGACCTTGAAATTGCGCGTCGATGCGCAGCAGCGCAACGCGCTGGCCATCGCCGAATTCCTCGCCGGCGACCCGCGCGTCGAGCGCGTCTTCTACCCCGGTCTCAAGAGCGATCCCGGATACACGCTGCAACACCGGCAGGCCTCGGGCGCAGGCTCGGTAGTCAGCTTCACCACACGTTCCGTGGCGGCAGCGCGCGCCATGGCCGAGCAAGCCAGGATGTTCCAGATCTGCGTGAGCTTCGGCAGCCTTCACTCCACCATCAGCCTGCCCGGATCCATGTCGCACGCCAGCGTACCGCCGGAGATCGCAGCCTCACGTGAGCTCCCGCCGGAGTTGGTGAGAATCTCCGTCGGCATCGAAGACGTTGGCGATCTTATCAGCGATCTCGACCAGGCATTGACTCAACGGATATTGAAAAGCGCGGAAAGAGGCTTGGCGACGCAGGTTTGTATAGGAAACTAATTCGTCTCAGCTCTAGATGACACGAATTCGGCGTGCGCCCGAGGGCTCCGTGTGCACGCCGATACTACGGCCGGAATCACCGGAGATCACTCATCTTTATCCAGTGTGAACTGTTTAGTTGTGTGCATCAGGGAGTTATGATGGATAAGTCGAGCAGGTCAGGAGTACACGGCAGATTCAGCGGCCCGAAAGCTAAAGACGTCGTCATCCGGGCGTTTTGATCGCGTCACGGCGGTTTGCGACAACCGAATCGCGTAACTTCGTGCCGAGTCCTTTCTATTTGTAACTGACTTCAGCAAGACCTCAGGGATTCATCGTGTCGAAGAGATTGTCTAATATTTGTGACATTCTGAAATCAAATGCAATAGTCTGGGATAATCGCCTGCTCTCGAAGATAGTTGCACACTCGGTCAACGGCTGAGGGCAGGCATTCACCGTCCGGTATCCGCACGTGGGCATGTACGTCCTGGTAGTCCGCAGGACCTACGGCCACAACCAATATCTCATTGGGTGCATTGAGCGCCTTCAACCGTTCGACGTCGTGCACATCGACGTCCGTGATGGAGGTAATGAATATCTGTCCGCTATCAGTGAGAATTCGAGCCAATTCGCCTAGACGCCGCACTCGTTCCTCGCGCTGGTCGAAAGTATCGAGAACGTCAGTGTCGAGTCCGCGGTCGATATTAGCGATATCAAGATAGTAGGCGAAGAATGAATCATCAAATAATCGTTTTTCTAAGGCCTGCGCAATAGACTTATTCGCGGTTTCCGACGCGCCGGTCACAACTACAAATTTTGACCGGTGCCCATATCGAGCGGCACGAGTTGCGGCTGCGATGGCGCTTTGCTCCCATCCTGCCTCGCGCTGGCGGATGTGCTCTTGCAGGCTGGAACGATAGGAAGATGCGTTTTCAGTAATGATTCCCCCGCCCGCGATTTCGTAGTTATCAACCAGGACAAATCGTCCGGTGGCTTCGATGTCGCGCGAAAGATCGAAGACGACTGGCTTAGTCGCCTCGAAGATACATTCGGCAACCTCGTGTCTCTCTACTTGTTGCTTGCCGCGCTCGGAAGACAGGTCGGACGCGTCGAGTACGTTGACAATCTCCAGCAGTCGAACCGGGGCGCGTAACGTCGCGAGTTTCAGCCTGTACTGCTTGTTCTTAATCAGCGGAGCTTTGCCCATCCAGAAGACGTTGGCTCGGAAGCGCGAGCTCGTGTGTGCCTGCCGCTCATCTGCCTTGCACATGACCTCGCCCGGCCGCACATACAGTTCGTCCGCGAGCGTGAAACCGATTGCTTCGCCAGCGTGCGCCTGTTTCCTTCCCGGCGCATTAAACCTCTCGATGGTGGCGATGCTCGATCGCTTCTGCGAGGGAAGAAACACAATCTCGTCGCCAGTGCCAACGGTGCCGGTCTCAACGGTACCCGCAAAGATACGGCGATCGTCATTGTTCGCCGTGAACTTGTAAACGTCCTGAACAGGAAAGCGAAATGGCTGCTTCTCGCGTTCGCTTTCCTTCACGAAAGCGTCGATATGTTCAAGGACGGTTCGTGTCTCTGGCGCCCAGGCTGCGGCTTCTGCGATGTTATCCCCATCGCGCGCGCTGATCGGAACAAAGTCTATCGGAGTGATGTTTACTTCCCGCAGGAACGCCGAATACTCGTCGCGAATGCGGGCGAAGACCGTCAGATCGTGGTTGACCAGATCCATCTTGTTCACCAGCACGACGACTTGCCTGATTCCCAGCATCGCAAGCATGTAACCATGCCGCCGGGAGTTTTCCTGAATTCCTTCATGAGCATCGATGACGAGCAGGGCAGCTTCGGCGCGGGCCGCACCGGAGATCATATTCTTCAGAAACTCAACGTGACCGGGTGCGTCGATGATGATGTAATCGCGTTTCGCCGTCTTGAAGAAACATCGGGCGGTATCGATGGTGATGCCCTGAGCCTGTTCGTCCTTCAGCGCGTCGAGCAGAAACGCATACTCAAATGGGCGCGCATTCTTGCGGCAGGACGCTTTCACCTGTTCGAGCTTGCCTTCCGGCAGAGAATGGGTATCCGCCATGAGGCGTCCGATGACGGTGCTCTTGCCATGGTCAACATGACCCACCACGACGATGTTCATCTGCTCGCGTGCAGATGCTGCGGGTGGCACTAGCGAGCCCGACGAGTTGTCGGTTGTCGAATTAGTCTTCATACCTACACCCATCACATATACCCATCTCTGCGTAGTGTCTCCAGGCCGCCACCGTCATCTTTGTCTTGAGCTCTGCCGGAACGCTCAGCGATATTGGCAAACTTGCCGCTGCGCAATTCCTCAATAATGTCCTCCACGTTTTGCGAGCCGGAGTCTACGGGATTTGTGCAGGGCCAGCAACCAAGCGAACGGTAGCGCTTACCGTTGCCTTGATCGAAGTAAAGTGAGACCACGGGAATGTTCTCGCGGTGAATGTACTCCCAGATGTTCAGCTCCGTCCAGTCCAGCAGCGGGTGAATGCGCACGTGGGTTCCCGGCGCAAAATCCGTCTTGAACTGATTCCAAAGCTCGGGAGGTTGATCACCCACGTTCCACTCGTTGTACCTGTCGCGTGGCGAAAAGTAGCGTTCCTTCGACCGGCTGCCTTCTTCATCCGCCCGCACACCCACAATTACTCCCGTGTACGGTTCCTTATTTTCATCCAGGACGTAATGCCGGAGTGCGTGGTCCATCCTGTAACGCGGCCAATCACCGGAGAGCGTATGCTTCAGCGCATCGGACTTCAGATTGCGGCAGCAGGTGAGGCGATCAACGTTGCCGTCAGGAAATGTCTGCTTGCTGTCGAGCGCCTCGCGGTTCTCGCCGTACATCATATTCAGGTTCCATTCGAGCGCGAGCCGGTCTCGATATTCGATCATCTCGGGAATCTTGTAATGAGTGTCGATATGGACGAGCGGCAGGGGCACGTGGCCGAAGAAAGCCTTGCGCGCCAGCCACACCAAAACAGTGCTGTCTTTACCAATCGACCAGAGCATGCACAGATTCTTGAACTCGCGATAGGCCTCGCGGAGAATGTACACACCCTTGGCTTCAAGTTTATCCAGATGATCCATGCTTAGGACTGCTCCTTCAGGTTGCGGTGGGCCGGCGACCGGTGCAGTCCGCACTCCTTGTGCTCGGGCGACTCCCACCACCAGCGTCCACCACGAATGTCTTCGCCGGGACGCACGGCGCGGGTACAGGGCGCACATCCAATGCTTGGGAATCCCTGGTCATGTAGCGCGTTGTAGGGAACATCGTTGCTCTTGATGTAATCCCAAACCTGCGCCTCACTCCAGTCAAAGAGCGGGCAAATCTTGTAGATACCAAATTCAGCATCCCAACTTACCAACTCGACCGCAGTGCGCGTAATGCTCTGCTCACGGCGCAGTCCACAAATCCAGGAATCGACTGTACCGAGCACCTTGCGCAGCGGCTTCATCTTCCGGACATTGCAACAGGCTTTGCGGTTCTCCACGCTGGAGTAGAAAAGATTCGGACCGTCCTTGGCGATCAGTGCAGCAATGTCGGCGCCTTCCGGCGCGCAAACTTCATAAGCAATGTGGTAGTGCTCCACCGACTTCTGCATCGTGTCGTAGGTTTCCTGAAACACTCGTCCGGTATCAAGCGTAAAAATTCTCGCTGCCGGATTAGCTCGCACCAACATGTCGGTCAGCACCTGATCTTCCGCGCCGAAACTGGACGCGAGCGCGATACGTGCCGGGCCGAACTTCTCCAACGATTGCTGCACAGCCTCTTCGGCGTTTTGCGATGACAACTGAAATTCACTCATGGCAACACTCCTTAAGATTTCTCGATCAGTACCGCCCAATGATCACCGACCTTGGTTTGCTCCAACACCTTGTGGCCTTCCTGAGCCACCGAACGCGGAACATTCTCGATTGGTGCGCCATCATCCAGAAGCACTCTCACTCGCTGCCCCTTCTGCATCTTCGACAGATTGAGCTTTATCTTGACAAAGTTCATTGGACACTTAACACCGCGATAATCGCGCTCAACTGGAGCGGTAGGCGCCATGACTGCGCTGCCAGATTTCGGCGTTGTCTCGGCTGGAAAACGCAGAGAGTTGTCCATGCTGGCGTACAACTTTTTTATCTCCTGAGCCAGGGCACGAATTTCACTTTCGCTTGCGCGAAGCGCGCTAATGTCATTCGACTGCGCTGCCTTGATCACATCCTCGAATCGAGTGTCCACCAAACCGGCTTCGATGAAGTGCTTGCTGAAACTGGCAAAAACCGCCGCGTCTGTAGGCGCCTCGATGGCGCGCGTCACCAGCAGCATCCGCGCCGACGAAAGTGTAAGTTGATAAAGAGCGTTGTCTCTTTCATCCCCAGACACGCCGTCCGCCAGCGCCCTCCCCAGTTCATCAATTTGCTTCAAGTCCACTTCAATCAGATCGAACAGTCCAGCCGAGCATTCGCCTACGCCTCTGCCTACGAGCGAGAAGACCTCTTCGGCTCCCCAATCGTAGTAATAGTTCTTGTCGTCTTTAAACTCGGGAACCTCACGGTAGCGGTCACAAATGGATCGGATATCCTGTGCTCCCTCGGCATCGACATACGCGTCAAAGGAGGCGAACCGCGATTTCTTTTCTATGTAAATTTTGAGCAGGTCCACCACGAAGTCTGGCAGATCCCGCGAGCCGATACGATCCACGATCGTTGCCAGACGCGCTTTGCCTTCACTCACCACCGCCCCGGCGACGACGCCGTACGCAGGGTACATGACCTGGCCTTTCCGCCCGACCATGCCATAGAAGCCGAGATCCGCAACCATGTGCTGGCCGCACGTGTTCGGACAACCCGATAGATTGATCTTGAAGTCGGCAAGCTGATCCACATCGAGCCCGGACTTCGCCAGCTTGCGTGCAATGGCCTGCAGCGCTCCCTTGGGCAGACAGATGCCAAGTTTGCAAGTGTCTGCGCCAGTGCATGCAATTGAATTCGCAAGCAATGACGGAGCTGAGGAAAGCTCCGAGAAGCCGCTGACAAGCTGGTACACATTGCCAAGGTACGCCCCTGGAATATTGCGGAGCCGAAGGTTCTGACCAAGGGTTGCACGCACCACGTCCGTGCCGAAGCCAGACAAAAAGTCTGCCAGCGCAATCGCGTCTTTCGTCTTCAGATTGCCGAGAAATACCGGTATCAAAATCGAATGAAGGCCGGGTTGCCGCTGCGCCGTCACGTAGCGCCGCTTCCAGGTCTCGAACTCCGGAGTCTCAACCTCCACCGGCGCTAGAGAAGGCGTTGTGAGTGGTGCATGGTCTTCACTTACGGTGAATGCTGGCGGATTCTGGCGTCGAAGCTTTTCCAATTCATTTTCGTAGAGTTCGCGGAAGCGCGCCTCGCCCAGTTGATTCCATAGGAAGCGCAGACGCGCTGCATGTTTATTCTTCCGATTGCCGTGCTGATCGAACACCCGCTTGGCCGCCTCGGCCACAACGTAGGTGTCGCTCGCGGGAATGAAGTCATGCAGCAGGTGCGCAACTTCGGGCTTTGTACCCATGCCGCCTGCAACATACACCTTGAAGCCTTTCACGCCGTTCTTAATCTTCGCCACAAACCCAAGATCGTTGAACTGGGCGTATGCGGTGTCCGTGTCTGAGTTGGAGAACGTGATCTTAAACTTGCGCGGAAGCACCCAGGAATCAGGCTCGGAGATAAGACGGCTGGTCAACGCAAAAGCGTAGGGACTGGGATCGAAGACTTCATCCGGAGACACGCCCGCGTCCGGCGAAACCATGATGTTTCGCACCGTGTTGCCACCACCGCCGCGCGTCGCCAGCCCCGCTGCGAGCAGTTCGCGCATCACGGCAATCACGTTCTCAAGCGCAACGTCATGAACCTGGAATTCCTGGCGCGTAGTGATATGAATCGAATCGCTGCCGTACTTGTCGCAAACCGCAGCGATGGCCCGCAACTGCGCAGGTGTAACTGCTCCCCCGGCAGTGCGTGCGCGAACCATGTACGTGCCGTCTTTGCGCTGCTCGTAGCAGCCAAAGGGTACTCGTCGAGCTTTCAACGAAGCCGCGTCCAGTGCACCCGCAACGTATTTCGCAATCAACGACTCCAACTCGTCGATCTCTCCCGGCAACGAAACCGGAATTTCGTAAGACATCAGCGCTTCTCCTCAATGGCCGCAATCATCTCAATCTCTTCCGCAGTGGCCGCCCCGTCGTGAATGGTGAACGACCTCACATCCGGCTCCTCACCTGCAAGCGACACGATCACATAACTGAGCCCGCAGTCGAAGGCGAGGCGAAGATCCTCGCGTGACATGCGCGCTGCGCTCGCCGGATGGCTGTGATACACCGCGCGCAATTCGTACCCCGTCTTGCGCATCTCACGCACGGCGGCGAATTGTTGGGCTGGCACAAGCGTGTAGTGCTCCGGCGAGGCGTCCGCATTCGTCAATCGGAATACCCGGCTGACGATGCCATCCTTCTCAGCCAGATAACCGCACGCCTCGATGGGCGCATCCTGACGGGCGTGCGCTATGATCTCGTCTTTGGCACCGGACGCCAGCTTCATCACTCCTCGCTCCGCGCCGTTTTCAATTCGCACACCGGCTGCTCTTCATCCATGAGTTCATGAATGGTCGCGTGCTCGCCGCAAACCGCACACTTCGGATTCGGCTGCATTCGCACCTTGTTAAAGCTCATGTCCTTGGCATCGAAGATCAGTAGCGAGTTGGTGAGCAACTCGCCCACGCCGGTTATGAACTTAAGCGCTTCGGCGGCCTGAATCGTTCCCAACATTCCCGCAACGGCGCCCAGAATGCCCGCTTCCGAGCAGGATGGGACCACGCCTCGCGGCGGAAGGGTACGGAAGGCACAGCGGTAGCAGGCGGATTCGCCCGGGCGAACCGTCATGGTCTGCCCGTTGAAGCGCAGAATCCCGCCGTGTGAGAACGGCTTGCGCTCCAGCACACAAGCATCGTTGATAAGAAACTTGGCGACGAAGTTATCGGTTCCGTCGATCACGAAGTCGTAGTCGCGGATCATCTGCCGGATGTTGGCCGCCCGCACCCACTCGTGATAAGTGCGAACCTGCACATCGGGATTGATGGCGCGCATCTTCTCCGCCGCCGACTCCACCTTGGGCTTTCCGATATCGGGCGTGTGATGGATCACCTGACGCTGCAGATTCGAGATATCTACATTATCCGCGTCCGCAATGCCAATGGTTCCCACTCCGGCCGCCGCCAGGTACAGTGCCGCCGGCGAGCCCAGGCCGCCCGCCCCGATGATCAAAACCTTGGCTTCGAAAATCTTTATCTGACCTTCAATGCCAACGTCTTTTAACAAGATGTGACGGCTGTAACGTTCCAACCGTTCCTCGGTAAATTCCAACTCACTCATAGCGCCGCCAACCCCCGTTCCAGGTCTTCGATAATGTCTTCTACGTCCTCAATACCTACCGCGAGCCGCAACATCGAATCGCTTACTCCCATCGCCGATTTCTCTTCAGTCGAGTATTCGCAATAGATGGTGGAAGCGGGGTGCAGCACGAGGGTTTTGTTGTCGTTGATGTTGGTAGCGCGCCGGACCAGCTTCAGCGCGTCTTGAAAGGCAAAACACTGTTCTCGGTTAACCAGATTGAAAGTCAAGATTCCGCCCGCCCCGCGCGGGAACTGCTGTTTTGCGGCGCAGTAGTAAGGAGAAGTAGTAAGCCCAGGATAGTTGACGGCAGATACATTTGGCTGTTGTTGCAGCCATTGGGCAATCGAAAGCGTGTTTGCGCAACTCTTGTCGATTCGTAAGCTGAGCGTTTCCAGTCCCAAGGTCTGCAGAAACGCGTTATGTGGCGCGAGGCATGAACCCAGGTTGCGATAGACCTCGCGACGCAGTACATTCAGCAGCGTGCCCGGCCCGAACTTCTTTGCCTGCGCAATCAACTTTGGATTTTGCTTCCAGTTGAATATCCCGTTATCGATGATAAGCCCGCCGACGGAGGTCGCACCGCCAGAGATGTACTTAGTACTCGAAAGAACTTCCACATCCACGCCCGAATCCTTTGACCGGAACAGGTATGGCGTAGTCGTCGTCCCGTCCAGCACCACGGGAACTCCGCGCGTGTGCGCAATCTGTGCAATCCTGGCGATGTCGGCAACCTGCAATTGCGGATTCGTGATGCTCTCAAGGAAGACCGCGCGTGTGCGCTCGTCGATGGCCGCGGCCAGCGCGTCCGTGTCAGCCATATCGACATAATGGACATCGAGTCCCCACGGCTTAAACGTGTGCTCAAACAGAGAGTAGGTGTTACCGAAAACCCACCGTGTGGAAACAACGTTTGTACCCGTTTCGGCCAGAGCCATCAGCACGTTGCTGATTGCCGCCATGCCTGAGGAGACCGCGATAACGCCGAGTGCGCCAGCCAGCAAACGTATGCGCGATTCAAATGCTTCCACGGTCGGATTCGAGATTCGTGTGTAAGAATGCGCCGGACGACGGCCTTCAAACGCCAACTGCGCTTCGTGAGCATCTGCGAACTCGAAGGCTACGTTATCGTAGACCGCGGGGCGCAGCGTGCCATGAGGATCGCGCTTTTGTGGCGAGCCGTGGATCGCCTTGGTGGCGAATCCATTCATCTGACCGTGCCCCCGCCCATAAAGTAAAGGAAATCCACTTCATCCGCGTGCTTGACGGTGGCTGTTTCAAAAAGCTGGCGATCCAGGAACTCGCCGTTACACTGCACTGACACCATGTCAGGCATTTCAACTTTGTTCAGACTCAGCAGTTCCGCAACCGTGATAGTTTCGCTCGGAATTGTCTGCGGTTCGCCGTTTACCGTTATCACAGCCATTTCATTCATGTCCTCAATTCGCAGGGTTGGTATAACAATGTCGAACAAAGCAATCCGGCACCTTCGCCTTACGAAAGCGATCCGCATCACTTCTGAAATACAGGTTGCAGTTCATTAGATGGAGTAATCCTCGGCGAATACTCGCAAATTCCGTGGTGAGACATAAACGACATCCCCCAGCTTTAGGTCCAGTTCGGCGAACTGCTTGCGTCCAAGTTCTGCTTCCAGCAGAACTCCCGTATCGCCGCGCTGAAGTTCAAGCTTCACAATCGGCCCGACGCCGTAGACGTGACGCACGATTGCCTGAATCGCAGAGGAGTCTTTCGATTCCCGAGTTACGTTCATTTCGTAAGGCCGCGCATAGCCCAGCGCGGGACCATCCTCACCAGAAACACTTTCGGGTAACTCCAACTCAAGCGCTCCGATGCGAGCGCGCCCGCTATCGATGCGTCCATGAAAAAGATTCACGTTTCCCAAGAAGTTGTAGACGAAGGCACTGGCGGGATTGTCATAAACTTCCTGCGGAGTACCAACCTGCTCCAACCGTCCCTGATTCATCACCGCCACGCGGTCGGCGACCTCCAGGGCTTCCTCCTGATCGTGAGTAACGAAGACGCTGGCGATGTGAATCTCGTCATGCAAGCGCCTGAGCCAGCGGCGCAGTTCCTTGCGAACCTTGGCATCGAGCGCACCGAACGGCTCATCCAGAAGGAGCAACTTAGGTTCCACTGCCAGCGCCCGAGCCAGGGCTACGCGCTGTCTTTGTCCGCCGGAGAGCTGGTTTGGATAATGATCCGAAAGCCTTTCGAGCTGCACGAGGCTGAGCAACTGCGAAACCTTGTCGCGGATCTGCACTTTTGAGAGACGCACTTTGCGGGTCTGAACCCGCAGTCCAAACGCAACGTTTTCAAAGATGGTCATGTGGCGAAACAATGCGTAGTGCTGGAAGACGAAGCCGACGCGGCGACGCGCAGGGTCGTGCTTCGTTGCGTCCTCGTCATTGAGCAGGATGCTTCCACTGTCCGAAGATTCCAGACCAGCGATCATGCGCAGTAGTGTGGTCTTCCCCGAGCCTGATGGCCCAAGCAGGGCAAGCAACTCGCCCGTGCCGACCTGCAGGCTTATGTCGTCCACAGCGGTGAAGCTGCCGAACTGCTTGCAGAGGTTGCGAACCTCGATGCTCATAGCTGCCCTCCGCGAATTCCTGCCCGGTCCTCGATCATCTTCTTCGCGGCAAGGGTCACCAGAGCTACCAGGCTCAGCAGCGAGGCCACCGAGAACGCTGCCGCAAAGTTATACTCGTTGTAGAGAATTTCGACGTGGAGCGGCAGCGTATTGGTCTCCCCGCGAATATGGCCGGAGACCACCGACACCGCTCCAAATTCGCCCATGGCGCGCGCGCTGCAAAGAATTACACCGTACAGCAAACTCCAGCGAATATTCGGCAGCGTGATGGAGAAGAAAGTTTTCCAGGCGCTGGCTCCCAGCACCAGTGCGGCCTCTTCTTCGTCGCTGCCTTGCGCCTGCATAAAAGGGATCAGCTCACGCGCGACAAATGGGAAGGTGACGAAAATAGTAGCTAATACAATGCCCGGCACCGCGAACAGGATGCGGATATTGTGATCGTCCAGCCACCCTCCAAACCAACCGTGGAGCCCGAATAGCAGGACGAAGATCAATCCCGAGACTACTGGAGAAACAGCCAGCGGCAGATCGATCAGGCTGATCAGCAGATTCTTGCCCCTGAAGGAGAATCGTGAAATTGCCCATGCGGCCATTAAGCCAAAGATCAGGTTCAAGCTCACGGCGATACCGGACGCGACCAGCGTTAACCGGATGGCGGAAAGCGCGTCCGGATCGCGAATCGAATCCAGGTATGTCTGCCAGCCATTGGCAAATGCTTCGACGAAGACACTGGCCAGCGGCAGCACCAGAAAAACAATCAGGAACAAAAGCGCTACGCTGATCAAAATCCAGCGCACGATTGCGGACTCACCGCCTCGGATTGGGCTCGAACCCGTCGCAGTACTCATCGTGCTGCCTCCATCTTGCGCGTACGCGCCTGCAATCCGTTGATCACCATCAGCAATACAAAGGAGGTGACAAGCATCACGGAGGCGATTGCAGTGGCTCCGGCGTAATCGTATTGCTCAAGCTTGCTGACGATCAGCAGAGAGGTAATCTCTGTGTGCATGGGCATGTTGCCCGAGATGAAAATGATGGAGCCATATTCGCCAAGGCCGCGGGCGAAGGCCAGCGTAAAGCCGGTGAGCAACGCGGGAAATATCGCCGGAAATATGACACGGCAAAACGTCTGCCACGAGTCCGCTCCGAGACTGGCCGAGGCTTCCTCTACATCGCTGCCTAGATCCTCAATCACTGGCTGCACACTGCGCACAACAAACGGAAGCCCAATAAATGTGAGTGCCAGCACGACTCCAAGGCGCGTAAACACCACATCGATGCCGAGAGGATGAAGGTATCGACCGAGCCAGCCGTTCGGTGCATACAAAGAGGTCAGCGAGATGCCTGCAACCGCCGTCGGCAATGCGAATGGAAGATCCACCAGTGCGTCTGCGATTCGCTTGCCAGGAAAGCTGTAGCGTGCCAATACCCACGCAACAATGAAACCGAAAACAGAGTCGATAGCGGCTCCAAGGAAGGACGCACCAAAGGTCAATTGATACGAAGCCAACACGCGCGGCGACGTCACCGTCTCGACGAAGCGCCCCCAGTGCATCGTCGCCGTCTTGAGGAAAATCGCACTCAACGGGATCAATACGATCAGACTTAGATAAGTGACCGCAAAGCCAAGCGAGATTCCGAAACCGGGAAGTATCCCGGACTTCTTGATGCGAAAACGCCTGCTATCCAGCGCGGGTAATAGTCCAGAGCGCAAGCTGCCGGTCCGTTCGTGCACGGGTGCTGTGAATGGCACTCCCACGTTCAGCTCTTACTTCCCGTAGATTTGGTCGAACACTCCGCCGTCGGCGAAGTGTGTTTTCTGTGCGTTCTGCCAACCACCGAACACGTCATTGACGGTGAAGAGATTCAATCTTGGAAACTGCCAGGCGTACCTATCCGCGATCGCTTTCGTGCGCGGACGGTAATAGTGACGAGCCGCAATCTCCTGACCTTCGTCGGAGTACATGTATTGAACATAGGCTGTCGCTACAGCCGCGGTGCCGCGCTTGTTCGCAACCTTGTCCACCACCGCGACCGGAGGTTCGGCCAGAATGCTGTAAGAGGGAACGACGATCTCCAACTTGTCCTTACCCAGCTCTTTTACGGCGAGGAAGGCCTCGTTCTCCCAGGCAATCAGCACGTCGCCGATCCCTCGTTGCACGAACGTCGTAGTTGCGCCGCGGGCTCCTGAGTCAAGTACCGGGACGTTCTTGTACAACTGGGTTACGAACTGACGCGCTTTGGCCTGGTCATTTTTGTTCTGATGCAGCGCATAGCCCCATGCGGCCAGATAATTCCAGCGCGCCCCACCAGAAGTCTTTGGATTCGGCGTAACGACCGAAAGCCCAGGCCGCACGAGATCGTTCCAATCTTTGATGTGCTTTGGGTTTCCCTTGCGGACAAGGAAAACAATCGTGGACGTGTAGGGAGAGCTGTTGTTAGGGAGTCGTGATTGCCAATTTGATGCAATGAGACCACCATTCTGGCTGATGGCATCGATGTCATAGGCCAACGCCAGCGTAACCACGTCGGCTGGGAGACCATCGATGACCGCACGCGCCTGTTTTCCCGAACCGCCATGCGATTGGTTTATCACCACATCTTGCCCGGTCTTGGATTTCCAGTATTGTGCAAAAGCAGTGTTGTAGTCCTGGTAAAGTTCGCGAGTAGGATCGTAGGACACGTTCATCAATGTCACTTTCGAGGATGCTGCCGCGCCGAGTGCGATCACACTCATTGCAAATAAGAGAATTAATCGGATTAGTCTTGCCATTCAGTCTCCTATAACGCGATTTAAAGCTTTTCTCGAAAGCCTTCCAAAGCCAATTCGCCCATCCGACAGCATCGGCGCACATCAGACGGTCTCGTGCTAAAAACAATACATGATTATCTTGATCAAGTTACACGATAGTACCACAATCGGCAGCCCACTGGCACGCGGATGTGAACCCGCGTTGACTAACATGACTAATATTGTCATGATTGAAATATGAGGATCTCGACCAAGGGCGAATATGGCTTGCTGGCGCTCGTTGATCTGGCGTTGCATTCCCAAAGTCCCGCAGTGCATGCGGTTGAAATCGCAACGCGGCAAGCAATCCCAAAGCAGTATCTGGACCAGTTGATGATGACGCTGAGGAAGGCAGGGCTTGTAGAAAGCCTTCGCGGACGACAAGGCGGCTACAAGCTTGCCCGGCCGGCGAGCGCAATCACGTTGCTGGATGTGGTGGTCGCCCTCGAGGGGCCTGTCAGCAATATGAATTTCAAGCCAGTACGGCGACGCACAGGCGGAGTCCGTGGAGTCCTGAAGGAGGTGTGGGATGAGGTGTCGGACCAATCCAGAGCGTTGTTAGCAGGCAAAACGTTAGAAGATATTTGTCAAGCATACCAGAGGTCATCCTCTGCTCTCATGTACAACATCTAGGAGCGAAACGTGAAAATTGCGCGCGATGCGCTGGAACTTATGGGCAATACGGAATTGGTACGGTTGAACCGCATCACTGGTGGAGCATGCGGAACCGTAGTCGCCAAAATGGAATCACAGAATCCTGGGGCAAGTGTCAAAGACCGGATTGGCGTCAGCATGATCCTTGAAGCGGAGAAGAAAGGCGTACTCAAACCTGGCGCGACGATTATCGAGCCAACCAGCGGCAATACCGGTATCGCACTTGCTTGGGTATGCGCGGTGAAGGGCTATCGGCTGATTCTGACTATGCCGGAGACGATGAGTTTGGAACGGCGCACGTTGCTGCGCGCCTATGGGGCTGAAGTCGTTCTGACGCCGGCGCATCAGGGGATGACCGGCGCGATCAAGAAAGCAGAGGCGCTGGCAGCCAAGACGGCGGGCTCTTGGATTCCCCAGCAGTTTAACAACTCTGCGAATCCAAAGATCCACCGCGAAACGACTGCCGAAGAGATTTGGCGCGATACGGACGGCACAGTTGATGTTTTCGTTGCAGGAGTGGGCACGGGTGGGACTCTTTCCGGCGTGGGCGAGATCCTAAAAAGACGGAAACCCGGAGTGAAGATTATCGCTGTGGAGCCGTCAGGTTCTCCTGTGCTGTCCGGAGGCGAAGCGGGACCGCACACGGTTCAGGGTTTGGGCGCTGGATTTGTGCCTAAGAACTTCAATGCGTCGGTCGTAGACGAGATCATGCAGATCAGCAATGAGGATGCCATCGATACCGCCCGACGCGTCATGCGCGAAGAAGGACTGATGGTTGGTATCTCGTCAGGAGCGGCGGCCTGTGCCGCGATTCGATTAGCACAACGACCGGAAAATGAGGGCAGACTTATTGTGGTGCTCTTCCCGGATACAGGAGAGCGCTACCTGAGCACAGTATTGTTTTCTGATCTTCAACTCGCGACGGCTGGGGCTTCCAGTTAGTGGAGCATCTTCTCGGGATCCAGGGGCAAGAAATGCCTTTGCCTCGCGAATCGGCCGGCTGCGATTCACGAACTATCAGAGCGAGTCGTTTCGAAAAATTGGGTAGGCGTGAACTCAAATGCGCGACATGCTCAAGGTGGCATTCCGGGTTGTGTATCGCATCAAGGGTCGATGTTCACGGCATCCGGCATATAACCCCGTGAAGGACGAGCAAGGGGGCATCAAGGGCGGATGTGAAGAGTGTCACGCGCTCTTACATGCTTATCGGGCCTATATCGCATTTCGTGAAGCGATTGCGGAGTTTGAGACCACGGTTCAGCTTTTCATCGCCAACAAACAGGCACGCGGCAGGAGCGGGGATGTCCGCCGCGCATTTGGATCGGAGGGGAATGCCGGCGAGGGTGGCCGTGCTGAGCGCCCTGCTCGGCACATGGTGCTAAGGCTTGCTGCGGCCCAGCTTGCCACATTGAGCGGGGTGCAAAAAGAAGATCGCGACGCGGCGATCCATCGCTGAGGACCTTCGAGCCCTACGCTCAGGCAGTCTCGGACGACCCGAAGAAGGCTCATCAGAAGCTTGTCCAGATGGTTGTACCGAAGCAGTTGTCGGCGAGGCTGAAGGCAAGAAAAGCCGCCGGCAACAACTGCTGTAGCGCGGACTGGAGACCCTGAAGCTGCGCATGGATGCCCAGCAGCGCAATTCCCCAGGCGTCATCCTTCATCCCTCGCAGTTCGTTTATGCCATGCAAACCGTTTACTCGTGGAGCGGGGAGGATGTGCACACTCTAACTGCCTACACGGAGAGCATTGACGAGCGTAGTTTAGGTCGGATATAAACACTACACCATGATGCTTTGTTGGCAGACGGGTCGAATGATGTGCTGCTGTTGTAGCGGCACAAAACCGTCTGGCGCAAAGGGGATCGTGGAATAGCACTCATTTAGCCACGTATCTAGAGGTACCGACCCATCCGCCAGGAATTGCAGGCGGGTGGGTTTTTCGTTTGGGGGCGCTGCGCCCGCGGTCGAACTTCGCGCAGTACGCACATCCACCTTGCCCACCCCTCCCGGGGAGGCTACGTTTCCGATCCTGGCTCCCACCCAGTCCTCTGGCGGAACCAGAAGCTGCAGCTCTCCACGTTTGACCTCCATTTTGTGCTGCCAAGTGCCAGTGGAGGTCCACGGAAACCTGCTGCAACAGCTTCATCCGTAGGGGAAAAACCGTGAGTACCGTTGGAATCGTGACCGCGAGCGAACTAGCCGGCCTGTGCGTCGAAGATGCTGCGATTGTTGCCGACCTCAAAGCAGGGAGCGAGGAGGCCTACGCGCGTCTGATTGCACAATACAACCGAGCCATCTATGGATTGGTCTATCGCATCTTGAGTGATCCCACGGACGTGCTCGACACAACCCAGGAAGTGTTTCTCAAAGTCTTCCGCGGAATGCCGAAGTTCAGCGGTAAGAGCAGCCTGAAGACGTGGATCTATCGAATCGCCATCCACGAGGCCAGCAACCGCCGCCGCTGGTTCATGCGGCATAAGGTGCGGGAACTGTCCATCGAGCCCAATGATCGGGAAGTCTATGGGACGAACCTGCTCGACAGACTGGCAGATGCCTCCGAATCGCCATTTGACCGCGTCGCCCGCATGCAGGAACAGTTATGCCTCGAAGAGGCCCTTCTGAAACTTCACGTTCACTATCGCACCACGGTCGTCCTGCGCGACATTGAAGGTTTGTCCTACGAAGAAATCGCGGATGTGACAGAGACGTCGTTGGGCACGGTCAAATCGCGGCTCGTCCGCGGACGCGAGGCGCTGCGCAAACATCTGGAACGGCATCGCCCACGATTCGGTACAGACACGGAAAAGGCTGGCGGACACGGCGGTGCGGTGAAGCCGTCGGCAGAAGCGAAAAATGGGCATCCCCGAAGCGCGCAAGCAAGTGGCGTGCCGGCTCAAATGATCGGATTGTAAAGGAGTAAGTGATGAAATCTGCATTGAAGAACTACTCAAAGATTATGACAGCTCTGTTGCTTGCAACTATGACCGTGAGTTCGCTGCTGGCAGCGGAAGCACCGGCAAATGCGCTCGCCACCTTGTCTCAGAAGGAGTTTGAGGTGCAGGCTCTGAGAGTGCTCGCGTCGCCTGCCCTGCAGGAGCAGAGAAAAGCGGTTGAGCAGGCATTCCGGGCAGAGCCTGGGCCGCAGACGCCAGAAGCGCTGGCGGACCTGCCCAGGGCGGTGGACGAAGTCGTCTTCAGCGGCGTGGTTGGAGTGCTGAACGCCGACTCCACGAACCCACGAGTGCAATGGCTGTGGTCGCCTCCGCACTCATGGTTCGGGCTCGATGTGCCGGCCGCAAAGTTTCTCATGCCGAATGTGGACAATGTGTTTCGTGTGATTCCCGTTGATGGCGTCTCCCACTTCGAAATCAATGCCAGGCCAAGCGGGCCACACCTGCCGACACAGTTCACCATACAGCTCGTCTCGGCCCTTCCCGGCGACGCGGGCTGGGAGAAGGTGCTGTCGGTGCTGATCGACACCGACATTCAGACGAAGCCGGACGGGGCCTTCACCCTGGCAGTTGGCCCAGATGCGACAAACGGGCGTGCGAATTACATCCAGACCGTGCCGGCAGCACACTTCCTCTTGATCCGCGACACCATCGCCAACTGGGGGACAGAAACGCCATATCACTTGGATGTGCGCCGCCTCGAGGGTACTGCTGCTGCGGCGCCTATTACCGATAGCATTCTTGCGCAACGCGCCGCTGCGCTCATTCAAAATGAACTTCCTCAGATTGCCCGGTCAAAGGCTAGCTGGTTCTTCCACCAGCCCGCTAACACAGTGGCGCCGCCGTTTGTGCGCGAAGGTGGGCGCTGGGGAATCTCCGCAGGCGGGCACTTCCAATTGAAGGACGATGAGGCGCTCGTCCTCACTGTGGATTCCCTCGGCGCGAAATACGTTGCGGTTCAACTTGCGAATTCGTGGCTGGGCTCGTTGGACTACATTCACCATCCGGCCAGCCTCAACATCGCCCAGAGTACGGAAAATCATGATGGCAGCTACACCTTCGTGATTGCTGCGCAAGACCCTGGCGTACGCAATTGGCTCGACACCACCGGACTGCACGAGGGCTCGATATTTATCCGATGGCAGAAACTGCCGCAACCTCTGAACCCTGCTGGCAACGCCGTCCGCGAGGCGAAGGTTGTGAAGTTATCTGATCTCGCCAACGCTCTTCCCCCCAGCGTTCGGAAGGTCACGCCGAAAGAGAGAAAGAAACTTGGAGCAATAGAATGATTCGTATCTCCGCTGGCACTGAGGTTGCGCAAGACCTGTTGAATGACTTGTATCAGGCACTGGAAAAGTAACTCATTCGTGTGGAGAAGTAAGTGTGTCGAACACGTGAGTCGAAGATAAATTCCTCCGTTTCGATATTTGGTGTTGACAAAAACTCAAGAATCACCGTACTCTCGAGTTGCCATGAAGCTCCTCGCACAGAACGCGCAGTCTTGTTGTCCTCGCTGGACATCATCCGTTCTGGCGAGTTTACGTTCATGATCTGGACAGGCTAGCGAGCTAATAGGCGCGCGATCAAGAACCCACTCACCGGGACCCGGTGGGTGGGTTTTTCTTTGTGCGTGAACCGGTTGTAAGCAGGAGTAGAGAATGTCTGGACCTATCGATAACACGAAGGGTAAGCGGGAAGAAGCAACTCGCTGGCCTGCACCTCACGAAGTGACCGCGAGCGATTTCGATCTCGGAAAGTTGTCCATCGAGGAGCGCCAGGTCTTTTCCGAGATAGCCCGAGCGCTGAAGACGATGCGCTACGGCTCCATCGTCCTGACGGTCCATGACGGTCACCTGGTGGAGCTCAGTAAGACCGTTCGTCTGCGAACAAGGCCCACGAAAGAAGTTTAGTCACACCTTTTGCCTACCCCGCCCCGGGGAGGCTCGACGCTGTCGACCGTGTTTCCCTACCAGTTCTCTGGAGGTGACGCTTATAGAGACCTGGAGAAAAGCATGTCGCACACACAAGGCGTTGGCTCGCCATTCACCCGCTATTTCCGAACTATCGGGCGGCGAAAGAAGCATCTCTCACGCATTTCCTTCCGGCTATTGGCAGTCCTGGCCATCACCCTGACGGCAATTGCGCTGCAGGCACAGATTGTCGAGACCGGCAACATCACTGGCGTGGTCCGCGACAACACCGGCGCGACGATCGCGAAGGCGCAGGTCACGCTGCGCAGCAAGGCCACCGGATTGACCAGCAACACGGCCACGGACGCACAGGGCCTTTATGTTTCGCCGCCACTGGCCCCCGGAAACTACAGCGTGGAGATCGAGGCCCCCGGCTTCAACAAGGTTGTGGTGCGTGTGAGGTTGGAGGTGGGTCAGCGCGCTGCGGCCAATGTAGTGCTCGTCGTCGGCAAGACCACGGAGACCGTCGATGTGGCGGATAGCAATACGGCGCTGCTGGAAACGGAAACCTCCACCGTTTCCAATCTGCGCACCGAGGACGAGGTGAAAGACCTGCCTCTGAACGGCCGCAACTTCGCGGAGCTGGTTGGCCTGGGTGCGGGCGTGGTTCCCGCGCAGACACAAATCCAGAATATTCCCTACACGCAGCAGCGCGGCCCAACCACCTATGCCGCGAACGGCCTGCGGTTCGCGGAAAACCGCGTGCTGCTGGACGGCATCGGCGACAACGAAAACCACAACGGCCTGGGCGTCATCATCTTCCCGCCGGTCGATGCCATTCAGGAATTCACGGAAGCGACCAACGACGGCGACGCACGTTACGGCCGCACCGACGGTGCCACCATCAACGTGCTCTACAAGTCGGGCACCAACAAGTACCACGGCGATGTCTTCGAGTTCGTGCGCAACTCGGCGCTCGACGCGAGGAACTACTTCAGCGCCACCCGGGCGCCCCTCTCCCTGAACGAGTTCGGCGGCACCTTCGGCGGCCCGCTCTTCCCGAAGCAGAAGAATCCGAAGACGTTCTTCTTTGCCGACTACTCCGGGCAGCGCCTCAATCAGGGCATCTCCAACGGATTGCTCTCGGTGCCGAACTATAATTTGAAGGCAGTGGGCGGCGTCCAGGGCTACGACTTCTCGGCCTACGAGACTACTCCGGGCACTGCCAATATCAAGAATCCGGCTACCAAGGCTCTCTACGCCAACAACTTCATTCCGCTGAGCGACCCCAACATCAACACGACGGGCGCGAATGTGCTGAATTTCTACCAGAAGTACGCCACGCCGAATGTCGCCGGCGCAACCACGGCGGGCAACTTCCTCTTTGTCCCGACCAAGACGGACACCGAGAACGCCTTCGACGTGAAGGTGGATCACCGCTTCCGCGATTCCGACAACGGCTTCCTGCGCTACAGCCAGTCGCACGGCAGCCTTGTGATTCCCGGCCTGCTGCCCAACCCACTGGTCGGCGGCACCATTGTGGGCCCGGCACAGGACCCCGCGTACCAGGCCGTGCTCAGCGAGACGCATGTCTTCTCGCCGACGCTGATCAACACCGCGCGCTTCGGTTGGTCACGCTTGTTCGTCCGCGCCACCAACTTCGATAGCGGACTGAACCTGCCCACGCAGCTCGGCATCAATGGCGTCGAGGTTCCCGGCCAGAGCAACTCGGACGGCCTGCCGGTGCTCAACTTCACCGGCTACACCGGCATCGGCGATGCCGGGAACAGTCCTACGCAGATCGGCACCAACAACTATCAACTCGACGACAACGTCAACATCGTCCGCGGCAAGCACTCCATCGACGCGGGCGTTGAGTTCGTCCGCCTGCAGTACAACATGTTCCAGACGGCCGACGAACATGGAGCGCTGACCTTCGGCGGCGCCTATACCGGCAATGCCTTCACCGACCTGCTGTTTGGCGCGCCCGTTTCCGGCACCTACGCGTACCAGCATGGAACGCAAGGCTTCCGCCAGTCCGACATTGGCATCTATGCGCAGGACAACTACAAGGCCACCAACCGGCTGACCCTGAACCTGGGTCTGCGCTATGAGAATTTCCTCGGCTGGCCCTGGACGGAGGCCAACAACAAGGAGTATCAGTTCCTGCCGTCGCTCTCCACCACCCAGCTTTTCCAAGTGGGCACCCACGGCATTCCGAGCAGCGGCGTCAATGCGCAGAACCTCAACTTCGCGCCGCGCGTGGGCCTTGCCTATCGCCTGCTGAACAAGACCGTGCTGCACGCCGGCTACGGCCTCTACTACGGGGCGCCCAATGTCACCAACTCCTCGGGACTAGGCAACAACGACCCGGCGATCGACTACTGGAACTTCACCAACAGCGGCGTTGCCTATTCCCCAACAAACCAGTATTCCGCAAACAATCCGACCGGCTTCGTCAATCTCTCCAATGGCTTTGACCACCAGGAGGTCACCTCGCCCAGTTCGATTGCCCAAGGCACGCCGGCCTATGCCAACGATCCGAACGCCAAGACGCCCTACAGCGAGCAGTGGCACCTCAACATTCAGCAGCAGCTCACGCCCACCACGACCGTTACCGTCGCCTACGTGGGCACCTACGGCATCCACCAGGACGGACTTGTGGATATCAACGTCAACCCGAATACTCCGACCTCGACCTCGCTTGGCAAAGGCCGCCCCTACTCGCAGTTTGGCTCGATTATGCAGTTGCAGACGCGCCAGATCTCGAAGTACAACGCTCTGCAGATTACGGGCGAGCGCCGCGCGAAGAACCTCAGCTTCCTGGCCAGCTACACCTACAGCCACGCGCTGGATGATTCGTCGGGCAGCCCGGGCAGCGTCAGCAATCCGTACAACCTGCGCTACGACTACGGCAACGCGGACACCAACATGCCCAATCGCCTGATCGGTAGCGTGACCTACAACCTGCCCTTCCATGCCACGGGACGCTACAAACCGGCGATCGAGGGCTGGCAGTTCAACAGCATCGTCCAGTTCTACAGTGGCATTCCGTTCTCGGTGGTGACCTCCGCTCCCGAGTCGGGCACCGCCAACCGCGCCGAGCTGGTGCCGGGCCAGCCTTACTCCGTCAGCCACCGCAGCATCCAGGACTGGTTCAACACCGCGGCCTTCGCCGTGCCTGCCGCCGGAACCTGGGGCAACTCGGGACGCAACATCCTCGAGGGACCCGACACCAAGGACGTGGATTTCTCGATCTTCAAGAACTTCCAGTTGGCCGAGGCGAAGACGCTGCAGATCCGCAGCGAGTTCTTCAACCTCTTCAACACGCCACTGTTTAACAATCCGGCAAATACCGTCGGGTCGAAGAGCCTCGGTACGATCACCTCGGCCGCTTCGCCACAAACATTCCAGCGCACTCCGCGCTCGATTCAGTTGGCGGCGAAGTTCAACTTCTAGCCGCGTAAGCGGGGAGTCCTTCGGGACTCCCCACTAATGCGCCTGAGCTTCAGTTGTTACAGATCAAAATCAATCGACGACGGTAGTTGAGGAGATAGGCAATGGCTAGAAAGAGCAAAACACTTGGGATACTCCTGAGCGGAGCACTGACCATGGGATCTTTGGCCCCCGCTTGGGCTGAAGATGGAAAGCTTCCCCAGCCCGAGGCTGAATTCAAGGGCAAAATATCGCCTAGGCAAGAAGAGTCGGTGGCATCTTGGCCGGCCGCAACACAAGCGCCCACTGGAGCGCCAAACGTCGTCCTGATCCTGCTCGATGATGTGGGATTCGGCGCGGCCAGCGTCTTCGGCGGCCCGGTGAAGACGCCTGCACTCGAACAGTTGGCGTCAAGCGGGCTGCGTTACAACCGCTTCCACGTGAACTCGCTGTGCTCGCCGACGCGTGCCTCTCTGTTGACCGGCCGTAACAATCACGAGGTTGGGTTCGGCACTATCGCAGAAGGAGCTTCTGGTTTTCCTGGCTACAACTCCGTCATTCCCAAGAGCGCGGCGACTGTCGCCGAAGTACTGCGCGAGAACGGCTACAGTACGGCGGCCTTCGGCAAGTGGCACAACACGCCGGTATGGGAGGTCAGTCCGGACGGTCCATTTGATCGCTGGCCTACAGGATTTGGCTTCGAATACTTCTATGGATTCATGGGGTGGGGAACGAGCCAGTGGGAGCCCACACTCTATCGCAACACAACTCCCGTGGATGCGCCGGCAAAACCAAAGAACGGCTACAACCTGAACACAGACCTGGCCAATGACTCCATTCACTGGCTGCATGAGCACAACTCGATTGCACCGGACAAGCCATTCTTCGTCTATCTTGCCACCGGAGCCACGCACGAGCCGCTGCATGTTTCCAAGGAGTGGATCGCCAAGTACAAGGGCCAGTTCGACCAGGGCTGGGACAAACTGCGCGAGGAGACCTTCGCGCGAGAGAAGAAGCTCGGCGTCATTCCGGCCGATGCCGAACTAACAGTTCGTCCTGCGGAACTGCCTGCCTGGGACTCTCTCTCTGCCAATCAGAAGAAGCTTCTAGCACGACAGATGGAAGTGTACGCAGCCTTCCTGGCGCAGACCGACTACGAAGTGGGCCGCGTCCTGCAAGCTATTCGCGACGAGGGTAAGGCCGACAACACGCTAGTCCTCTACGTTGTGGGAGATAACGGGGCTTCTGGCGAAGGCGGACTGGAAGGCCGGGAGCTTAGCGTCCAGCAAACCGTGGACGAACGTCTGAAGCGTTTAGATGAGATTGGCAGCGAAGCCTTCAACAACCACTACTCCTCGGCGTGGGCGTGGAGCATGAACACCCCGTTCCAGTGGATGAAGCAGGTCTCTTCGCACCTGGGTGGCACGCGCGATCCGCTGATCGTCTCCTGGCCGGCCCGCATTAAGGATGCCGGCGCCGTGCGCAGTCAGTTCGGCCACGTAACCGACGTCGCCCCCACGATCTATGAGGCAGCGGGAATCAAGTTCCCCGAAAGTGTCAACGGAGTAAGTCAAATTCCGCTGGAAGGCAAGAGCCTTGCCTATAGCTTCGATGACCCCAATGCGCCCAGCCGCCGCACGCTGCAGTACTTCGAAATGTTGGGCAATCGCGGCATCTACAAAGATGGCTGGTGGGCCGGTGCCCGCAACCTCCTCCCATGGGAAGTATTCACCAAGAACTACCAGCAGGACCTTTCTAAGAGCAAATGGGAGCTCTACGACTTGACGCAGGACTATAGCCAGGCGCATGACTTGGCCGCCAAGTATCCGGAAAAACTGAAAGAACTCCAGGATGTGTTCGACGCCGAGGCGAGGCGTAACCAGGTCTATCCTCTGGTGCCAACAACGGGAGAAGGACGCCCGTCGCCCGCTGCCGGAAAGACCACGTTCACTTACTACGCTAACAGCCGGTTTGGCCAGGGAGTCGTTCCCAACCTGAATGGTCATTCGCAGCGTATTGCGGCCGAGCTGGAGATTCCGGAAAAGGGCGCGGAGGGCGTGGTAATCGCCGATGGCGGCCGCTATGGCGGATTCACCCTGTACGTGAAGGACGGCAAGCTAGCGTATGAGGCCAACGCCAAAGGCTACTTCCACGAACAAGTAGTCTCGTCGGAACTATTGCCAACGGGTAAGGTGCAAGTGGCCTTCGAGTTTGCCCGCGAAACACCGCCCGACGCAAAGGCAGACGGCGTCGCGTTCGGGAAGGGGTCTCTTGCCAAGGGCGTCGGACGCCTCTTCGTCAACGGAACCAAGGTTGGCGAAGCTCAGCTCTCGCACTTTGGCTCCTTCGACGGAAGCACCACGGAGTCATTGGACATCGGCAGCGATAGCGGTTCACCGGTCTCCGACAAGTACGCCTCGCCATTCACTTTCACCGGCAAGATCGACAAGGTGACCGTGGACCTGTTGTAAGGAATACGTTAAACGCGCATGTCCGATCAACGCGGGACAGCTCCGAGGCGGGTCTGTGTTACGTGGACCGCCTCGCAGCTTCCGCATCGGGCCGGAGGGGGAACGAAATGTCAGAAGAAATCAAGCGCGACCTAACGCTGCCCGTTCTGGATGGATTGCGCGGCGTGGCGGCGCTTAACGTCATGGTGAGCCATTACAGCAACGAGTCATTGCTCTGGGGAGGCTTGCTGGGGAAAGGCGCCGGCCAGACCGGGGTAATGCTCTTCTTTCTCCTCAGTGGATTTCTGATGACGTATCTGCATATCGACCAGCCGTTTCGCGCCCCCGAGGTGAAGACGTACCTGCTGCGCCGCTTCGCCAGGGTCTATCCGCTGTTTGTTCTCGTGGCGGCCTTTCCACTGCTGCTGCAGCGGTTGCACTTTCCTGCGGGTGTGGCAATGAAGGAAGTAAACACATTTACGGTGTACTTGCGCCAAATTGCCTTGCTGGACCGCGGCGTAGGCGTGTTCTGGACTATTCGCGTCGAACTCCTGTTCTATCTGGTCTTCGTTGCGATCTGGTTGATTCATCGCAAGGTCGAGAACAAGTGGATCACGGCAGCGCTGCTGCTATCGGCACTCGTTGCTCTGCGGATTCATCACAACACGTTCCAGGTGCAGTTCTTCGAAAAGGTCCATTACTTTCTTTTCGGCGTGACTTCGGCAATGGCCCTGCCCTATGGACGCAAGTACCGCCATTGGCTGCTGGCGGGATGCGGTCTCCTGCTCTTTTTATCTTTTCCCCTCACCTATCCCAAGGTCTCGTTGGTGCTCTTTCACGTGGAACTCGATCCATGGCGTAGCGACCTGGTTGCGGTCTTTCTCATTGCCTTGTTTAACGTCACGCTGAGGGACGGAAGGTGGCTGTATCGATTGCTCGCTTCGAGGGGTGCACGCTGGCTCGGTAAGGTGTCTTACTCCGTCTACCTGCTGCATTACTTTGTATTGCTCACCGTTTTGTCCTGGGTCAAGCCTGAGGCCGGCCACATCGTTCGCTTTTCGCTGTTCTTGGTGGGGAGCCTGCTCTTTGCGGCCTTGAGCAACCGCCTTCTTGAAAGGCCGATACAGAGATTTGTGCTGGGGGTACCGCAGTGGAAGTTCTGGAGAGGCAATAAGTTAGTCCAACTCTCGCCCGTGCTCCCAGTGACGGAGCCCCAATGACCCCGACGCCGGGATAGTGATGGCGACTAACGCATACGCGAAGACCGACAGCATCATGGCGCGCGAAGGGCGCGTTTCAGTTCAGTTCACTCATTTATTGGGGAGGAAGCGATGAAAGCTGCATGGAAAGTTTACTCGAAAACTGTGACAACCGTAATGCTCGCAACTGTACTCACGAGCCCATTGCTGGCAGCGGACGTGCCGGCAAACCCACTTGCCACCACCTCGCAGAGGGATTTCGAAGAGCGTGCGCTGAAGGTGCTTGCATCTCCCGCCTTGCAGGAGCAGAAGAAAGCTGTCGAGCAGGCTTTCCAGGCACAGGCTGGGACGCAGTCAGCAGAGGCGCTTGCCGCTCTGCCGAAGGCGGTGGACGAGGTTGTCTTCAGCGGCGTCGTTGCGGCGCTGAATGCCGACTCCAATAACCCGCAGGTGCAATGGCTTTGGGCGCCTTCGCATTCGTGGTTCGGGCTTAACGTGCCAGACGCAAAGTACCTGACGCCAAATGCGGACAACGTCTTCCGGCTGATTCCCGTCGATGGGATCTCCCGCTTCGAAGTCAGCGCCAGGCCAACCGGCCCTAATCCGCCGAGACAGTTCACGGTTCAGCTCGTCTCCGCCATCCCTGGAGACGACAGCTCGGAGAAGGTCCTTTCGGTCTTGCTTGACACTGACATTCAGACGAAGCTGGATGGCTCCTTCACATTAACCGTTGGCCCAGAGGCAGCGAATGGGCGTCCGAACCACATCCAGACCTCGCTGGAGGCGCATTATCTTCTCATCCGCGACACGATTGCCGACTGGGCAAGCGAGACGCCGTACGATCTCGACGCGGTCCGCTTAGGCGATGTCGATGCTGTTCCGGTTTCCGATGGCGTGCTTGCACAACGCGCCGCGCTCCTCATTCAAAAGGAGACCGCTCGTGTTATCGAGTCGAAGTCGAAGTTGTTTGCCCAGCAGCCGGCAAACACGATCGCCGCACCCTCCGTGCGCGAGGGTGGGCGTTGGGGACTTTCCGCCTCCGGGCATTTCAAATTGACCGATGACGAGGCGCTCGTCCTCACCGTCGATGCTCTCGGAGGCAAGTACCTTGCGGTACAGCTCGCGAACTCCTGGCTGGGGTCGTTGGACTACATCCATCATCCGGCCAGCCTCAACAGCGCCCAGATCGCGCCCAACGCAGATGGCAGCTATACCTTCGTGATTGCTCCGCGCGATCCCGGCGTGCGCAACTGGCTCGACACGACCGGACTGCACGAGGGCTCGCTCTTCATCCGTTGGCAGAAACTGCCGCAGCCGTTAAACCCGAGTAGCAATGCCGTTCGCGAGGTCAAGGTCGTAAAGCTCTCCGAACTTGCCGCAGTGCTGTCGTCCGACGCTCAGAAGGTGACGCCGAAGGAGCGGAAGAAGCTTCTTCTTGAGCGCGCCGCCGCTTACGAAAGGCGCTTCTCAGAGCAGTAGTAGACATGTTATGGCTGCACGGCCCAGGCACTCTACCGGGACAGTCGAGCAAGTCACCATCAACCTGAACTAAATCTGCACAGGCGGGGAGGGAAATAGCCCTCTCCGTCTGATCGAAGTGAAAGGTAACGCTCATGCCACCGTTTCAAGTGATGGCCAAACCGAATGGCTCGGTTTGCAATCTCAACTGCCAGTACTGCTACTACCTGGAGAAAGAAAAGCTCTACCCTAACTCCGATTCGTTCAAGATGTCCGATGAAGTGCTGGAAAGCTTTGTGCGCCAGTACATCGCATCGCAACAGGCGCCGGTGGTCTCCTTCGTGTGGCAGGGAGGCGAGCCGACTCTTCGCGGCCTGGAGTTCTACAAGAAGGCCGTCGCATCGCAGCAGCGGTATGCAAACGGCAAGAAGATCGAGAACTCCTTCCAGACCAATGGCCTGCTCCTGAATGACCGTTGGGCTGAGTTCCTCAGACGGAACAACTTTCTGGTTGGTCTTTCCATCGACGGGCCAGCCGAACTCCATGATGCCCACCGTGTCGACAAAGGCGGAGCCGCGACCTTCTCGCGCGTGATGCGCGGCCTGAGCTTTCTCAAGAAGCATGGAGTGGAGTTCAACACTCTCACGGTGGTCAATCGCAAGAACTCGTATTTTCCGCTGGAGGTGTACCACTTCCTGAAAGAGATCGGCAGCCAGTATTTGCAGTTCATTCCTGTCGTGGAGCAGGTGGCGCAGGAGCCGACGGCAAACGGGTTGCGGCTCTTGAAGCCATCTTCTCCAGAGCACAGTATTGTCTCCGAGTGGTCGGTGGAGCCCCTGCAGTACGGACGGTTTCTGCGGTCAATCTTTACCGAATGGGTGCGTCAGGATGTGGGCAGCACCTTTGTGCAAATCTTCGACATTGCTCTTGAAGCCTGGATCGGAATGGAGCCAAGCCTTTGCGTGTTTGCCAAGAACTGCGGCACCGCAACGGTGCTGGAACATAACGGAGATATTTACTCGTGCGACCATTTTGTCTATCCCGACGATCGGCTCGGGAACCTGCTCACCGGCGATCTGGCGGCGATGGTCGCCTCGCAGCAACAGCAGCGTTTCGGCCAGGCCAAAAGCGAAACGCTTCCGCGGAAGTGTCTGCAGTGTCACGTCCGCTTCGTCTGCAACGGAGAGTGTCCTAAGCACCGCTTCACCAGAACGGAGCAGGGCGAAACAGGTTTGAACTATCTGTGCGCTGCATACAGATTGTTCTTCCAGCATATCGACCCATACATGCGTTATATGGCTGGGCGCTTGCAACAAGGCAAAGCACCGTCCGACATTATTGGCCATCTGCGCGATCATGGTGGACAAGTCGAAGGCTATAGTCGGCTGTGAAAGATCGGACCGTTGCGCGAGAGCGGATCATACCTTTGCCTACCCCTCCTGGGGAGGCTTGACACTTCCCACCCTGGTTCCCGACCAGTTCTCTGGAGACCCCGGAAGCAGCGGCTCTCGACGTGTCAACTCTTTCCTGACGAGCAACGTCAGGGAGTTCACGAAAGAGATGCTTCAACAGCTTCGCTTGCGGGCAAGCGTAGGCGTGTACTCGTTCACCCTTTAACCCAAGTCATCTCTGAATGACTTAGACCGATAGGATCTCTATGAAAAAGAATCGCGCATTGAAGGCGTTGGCGTCGACGTTATTACTTGCATCGAGTGCGGAACTCGCACTGCATGCTCAATCGACACAGCCATATCAAGGAGTCGTTGGCAGAACCCTCGCCGAATCGAAAGAATGGTGGCCGGAGCCAGTGAAAGCGCCTGCCGACGCCCCAAACGTGGTGTGGATACTGATCGACGATGTGGGCTTTGGCGCTGCCAGCACATTCGGCGGGCCAATCCAGACTCCCACGTTCGAGACTCTGGCCAACAATGGTTTGCGTTATACCAACTTCCATACTTGCGCCATCTGCGCCCCGACCCGCTCGGCGCTGCTGACTGGCCGCAACAGCGCATCGGTGCATGAATCGGGCTTCTCGCACATTTCGATGTCGGCCGGCTTCCCCGGCTGGGACGGCCGCGTGCCTGCCACGGCCGGTACCATCGCCGAGATCCTGCGCGACAACGGCTACAACACATTCGCGGTGGGCAAATATGGTGTAACGCCTGACGAAGAGGCGACCGACGCCGGCCCGTTCGATCACTGGCCGACAGGCAAGGGCTTCGATCACTTCTTCGGATTCCTTGGTTCGCAAACCGACCAATACAAGCCGGACCTGGTGGAAGATCAGGCTCATGTCCAACCCGATGGCCGCCACTTAAGCGATCAGATCACCGACAAGGCGATCTTCTTTATCGACCGCCAGAAGAAGGCCGCGCCGAATAAGCCCTTCTTCCTCTATTACGCGCCGGGCGCCACTCATGCTCCACACCAGGTAGACAAATACTGGAGCGATCAATACAAGGGCAAATTCGACAAGGGCTGGGACGCTTACCGTGAGGAGACATTTGAACGTCAGAAGAAACTCGGCGTAATCCCGGCCAATGCGAAGCTTCCCGCTCGCAACCCGGACATGAAGGCCTGGGACAAACTTACGCCGGATGAGCAGAAGCTCTATGCGCGCTTCATGGAAGTGTATGCGGGCTATCTTACCTACACGGACTTTGAGGTCGGCCGCCTGGTCAATCACTTGAAGGAGATCGGACAGCTCGACAACACGCTGATCTTCATCTCCATCGGCGACAACGGCGCCAGCAAGGAAGGAACGCAGGAAGGCACTATTGACAGTTCCTATCGCGGCAAGCAGGTGAGCGATGAGGACAGAGTCGCCCATAACTTGGCCAATATCGACAAGATCGGCACGCCTGATTCCAAGCAGGGCAATTATCCGCTGGGCTGGGCGCAGGCCGCCAATACGCCGTTCCGCTACTGGAAAGAAGATGCCAACAGCGAAGGCGGAACGCACAATCCTCTCATTGCCTACTGGCCAAAGGGCATCAAGGACAAGGGCGGCATTCGTACCCAGTACAGCCATGTGATCGATCTTCTTCCCACCACACTTGATCTGGTTGGCATTAAGGCCCCTGAAGAGATTCGCGGGATCAAGCAGCAGCCGATTGAGGGAACGTCTCTGGCCTACTCGATTGACGACGCCAAGGCGCCCACCCGTCACACGCTGCAGTACTACTACATCTTTGGCTCGCGGTCGATCTACGACAATGGATGGAAGGCCGAACTGGCTTACCCCAACGAGATCCTCACCAAGAACGCAGTCACTAATCCGCCCCTTGATGAAAACGCGTGGGAACTCTACAACCTGAACGACGATCCGACCGAACGCATCGATCTAGCCAAGAAGTACCCGGAGAAGCTGGCGCAGTTGAAGGGCGAATTCGAAGAGCAGGCGCGGTCGCATCATCTCTATCCCTACATCACCTTTGACGATGTGTATGCCGGACGCACTCACCACACCTACCTGCCCAAGTGGTATGTCGAGCAACAGCAAGAGCGCGAGCGAGAACGAGTAAGGGAGACGGCACAGAGCAGCAACGGCAAGTAGCATTGCCGGCTTGACGGAGCATATGTGGCAGTGAGGATCGGATCGAACCGCGTTGAAGGGCCCAGCCTTTCGATACAAATCCGGTTCCTTGTCCTCACGAAGTTGGATCGCGGGCAGTCCGCAGCAACCGATCGCGAAGGGAAAGGCATTGCATCGGAACGCCCGCTTTTTCTGCTCCCGTTGCCCTGGCATCAATTGCGCACCGTTGGCGATTGAACATCGTTGGATTGACAACCCTTTAACCGAGTCGTCTCCGAATGACTTAGACCAATAGGAGCCCTATGAAATTAAACAGCGCAATAAAGGCGTTGACATCGACGTTATTACTTGCATCGAGTGCGGAATTCGCACTGCATGCTCAAGCGGCACAGCCATATCAAGGAGTCGTTGGCAGGACCCTCGCCGAGTCAAAAGAATGGTGGCCGGAACCTGTGAAAGCGCCTGCCGCGGCCCCAAACGTAGTGTGGATCCTAATAGATGATGTGGGCTATGGCGCTGCCAGCACATTCGGCGGGCCGATCCAGACTCCTACGTTCGACAGTCTAGCCAGCAATGGTTTGCGCTATACCAATTTCCATACGACCGCGATCTGCGCTCCAACCCGCTCGGCGCTGCTGACTGGCCGTAACAGCGCATCTGTGCATGAATCCGGATTTTCACACACTGTTCTGTCCGCCGGGTTCCCTGGCTGGGACGGCAGGATTCCTTCCTCAGCCGGAACCATTGCGGAAATTCTTCGTGAGAACGGCTACAACACATTTGCCGTCGGCAAATACGGCGTGACCCCTGACGAAGAGGCGACCGACGCTGGCCCGTTCGATCACTGGCCGACAGGCAAGGGCTTCGACCACTTCTTCGGCTTCCTTGGTTCGCAAACCGACCAATACAAACCGGACCTGGTGGAAGACCAGGCCCACATCCGTCCCGATGGCCGCCACTTGAGCGCTCAGATCACCGATAGAGCCATCTTCTATATTGATCGTCAGAAGAAGGCCGCTCCGGACAAGCCCTTCTTCCTCTATTACGCGCCCGGCGCCACTCATGCTCCGCACCAGGTAGACAAATACTGGAGCGATCAATACAAAGGCAAATTCGACAAGGGCTGGGACGTTTACCGTGAGGAGACATTTGAACGTCAGAAGAAGCTCGGCGTTATCCCTGCCGATGCGAAGCTCCCCGCTCGCAACCCGGACATTAAAGCCTGGGACCAATTGTCAGCGGAGGAGAAAAAGCTTTATGCGCGCTTCATGGAAGTGTATGCGGGTTATCTGACGTACACCGATTATGAGATTGGCCGTCTGATCAACCACTTGAAAGAGACCAATCAACTGGACAACACGCTTGTATTCATTTCGATCGGCGACAATGGCGCAAGCAAAGAAGGCACTTTGAACGGGGACATTGACCGCCCTTTGTTCGGCAAGCCTTTAACGGAGCAGGAGAACATTAATTACAACCTGGGTAAGATTGGCGAGATCGGCACCTCCGCCGCCACCGAGGGAAATTATCCGCTGGGCTGGGCACAGGCCGCAAACACTCCTTTCAAGTTCTGGAAGCAGGATGCCAACAGCGAAGGCGGCACTCACAATCCTCTCATCGCCTACTGGCCGAAGGGCATCAAGGACAAGGGCGGCATTCGCACCCAGTACAGCCACGTGATCGATCTTCTTCCCACCACGCTTGATCTGGTTGGCGTCAAGGCCCCCGAGCAGATCAAGGGAATCACGCAGCAGCCCATTGAGGGAACTTCCTTGGCATATTCGATTGACGATGCCAAGGCGCCCACCCGTCACACGCTCCAGTATTACTATATCTTTGGCTCGCGGTCGATCTATCACGACGGGTGGAAAGCCGAATTGGCTTACCCAAGCAGCTTTATCACAGGAAATGCGCAAAGCAAACAGCCTTTTGATGAAAACGCCTGGGAGCTTTATAACCTGAATGAGGACTATACAGAGCGAATTGACTTAGCCAAAAAGTACCCCGAAAAACTGGATGAATTAAAAGCACTGTTCGAAGAGCAGGCCAAAGCTCATAATCTCTATCCCTACATTACATGGGACGATGTACTGAATGGAAGAATTCACCGTACCAAGGACTCTAAGGCATTTCTCGATGCCGTGAAAGATATAACCAAGAGCGGTGAAAGCCAATAGCTTTGGTAACCTGCCCGATCCCGTGTACCAGTGGGGTTGTTCGGGTGGGCTGGTGTGAGTGGCCCCAGTCTTCTTGCACCAAGCAGGACCTGATGCCAGCCGATGGCTGCCGCATAACTTTATTGCGGGGGCAATATTCAATCGCCTCAATGTCAAAGGGCACCGTGTCGGGTGCCCTTTCGTTATCGCTATGATTCGAACTGGGGCAAGGTGACTTCTTTAACCGGGAGTCCTTGCCGCCTTATCTCCGAGATCGCTGGGTTTTCACAAGTGCGACTGTCTCCCTGGAATGGAGAATACCCCTCGCTCGAAGTACAGCCTCCTGAGATGCGCCCATGCTGGCTCGCAGAGATACGCGGCTGTCTCCGGCAGGGATTGATCGGCGCTGCGCTCTCCGGCGTTCTGAAGGTGTCGGGACGAAGGGCGTCCCGACGATAACCCTCGCCTCCGGCGCGGATCGACCAAAGGACTGGAGGAAAATGCGTCTTTTTCCGCATCCGCCGGATCCGCCGCTCGACTCCAGAAGGGGACCCATACATTGAGTACAGTTCGACAACTGAGTTGGAGGGCTTCTTCGAGCAACCAGCGCACGAAGACTCTGACGTACGGACTCAATGTGGCTTCCGGATGGTTGATCCTGTCCAAAATCAATACCTCATTAACGGGAATCTCCGATGAATACTCAGCGGCCGGGGTGAAAGGGCACGTCGCGATGCCCCGAACTGGCAGGTTCTGGAGTACGCAGATCTAAATTGATAACAATGGGATCCTGTCCGTCTCTCACTACTACAGCTTCGCAAATCTCATCTGGGCTGGCATTGATCTCCTGGTGAGGCACATAAGGTGGAACGTAAATAAAGTCGCCAGGCCTCGCTTCCTCGCTGAATTCCAGTTGATCGCCCCATCGCATTCGAACTCGGCCGTTGACGACGTAGAGAATAGTCTCCAGTTCCACATGGTGATGCGGTCCGGTTTTGGCATCCGGTTGACCAACATTGTGCCGGCCCCCAGCTTGCTTGCTCCAGCTCTCGCATAGGTGATTGCGGCAGCGCGAGTCATGCCCGATGTCTGCGGTGTATCTAAATCAAGTTCCTCCGAATGTACGATCTTTACTCCATGTTGTGCCCAATCCATTGGTAAGCCTCTTGGTTAGTAGCGCCAGCGACACGTCGGGTTACATGAAGCTTTATGGTTGCGGCATCTCAGCGAACTGACGGTCTTTTTCGCGCTCCCGCAGAAAAGTCCCCTGACGCAATTCCAAGAATGCCTGCTGAAGCTCCTGTTGTGTATTCATGACAATTGGGCCGTACCACGCCACCGGCTCTTCGAGCGGCTTACCGGAGATCAGCAGAAAACGAATCCCGTCTTCTCCGGCATCCAAAGCCACTTCATCACCCCGATCAAATAGAATGAGCGAGCGGTTGTCTGCTTCTGCCGGGGGCGTCGTATCCTGCCACCAACCCACCGGTTCGGTAGGCACGGCAAGCGGATCTGACGCATTGCAGAATTTCCCGCTGCCTCCAAACACATACGCAAACGCATGCCGCGTTGTCTCAACCGGCAGCGTTTTTCGATGACGCGGCGGGACGGTTATATCGAGATAGATCGGGTCGGCGGCGATTTGGTCCACTGGCCCTTTTTTGCCCCAGAAATCTCCGCTCACGATGCGAACCTCCGTACCATCATCATCGGTCACCAACGCGATGTCGCCAGACTTAACCTCCTGATAGCGAGGGGGAGTCATCTTCAGCGGTGACGGAAGGTTTGCCCACAACTGGAAGCCATGCATGCGCCCGGCATGATCGCCCTTTGGCATCTCCTGATGAATGATCCACTTCCGGCGGTCATCCACTGCACCTCGCCAGACCCGATCGTGCCGCTATGGCCCATGCTGTCGCCGTGCTCGACAGTGCCGGTCAGGACGTAAGTAATCGTCTCGATGCCGCGATGGGGATGCCACGGAAATCCAGCCAGATAATCCGCGGGAACGTCGTTGCGGAAGTCATCGAGCAGAAGAAAGGGGTCGAAGTCTTTCGTGTTACCGAATCCGAAGGCTCGGCGCAAATGAACGCCCGCTCCTTCCAACGTCGGCTTCGATTTGATGAGCCGTTTTACAGGTCGAATCGACATTTAACCTCCATAGACAGCGGAGCTGTTTAACCGTGACAGCCGCTTGCGCCGCTCAGGCCGCCTGCGCTGGCGGTGCCATGAATTCCGGCCCAACGGGATCGGCAACCGTCTCGCGAAGGATTTCATCGACAGTGCGCATCGCTTCTGCGGATAGAGACCATCCAAGCATGTCGTCCAACGGCGAAACCTGTTGCGGATGGCGCGCGCCCCACAATGCTACGCTGACACCAGGCTGATCGAGCAGCCAGCGCACGGCCAAGTGAATCACTCGCCTGCTATACGCTCCCTGTGCGAACTGATCCAGTCGATCCACTGCCTCGAGATATTGTTCGAAGCGCGGAGGCTGGAACTTCGGATCGACCTTGCGCAGATCGTCGCCGGTGAATTTGGTATCCTTACGCATCTTTCCGCTCAGCAGACCGCGGCACAGTGCGCCGTATGACAGCGTATCGATGTGGTTGCGGTGAGTGTAGGGGAGAACGTCCTTCTCGATTTGGCGCTCGAACAGATTGTACGGAGGCTGGTTCGAGTGTAGCGGAGCAACCGCGCGAAACGCGTCCATCTGCTCCGGTGAAAAGTTGCTGACCCCAATGGCTCGAATCTTTCCGCTCTCATACAACCGCCGCATGGCATCGGCCGTCTCTTCGATCTTCACCAGCGGGTCAGGCCAGTGAACCTGATACAGATCGATGTAGCTGGTCTTCAAACGGCGCAGCGAATCTTCGAGCTCCTTAATCTTCGAGCTCCTTGTTGATGCGCTTCGCGCTCGCGTTGCGGAATACTTCCTTTTCCCGCCACTCCAAACCTACCTTGGTGGCGATGAGAACCTGATCGCGTTTGCCCCACTTTTCGATCGCCTTGCCAACAATCTCTTCCGAGTGCCCGAAGCCATACACTGGCGCCGTGTCGATCAGGGTTATACCTTTATCAAGAGCGGCATGTATGGTGCGAATCGACTCATCTTCATCCGTGCCGCCCCACATCCAACCACCCATGGCCCAAGTACCCAGGCCGATACGTGAACTCCGAAGTAAGCTGCCGCCAATGTTTATGAATTCCATAATTCGTTTCCCTCTTGCTTTGGCGTGCAAAGCTTCGGCTTCCGCTCGATGTTCTCCACTTCAATTGTTGCGTCGTTCACTAGGATGCCGAAGGCCAGCGCCAGTTCGCCTAGCGCGAAGTAGCATCATTTCATGGGCTTGAATTTTTGGACCCTTCGGCCCCAGTCGGTCTCGGCCACATAAATATTGCCTTTCGAATCGACCGCCAAAGTGTGGCCATGGGTAAATTCTCCGATCTGGTGACCAGGACGCCCGAAGCTCGAGAGAACTTCACCGCTGGCATGGTCGAGAATCTTGACCTGCTCGTCGCCGCCGTCGTCTACGTACATGTATTCTTGCTCCCGGTCGGGAGAAAAGCCGATCCACCATGTGGTGCCCCAATTATCCGGAAGGCTGTATCCTCTCTTGATCCAAATGTTGTTTTTGAAGTTTCCCATCTTATCGAAGACTTGGATCCGGTCGCCCTGCCGGTCACAGACATAGACTAGGCCGTCGTTGCCGATGATCACACAATGCACAACCTGCATGAACGCACCACCCACACCCTCGTCGGCCTCTTCTTTCGTCCCCTGGTGCCCCCACTGACGAAGGAATTTCCCGGATCGATCAAAAACAGCGATGCGGCTATTGCCGTAACCGTCAGCTACGTAGACGTCGCCATTGGCGGAATCCACCGCTATATCAGATGGCATGTAAAACTGCGTGTGACTCGAATTGAGTGCCCGGCCCTTGAGAGTGCCATCGGAAGTATCGACAACGCCTCTTTTGCCGATCTGCATCAGTAGTTTTCCGTCGTGACTGTATTTTTGGATGATTCCATCGCCGTTGCCGGCTGTCCAAAAATTGTTCTCATAGTCGATGGTGCAGCCGTGGGTGATATTCGGGACGACTTTCCAGTCTCCGAAGCTATTCACTACATTGCCGTCAGGATCGAATTCGATGAACGGTGGCGCCTGCTGCGCAACTTCCGCTTCCTTGTCTGTAATGTCATTCCGACTAACGATGAAAACGTTATCCTGTGCGTCCACACACACACCGCTCACTTGTCCGTTTACCCAGTTGTGAGGCAACGGCTTTGGCCAGTCGGGCTCAACCATGAATTTCGGGCCACGGCCCTGCGCCTGCACGCGACAGACGACTCCCAGAGCAGCCACGAGACCTACGCAAAACCAAATCTTATGTAAGAGGCTTATCTTCTTTTTCATTTTGTCAACCTCATCTACTCATAATTTGTTCTGCAGTCGCGCGGCACAATCCGCTGCTACTTCAAAGATGGGTCAATCAACGTCAGATCCGACTCCGGATCAAGCCGCTTGTGCATCGCTATCGGGTTGACCGTGAGCATTACTTCCAGCGTCGGGGATGCGTACGCACTGAGAACGTGGCCGCCACGCATGGTTCCGTCTGGATATCCCACCACCATGTGCGTATGGACCACCGGCTTTCCGTGATAGAGCGCGATGTCACCGCTCATCCCGATCACTTCATGCTGACCATCGATAGGAATCTTCTTGTACATTTTTCGCTGGGGATCAAACCACGCCAACGTTGCTCCGTTCACAGCTCCAATGGCGGTGAAGTGTGCACTCGTAACGTGATACTTCTCCGCAAATTCCTGCAGTCCGGAAAAGGCCTCGTCTCCCTGGTAAAAGATGACCGCGTATTGCCGCGTCGGTTCTCCGCGGCTAAGCAATTGAACCTGCATTTTGGGAGCTGCGCCCTTTGGAGTGGCTTCCGACGGAGCGACATAGTCTCCTGCCGCCTCCTGCGAATGCCCCAGCAATGTAGCGATCGCAATCCATAACAATACGTAACCCAGTCGATGTACCTTGATCATAGATTCCTCCGCTCTATTGCGTGCTGTCAGCTTGTTTTCCAGCAAATGAGAGACCACCGCACACGTGAGGTGCGTCGATTAAATCTGGAGTTGCTTATGGGCGAAACGAACGCTTCCCAAACCTGGAAGATTCCGAGTCTTTGCATATGGAAGTGGAGAGTTGACCGTTCAAACCAGGGCGGCAACTTGTTTACGCTCCGGTGAGCCAATGGATTTCCATCTTTTCGGCTTCTCCGTCGCCCGATCAGCAAGAGGATTTTGGCGCGCTGCAGCAGAGCTGTCATGCACGGGGCGTGGAAACGTCTTACACCCTGCTACACTTCAGCCTGCAAGCTATGCAGTCCCGGCAACCCGATGCAAAATTCATGACGGTGAGCGGCGACCTAATTGCCCATTCCTTTTCCTGCAGATACACGACACTGCTACATATGTACCAGTTCGACGGGAACTTCGTCGGCTGATTGGGTGGTGGCTTGGGGTTTCGGTCACCTGATTTATCGCCAGCAATCAACAGAATCGCTTTGCGCTTCGGATCGAAGGCGAATGCCACGCGCCAGACGCCATCGGCCGCATCGGGTGTCTGGGTCGTTCAGCGTGTCCATGCGAGGACGCCCCAGTTCCGGCCCGAACTGTTGGAGCAGTCTGGCCAACGCCAGAATTTCCGTCTGCACATCATCTGGAAGTGCGAAGAACTCCGGCTCAAACTCGTCTCCAATCAAAGGTATATACGATCAAGAGTATTATGGACCGATAAGAGCTTCTTGGGCGGAGGTCCTAGCAGCTTTCCTGCTTGTGAAGGTAACATATCAGTACTATGTAAACTATTGTAAATTTATTTGCTTCCGGTTACGCGGGTAACTTACGCAGCATTCATCTCCTGTTTACAATTGCGGCACGTGAATCCTTCAAACGTTGCTGGCAGATTCGCGGAAAGGGGAGATTTTGTAAATGAGCAGGACTGAACTGCCTTGCACGTCTGCGAATCCACCGGACACCTCTGAGCATCACGAACCTAACCCACTCACCGTTCAAGAGCAGCGTGAGGCACTGATTGCGCCACTCACTGCCAGGCTCCAAACCCTTTGGTCGAAGAAGACGCTTACGTTCACGTCTGACGAGATTCAACTGCTACAACTCATGAGCACGCTTGTCCGGCTTTCCGAACTCGACGTGCTCCAGACTCTTCCTATTGCAAACAAGATCATGCCACCCACCGAGGCGTGGGATTTATAGCCCCAGCAATATTTAGCGTCAGGCATAAGCCCATGATTCCCCCTCATGGGCGTCTGACGTAGAAATACCGCAAAGTGTATGTGATAATTATTGTTCTAGTTGTCATATCCGGTGTATGATCAAGGCAAAAATAACTCGGCAAGGAAAGCCATTATGCCTAGAACCAAAGATCCCAACGCCCCGCAGCTCATCAAGGCTTGTACCTCTCTGGATGAGTTGACACTGACACTCCTTGAGAAGATTAGACACAAGTTCCAGCTGACCAAAGTAAAAGCATCGAAAATGATCGTAGGGCTTGCCCTTGAAAAGAAGATCAAGCTGGCGGACGTCACAAAGTTCTACCAGGAGGTCTGGAGCAATCTTTCCTTCGAGAGCGGACAGCGCTTTTCACAGTTGCGCCTTGACTGGACTCCTGAGGAGAATGCTTTGCTGCTCATCTATGCAAAACACCTCTTCAGTTCAAATAATCGGAGCGAGGCTGTGCGGGTTTTGATTACCTACTACGCAGTCCAGAACAAATTCGCCGTCGTTGGTCAGGTCAAGAAATCCACAATTATCCCTAGCAAGAATTGACCCTTTGGTCCTATGCCAGAAGCAAGGAAGAGCGTACCGTCGCCCGAAAGCAAATCCGCGCGGGAACGGTACGACACCAGCTTGTAAGTCCTTCGTCCTGATTCACGCCGAGGCCACCCGGATCGAAAATGTGTCCATCATCGCTGAAGAGCCCACGCGGCTTGCCATTGAGGTCGAACTCTAGAAGTGTTCCGTACCGGTCGCCATTGGCGCCAGCCGCGCATGTGACAAGGAGAGACGTGTCTACGACCTTTTCGCTTCGGCCAGGGTACGACGAGCCCCGGCGGCCACTGATCCGATCGTTTGGTAGTGCGATGCTGCGGTACCGCGTCAAGATGCGGCATACGCCTACACGGTTACGCACTTTTAACCAAGGCTATCCCCGTCAAAACGTCTTCGACAGCCGGAGTACGTACAACATTCCCTGGGGCCTATTTCCGGCGTCCGTTTCAAAGTAGCTATTGAGGTAAATCCAGAAGCTTTTCGTCGGGTGTAGTTCCATTCCAGGCCCTAGACCAATCACCTGTTCGAGCGACCCCGGCTGCGAGATGCCGTTAATCTTGTTGTCTGTGATTTGCTCCAACGCATACCCATTCATTCCGACTCGGATCGCCTTCGCGACTTCGTAGGAGACGGCGAAGTTCTGATGCAGGGCCTGTCCCGGTTGTACGCTCTTAAGGCCGAAGCCAACAAACGGCCCGTCGTTCTCCGAGTTCCATAAATAGTGAAGACGCGCACTGATCTCCAGTTTGTCCGACGCTACAAAAGTAAACGCGTAGTACGGGTTGAAACTCACGACATTGCCCCCAATGTTGACCGGTCGCATGTCGCTGTACTTTCCAGTGGGGACTACTATGTCGAACATCACCCGCTGAAAGAATGGCTTCCCAGCCAGTTTTGTCTTCGTCCACTGCAGGCCGAGCGGAGTGAAGATCAAGTCGCCGATACCGCTGGTCCTATAGTTCGGGCCAAAGCTGGTATTCGGATGAACGTTCGCTACCGAAACGAGTGCTTCAACCGCATAGAACCCGCCGAGAACCTGTTCATTTGAAATGAATGCAACATGCGTCAACGCACTCGCGGAATTCAACTCATTGACGCCCGGAATCTCATTTTCTTGCGCATCTTTCCACTGGCTAGCGTTGTAGTAGCTTGGAATTTCTTCTACCAGCCAGCCTAGAAACGCAATTGCATCTTCGAAACTCGTCAGGCCAAGATTGACAGGTGGTAGTGACACTTGTGCTGCCGTGGATAAGGACAGCGCAAATACGGCGCAGGTGAGAACCAGAAAAATTGGTCGCGACATTCCCGTTCTCGGTGCTGTCACATTCGTATTTCGCAGGCAGGCGCTGAACTTGGGTGGCAACGACAATCTCCTCTAATGCAATGAGCTCTGATGCGGCAGCTCGGGCGTGCATTCGGCTTCCTCGGAGGGTTCGACAGGGCGAGGATTACATGTCGCTCATTGATGTGCGACATGCTCTCAATGACCTTTTGGGTGCTCTGAGGAACAAATACTTTTCGGTCCCTCCACTTTGTGCCCTTGAGCTTGGTGGCATTAATCATCCCCGCCAGAGTGATCCCCGCGTTCCTTGCACGTCGTCGTTATAGACGCAGTACTGGTCGCGGTACCGCTGGCGGCGAGGCTTGCCTCAAGTTCGGTCACATCTACGCGGCTGTCTGGATCCCCGCCTCAAGGATATTCGACTGCAATGGGTACAGAAGACCCTGCTTGAGCAACTCAGACGGCACCTGATCGCCAACGTCTGCCCAGCTTCAATGAACATCTCGTCCGTGACCCGCTTCACCTGCGTGGCAAAAACGTTTGTGCAGCAACAACACATGCTGGCACAACAGGTGTTCATTCGCATCAGGAGCTGGTCAGAATCTCCGTCGGCATTGAAGACGCCGACGATCTCATCGCCGAACTCGACCAGTCGCTACCTCAACCGGCGTTGCCCCACCCAGAGAAAGGCTTGGTAACACGGGTGGATAGGGAAGCTAGAGGCCTTGAAGCGGAAAACTTGTTGTACTGAGTCAAGTTTCAAGTCGCCTGTTTCACTTCTGTCGTTTTCAGCTAAAAGTGAGCAGCCCGGCGGAGGCCAGAAGCGTACTCGCCGACAATGCCTGGAACAGGCGCGGCGACGTTGAGTGAATCAGCTCGCGCACGGAAGATCGGTTTCATAGAGGAGAGGTGCCCCTGGTGACCGGGCCCTTCCTGCGGGCGGGCAGATTACCTTAGGCACCTGTCCATCGTCATTCTAGGTGTTCTATTCTGCTGACAACATTGCAATTAATGTGATTACCGACAGCCCGCAGCCTTTTCGGCTAAAGGAGAACTTAGGCATTTGGTAGATTGCATATTCCAAACAGTTTCCGTGAGGTATTGCGTGGTAACCATCCTCATATTCGACCGCCAATCGCTATACCAGGCGTCGATATTAAACCGGCTTAGCCGGCTTCTCCCAGAATCCACCCAGATATATGACTGTGCTACTGAGGCCGAGCTTGCCAGCGGCATAACAAACAATCCAAGGGCTACTCTATTTCTCGGTCAAATATCCTTGCGTTCAGAAGCAATGAAGCTCGCGCGGCAGTTCTCCTGCCCTGTGGTCTGGATTGCCGAGCGCAAAGATGAATACCTGCCCTTAGTCAATCAACCTGCGATTCGCGGAATCCTGTTTCGCACAGCGAAAGCCGAAGATCTGGCGGAATGTATTGCTGCACTACGGGAGCGGCGGATGTGGATTCAGTCGCTGAATGACCCAGACGACGCCACAATCTCCCGCCAAGACAAGTGGGGCCTGCTGACGCCTAACCAAAGACATATAACGGCCTTGCTGGTGGAAGGCAAACAGTGCAAGGAAATCGCGGGTCAACTCGGGACGACCTGCCAAGTTATCAAGAACCGCGTTGTTCTGATCTACGACAAACTCGGTGTGCGAAACCGCTACGATCTGCTCAAGGCTCTTCTGGAGGCTCCGCCGACCTGCGAGAGTGCTTCCATGAAACCCCGCGCACCCAAGAGGTAGCCACGCAACAGCCGATTGCTCAGGTCGATTATCTCCCACTCGACCTGAGCACATCACCAGCCGCTCGCCAACACCATCAGTGACATCTTTCCGCGGCTATATACAGGACTTCGTCGCTGTCGTGGCAGGCCAACCATTTTAGTGGACTGAAGGTAATATATATACTAGTATTGCTATGACATGTTCACGAACACTAAAGAGACCCTAGCAGCGCTCGAAAAGGTTGGCTATTTCACTACTCACGAAATAGCGAACACCATCTATGCCGCCGGCGACACGAATCAGCCGATTCTTCTGGAAGGCCCCGCAGGCGCCGGAAAAACGGAGATGGCCCTTGCCGTCAAGCGTGCAACGGGTATGAAGCTCATGCGCCTGCAGTGCTACGAAGGTCTCACTGACAAACAGGCGATCGGCAGTTTCAGTGATGAACTACGTCAACTGTTCGTGCGGTTTCACGACGGAACCTTTGACGAAGCCGCGAAGAAGGTCTCAGACCGGGCCTTCTATTTGGCTGGGCCGCTGCTGAGTGCGCTCGAAACGACAGATCGATGCATCCTGCTCATCGATGAGATCGACAAGATTAGCCATGCTTTTGAGGCTCAGTTACTTGAGTTTCTGGGCGAATGGCAGCTAACGATCCCTGGCCTCGGCGAGATCAAAGCAATACATCCGCCATTTACTATTGTGACGGCCAACGACGAACGGCAACTTGGCTATCCTCTTTTGCGGCGCTGTGCCCGCATTTACATCGATCACCCGACACCTGAACAGGAAGCGGCTATTGTCGCAAGCCGGACGCCGCATTGTCCGAAAGCCATTCACTACTTTATCGCCGGTTTTGCAAGGTCGTTGCGCTCTTTCAAGATGCAAAAGCCTCCTTCGATTTCGGAGATGATCGGGCTGGCCCGCGTGCTCGACAAAATGAACCTGCAAGAACTTCGTGATGAGCATAAGGCCGTGATGCTTCCGTTCATTGCCAAGACTGAGAAGGATCGGGCCAGCCTGTTAGTCCCCGGGCGATTCGAGAGCTTCATGGACAATGCACGCATCATTGCAGACGAAATGTCCCGGCACGACATTGAGACTTTGGAGAAACAGGCGGGCGCACCTATCCAGACAGATGACGCCCCCAAGCCAGCTCCGGCGAAGGCGTTGGAGGTGGTCACTCGATGACGCGACTCTGTGCTGGACTGTTCCTATGGTTGGCGTTTTCCGCTTCTGCGTCTGTGGGAATGGTGCCGGAGACTGGACACGATGAAGAGGTCTATTACGCCGACGCGTATGCCTCTCACTATGAGATTCCAAAGGAGCTAATCCACGCGATCATCACCCAGGAGTCTGGCTGGAATCCAAGTGCGGTGTCCCCAAAGGGCGCCATGGGGCTGATTCAGTTGATGCCGGAGACCGCTGCAGCGTATGGCGTGCAAAATCCCTTCGACATTTCAGAAAATCTTTCCGGCGGGGTTCGATACCTAGCCGATTTGATGCAGCAGTTCGGCGGAGACTTCCGTCTGGTATTGGCGGCGTATTACCGAGGTAGCCGTCCAATCCTGCGTCGTGGTCTCCACTACTCCGGCGCCGATGTGTATCTGTATGTTGCTTCAGTTCGACGCCTCTATCTTGCAGAGCTCGCTCTCCACAATCCAGCAAATCTCGCCTATGGAGGCAATCAATAGTGAAGGTATTTGTCGTCTCGCTTGCTCTCTCTCTGACGGCAGTGGCCGCATCAGCTCAGTCGGTCTCGCCTGCCCCAACCGCCACCGCGTCTCCATCAATGACAGCGGCAAGCGCCGCGAGCGCGGCTCCGACCGCAGCCGTCGTGCCAGGAACCGTTACCGCGCAGGCAAGGCCGCAGATACCGGTGGGAGTGCCATCCCGTTCGGTAGACGCTCGAATTGAAAGCCGTCCGGTCGACAGTTCCAGCGTCGGCGAGGTTCATTGCAAGCCCCTGTACATCAGCACCATTCATCTCCCCGAAGCGGTCACGTCAATCGCAGTCGGCGCCCCAACGCTGTTCACTGCCGAGCATGTCGAGAACGAACCGAAGCTGGTTTACGTGAGCCCGCTCACTCACGACGCCGCAGAGAGCAATCTGCTGGTCGCCCTGGCCAGCGGCGAGACCATCAGTCTGAAGTTGATTTCCTCGGGCAATTCCGCGGCACCCTATGACGTCGATTTTGTGCTCGACTACAGGCCCGACAAGTCGCTGCTCGCCTTCGCAGGACCGCAGGAGTCCGGCATCCTGCATCCTGCGACGGGGAACACGCCGTCGGCTCCATTCGTGAGGAGCTATCCGATTCGATCCTCTGTGCGCACCATACAACCTGTTTCCGTGATTGACGCTGCACTCGCCAGTCAGGCCGAACTCGCGACACCGCACTGGATCACGGCCGACGATCTCGCAAAGTTGGACAGGGTAAATGCCAACGCGACCAGATCCATCGCAGCATCCCTTGGCCGCACGGAGCAAGTCGGAGACACCATGATGGTGTCCTACTCCATCCTGAACGTCAGCAGAGAGTGGGTACAGGTCCTGACGCCCCAGATTCAGCTCGGCAACCCAGTTCAAAAGAAGCCCAGCAAGAAGGGAGTTCTCGCTGCTCCAGTTTCCATTCAGGACTTTCGCCAGAATGTGACGAAGCTAGCTCCCGGTGAGCGCCTCGACGGAGTAGTGCAGTTCTTGCGTCCAGGATTCAAGCAGAGCAGGGAAACGCTTCTCTTGCAACTCGCCACGTCTGATGCAGTCGACCATCCTGTAATGATTCCACTTCCGTTTGTGGCTCCAGGAATATAGGAGGAGCGCGACAATGACCCAGACGACACCAGACAAGCCGACGCTCGATTCTCCTGCCAACGCGGAAGCCACCCCATACACCCTGCCGGCGAAGAAAGGCCACGTTCCGGCAGGAATCAACAAACTGATTTTTTCCGGTCTCGTATTGCTCCTGGGACTAGTGGCCGTTGTAGTCGTCTTCTCGCACAAGTTGTCGCCCACGAAACCCCATGGCCAGACTCCCAAACGGGCACCTGCTCAGCAGCAGTCGACTGCCGCCACTGGACTGATGCCAAGCGACGAGAACAACACTGCTAGCGCGGCAACGGCGAAAGATCCCGATAGCATTACACCGGGCGGAATTCTTGCGACGAAGAACAGCTTGGAGGCGCAAAAACGCCATGCAAAAGAGGCGGAGGAGGCTTCCTCGAAGCATAACGGGGAGGGGACTACCGGCACCCAAGTCCTTCCGGGGGCCTCTGGGGCCACGGCGGCACCCTCGAAACAAGTGACTGCTCCATCGAAAACGCTCGGCTCCATTGCCCCTTTCCAGCCGCCGCCATACAACGGAGCCGCCCCTTCCGGTCAGCCTTCCGGTGGGCTCGCGGTCGTAGGGGCGCAATACCAATCCGGAGCCTCATTGAGCGAGTCAACGCGTGCATGGAATGATGAGGTCACCAAGACGCGCATCGTCTTCTCGCGCAAGAGCATGCCTGCCGTCGCCGACGCAGCACAGTATCTAGGACCGGCGATCACGAACTTTGGACTGGAGCCTGGCTTCCATGTGGCCGCCCGGCTGGAAGCCTCGGCCACTACCTCCGTAGCAGCTCCGGTGACCGCCGTGATCGAATACAACTACGAGCGCAACGGGCAAATTGTCCTGCCGGCGGGTAGCCGTGCGATCGGGCGGATCAACAGCGCCGATGCGCACGGCAATATGGCAATCGCGTTTGAGTCTGTCGATCTTCCAAACGGGAGCACGGTTCCGATCAGCGCCGTTGCGGTCGACACAAATCTGCGCTCGCTGAAGGGGCAAGTGACCGGAAGCAGCCGCGGAAAGGCCATGCTCGTCGCCACCCTATCCGGGATCGGCCAGACCACGGCGATGATGCTGGGAAACAACACGAGTACGGCGTTGAGCGGACAGGACATGATGCGAGCGCAGCTCTCGCAGAACATGGGGAACACCGCCGACACCCAGATCGCCAAGATGATTTCGAACGAGAGAATTGTGGTTACGCTGGCTGCCGGCACAGAGTTCTATTTGGTATTTACGAAGGCTGCACTCCCGCAGAACACAGCGCAGCAGTCGTCTTTGGCTGCCAGTTCCGCCCATCCGCTTATTTCTTCGTCACCGTCTGGACGATAGGCTGCTACCGGAAATGTCCTATTCGCCATCCTGTGTCTCCCTGGACCTTGCCCGCCGTGGGTTCTCTGCCCACGGCGGGGTTATCAGGCGGCGTGGGGCGGGAGCGGGCTGGGACTGGCATTATTGGAGACCAGCATAAGACCTACAGCTTTACCTCGATTCGACTGCCATTCAAGAGAATGTAGGACGCGTCGACCAGCTTCTGGGTCGTGATGTCGGCGGCATCAAGCGCTCTCAGCTCCGAGGTCTTGATATACACCAAAAGGTCATCAAACTTCGCCTCCCCTCCGGTGACGAAGTTGTAAGCCGGAATTGACAAGTGGAAGGATAGACCAGCTACCGGCTTTCCGTCGCACAACCGCAATGCTGCTCGAGATTCGGGAATGACGGTGTCCCGGATTACCGTAGCCACGCGCTCATTTTGTGCCACACGTATGGTGTTGAACGTTGTTGTGGCCGGAATCGAGAAGTTCACGTACCCGGTCTCTTTGAATCTGAGTGACGACACGTCAAATCCTCGCACCACCCCTCGCAGGAAGAAAGCGTATCGTGCCGATTCATCAAGTTCAGGCAAAGACGCGAAGAGGCCTGCCTGGTGTGGCAGGAACACCTTGTCATGTTAGATAGCTAGTCGCCTCAAACTCAGTCAAGGTACCGATGAATGCAATCTGCCGCAATGCCGCCTCAATATCTCCTGTCTCGGGCGGAAACTGGATCTTCAACCACGCCTTTGCGCTACGCAGTTCAATCTGGCTCCAGTGCGTGGGGCAGCCAACAATGCGTCCAGCCATAACGCTTCCGCAGTCTTGCGCTTTCTCGATGTGAAATTCAGCCATCAGCGGAAGCGTGCCATCCTCCCACTTCCCGTCCTTCAGAAAGTCTTGGTCGAGGCGGAGCACGGAAATCGGTATGCCTTCATTCCAGGACGTCTCCTTCTGTACCCAGCGGCCTGGAGGAACCTTCACAATGATCGCCTGATTCTTTGGAATGTCGATTTTCAGGCTTCGAACGGCGAATGCGAGTGTGCAGTTCAACAAAAGAACCAGAAAGAGCGCGAAACGAATCCGTTTAGCAGTCATGCTCGTTTCCTCAGAGAGAGATGGAAGCAGTGTACATCCAGTTTGAACCATGCGGGTATCGTCCAACGCAGTGAGCTGCGCCCTCGGCCCCGTTCAGGTTCAACCTAGCAGGTTAGAACCCTGTCAGGAAGACTCGGCACGATCCAGCTTCGGTCGCAGGCAAGCAGCGTAGATTTATCGAACGAACCCTACATTTTCCGCTTGAACAATAGCAGTACTAGTGATACTATGACTGATATAGATTTAAGACGGAGGGTGTATGGACTCGAATCTCACGCGCATCAAGAGCCGCTACGGAAAGTTCGTGGCGGTTGTCTCTCTCTTTACCCTTTTGCTGTTTCCCATCGCAGGCGCCGCCCAGAATCTCGGCAAGTCGCCCGCGGTCGGCCAGGCAGTACAAGGACAACAGGCTACGCAGGTTGAGGGAACGGTGCTCAACGCCGTCAACTGGATCTGCAACGTGATCTGCCCAGTGATCGCCGCCGGTTGTTTCGTTGCCGCTGCATTCAAGTATCAGGCCAACCGGCCATACATGAGCAGTATTGTCGGCGGCGGTATCTTCCTCGCGGTTTCCGCCGTCACGCGGCTGATCGAGTACTTCATCGCACAAGGCCAACAGGTCGGGGGGAGCCTTCATCAACTTCCCATCTTCACGAATCATCCCGCGGTCGCTGTGCTGCACCACTTCGTGAGGAACGTCTAGTGACCACCGCTCTGCCGGATTTTGTGTCGGAGATCTCCGGCATGCTGGTGACTCTCCTTCCGGTCGCCGCCCTCGGGTCAATCGTACTCGCGGGTTTGCGACTGCGCGGGGAAGGAGGCATCAACTACGACGCCGGTGGGGGCTTCTTCAAGTGGCTGTTCTGGGGAGCGCTGCTGCTGACTCTCCCGGCAATCTTTTCTGCGACCATTCCCGGGCTTTTCTCTGGTGGGCCGGCACCCGTTCCACCTTCCGGCACCGGGACGGGAACTTTCGGTTCCATTGCGACCAGCCTCACCACGGGAATCACAGGCTTCGTCAGCAATATCCTTGTCGGACGCATTGTGCCCTTGATGGCGGCAGCCCTCTGTTTCAAATCCATTCTCGATAGCTCCGAGGGGCTCTCGCCGTTGCCCTCGATCATTTCGGCTCTTTTTGTGCTTGGTTCGCAAGCATTCTGGACACTTGCGAAGACCTGGTCCGCCTCTTCCAGCAGCACAACCTCCACCGCAGCGTTCGCCTCCGCCGACGTGCTCGACAGCATGTTCAACTACCTGGCCATGACGATCAGTCCTTACGTTGCAGTCCTGTGTTTTGTAGGGGCAGCGATCAACTACCAACGCTCAAAGCCGTGGGGCACAGTGGCCCTCTCTGGACTCGCGTTTCTGAGTTTCAGCGGATTGTGGTCACTCGTTACGGGTTGGATGGGGGCCACGATCACATGGTAGACAACTCCCTCCTTATCAAACTGCGTCAGTTCGTCTTCTTCGCGGTTCTCATTGCCGTCGCGGGTATTGCCGTTGCGGTGTTGGCGCGTTTCCGAATGGGTCTCATAGTGCTTCGGGCTGGGTTTGCGGTGTCCAACGTTCTCTCGTTTTTCTACTGTCTGTCGATGGTTGGTCAAAAGGCGTGGGAAACCAGCGCCAGAATCGCGAACGCGCTTCGCCGCCCGGTCAAGGAGCCAAGCAATGTCGAGTGCAACTGATCCAGCACAGGCAATCCTGGCGATGGTTAACTGGCTTGGCCTGATCGTGATGCCGGTCATGGCGGCCCTGTTCCTTGCTATCGGAGTTTACAAGTACTCCAAAGGCGAAAGCATGGAGCGCTGTGTGATCGGTGTCATTGTTGCGATCAGCATCTCCGGCATTACCCGACTTGCGGAGTACTTCGTCGCCACGAGTGCAGGAAATTCGGTCGTCACCGACACCTATTCAAACGCACTTCTGAACCTGACAAATTGGGTGGCCAACGTAATCCTGCCGGTCTACGCAGCGATTGAGGTAGTTCGCGCCGGGATCTCCTTTGAAGACCTCACAAGCATGCGCACCGATCTCAGACCAGTCAAACATTTTGCCACCGCGCTGATGTGCTGTGCGGTGTCGGCAATCATGCGGCTGATCGAGTACTGGGTCGCCAACGGCCAGCAGATTGGGAGCTAATCGAATGTCTTTGCAAGTTTCACCGGTATCGCGCAACCTGCACAATCCGGTCTATCTTATGGGCCTCGAAATCGAAGACATGATGATCATCGGCATCGTCTGTATCGGGGCTCTCATGGGCGGCCAGTTCCTCTTCCCGGACCGCTATCTGATATTTCTTCCTCTCAACTGGGCGCTGATGCTGCTGGCTCTGATCCTTGGGGTGCCCTCACTCTCCATCTTCAAGTACGGCAAACCACGGGGCTATATGAAGGACCTGATTGCGTGGTACACGAAGCCGCGCGCTTATGCGGCGTGCGAGTGCGATGAAGACTTTCCCGCTCGATACCTGTCCGACGAGGAGGACTGATGCCAACCACAACCGCCGAACACCACCGTTCTCTCGTCACGCCGGGAATTTACTCTTTGCTTCCTATCCGCGATTTTCTCCCAGGAGCACTGACGCCTGCCGATGGGGTCATGGTCAGAACCGATGGCTGCTACGTCGCCGGCTTCCATCTCGGCGGCTCACTGACGTACTTCGGCGACGACGCAGCGATGAACGAGATGAAGTCCCGGGTCGAGGCTCTGCTTCGCACTGTTCCGGAAGAGAGCATGCGCGTGCAGTTCCGCTATGAGGTGGTTGAGAACGCCAACGGTCTCATTGATCGCTACGAAGCGCTGCAGCGCACAGAGTCCGATGTTGCTCGACGCATGGATGCCATTCGCATTGAAGGCTGGAGAAAAGAAGAAGAGCACAGCGAATTCCTGACGCGGCTAGCTGCCGTGTATTTCATCTGGGATCCCGCGCTCCATGAACGCCTGAATCGCACCACGACTGGCGTGCTGGACGGTCACAAAGACGAGGCGAAGGCAAAGGCGGAGCCAGAAATGGGGCGCGGGCCGAACGGCGGATTTCCTGGTGCAATCAAAAGCTTCTTCAAGAAGACTGCGGCGCCGGTGTCGGCCGAGTCGCAAGCCCAGATTGGCAAGAAAAAACACCTTTCCATTGTCACTCAGTTTGAGAGTTTCCTCCGCGGCATTGAGTCGTCCTTGAAGACGGCGGGGTTGAATCCATCGCGCATGGCTGCGGATGCGTTCTTCGCGGAAGTGAGCCGCGCACTAAGTCCGAATTCGATATCCAGGCGAGGCTTCCGCCCCCCGAACTACCTTGACACCCGCCCTCTCACAGCGCGCGAGCAGTTGGGGAGTGTCTCGATTCTGGATGAGACGGAAGAATACCTCAATATCGACGGCTTCCTGTACGGCTGCATCACGATGAAGGTGCCGCCTGAGGCCACCTTCCCAGGGATCATCCGGGAGCTGCTTACCTGCGGATTTCCTCTCACGATCTCCGTCCACGTCGTTATACCGAACCAGCAAAAGGTGATTGAGAGGTACAAGAGCCGCTACAAGAAGATGCAGGCGGCGCAGTTGGACAAGGATGGCAATCACAAGGTGGACGTGGGGGCCGCGGTCCAGGCGCGTGAACTGCTGGAGATCCAGGAGCGCCTCATCTCAGGCTCCTGCAAAACGACGCAGGTGTCATTCTCCATCACATATCGCACGTCCAAACCGGCGATGACTTCCAAGGAATACGAGCAAGCGGAGCGTCAGCTCGCAAGCTTCCGCCAGCAGCTTCTGCAGGTGATCGCCAGGAGGAACGGTGCGAACGCGCTGGCGGAGACGCTGGCGAAACGCCGCATCTTCTTTGGCACATTGCCCGGCCTTGCCTCCAATGATCGTCGTGAAATGGACCTGCTCAGCGAACACGCCGCTGATCTGGTGCCGCTGGAGATGCCGTGGAGCGGCATGCAGCGCGAGCCGCTGACCTTGTGGCACACACCATACCGGCATCTGCTTCCGTACTCGCCATTTGACGCGAGCCTGGAAAATGCCAATGCGCTGATCTGCGCCAACTCTGGTTCCGGCAAGAGCGTTCTCATCGGTAAATTGCTCCTCACCTGTGCCCGACGCGACACCAAGGTGTCCATCCTCGAGCGCGGTGATTCCTACAAGACTGCCGTTGAGTTGATGGGCGGACAGATGCTCAAGATGTCGCTCGACTCCAAATTCACGATCAATCCATTTGATCTTGAACCTGGGCAGACCACGCCCTCTAAGGATCATGTCGCGTTCTTGAAGACACTCGCCCGCTACATGATTGGCGGTGGTGGCAACTACGATGCCGACATCCTGGACGGAATATTGGATCAGGCGATCAAGACGACATACGACCGCGTCGCTTCCAAACGCTCGGGCTCCAAAATCCCCGTATTCAGCGATCTCAAGGCCGACCTCGAAACCTACCAGGAACGCGGCCAACCGAAGATCGAAGAATTAGCCCACATCGCGGCTTTCAAACTGGGCTCATGGGTTGGGCAGGGAATGTACGCCAACCTCTTCGACCGTCAGACCACGGTGCCCATGACGGCTCCCTGGCTGTATTTCAATATCGAGCAGCTCAAGGATGATCCTCGCCTTGAAACCGCAATGAGCCTGTTGATTGCCTATGCGACGACGAACCGCGCCGCAGGCGAGTCTGGGCGTCGCTCCATCGTTATTCTCGATGAATGCTGGTCGCTGCTCGACTCGCGGGATTTGTCTATAACGGTGGAACAGTTATTCCGCACGGCACGTAAGCGCAATGCCTGCGTATGGGGCGTCTCCCAGTCGGTGGAGGACTTCACCGGGACGCCGGACAACCCCAAACCCATCGGCGCGGCGATCCTCTCGACCACGGCGACACGCCTCATTGGCCGCCAAAAGGGCAATATCAAGGTTCTGGAGCACTTTTTGCACTTCAACCCGATCGTCTGCAATGCGGTCAAGAGCATTGGCATGACCGAGAAGGGCAAGCAGAGCCAGTTCCTTTTGGCCGTAGGCGACAACCCGGAAACGACGCAGATCGTTTTTGTGCGCATCACGCCTTTTGAATACTGGACCATGACCACAATGCCGCGAGAGAAGACCTATCGCGATTACTGGCGGCGTCAAAATCCAGATCTCGCCATGTTCGACCAGCTGTATTCATTGGCTGAGCGGTATCCCAACGGAATCTCCTCGCTCCCCGAACTGCCTGAGGAGGTCACGGGTGAGGTCTATCAGTCCGTCCCAGCACTATCCACGTGTTCACAGACGCAGGAGGCACACGCATGAGTCAATCTCACACGAAACCCACGATCTTCCGCCGGCTTGCCTTCGTCGCTGCGCCGCTCGTTGTATTGCTGTTGGTGTGGCCGGCGAAGCACGCCTATGCGGACATCTTTAGCGCGTTCACTGACTGCTTCAATACGGTGACCAGCCTGGGCGGCTTCAGCTCGGACATCGACGGCACCAGCATCCATCAGGCTCAGTTCCTGACCAATACGCTCTATCCACAGTCGCTGGTTGGCCAGGCCCAATCGTCGATTGCGACGACCATTTCTACCTACCGTCCATGGATGGCAAGCGTCATGGCGCTGCCGACGAACAGCGCCACAATGGCCAGCTCCAGCCAGCTGGAGTCGGCCACGAGAGGAGGCGCCAGCGTGCCACCGGCCCAACTACAGGCGTCCTTTCAGAGCACCTACGGTGCGCCCATCTCGGGCATGGGCGCCGCGCCGTTCGCCCAGACCGTGACCGATATGTCGGATTCACAGGCGTTGGATGTCTTCTCTCTCACCTCGGCCTCCGATTTCACGGCAAACACGCTTATCGCCCAGTCCCACTCGGTCGAGGATTCCGGTGCCGCGGTTGCTCCCGGGAACGCCGACCACGCGGCGCTTCAGGCGAAAGCATTGGAGCTGTATTCGGCTGCGATTCGCCACAAGCTCCTGGCCGCCAACCTTCGATTGGAATCGGTTGCACTGGCAAACAGCACGGGGGCGATCAAGCAGCAGATGGTACACCCGATCCCCCCAAGTACCTATCTGGTTTCGGGTTCCAGTGCCGGCAGCGCATCCACCACAACCAGCAACGCCAACAGTCAGGGTTCCACGCAGACGAAATAGAGAGGACTTCATGTCACTTTGGAGAAAACTGAAACAGTTCGTATCGCATCCCGTCACTCGGCGCTGTTCCTGGATGGCCGGCGCCGGCTTGTTCATCGCCTTTTGCTCGCCGACTCCTGCTCACGCTCAGTTTGATATTGGAGCCATCATTGCCTATATCGAGCAGCTGAACAGCATGATGCAGTCCAGCCTCGGCGTGCCTCTCTCGGATATCGACGCGCAGACGGCCGCGATGAATTCGTTTACGCAGAACTCCGTTTATCCCCAAAATCAATTGCAGCAGTCTCAACAGATGGCAATGGGACTGCAAACGCAAGCTGGCACCGGCGCGTCAATCGTCCAGACACCGCGCAGCAGCTCCCAGAATTCAACAAATCAGGCCTTTGAGACGGCGCTGCTGTCGGGGAATCCCAATGCGACCTCTGCCGTACCGGCCTACTATACGGCGACCTACGGCGCCTCCTCGACGACCAACATTCCTCCCCAGATACAGACGATCGTTGATATGAATGACGCCCTGGCACAGGACGCGATGAAGCGCTCCATTCAGATGGATGCGGTTTCGGACAGGGAACTGGATCTCGTCCAGCAGCTTCTGGGGCAAGCAAGTTCGGCATCTTCGGGCACCGCCCCCATATTGACGGTGCAGGCGGATGCCTGGCTAGTGCAGGCAAATGCCTACAGCCAATTGGCGGAGGCGGACCTTCTCCGCGTAAAAGCCGGCCAGCTTGCTACGACAAGCGCAATTTACAAACTGGGTGCGTCCACGCAGTCGACCACGAGCGGCGCCTTCACCGGAATACTCGGCTCCAGATCGTCTCAATAACCGGCGGACAGTCATGATGCTATTGCAGGCAACACCCACAAACTTCGTTTCGTACCAGAGCACGATCACGAATATCCTGTCGAACGCCAGCATCAAGCCCATCGGCACGGCGATCCAGGGCGTGGCGATCTCTCTGGTGGCAGTCACGGCGCTGGTGGGTATCTACGAGGCTTTCTTCGATAGCGGCAACCTGCGCGCCGCCGCCGTCACGATGCTGAAGTACATTATCGTCGCCTACATCATCACCAACTGGACCAGCCTGTTTCAGACGATGATCACGGACATGGCGACGGTGACCAACACGCTGCAAGGCGGTGCCACAGATACAGACGTCTACGATGCCTTCAATCAGTCGCTCCAGAGCTACTACGCTAGCACCGGGGATGGAATCCTGACGCAGCTCTTCAATGCCGCGAGTGGCCAGATTCTCATGGTTGTGTTGACGGCAATCTGTAGCTTCATCGAATCCGCCGCCTACATGTTCTTCTGCTTCTGGTACACGTTCTGGGGCGCGATCCTCTGGGGTATTGGGCCGATCATCATTGCGCTTCTGCCCAGCTCAGGGCTTGGCCGCTATGCAAAAGCCTACCTGTCCAAGGTTGGGGAATGGCTGATGTGGCCAATCCTCTATGCCATTCTCGGCGCAATCATGGTCGCCCTGAACATGAACACCGCCACCGCTATTCTCAATACGAACAGCACTCTCTCCCAGCAGTCGCAACAGGTGTACATCATCGCCACTTCGATCGCGCTGGCCATCTGTCTGCTCACCATTCCGTTCACGGCTCACACCCTGATCTCCGGTCACTTCGCACTCGCCGGCGGCGTGCTGGTCGGCCTCGTCATGAAGACGACAAGAGTCGCGCAGTCGGCCGGCAGGGTCGGAGCAAGTGGCGGCCGCTCGGGTGGCGCAGGTGGCGTGGTCCATGCTGCGTCCAGTGGAGGCGGCGGCAGCGGCGGCACGCAAGCAGGGTCGTTGTATCGCGCCGATGCCTCGGGATCGGGCGGCGGAAGAATGCCGCCTCCGTACACACCTCCACCTTCTGCCTAATTTGATTGCATCAACGAGGACCGTAACGAATGGCTATTTCTGTTATGAGCGACGAGTCACCCAAGTTCTACGAAGCCGATGGCGCTCTGCGCGCATTCTCCAATCGCGCCATCATCATCTCTGTCATCGCCTGCATTGTGGCGCTGGTTGCAGTGGTCGGCTGTGTTGTCGCCCGTATGCAGCCCCCAACCGTGATCAAAGTGTCGTCCACCGGCGATGCGCTGGTGGTGAGTCCGAATGGCTCCATCAAGAGCTCGCTTACTCCCGGCGCTCTCGAAAACGTCGTAGCTGCCGAGGCTCCGACGGCTTTCGAGAAAGAGGCCTACGTTCGGCAGTTTCTCGAGCGGTACCTGAACTATGACCAGCACTCGTTGCCAAAGAACTGGTCGGACGCACTGAACATGATGACGGCGAACCTCCGTCATCAGGCTCTGTTGCAGATGCAGAAGAACGACGCGGTCGGCAAACTCCAGGATGAGCAGGCGCGCTCGGAGTCCAAGTTGAGCAGTGTCGACGCCAGTCAGGATCCTCTCGTCTATGGCGCCTTCGGTGTACGGACGCTCCACCACATGAACGGCAAGTCGGAAGCCGTGGACGAAATCGTGGAGGCGTACAAGATCCGCCTAGCGGTTACAGAGCGCAGCGCGAAGAATCCGACGGGCCTGTACATCGCCGAGTATTCGGCAACACAAATCCATGGCGAACAGAAGACTCCCCACTTCGACGATGGAGCGACAGAACAATGACGACCACCCAGCAGGCAGTTCCAGGCGCAGCAGTAACTCAAGAGCCGAAACGGCGCGGAAGGCGCGCCGCGGCGGCATCGGCTGGGGCGTTCTCGTTTTACGACGCAACTGTCTCCGCTGACGGGACCATCGCTTCCATCGGGAAGCCATTCGACTCGGAGATCGATGCGCAGAAATCCTGCGCTAGAAGCGGCAAGCCGTACTTGAAGATCGAAACGCTGCGAGTCGAGTTCGTGGTTATCGATGGCAAGTTGGTAGCTGTAGCAACACCGGCAAAGAAGCAGTAGGGGCGGCGAACAAGTTTACCTGAGTCTGGGCACAGTGCAGCACTTTGTGACCGAGACCATGTAGCGCACCTTGCCCGCGTTTAGGCGAGGAATTGTTTACCGGCCTGGCATTCGCGCCTTGGTCGCCTTTGTACGACGAACAAGTGTGGATGTTGGGGCGGACTCTAGCCACCTCGTATCCACCAGTTCGCGTACGCAGTCCCAACTTTGGATTGCAGTAGCGTAACGGGAGATTACGATGACTGGCGAATCGACGATGAACGGAATTCTGATGCTGGACATGGACAAAGCGGGCAACATCACGGAGCGCACAAAGTCAGTTGTTCAGGACGAGTGGCTCACTGGTACGGTGCTGGGTGAATGCTATCCCGGCATCAAAGTTGCTCTTTTGACCGTTCCAACCGACGCAGTTGAATGGGGCGAACGTGCGGCCGTCATGGACCGCATGTGCTCCATTGCACACGATGGAATCACGTACCGGCTGGTGGGTGCGAGCGGATCGGCGAAGAATGGGAAGTTCTACTATGCCGACACCAAGCATGCGCCCGCCCTGCGCGCGCGCTTTCTTGCCTGGCCGGAAGCGGCAATCACCTATTTCGGAATTCTGACGAGCAACTGCAGCGTCGTGAAAGCGATGCGCAACGCCAGAATCCGTGTCGTGCCGGACAACGAGTTTGGCACGAATGACTGCCGTGGCTGGATTCGCCGCTCTTGGGTCGATGAGATGAAGCTTCGGCCTGGACACGTGTATCAGACGCGCGAAACGTTTGATCTCACCATCAACGGCAAAGCAATTAGCACGCAGGCCAAGGGCTTGTTGAAGGCGATGGAGAACGATGTTGCCGATTTCATCGGCGCAGATCTCGTTCTACCGGAGTCCTCGATCAAGCCGCTTCCTGCGTTGCCTCCGTTTTCGGCGGATACCGACGAATGCCGTCTGTTCGTCAGTGACGTCATCATCGGGGTGCGGGAGACCTCCCGCACCCTGGAGTTCGGCTCTTCCTATACCGTTCTGCAACATGCATCCCGCGAGGTGATCGAGTGCGAGATCATCCCGAAGGCCTCCGCTGAGATTCGGGTACTAGCCGATGCATGGCGGGCGAAGAACCATGTAAAGGTTCTTGAGTTGATCGGCAAGAAGGTCTCAATCGACGAAGATCAATTCGATGAGGTGGCCACCCGCGAACTGGCAGGGCAGGAAGACGCCTATCAAGCTGTCGAATCAATTCTTCTGGCTGATGGAAGCGGCAAGATGACGCGCCATCCCTACGTCCACAAGACGTTGTCAAAGCTGATTGCAAAGTACGCGTTCAAGCTCTGCACAGGGGGTGGATTGCATCTGCCGGGCTTCATCCTCACGGATGATGGCTACCTGGTTCTGATCGACGGGAAAGTCTGCAGCGGCTCGAATTGGCTGCCGATGGACACGGCGATTGTGACCTCTCCATTGGTCTCCCAGCGGGGGCTGTGCTGCCGTTACCCGGTTCGCATGGTCGAGGATTTGCTGCCGATGAAGCACGCAAATCTTCAGGACACGGCGAACCTGCTGGTCGAGCGGGGATTCACGCCCGAACAGGCGAGTTGGATCGCTGAAAACCAGCTTTGCCTCAACGGCACGTACACGCTCCACCAGAACACCGCCAAGCGGAACGGCGGTGACTTTGATGGCGACATGATCTGTGTGATCGACGGCGACCGGTATCCGATGTTCACCGATTTCCGTTTCACTCTCACAGAGCATCCGCCAATCAAGAAGAACAAGGCAGCCCGTCTGAAGTCGGACTGGTACAACATCGAAGCAATTGCCATGGGCGCGATGGGCAATCAGATTGGCGTAATCACCGATCTGGAGGCAGCGGTCCTGGCCAGTGGCTTCGATGAAGACATCTACGTACTGGTGCCAGAACTCCAGAAGGAGATCGACGGCCTCAAGCACAACACGTGCGCAGACCGGTCAGTGCTGAAGGAGATCAGGGAGAGGGCGCCGAAGCCGGTGTGGTTGGGACTGAAGAACCCAACCTCGTTGGACGACCTGCCTCTGCAACTCGATGTGCTCCCGACCGACCGGATTGGCCGGTACTACAACAGCCTTCGCCCGGAAATTGCGTTCATGATGGGCGAACCGATGCAGGTCAGCCAGTTTGCCGGCCTGATCGTCGGGAACAGTCCAACCCAAGAGATGTTCAACGAATGCGAGCTGATTCGGTGCATCTTCAATTCCGGACACGACATTATCCGGAAAAGAACGAGCACCGAGGAAGATCGCGTCAAACGCTCAATCGCCGCACTCGAAGCCGCCCTGAAGTCAAAGGATGAGGATGCCATTGCCGCTGCCCGTAAGGCACGGACGAAGGCGCTCAGGTCCCAGCAGGTCGTCGAAAAGTGGGCAAAAGAGAAATCCCGGTCCCTTGGACACATTGTCGCCGCCTGGAGTATGTCGAAGCGCACCAACCGTAAGGCCTGGTGCCAGGCGATGCACAGTATCGTGCACAACAGCAAGTCACCCCTCGCTACCGGTTCGTTGGCCATTCACGCGTTTCCGCAGGAATTTGTGGACGCGCTGGCTGAACGGACAGGCGGGGTTCGCTCTGTTGTGGCGATGCCCAAGGTACTGGGC
>Ga0326727_10002518_pt1 | contig 62170 bp, 58 predicted proteins | sample MB2enrmetagenome_FD_207643 | JGI IMG/M metagenome (GOLD analysis project Ga0326727, IMG submission 207643) | Lab enriched peat soil microbial communities from McLean, Ithaca, NY, United States - MB29MY | ecosystem: Environmental > Terrestrial > Soil > Wetlands > Peat | place: USA: New York...
CTTCATCCTGGAAGACGGCTGTGAGTGACGGTAATCTTTCGCCGGTGACGGCGCCCTTTGCCGCCCTCGCTCAGCGCGGCTTGGCCACTGTTCGGGATATTGAGGCGGCAGACCTGGCCTGGAGCCGTGACGGCGTCAGGCCCGAGGTGTATCTCCGGCAGACCCTGCGGTTGACCCGCGCGGACTTGCGCCAAGCCTTGGCCGATCACCACAGCCTGCCCCCCCTGGCCTACGACGAGTGTCTGCCCATTCCGGAAGACTTGGTCCGTCTGGCCTACACGGCCAAGGGGCCGGGACAGGGCTTGTGGTTCCCTATCTGTCGTGAACACGACTTGATCACCTTCGCGGTCAGCGCTCCGGATGATCCTGAAACGACGCGGGAGATCGAAAGCCTTTTTCCCGGACGACCCAGGTGTTTCATGGCCTGCCTTAGGGAAGAGGTGATCTGGTACGCCCAGGATTTCGCCTGGCGCGACGTGCTGAAAGGACCGGTAGGTGCCCAGCGTACGGCCATGGCCTTCTGGCGCAACACCATGGCTCTGTGGCGCACCAAGCTGGGCTGCCAGAGAACAAACTTGGCCATAGGTCGAACTTGGCTCAACATCATGCGATGGAGCCTGGGGCTCATCGGCATGGCCAACACACTGCTCCGGTTGAACCATCTCAAGGTTCACCCTGGGCTCCCCTGGGCGGCAGTTGCCATCGGGCTCATACTGGCGACCTTCAGCATGTGGTCATACCTGCGCCTGCGCCTCACCTTGCAGCATGCATCCGACCATTCGCTCGTGGAGTCCACCTCGGCGGTGCTGCACTTTCTGGAGGAATATCACTTCCTCGACATGCCCTGCCCAACCGGCGAGGTCCCGAAGAAGACCATGCTGGGCCGCCTCGGGGATTGCCTGGTCAACTACTCCACCATCACCCTGCCCAGGGGTGGCTATCGGGAGCGCATCACCCTGGCCAGGGAACGTAATGTCCTGGCCGCTCAGCGCACCATCCTGGCCTGCTACCGCACCCTGGCTTCCCGTGCCAGGACCGGGTTGGCCTTTTTCCGCACGGGCGTGACCGTGCTGAGCTTGGGCCTCGGCCTGGTCACCTATTTCGGCCTGAGCCCTCTGTCCCTGCTGGACGGCCTGCTCATCCTGTGCGGCGCGGCAATGATCGTGGACGGCATGGCATGGTATTGGCCGGTCCGTAAGGAATACACGGAGACACCGCGATGCCTGCGGTTCGACCAAGATGACGATTAGAAAAACCCTTATCCTGCACGGGGCGCTCATCCTCGGACTTCTGGCGTTCACCGGGATCTATGCTGTCCATGATGTGGGCAACCTGGTGACCATGACCCGTTACATGGCGATCCAGGAAAAGCTCAACGCTTCCTTCCTGGAGATGCGCCTGTCGGAGAAGAACTATTTCCTGTTCAAGGACGACCAGGCCATTGACGACATCCTGGACATGATCAGGATGTCCGACGATACGCTGGGCAACCTGAGCCAGGACATGGTCCGGGCTATCGGCCAGCAGAAGTACCAGGACTTGCGCCGAGCCCTTGAGGGCTATCATGCCAGGGCCCAGACCATCGCCGCCTCCAAGGCCAGGGACGAAGCCTCCGAGTCCGCCTTGCGAGAGAGCGGCAGGCGAGTGCTGGAATACTCCACCAGCCTCACCGAGGACGCACGGGCCAAGATCGGCCAACTCATCTCCGGTTCCAAGCGGGGGATGCTGGTGTCGTTCCTGCTCATCCTGGTGTTGGCCGTGTTCGCCACGCCGCTCATCTTTCGCAGGATACTGGCCTCCCTGAACAAGGTCGTCCGCCTGGCCATGGACATCTCCGAGGGCAGTTTTCGGAAGATCGAAGGGCCGGCCTCAAGCGACGAACTGGGCGCGGTGATCAGGGCCATGAACACCATGTCCGAGCAGCTGAGGCTGCGTGAGGATGAACTGGTCCAGTCCAAGAAGCTCAACTCCTTGGGCATCCTCACGGCCGGGGTGGCCCACGAGCTCACCAACCCACTCAACAACATCTACATGATCGCCCAGACCTATCAGGTCATGTACGACTCCCTGGGCCGGGAAGAGCGCGTGGACTTCATGCGCAAGGTAGCCAACGAGTGCGAGCGCATCCAGGCCATCGTCGTGAACCTGCTGGACTTCGCTAAGCCCAAGACGGCTTCGTTTCAGCCGGGAAGCGTCAACGAGGTCGTCCGCCGGACCTTGCGACTGGTTCGCAACATGCTCGACGTCTCCAACATCGAGGTGGTCCTGGAACTGGCCGACTCGCTTCCCCGGGTGCGCCTGGACGAGCATCAGATCTGCCAGGTGTTGGTGAACATCATCACCAACGCCATCCAGGCCATGTCTTCAGGCCAGACCCTGACCGTGCGCACCGGGAGCGATCCAGAATGCGGCATGGTGAAAATCGAAGTGCAAGACACCGGCCGGGGTATTCCCCCGGAAATGCTGGGCAACATTTTCGACCCCTTCTTCTCCACCAAGGGAGTGGAAGGCACCGGACTTGGGCTCTCCGTGAGCTACGGAATCATCAGAAACCACCTCGGCACAATCAACGTGCGGAGCGAGGTTGGCAAGGGAGCCACCTTCGAGATACTGCTTCCGGGGATGGAACCCGGGGAGGAGAGCAATGACCAAGCCTAGCGTGATGATCATCGACGACGAGAAGATCGTGGGGGATATGGCCAAGTATCACCTGGAGGCCGAAGGCTACGACGTGGAGGCCTTCGTCAATGGGGCGCCTGCGCTGGAACGCGCCCGACAGAAGCATTTCGACGTGGTGGTCACGGACTTGAAGATGAAGGGCATCGACGGCATGGAGGTGCTCAAGACCATCAAAAACATCTCTCCCGACACCCAGGTGATCATGATCACCGCCTTCGCACACCTGAACACGGCCATCGAGGCCTTTCGGGGCCAGGTCTTCGACTTCTTCCCCAAGCCTTTTAAGATCAAGGAATTCGTGGCCGCGGTGCGCCGCGCCCTGGAGAGCGCCAACTCCGCGGAATGATCAAAGCCTTCGGGCGGGCGCTCCGGGGCTGGCAGCCGCCAGGCCCCGGAGCACCGAATTTGTCGTCTTATTGCATGGGCTTTCCGTTGAGTAAGACCGCCAGTCCGTTCCAGACGGCCTCCGAGGTCAGCTGGCCGCCGTTTCGGACCAGATAACCCCGGGACACGAACTCGTCGAGCTGTCCGGTGATCCCTGCCCGGCACTGCGCCTCGGGCTGGGCGTTCCCCATCTCTTTCATGACCAGGCAAGCCAGGTCGAGGACCGTCTTCTCCGGAGCATCGAGCTTGGCCTGAGCCCGCAGTTGGGTGAGGGCCAGCAAGATGTTGTCGGGGAGGGTTTTCATCTGGTCCGTTTTCAGGTTCGCTTGTGCCTGGACAGGGCCTTCGCCGCCTTCCATGAGCGAGAGCCTAATTTCCAGCCAGGGTGAGCGTTTGAGCATGGCCGTGGCCACGCGTTGGAAATCCTCCGGGGAGACCGGCTGGGCTTTGGGCGTGGGGGACTTTGTGTGGAGCACGGTCTCCAGATCGTTCAGGGCAGCCAGGTCCAGGGAGTGAAAGGTCATTCCTAGGCTCGCGGGTATCGTGGAGCCTCCGGGGAGTTTCCCGGTGCCGCTCACGGCCAGGGCGTAGTCCAGCACCGGGCCGTTCGGGGTCAGGCTCAGGTTGAGCTTCAGATCGTGTGCCGCGAAGGGCTTTCCGGGAGCCGCCGGCTTCACGTCCAGGGTCTGCAACAGGTGGTGGAAGTTTCCGGACCAGACGAACCCCTGGATGCGTTTGCCTTCCGCGCCACCGGACATGCCGGAGAAAGAGACGGAGGCTGCGGGGTCCTGGATGGCGAGGCCCGGGGCCGAAAAGGTCATGTTATAGGCCGAAAGTTCGCTGTTGACGTTCACTGTGGCGCTAAGTCCCTGCCAGCTCAACTTGAGGGAGGGCTTGTCGGCGAAGGCCAGGGACTTTGCGACCGGAGGCATGTTGATGTCCGTGCTGGTGCCCATGTCGAAGCCGTAGCGCGTGTGAAGGGTGGTTTGCAGCAGTTCGGGAAGTTTCTCGAACACCTCTCTGATATCGGCGTCGGTCTCCGGATTGATGGTAAAGGTAGTGTCTGCCAGCGCCAGGCAGGGAGCGAAGGACATGGCCGCGAAGGGGATAGGGCCATGGGCCACCCGATAGGTCGCGTCCATCGAGATGCGGACGGGGGTGGCGTCACTGCCCTGTGCGACCGGTCCGGTGAAGTCCACGGTGTAGGTGTAGCTGCTTTCGAAGATTCCCCGATGTTTTTGTTTGAGGGTGCAACTCAGGTTCGGAGAACTGGTGGCGAGATTGTCGAAGTTCTCCTTCAGCCGCCCTTCGACTGTGGAGCCGATGAAGTAGGCCGAGGCGGTCAGAAATACGCCCAGGGCGGCAACGGCGATCAGGATTTTTTTCACGGAACCTCCTGCGAACGGAAAAAAAGTCGGAAAGTTGGGGAAACCCCTGTCGCTGCTACAGGAAGACGTACTTTGTGTCGAGGCCGACGAACAGCCAATCGATAAGACCGGCCAGCGCAATGGGCGGTCTATCAGGCCTGGGGCATATAGGTCAGCAGCAGGTCCTGGCCGACGGCACGCAAACCGGACAGGCGTAGCGGCAGGGCCTGGTCCATGGATGCAACGCTTGCCCCCCCGAAGACGGGCACCGCCTGGGCGTCCCCCAGCACCTTTGGGGCCAGGAAGTATTGGAATTCGTCCATGAGGCCCTGCTGGAAAAGCGAAAGAGCCAACCGGCCGCCGCCCTCGCACAAGCTGGTCAGACAGCCGGCCTCCTGGCGAAGCCTGACGAACCCGTGGCTCAGGTCCAGGCATTCACCGCAGGCCGGGAGCGACCATACCCGCACGCCCATGTCGCGCAGGGACTCGGCTCGCACCGAGGCCGCGTTGGCCGCATCGGTGAAAAAGACGGTCTGGGAAGGTCGCTCCTTGAGGAGCGTCAACGGTGCGCCGGGTTCAGGCAATAGCGAGGTGACCACCACGGCCAGGGGCTGTTTCCCGACCTCGAGGCCATGCGGCCTGGCCGTGAGCCGGGGATTGTCCTGGCGTAGGGTTCCACCTCCCACGATCACTGCGTCCACGCGCCGACGCAGTTCGTGCACCATGGCCCGTGACTCAGGGCCGCTCACCCATGCGGCTTGGCCGGTGCGCGCGGCGATCCGTCCGTCCAGCGTGGCTGCCATCTTCAGGATGTTGTAAGTGCGCGACGAGAATTGCCAGACGGTAAAATCCGCGATCATGTCCCGGCAGGCCTCTTCGAGCACTCCCACCGTCACGGCGACACCCCGTGCGCGCAGGAAATCCGCGCCGCCGCCCTCCACCCGCGGATTGGGGTCGGCGCAGCCCACCACGACTTTCCTGATGCCAGCTGCCAGTACCGCCTGGGTGCAGGGCGGGGTCTTGCCCTGATGGTTGCAGGGCTCCAGGGTGACGTAAAGCGTGCAGGTGGAGGCGTCCAGGCCTTTGGAAGCGGCATCGGCCAGACAGTTCACCTCGGCGTGCGGCCCGCCGTAGCATTTGTGCCAGCCTCCGGCCACGACCGTGCCGTCCTGGACCAGCACGGCTCCCACGCATGGGTTGGGAGCGGTGGTACCCTTGCCTCGGGCGGCCAGTTCCAGAGCGCGGGCCATCAGGACCTCGTCGGGACTATTCTTCGCGCGGAAGGGTATCAAAATGGACTCCGGCTTCCTGGAGCATGTCCCGGGAAAGCTCGTCGGGGTAGCCCTCGGCGAAGTGGATCTGTTTTACCCCGCAGTTGATGAGCATTTTTGTGCAGATGATGCAGGGCTGGGTGGTGCAGTATATCTCCGCACCCGCCATGGACACCCCGTGGGTAGCGGCTTGGATGATGACGTTCTGCTCGGCGTGCAGTCCCCTGCAGAGCTCGTGGCGCTGCCCGGAAGGAATGCCCAGTTTTTCGCGCATGCAGCCGATATCCAGGCAGTGGGCGGTCCCGGCCGGTGATCCGTTGTAGCCTGTAGCCAGGATGCGCTTCTCCTTGACGGCGATGGCTCCCACCTTGCGCCGCAGGCAGGTGGAGCGTTCGGCGACCAAGTGCGCGATACGCATGAAGTAAACGGGCCAGGGGAGGCGTGGGTCCATGATAGTGATTCGCTCCGTATTTTCAGGGAAGGTGCTGGCAGCAGCCACATCTGTCAAGCAAAAGGCCGCGCGGCAATGCCGCGCGGCCCTTGAAGCTTCGGATGCCGTCAGTTCTACCAGCCGAACAGCGGGTACTGCCTGGCGAACGCCTTCACCTGGGCCTTGATGTCGGCCAGGGCGGTTTCGTTGTTCCGGTCCTTGATGGCCGCGTCGATCCAACCCACCACCTTGCCCATTTCGGCTTCTTTCATCCCCCGGGTGGTCAGGGCGGGCGTGCCCAGGCGGATTCCGGAGGTCACGAAGGGGGAGCGGGTCTCAAAGGGCACGGTGTTCTTGTTGGCGGTGATGCCGGCGGCGTCCAGGGCGATCTGGGCCTCCTTGCCGGTCACGTCCTTGTTGGACAAATCCACCAGTATGAGGTGGTTGTCCGTGCCGCCGGAAACCAGGTCATATCCCAGGGCGGTCAAGCCTGTGGCCATGACCTTGGCGTTCTTGACCACCTGCTCCTGGTAGAACGCGAATTCGGGACGCAGGGCCTCGCCGAAGGCCACGGCCTTGGCGGCAATCACGTGCATGAGGGGGCCGCCTTGGATGCCGGGGAAGATTTGGGAGTCGATCTTCTTGGCCTCTTCCTCGCCAGCCAGGATGAGCCCACCGCGCGGGCCCCGCAGGGTCTTGTGAGTGGTCGAGGTGGTGAAGTGGGCCTTGCCCAAGGGGCTTGGGTGCTGGCCGGTGGCCACCAGACCGGCGATATGAGCCATATCCACCATCAGGTACGCCCCGACCGCGTCGGCGATGGCCCGGAAACGGTCGAAGTCGATAATCCGCGGGTAGGCGCTGGCCCCGGCCACGATCATCTTGGGCTTGTGCTCGCGGGCCAGCTTCTCCAGGGCCTCGTAGTCGATGATCCCGGTCTCCTTCTTCACGCCGTAGAACACGACCTTGTAGAAGCGGCCGGAGAAGTTGACCGGGCTGCCGTGGGTCAGGTGCCCGCCGTGGGACAGGTCCATGCCCATGATGGTGTCGCCGGGCGTGAGCACGGAGAAGTACACGGCCATGTTGGCCTGTGAGCCGGAGTGGGGCTGAACGTTGGCGTAGTCGCAGCCGAAGAGCTTCTTGACCCGGTCGCGGGCCAGGTCCTCGGCCACGTCCACGAATTCGCAGCCGCCGTAGTAACGCTTGTGGGGGTAGCCCTCGGCGTATTTGTGGGTCATGACCGAACCCTGGGCTTGCCGCACGGCCACGGAGACGAAGTTTTCCGAGGCTATGAGCTCCAGACCGCTCACCTGACGGTCGATTTCGGAAGCCATGGCCGCGGCGATTTCCGGGTCGCGGATGAACAGTTCGTCCATTTCGTTCTCCTTTCCTTGAAAACGTTTAACGGACTTGGCTGGTGATCGACCCGCAAAGCCCGCTAAAAGTTTGCGCAGGGGGGCGCGAGGGGAAACGCTGTTGAGAGCGTTTCCCTGGCTCGGTTATTCTTCAAATTTCTTGAAAATCACGCACGCGTTGGTCCCGCCGAAGCCGAACGAGTTGTTCATGATGGTGCGCACCTCGCGCTTTTTGGCCACGTTCGGGGTGTAGTCCAGGTCGCAGTCCGGATCGGGGGTCTCGTAGTTGATGGTGGGAGGGATGACACCCTCCCTGATGGACTTCACGCAGAACACGCTCTCGATGGCTCCGGCCGCGCCTAGGCAGTGGCCGATCATGGACTTGTTGGCTGTGATGGACAACTTGTAGGCGTGTTCGCCATAGACCGACTTGAGAGCCCGGGTCTCGCAGGCGTCGTTCAACTGGGTGGACGTGCCGTGGGCGTTGATGCAGTCGATGTCCTCGGGGGCCATGCCGGCCTCTCGCAACGCGGCTCGCATGGCCAGGGCGGCGCCCTCGCCGCTCTCCGGGGGGGCGGTCATGTGGAAGGCGTCGCCGGAGGAGCCGAATCCGGCCACCTCGGCCAGAATCTTGGCACCCCGAGCCTTGGCGAAATCCAATTCCTCCAGCATCAGGATGCCTGCGCCCTCGCCCATGACGAAACCGGTGCGGTCCTTTTCGAACGGCCGGGAGGCTTTGGCGGGCTCATGGTTGCGGGTGGACAGGGCCTTCACGGCGTTGAAGCCGGAAATGCCCAGGGGGGCCACAGTGGACTCCGCACCGCCGCAGATCATGGCCTTGGTGCGGCCGAGCATGATGTCGGTGTAGGCGTAGCCCACGCCGTGGGCTCCGGAGGCGCAGGCCGTAGTGGTGCAGCCGTTGGGGCCCTTGGCGCCGGTGAAGATGGCGGCCTGTCCGGCGGCCATGTTGGCGATGAGCACCGGGATGAAGAAGGGCGAAACCCTGGACGGCCCCCCGGCCAGGAGCTTCTTGTGCTGCTCCTCGATGGTGTGCAGGCCTCCCAGACCGCAGCCGATGAGCACGCCCACTTCAGGCGCCAGTTCAGGGGTGATGGCCAGCCCCGAATCGGCCACGGCCATGAGGGAGGCCGCTACGGCGTATTGGGTGAAGAGGTCCATCCGCTTGACCTGCTTGATCGGGAAATGCTTGGCGGGATCGAATTCCTTCACCTCGCAGGCGAAGGTCGTATCAAACCCCGTGGCGTCGAAGCGGGTGATGGGACCCGCGCCGGAGACGCCGCCGAGGAGGTTCCGCCAGCTTGTAGCCAAATCATTGCCGATGGGCGTGATCACGGCCAGGCCGGTGACGACGACACGATGGAGCTTCATGGGCATTAGCACCTTGGGGGAAAAAAAGGCGACCGGGGTGAGGGCCGGCCGCCTCTGACGATTTAAGCCTGCTTGGACGCGACGAAATCGATGGCGTCCTGGACCTTGACGATCTTCTGGGCGTCCTCGTCGGCGATTTCGACCCCGAATTCCTCTTCCATGGCCATGATCAGTTCGGTGAGGTCCAGTGAATCGGCGCCCAGGTCGTCCACGAACTTGGCTTCGGGCTTGACCTCGTCGGCGGACACGCCCAGCTGGTCCACGATGATTTCCTTGACTTTTTCGGCGACGGACATGCTTCTCTCCTTGGAATATGCGTAGTTGTGCGTTGTCAGTTGTGCGTTGTCAGCGGTAGAGGCCGCCGTTGACGGACAGGACCTGCCCGGTGACGTAGGCCGCTTCCGGCGAGGCCAGATATGCCACGGCCGAGGCGACATCCTCGGGTGTCCCCATTCTTTTCAATGGTATCTGTTCCAGAAAGGCTTGTTTGACCGCATCGGGCAGCACGGCGGTCATGTCGCTCTCTATGAAACCGGGCGCCACTGCGTTCACCGTGACCCCGCGCGGGGCCAGCTCCAGGGCGGCGGTCTTGGTCAGACCGATGAGCCCGGCCTTGGCTGCCACGTAGTTGGCCTGGCCGGCGTTACCCGACTGGCCGACCACGGAGACGATGTTCACGATGCGTCCGCGGCGCCGTTTCATCATGAGTTTGGCCGCCTCGCGCAGGCAGGCGAAGGCTCCGGTGAGGTTCACCGCGATGACCCGGTCCCATTCCTCGTCCTTCATGCGCACCAGCAGGCCGTCCTTGGTGATGCCGGCGTTGTTCACCAGCACCTCGAGTTCGACGTGGCCCTCGATGTGCTTCTTGAAGAATGCGGCCACCGCTTCCCGGTCGGACACGTCCAGGGGCAGGGCCTGGGCCTCGCCGCCATCGGCCAGGATATGGGCGGCCACCGCCTGAGCCTCGTCAGGTTTGGTGACGTAGGTGAGCAGGACGGAGTAGCCGTCTGCGGCCAGACGTTTGGCCACGGCCGCGCCGATGCCGCGCGAACCTCCGGTGACGAGTGCACTGAGGCGGGATGGGTTGCTCATGAGTAGTCCAGTGTAAAAGGAGGGTCTTTCTTAACTTAATTGCCTACCAAACTCAAACGTCATTTTCTAGACAAACTTGAGCAAGGCGGCCCCCCAGGTGAAGCCGCCGCCGAAAGTGGCCAGCAGCACCCGAGCCCCCGGTTTGATACGGCCCTCGGCCACGGCGTCGGCCAGGGCGATGGCCACGGAGGCGGCCGAGGTGTTGCCATAGCGGTCCACGGTGACCATGACCCGGTCGCCGAAGAACTTCAGGCGTTTGCCAACCGCCTCGATGATGCGCAGGTTGGCCTGGTGGGGGATGAACAGATCAATGTCATCCCCGGACAGGCCGTTCTTCTCCATGATTTCCTCGCAAACAGACCCCATGGAGCGCACGGCGTTCTTATACACCTCGGGGCCGTTCATCTCGATGAAGAAGTCCTCGCGCACCACATCGCCGAGTTTCACGGGCCAGCCCGAGCCGCCGCCCTTAACCGTGAGCAGCGGCCACAGGGATCCGTCGCTTCTGAGCAGTATGTCCTCGATGGCCGCCTGGCCGGGTTTTGCCTCCCTGTCGGACAGGATGACGGCCCCGGCCCCATCGCCGAACAGCACGCAGGTGGCCCGGTCTGCCCAGTTGGTGCGGCTGGTGGTGATCTCCGAGGCGGTGACCAGAACTGTTGACCCAGGCCTCAGAGCCAGCGCCCCCATGCCGGCGTCGATGCCATAGAGGAAGCCGGAGCAGGCTGCGCCCAGGTCCAGGCAGGCCAACCCCTTGAGGCCCAGCTTCTCCTGGAGCACGCAGGATACCGGCGGACAGATGGCGTCAGGGGTGAAGGTGGCGAAAAAAATGTGGGAGAGTTCCCTGGCTTCGCGCCCGGCAGCGGCCAGGGCCCTGCCGGCCGCCTGGACGGCCAGGTCGGATGATGTTTCGCCGGGTGCGGCGATGTGGCGTTCCTTGATGCCCGTGCGGGTGACGATCCATTCGTCGGTGGTGTCGACCATGATTTCCAGGTCGGCATTGGTGAGAACCCGTTCGGGAACGTGACGGCCGAAGCCTTCGATGGTGAATCGTCCTTGCATGTGTGGGGGGTGTCGCGGTTATTCGGCGTGGGCCGAGCGTTTGAGAAAATGAACGAAGTCCTTGTTGGCTTCGAAGCCGGCCTTGAGGAGATTTGACGTCCCCATGCGGACGAGGGTGCCGGCCATGTCCACGGCGTTGGCTATAGCCTTCTGGTTGGAGGCCCCATGGCTGACAATGACCGTGCCGTTCAAGCCCAGAAGGGGGGCACCGCCGTATTCGGCGTAATCCATGAGTCGCGAGAAGCGCTTGAGGGCCGAGAGGGCCAGCGTGGTGCCGACCTTGGCGAAGAAGCCCCGCCGCAGCTCACCCTTGAGGAGACGACCCATGGACGAAGCCAGCCCTTCGGCCAGCTTGATGACCACGTTGCCCACAAAGCCGTCGCAGACCACCACGTCCATGTCGCCGGTGAAGAGGTCTCGCCCCTCAATGTTGCCGACAAAGCTGAGCGAGGACTGCTTGAACAGATCGAAGGTCTCCTTGACCAGCTGGTTGCCCTTGCCCTCCTCCTCGCCGTTGGAGAGCAGGGCCACCCGGGGTTCCGGGCAGCGCAGGAGCAGGCGGGACATCACGTCGGCCATGATGCCGAACTGGAGCAGGTTCAACGGCTTGCAGTCCACGTTGGCACCGGCGTCTACGAGTACCATGGGAGCGCGTTCCGTGGGCAGGATGGTAGCGAGGCACGGCCGGTCCACGCCTTCAATGCGCCCCAGGGTGAACAAACTGCACGCCAGCACAACGCCGGTATTGCCCGCGCTGATCAGACCGTCGGCTTGGCCGTCGCGGATCAGGTTGCAGGCCACTTGGATGGAGGAGTCCTTCTTCTTGCGAAGGGCTTCGGAGGGCTTGTCGTGCATCTCCGCCACCTGGGAGGCATGCACGGTGCGCACCGAAAGACCCCGCGTGTCGAGCTTGGTAAGCTCGGCTACGACACGGGCCTCGTCCCCCACCAGAAGCAGGTCGAACTGCTTGCGCTTGGCGGCCTGAACGGCGCCGGGGACGACTACGTGGGGACCAAAGTCCCCACCCATGGCGTCCACGGCGATTCTGGGCCTGCTAAGACTGGGGTTCATCCTGCTTGAGCACCTGACGGCCTTTGTAGGTGCCGCAGCTGGGACAGACCCTGTGGGGCAAGGTGGGCTCTCCACAGGAGCACAGGATGACGTTGGGGGGGGTCAGAGCGTCGTGGGAGCGGCGCATGCCCTTGCGGGACTTGGAGATTTTCTTCTTGGGGACGGCCATTTCCGTAATACCTCTATATTTAGTCTTTCTTGACGATGGTCAGCCCGCGCAGGGCGGCCAAGCGCGGGTCGAGATCTGCGCCTTCGCAGCCGCAGGGACCCTGGTTCAAATCCTTCCCGCAGTGCGGGCAGAGCCCCTTGCAGCCTTCGGCGCACAGCGGCTTCACCGGCAGGGACAGCACGAACTCTTCCCAGAGCATGCCGCCGGCGTCAAGCTCCAGAATTTTGCCCCGCCTGCGCAGGAGCGTCGGCTCCAGGGTGTCCTCGCCGGGCAACCGCTCTTCCTCGAAGAGGTCGAAATCCTGGGCGATGGCCACTTCGATCGGCTTGGCGCACCGGTCGCAGGGGGTGCTCAGGCTGCCCTTGAGTTTGCCCCGGATCGTGGCTCCACGTCCTTGCGGGACCACCGTGAACCGGGCCGCGAATGGCTTCGCGGGCGAAAAACCCATCTGGAATTCCCGCCAGCCCTCAGTCCAGAACTCCTGTTCCTCGAAGGTGAACTCGCGTCCCTCTTCCGGGATATCGGTTATGTCCAGCCAACGCTCGACCATGATTCATCCTCCGGGAAACAAGGGTGAGTAATCGCGGACCAGCCTTCTGTCAACAAAAAGCTTGCCAGGGGAAAAATGTGCGTGTAAGCATCGCTTCCCTTTCGAGGAGCATTTCATATTCCGGGGACGTGACCCCGCTGGAGGTTCGATATGGCCAAGGTCTGTGATAAGTGCGGCAAAAAGCCCCAGGTCGGCAACAACGTCTCCCACGCCAACAACAAGTCTCGGCGCCGTTTCCTGCCCAACCTGCGCCAGGTGCGCGCCGTGAAGGCCTCCGGTGAAGTGGTCACCCTGACCGTGTGCACCCGCTGCCTGCGCTCCGGCGCGGTGGTGAAGCCCGCCGTGCGCGAAAAGGCTGAGTAGCACTTTTCAGCTTTTCTTTTCGAAAAGAAACGGCCGGTCCGGGGATTCCCGGGTCGGCCTTTTCGCGTTGCGGAAGTGAGCTCCAATTTGAGCAACTGTGCCGCGTTTACGCTCAGGGTAGCAGAACACCGCCCCCAACGATTCTTCCGTCCCTCCTCTCTCGCCGGATTTCCCCAGGCCTGCCGCGTTGACATCCATCCGCCGAAAGGCTTACCTGCCAGCCACGCCAAAACCAAGCAACCACGGGCCTTGGAGAGGCATTCCCCCTCGCGCCCGTCTCGGAGACCCCCATGAGCGTCGTCACCCGTTTCGCCCCCAGTCCCACCGGACAACTGCACATCGGAGGGGCGCGCACGGCCATCTTCAGCTGGCTCCTGGCCCGTCAGGCCGGGGGCAAGTTCCTTCTGCGCATCGAGGACACCGATACCCAGCGCTCCGACCCGGCTTGTACCGAGGGCATTCTGGCCTCCATGAAATGGCTCGGCCTCGACTGGGACGGAGAACCCATCTACCAGACCCGGCGTTTCGACCTCTATAACCAGTTCATCGACCGCATGCTGGAAGCCGGCTCGGCCTACTGGTGCTCCTGCACCCCCGAGGAGGTGGAGGCCATGCGCGAGTCCGCCCGGGCGAGAGGCGCCAAGCCCAAGTATGACGGCCGCTGCCGCGAGCGCTCCCTGGGACCTGGCCCTGGGCGCGTGGTGCGCCTCAAGGCCCCCCTCGCCGGGACCACTCTGGTGGACGACCTCATCCATGGGCCGGTGGCCTTCGAAAACACGGAACTCGACGACATGATTCTGCGCCGCTCCGACAACACCCCCACCTACAACCTGGCCGTGGTGGTGGACGACGCCACCATGGGCGTCACCCACGTCGTCAGGGGCGACGACCATCTGAACAACACCCCCAAGCAGATTCTCATCTACCAGGCCCTGGGCCTGCCCGTGCCCATCTTCGGACACGTGCCCATGATCCTCGGCCCTGACAAGAAAAAGCTCTCCAAACGTCATGGGGCTACGGCCGTGTTCGAGTACCACGACGAGGGCATCCTGCCGGAGGCCATGCTCAACTACCTGGTGCGTCTGGGCTGGTCCCACGGGGATCAGGAAATCTTCTCCCGCGAGGAGTTGAAACAGGCTTTCTCCCTCCAAGCTCTGGGCAAGTCCGCCTCCGTGTTCGACCGGGAGAAGCTCCTCTGGCTCAACCAACACTACATCAAGGAAGCTCCTCTGGACCGCTTGGCCGACCTCCTGGACGAGTTCCTGGCCAAGCGAGGCTTTCCCGGCCAGGACCGCGAATATCTCAAAGGGGTTATTCCCTTGCTGCAGCCCCGCTCGCGTACAATCGTGGAGATGGCCGAGCAGGCCGAGATGTTCGTGGCCGATGCCCCGACCATGGACCCGCAGGCCTCCGCCAAATTCCTCACCGAGGACGTGAAACCGCATCTGACGGCGCTGACGGCCATCTTCGAGGCCGCCCCCGACTTCTCCCAGGCACCCCTGGAGGACGCAGCCAAGGCCTACCTCGAGCAGAACGACCTCAAGTTCAAAACCGTGGCCCAGCCCCTGCGCGTGGCTCTGACGGGGCGTACCGCCAGCCCCGGACTGTTCGAAATGATGCAGGCCATGGGGCGTAGGCGGGTGTTGGCCCGGCTGAAGAGAGTCTAGGCGGGTTCCGCCCGGCACTGTCGGGGGGAGAAGCCTCCCCGGACCCCGGCTCTTTGCTTCGCGTCGTGCAACGGCAGGAGTGTCGTGAAACCGTAAGCGACGAGATATGTTAATTATTTATAGGGTAAATGGTAAATAAGAACGGGGAACGTGGCTTGCACGCTCCCCGTTCAATTTTCGGACTGGAATACATGTGGCTGGTGAAACCCCCGAAGCAACTGCGAGGGTTACTTGACCATGAGCTCCATGACCTGCTCCGCGGTAAGGTTGTTCTCGATGGCCAGTTCCCGGAAGGTCATGTCCGAGAAGGCCACGATGCCCTTGGCCTTGAGCCTGGCCAGGGATTGGGCGGTATCCAGGTTGTGGTCGCGGCAGAAGGCGGCCAGGGTCATGTGCTCCAGGCCCTCGGGTGCGGCGATCGCGGGCTGTGAGACCTGGGGGACGGACTCCGGACTTGGTTGGGGCGGAATTTGAAGCTGTGGCATGGCCGGCGAAACAGGCTGGGCCTGACCTGAGACGGAAGGCTGGACCGGCTGTCCGGGAACGGGCTGGACCGGGTTCTGCGGCGATTGCGCGGACGGCGATAACTGCCCCGGGGTGGACTGCGCCTCGGGCTGAGCCTGCTGTCCGGGAACGGAAGGCTGACCGGAAGTGGCCTGCGAGGAACCGGTCAGGGCAGCCGGCGCCGGGGGCAGTTGGGGCGTTCCGCGCAGGGTGTCGTAAACCTCTATGGGCAGGATCAGGTTGCGCTGGGCGATCTGGCGCAGTGTCAAGTCGCCGGAAGCCTTGATGCCCGCCTTGGCCAGGGTGTCCACGGCCTTGTTCAGGTTCAGGCCGTACTGCTCGCATACGTCGGTCAGCTTGAGCCTGCCCAGGCCGGGCGGCGGGTCGACGGGCAGCTGGGGCGGCTGAGGAGCGGTCTGGACCTCGGCTATCTCGGCCGGGGCCGGAGCCGGAAGTTTGGGCTCTTTGCCGCCGCGCAGGGTCTCGTACACGGCGGCGGGGGCCAGCCCATTCTCACGGGCGATCTCGGCGACGGTCGCATCCGGGGAGGACAGCTTCACGTTGTGCGAGGCCAGGTTGATGAGGGCCTTGGCCGGATCAAGGCTCAGTCGCTTGGCCAGCTCGGTGGGGGACATTTTCGCGGCTCCGGCTATTGGCGGCTCCCCGAAGCTCGAAGCATGCCAGTCTTTGAGAGACTCGGACATGTCGACCAGCGTGCCGCCGGGCGGCAGCATGAGTGCGCTGGCCAGCACAAAGGCCGAAAACACGATGATGGCCGCGAGCCAGGCCGGCCCGGCGTCCGGCTCGTCCCTGGAGGAAGCCATCACCCGGCGTCCCCCCGTGAACAGGCTGACCACTCCGGACAGGGCCAGCAGCATCCCCAGGCCGTAGTGCAGGGATTCCCATCGGGGCCTGCTCAGCCCAAGGAAAGTCCACCCGGCCCATCGGGCCACCTCGTCCGAGGGCCCGGCTAACAGGACCAGGGACGAGGCCGTGATTCCGGCCAGGGAGAGGGCGAACAAGAGCCAGAACAATCGGCGTATCATCGGTCGCTCCTGGAGAAGACGGCTGAGGCTTAAACCCTCGACCATCCGCCAGGGTCCGTCTGGGTAGGATGTTTCCTTCCGCCCCAGGCCGTTTCGCTGGCGGGTGCTGTGGGTTAATGCCCCGTGGTTCCGGGGCGAAGCCCGGAGCACCCTCAGCTTTTATACCCCGCCAGCGTGCAAGGCAATCGGCCCTTGATAAGGAGGACCCCGCCGGCCTTGCGGGATGAACAGGCTGAGATCGAATGTTTGTTATTTCAGGTTGATGCCTTGAATCCAGTCATCACTCGAGTTCCTCAAGCGCAGGGTGTTGCTCCTTGCAGTGTGGACACCCTGGCCACGGCGGCATTGACAGCGGAAACCGTTTAGCCCATGAAACCCCAATTCAGCAAAACTCCTCGGATCGGTAATGAAATCCGCGCTCATCATCGGCATAACCGGACAAGATGGGGCCTACCTGGCCAAGCTCCTCGTGGAAAAAGGCTACGTCGTGTCCGGCACCTCGCGCGACGCCCAGATGGCCAACAAGGCGGGCCTCGATGCCTTGGGCGTGGCGGATCAGGTGACGATCCATTCGGCCTCACTCACCGACTTCCGTGGGCTGTGGCAGGCGATCGAGAAGGTGGAGCCGGATGAAGTCTACAATCTGGCCGGCCAAAGCTCCGTGGGGCTCTCCTTCGAGCAGCCCTTGCAGACTTTCGAGTCCGTGGCTATGGCCACCATCAACATCTTGGAGCTGCTGCGCCTTTTGGGCAAGCCGATACGCCTGTACAACGCCTGCTCCTCGGAGTGTTTCGGAAATGCGTCCGAGCCGGCCGTGGAAACCACTTCCTTCCAGCCGCGCAGCCCCTACGCCGTGGCCAAGGCCGCATCCTACTGGGCCGTGAGCAACTACAGGGAGGCCTATGGGCTCTTCGCCTGTTCGGGTATCCTCACCAACCACGAGTCTCCGTTGCGTCCGTCGCGATTCGTCACCCGCAAGATCGTGACTACGGCCTGCCGCATCGCTGACGGGGCCAAGGAGCGCCTGAGTCTGGGCAACACCGGCGTGGTACGCGACTGGGGTTGGGCCGCCGAATACGTGGACGCCATGTGGCGCATGCTCCAGCTGGACACGCCGCGGGATTTCCTCATCGCCACCGGGAAGAGTTATTCCTTGCAAGATTTTACGGCCCAGGTCTTCGCCGAACTGGGCCTCGACCATACTGAACACGTGGACGTAAACCCCGGTCTGTTCAGACCCACCGACCTGCTTGTGAGCCGCGCAGACCCCTCGAAAGCCAGGGAACTGCTCGGCTGGCAGGCCACCATGGCCATGCCCGAGGTGGCCAGGGCCATGGTCCGGGCCGAAAGGGAACACATGTCCCCGAAGGAGAAACGTATATGAAGAAGAAGGTCGCCCTCATCACCGGCGTCACCGGGCAGGACGGGGCCTATCTCGCGGAAATGCTCATGGAGAAGGGCTATGAGGTGCACGGCATCAAGCGCAGGGCCTCGCTCTTCAACACCAGCCGCATCGACCATCTCTATCAGGACCCGTTCATTAAGGACCCGAGTCTCATCCTGCATTACGGTGACCTGACCGACTCCACCAACCTCATCCGGATAATCCAGCAGGTGCAGCCGGACGAGCTGTACAACCTGGCCGCGCAGTCCCACGTGGCGGTGTCCTTCGAAACTCCGGAATATACCGCTAACTGCGATGCCTTGGGCACTTTGCGTGTCCTGGAATCCATCCGCATCCTGGGACTCACGAATAAGACTCGCGTCTACCAGGCCTCCACGTCGGAGCTCTTTGGAAAGGTCCGGGAGGTGCCCCAGACCGAGAGGACTCCCTTCTACCCGCGCAGTCCGTACGCCGTGGCCAAGCTCTACGCCTATTGGATCACGGTGAACTACCGCGAAGCCTACGACATGTTCGCCTGCAACGGCATCCTCTTCAACCACGAATCACCCCTTCGCGGCGAGACCTTCGTCACCCGCAAGATCACTCGAGCCCTGTCCCGCATCAAGCTGGGCCTGCAGGACTGCCTCTTCCTGGGCAACCTGGACGCCAAGCGCGACTGGGGCCACGCCCGTGACTATGTGGAAATGATGTGGCTCATGCTCCAGCAGGACACCCCTGACGACTACGTCATCGCCACGGGCGAGCAGTACAGCGTGCGCCAGTTCGTGCAGGCCGCGGCCGACGAGTTGGGCTTGCCCCTGCGCTTCGAGGGCCAAGGAGTGGATGAAAAAGCCTACCACGCCCAGACGGGCAAATGCGTAGTGGCTGTGTCTCCGCGCTACTTCCGCCCCACCGAGGTGGAAACGCTGCTGGGTGATCCCACCAAGGCCCACGAAAAGCTGGGCTGGACCCCGCGGATCACCTTCAAGCAGATGGTCGAGGAGATGGCCAAGGCGGACCTGCGCGAAGCGGAGCGCGACTCCATGTGCAGGAAACAAGGGTTTGCCACCTACGATTTCCACGAATAGCGCCCGTCCCACAGTCGGGAGCGACAGCCAAAACAGGCCGGGGATACCCGGCCTGTTTTGGCTCTGTGCGCGTCCCGTTCCTTTGGTGGTGAGACATCCGACGATTGACATGAAGCTTGCTGACAGCTTCCTCAAATTGGGGCTGGTCAGGCAATGAGCGCCGACAGGGATGAGATCTTCTCGTCCGTGCCGTCCGTGCTTCAGCCCCTTCTGCCCGAGGTGTGCATCGCCCTGAGGGAGTTGTTGTCCACAACCGGAGAGGCCCTCGGGCGTGGGGACTTGGAAGGTGCGCGTCTGGCGGCGCATGCCCTCAAGGGAGCGTCCATGCATTTCGGCCTGACTACGCTGTCCCTGGCTGCGGCTGAAATTGAGCAGGATGTCGAGGAGGAGGGCGGGGGATCGGAGTCTGAAGCGGTCCGGGCCGGGCTTACGCGCTTTGCGTCACTGCTGGCGGCGTTGGAAGCAGTCCTTTAATGGTGCGTTCTCGAAAAACATCCCGTTTTTTTTCAAGTAAGCGACACTAGTCTCCTTCCTCGATCAGTCCGTTTTCCAGGCAGAAGGCGGCCAGTTCCAGGGAGCTGCGCAGTCCGAGCTTTTTCTTCAGGTTGGTCTTGTGTTTTTCGACGGTCTTGACGCTCACGAAGATGGTGTCGGCGACGTCCTTGTTGGTCTGGCCCTTGGCCGCCAGTTTGAGCACCTGGCGTTCGCGTTTGGAGAGGCGTTCCAGGGGGTCGGGGGCTCTGCTCCCCGAGCGGCAGACCTGTGCCAGCATGGCGGAGATCTCGCGGGAGAAGAAGGACTGCCCGCCGGCCACGGCAGTGATGGCCGTGAAGAGTTCCTCGCTGGGGCTCATCTTGAGCAGGTAGCCGTCCACCCCGGCCTGAACGGCGGAGGTGAGATAGGTCTCCTTGCCATGGGCGGTGAGGGCCAGGATGCGCACCCTGGGAAAGCAGCGCTTTATCTCGGCGATGGCCTCCACCCCGTCCATGCGCGGCAGGGAAAGGTCCATGAGCACCACGTCCGGCATCAGGCGGCCAGCCATATCCACGGCCATATGTCCGTCAGAGGCCTCCCCGACGACCTCGAAACCGGGATGGGCAAGAATCAGGGCCTTGAGTCCCTTGCGGACGATCTCCATGTCTTCGGCAAGGAGGAGCCTGATTTTTTTCATACGACCCGTGATGTTGAAGTTCCCCAGAAAAGCAAACCTTTATAATGTTAGCAAAGCTGCCAAAGGAGTCAATAGTGTTCAGATCATGAATCCGTTGTTTGAATTACTGAATGTAGGCTGCGGTTGCAGCCTGGAGACCGCATGTGTTGTGATGTTCGCTACAGGTGAAAAACTCGACGTAGGGCGGGAGAAGAGGACATGCGTCGAGAAGGAGATTCTTTGGGACTGAAGATTTTATTGAAATAAATATCGAATGCGTAATATAAGCCATGCAGGATTTATGAAGACGCCTCTGCGGAGGGGAAGGCCACCGAGGGCTACGGGCTTGGCTGCACCGCGTCCACGCCCGTAGCCGAATTTTCCGGTCTCTCTAAACGTCGGTTATGCGATCTCGATCGATTCCGAGTCCCAAGAACTCAATCAAGTCCGAGTCCCGCCAGCACCTTCTCGGGGGGGCGCCGCTCCGGAACCAGGCGCGTGGGCATCTTGCCTTCGTTCCATTCCCGACTGGCGAACAGGCCGCAGTAGCACGTGCCGTACTCGGTCACGTCCGGCTCGCGGTAGACGCAGGGGCAGACGATGTCCTTGTCCATCTCGTAGTTTCCAGAAGCCAGGCGGCAGGGGCAGGCCATGTGCCCGTAGCGCTCCTTGTTCACCAGGAGCATCTCCAGCAGTTGCATGACCATGTGTGAATCATGGTTGAAGAAGTAGCCCTTCTTCTCCTGGAGGGGCTTCAGCCTGTCGTACAGTTCCTTGGCGTCCATGCTACTCTTCCAGGGCCTTTTCCAGGGCATCCTTGTCGAAGCCCACGATCGCCCGGCCCTCCACGACCACGGTGGGGAAAGACATGGCCGGGTTCAATTTCCTGACCAAAGCCATGGCATCGTTGCGTTCGTCTCCACTTAGCCTGTCCACGTAGACGCACTCGTAGGCTTGACCCCGTTCGTCGAGGTAGTCCTTGCAATGTGAACAGTGGATGCAGGTGGACAAAGCATATACGGTCACGTGCTTACTCATGGTACGGCTCCATTGGTGTTATTGGATGTCGGACCCTTCGGAGCCGACCTGTAAAGTATCCGTTTTTCGAGGCGGTAGGTCAAGACACTCAGGGGATAAGTCAGGAGCAGATAGAACACGGCCAGGGGCAGGTAGGCTTCGAAAGTTTTGTAGGTGGTGGCGTTGACGATCTCCGCCCCCTTGGTCAGTTCGCGCACTGAGATCACCGACAGGAGCGAGGAGTCCTTGATGAGGGATACGAATTGGCCGGTGACCGGGGCGATGATGCGGCGCATGGCCTGGGGAAAAATCACGCTTCGCAGAGCCTGGGCGTGGGTGAGCCCCGCTCCGCGGGCCGCCTCCCATTGCCCCTGGCCGATGGACTCGATGCCCGCGCGGACCATCTCGGTGATGTAGGCCCCTGAGAAGAAGGCCAGGGTGCCCATGCCGGTGAGGAATGGGCTGTCCACATGTACGATCACCGCGATGCAGAAATAGAAGATGTATATCTGGGTGAGAAGCGGCGTGCCCCGGAAACCCCAAACATAGAGCGTGGCCGCCTCTCGGAGCCAGACGTTCTCCGAAACCCGGGCCAGTCCGCCGGCCAGACCGATGAGAAGCCCCAGGACAATGGCCCCGCTTGAGACCAGGATGGTGGTGACGAATCCTCTGGCGAAGAGGTCCCGGTACTGCCAGACCACCCACCAGTTCCAGTTGTAGCGGATGGTGGACATGAGTCCGACCAGCCCGACCAACGCGCCGGTCAACAGCACCAGGCGGACGATGATTCTCTTGGGCACGGGGGACTTGGCCCCTGCCGGGGCAGGGGCCACCGATGTCATTGCAGCAAGGGTTCCACGAATTTGGCTCGCAGTTCGTCCAGCGTGCCGTCGGCCTTGTGGAGGCTCACGAACATTTCCATCCAGTTCCACAGGTCGAAGTCGCCCTTACGCATGGCGATGCAGAAGGGCTCGTAGGTGAAGGGCTTGAGGATGGCCCGGGTGACCCCCGGGTAGTCCTTGGCGTGCTTGGCTATGGACAGCTGGTCGTAGAGGAAGGCGTCCGCCCGGCCGTTGACCACTTCCTGCACGCAAGCGGACTCATCCTTGTAGCGGTTGATGGTGGCCTTTGGGAATCGCTTGGTGGCCAGGATGTCGGCGGTGGTGCCGGTCTTGACCGCGATGATCCGCTTGGGATCGTTGAGCTGGGCCACGTCGGTCACGTCCGGGGCGCGCTTGACGGAGAGGAGAGCGCACAGGCCGGTGGTGAAGTAGGCGCTTGTGAAGGTGATGGATTTGGCCCGCTCCAGGGTGCCGGTGATGCCGGAAATGATCAGGTCGATTTTTCCGGTTTGCAGGGCCGGGATGAGCCCGGTCCACTCCATGTCCTTGATCTCAAGCTCGACGCCCAAGTCCTTGGCTGCGAGTCTGGCCAGCTCCACGTCCAGGCCGATGGGCTGGCCCTTCTCATCGGTAGACTCGAAAGGTGCGTACTTGAGTTCCATGCCCACCACCAGCTTCTTGCGAGCAATGATCTCAGTGAGCTGGCTCTGCTTGGCGATGTCGAAGGGCGCCTGAGCCAGAGCGGCCTGAGCGGTGAAGGCCAGGGCGGCAAGGATGACAAGTGTGCGGCGAAACATGCGTGACCTCCTGGAGTTGCCCGCATCCTAGCCTAAAACACCCAGGTCAGGAAGGCCTTTTCGGAATCAACTGGGAAGATGGGGCGCGAGGGCGGTCTGGATCCGTCCGAATACCGCCTCAGAGCTGCCTAAGGCGTCCGCCACCGCGAAGCGGCCGGGCTCACGATAGGCCAGGGCCAGGAAGCCGTCGCGCACCCGCTGGTGAAAATCGATCTCCAGGGCCTCGAAGCGTCCCTCGGCCTGGCTGGCCCCGGTCGCGTGGTTGCGGCCTCTGGCCCGGGCGAGCCCCTCGGCCACTGGCAGGTCCAGGAGCACGGTCATGTCCGGGACGAGTCCACCCGTGGCCGTTTGGCCGAGCGCGATCAGGCGCTCTACATCAAGGCCCCGCCCGAAGCCCTGGTAGGCCACGGTGGAATCGTGGTAGCGGTCGCACAGTACGGTCTTCCCGGCGGCTAGCGCCGGGCGGATGACCTCGGCCACGTGCTGGGCTCGGTCAGCCAAATACAAAAACAACTCGGCCGTGGAGTCCAGGTGGGTGTTGCGAGCATCCAGGAGGATGCGGCGAAGCTCAAGCCCCAGGGCGCAGCCGCCGGGCTGGCGGGTGACGGCCACGTCAAGGCCCAGGCCGCGTAGCCAGGACTCCACCAGAGCGATCTGGGTGGACTTGCCCGCGCCTTCTATTCCTTCGAAAGTAATGAACACTGCTGGGGGCCTTTGTCCTGGTTTTTTTTTGGCGCTTCGTTCTCGGGCTTCACCCGGGCCGGGTTGAAGACGTAGCGGTCCAGGGCGCGCACGAAGGAGGTGACCCCGATCTTGTCCGGGTCGTCCACCGCGCCGAGGAATTGGTGCACCTTGGCGTCGATGTTGTCCGCGAAGTGCAGGATCATGGCCTCCGGGGTCATGGGCGCCTTGGGGGAGCCGAAGGCCAACTCGCCGTGGTGGCTGACCAGCATGTGCTTGAAGTGCAGGACCAGCCCCGGGGCCAGATCCTTGGCCTTGCGCAGGAACGGCTCCAGGATGGTAAGGGTCAGCACGATGTGCCCGAGCACCTGGCCCTCGTCGGTGTACTCGCGGGTGAGCCCGGAAGAGAGTTCCCAGGCCTTGCCCATGTCATGGAAGGCCGCGCCCGCCAGCAGGGTGTCCCGGTCCAGCATGGGGTAGAGCTGCCACAAGGCGAGGGCCACCCTGCACACGGCCAGGGTGTGCTCCAAGAGGCCGCCCCGGTATGCATGGTGCATGGACTTGGCCCCAGGGGCGGCCAGGAGCTTGACGCGGATCTCCGGATCACCCAGCACCTTGCGGCAGAACCGCCGCCAGGGGGCGTGGCCGATGTTGACCGAGAGCAGTTCCTCCAGCTTGGCATACAGGGACTCGGGTTTTTCGGCGCTTTCCGGCAGAAAGAGGCCGAAGTCGATGCCCTCGGGCGAGGGTCCAAGCGGCGACAGCCCATCCAGATTGAGCTGCGGCTGGTCGCGGTAGGTAGTGACCGTGCCGGAGGCCACGACAAACTGCCCGGCCGTGAGATCCTCGAAGGCCTGGGAGCCCGGAGCCCAGAGTTTTGCCTCGATGCTCCCGGAGCTGTCCTGGAGTTTGAGGGACCAGAAGGGTCCGTTGCGGGCCTGGCCCTTGGAGGCCTGCGCCAGCAGGAAACATTCGCTCACCTGTTCGCCCACGGACAGGTCGCGCACGAAAATGCGTTTTTCAGTCACCAGATTGCCAGCCTCGCGGGGTATTCTCAATTGCGTCCAACCGCGGCGAAGAGTTACAGATTTCCCCAGGCCGGGGCAAGTGCCCACGGCCGGGGGGCATTCCGGCTCTCCTAACTTTTACAGAAGCTGACACGAAGAACCCATGAAAATCCTCCTCACCAACGACGACGGCATCCAGGCCGTGGGTCTGCGTTCCCTGTATCACGCGCTCAAGCGGGCCGGACACGACGTACACGTGGTGGCTCCGGTCACGGAGATGAGCGCCGTTGGGCACGCGGTGACCCTGGCCGCTCCGCTCCGCGTGAAAATCTTCGACGAGACGGAATTCTACGGTCTGGGCGTCTCCGGCACCCCGGCCGACTGCGTGAAGCTTGGGCTGACCACGCTCCTGGAATCCCAGCCGGATCTGGTGGTCTCGGGAATTAACGCCGGGGCCAACGTGGGAGTGGACATCCTCTATTCCGGCACAGTGTCCGCCGCCACCGAAGGCGCACTCATGGGGCTGCCCGCCCTGGCAGTGTCTTTCGATCACTACAGCCCGATCGACCTGGCCGGCCAGGGCGACTACACCGCCGCCTTCGTGAATCGGGTGGACTGGAAGTCCCTGCCCAGGCACTGCGTGCTGAATCTCAACTTTCCGGACCGGCCCATGGACCGGATCAAGGGGCTTAAACTCTGCCCCCAGACCCGCGCCCCCTACAAGGATTGGTACGAAGAGCGCGTGGACCCCAGAGGGCGCAAGTATTACTGGCTCACCGGGGCCATACCGCTCGGCGAGGTGTCGCCGAACCAGGACCGGGCTCTGCTCACCGAGGGTTTCGTGACCCTCACCCCTCTGCGCTTCGACTTCACCGACCATGAGACCATGGAGATTCTGTCCGGTCTGTCCTTCTGAACCGTCTCAATTCGAGCACGACGAGGCCCCGAAAGGGGCCTTTTGCGTTGCGCAACGGTGTGAAACATGTAAATAAAAGGAAAGTAAACCCAGAAAGGAAGGCGTGGGATGCTGAACATACTCACGGTGGACGACGACGAGATCACCCAGTTCCATGCGAGCCAGTTGCTCTTGGCGTTCGGGCACAACCGCATGGCCTATTCCGGCAGGGACGCCATCGTCCGCGTTGAGGAGGCCATAGCCGGCGGCGCGGGTTTCGACCTGATCCTCATGGACGTCATGATGCCCGGCCTGGACGGGCTGACCACGGTGCGCGAGATCGTCAGGCTCTACAACGAGCACAAGATTCCCCTTGAGCGCCGCCCCAAAATTATCATGCTCTCCTCTGTGGAGGAGCCAGAAACACAGATAGATGCCCTGTACTCCTGCGGTGCGGATTACTACATGGCCAAACCCCTGGACGAGGAACTGTTGGTCAAGGCCCTGGAGGAGATGGGTCTGCTGAAACCCGCGGCCAAGCCCGAAGTCTCTTCCTCTCCCGCTGAGGGATGAGGAAGAACGGTTCGAACCCTCGCAGCCGCATCCTGCGCCCCAGCTCCCTCTGCAAGCTCCATTCTCAAGGGTGCAAACATTGTGATTTCTGATAATCACAATTTTGGATGCAGTCTTTCTTATTGATCAGAGCGGGAGTTTCGACGCATTCCTTCTTGCACTTCTTCCATTCGCTGTCGCAGTAGGCCATACTCCTTCCGCTTTCCAGTTTGTTTTGGAGGCCAGTGCCTCCCAGGATGGAAAGAGGATCGATGACCTGCCCCGGTCCGCTTTCCTCAAGATACACACGTTTTCCGTCGGAACCCATGTAGTACAATCGCCCAGTATTGTCCTTGTCGTACTGTATATGATCATCGTCAATAACAGAATACAACCCTCCAGGTTCGGTCTTCACTCGTACTTTTTCCCGGACGGTGTGGAGAGCGCCATTTTGGTCGACGTAGTAAAGTTTGCCGCTCTCGTCACGGTAATAGCGCTGGCCGCCTTCATCACCCCTCTGGGCCATGACGACCCCTTCGCCGGGAGAAGCCGGCCCTTCGGCCAGGGTGCCGGCGTAGGCCGGGGTAACGTGAACATACCCCCAGACGGCAAGCCAGGTAGTGAATGCGGCCAGGAATCCTCGCAGCCACGAAGAGTGAAATTCGCTTTCCATGATGATCCCTCCATGAAGAACCATTCCGAGCGGGTTTTTTGGACTCTTGCAGACTGGCATATGCCCGAGGACGAGTCAACCGATCAGCCCTCGAAACACCACCCCCCCCGGAACGGGGGGGCTGATGCGAGGGTAGAGGAGGACAGACCCGGGGGTGGCTTATTTCCCCGGGCCTTCATATGAGGGACATCTTTATTGCACGGGGATGGACCTGAACACCGGCTGCCCCTGGCGTTTGAGCAGCACCAGCACAGCGCCGTTGGACTTGCCTTCCTTGTCGATGATCTGGGCGGCCTCCTCGGGGCTGGTGACCGGGTGCTGGTTGATTTCCACGATCACGTCGCCCGCACGGACGCCGGACTCGGCGGCGGCGGAGCCAGGCACCACTCCGGTCACCAGCAGGCCCCCGGCGGAGCGGCCGGTGCGCGGGTTGGTGGTGGAGAGGTTCATCCCCAGGGTCTGGCCTTCCTGCGCCTGGCCGGACTCTTCGCCCTGGCTGAACTGCTTGAGGTCGCGCTCGATGAGGGTGACCTTGGCGGTCTTGCTCTGGCCCTTGCGGATGTAGGTGACGCTCACCGATTCGCCCGGGGGTATGGCCCCGATGCGCGAGGTCAGGTCATGGGCATCTTTCACCACCTGGCCGTTGACCTCGGTGATCACGTCGCCGGAGGCCAGCCCGGCCTTTTCCGCGGGGCTGCCCGGATTGACCTGGCTTACCAGCGCGCCCGTGGTGGAAGGCAGGCTCAGGGCCTTGGCGGTGTTTTCGTCCACGGACTGGATGGTGATTCCCATCATGCCCCGGTTCACCTTGCCCTTGGTCTTGAGTTGGCTGACCACATCCTTGGCGATGTTGGAGGGGATGGCGAAACCGATGCCCTGGCCCGAGGCGACGATGGCCGCGTTGATGCCGATGACCTCGCCGTCGAGATTCAGGAGCGGGCCGCCGGAGTTGCCGGGGTTGATGGAGGCGTCGGTCTGGATGAAGTCGTCGTAGGGGCCCTCGCCGATGACCCGGCCCTTGGCGGAAACGATGCCCGCGGTGACCGTGTTGGACAGGCCGAAGGGATTGCCGATGGCGATCACCCAGTCGCCCACGCGCATTTTGGAGGAGTCGCCGAGCTTGAGGTACGGCAGGCTGCCGCCGTCGTTTATCTTGATAAGGGCCAGATCGGTGTCCGGGTCGGCCCCGATGACCTTGGCTTGGAAGATCTTCTCGCCCTTCTGGAGCTTGACGCTGATCTTGTCTGCGCCCTGCACCACGTGGTTGTTGGTCAGGATGTAGCCGTCGCTTGAGATAAGGAAGCCGGAACCCAGCGAGTGCTGGCGGCGCTGCGGGGCCTGGTTGAAGTACTGGTCGAACTGGTCGAAGAAGTCGTCGAAGGGGGTGCCGCGCGGGATCTGGCGGGGCATACGCTGCACTTGCTTGGGGGCAGTTTCGGTGAAGACGTTCACCACTGCCGGACCGGCCTTTTCGGCCAGGTCGGCGAACTGGGGCAGTTCGGCCAGGGCTTGGCTTGCAGCGAAAAGGATAATGAGGGCGCTGAGGAGGGTGGTCCGCACGATTCTCGTCCGATGCATTTCTTCTCTCCTGGTTTTGGGAGCGCGTGGCGCTACCGTGATGTGAAGTACTAGGGATCGTAAATGAAAGGAATATTTCCCAGAAATGAACAGATGTTCATGCGGGTGGGCGGGACCGCTCCCAGGCGGGGAAGATTAGGCAGACTTTGAGGCCGGACAACCCAGGGAGGTCTGGGAGGCTCAAAGGGCTGGGGACGTTGTCCGAGAGCGTGAGCCGAGCTCCGTGCAGCCTGGCCACGGCGGCCACCAGGGACAGCCCCAGACCCGAGCCCGGCGTGCCTCGGCTTTGGTCCAGGCGGTAGAAGCGTCGCAGCACGTTCTCCCGCTCTTCCTCAGGGATGCCTGGGCCGGTGTCGGCCACGCTCAAGAAAGATCCCTCCGGGTTGGCTACGGCCCCGACCTGGATGGTTCCTCCCGCCGGGGTGTATTTTACCGCGTTGTCCAGGAGGTTGGCCACGGCCTGGGACAGCAGGTGTCGGTTACCCCGCACCGCGAGTCCCTCGTCCACGCCGACGGTCAAGGCTATGGATTTGTCCTCGGCCAGGGGTTCGTAAAGTTCCGCCGCGTCACGCACGATGACGGAGAGGTCGAGGTCCTCGAAGCCGCCTCGGGCAGCGGCCGACTCGGCCTGGGCGATGGTCAGAAGGGCGTTGAAGGTGGCGATGATGGACTCGGCCTGGGTGATGGCCTCCTCAATGGCCTGGCGTTGCGAGGCGGCGTCCGGCTGCTCCAGCAGAGCCAATTCCAGGCGGGAGCGCAGGCGCGTAAGGGGGCTTCTCAGGTCGTGCGCGATATTGTCGCTCACCTGGCGCACGGTGGCCAGAAGCTCGCCGATGCGGTCCAGCATGTCGTTCAGGTTCCCGGCCAGACGGTCGAACTCGTCTCCCGAGCCGGACAGGGGGATGCGCCGGTCCATGGACCCGCCCATGATCTCCCGGCTGGCCCGGTTCACCTGTTCCAGGCGCCCCAGAAGCTTGAGGCTCATGACGTTGCCCCAGATGAGGCCCATGATCACTGTGAAGAAGATGCCGGTGGCCATGGCCCGGGCCATGATGGACCGCGCCCGCAGTACGTCGGAGAGCTCGCGGCCCACCAGCAGGTGCACCTTGCCCATGAGGGTGACCACCTGCACCCTGGCCTCCAGCGGCCGGGGGTCGTCCTCAGCGGTAACCGGGATGGTGTCCCACTCCGGGTAGCCCTTGGGCACGATGGAGCGGGGCCACTGGCGCATGTTGCCGGCCAGGTAGTGGAAATCCCGGTCCACCAGCAGGTAGATGTTGGAGCGCGAGGCCTCGCTTCGCTGGCGGCTGGAGATCTGCATGGACAGGGCGGCCAACCCACGTTCGTCGTACTGCTCCGCCAGGCTCCAGACTTCGGACTCGATGATCTCATCGGTCTGGCGGAGCATGAAGGTCACGGCTGCCCACCAGATGAATCCGAAGACCACCGTGGTGGAGATGGCGAACAGGGCCACGTACCACATGGCCAGGCGGAAGCTGAAAGTCTTAAGGAGCTTCTGCCGGATCACGCAGCATGTATCCCGCCCCGCGCACCGTGTGCAACAGCGGCTTTTCGAAGTCCTTGTCGATCTTGCCCCGAAGCCTTGAGACATGCACGTCGATGACGTTGGTCTGGGGGTCGAAGGCGTAGTCCCAGACCCGCTCCAGGAGCATGGTCCGGGTGACCACCTGCCCGGCGTGGCGCATGAAGTATTCGAGCAGGGAGAATTCCTTGGGCTTGAGGTCGATGGTCTTGCCGGCGCGCTTCACGACGCGGGCGGTGAGGTCCAGCTCCAGGTCGGCCACGACGAGCGTGGTCAGGGGCTTTTCGGCCCGGGCGCGCCGCCCCAGGGCCTCCACCCGGGCCATCAATTCAGCGAAAGCGAAGGGCTTGGTGAGGTAGTCGTCGCCGCCCGCGCGCAGCCCTTCCACCCTGGCGTCCACGTCCGAGAGCGCGGAGAGCACCAGCACCGGGGTGTTGTCCCCGGCAGCCCGCACCGCCTTGAGGATGGACAAGCCGTCCAGGCCAGGCAGCATGCGGTCCAGGATGATCACGTCGTAGCCCCCGGCCGTGGCCCGGAACAGGCCTTCGCGGCCGTCGGCAACGTGGTCCACGGTCATGCCCTGTTCCTTGAGACCTTTGACCAGATAGGAGGCGGCTTGGGGGTCGTCCTCCACCAGCAGGATGCGCATGGCCTAAAGCCTCACTTCACCGTTCAGTGCGGTGTCTTGGCGTACCACGGCCTGATGCCCGGATTCATTGATCACATGGACTTGGCCGGTTGCCACCACCCCGGCCTCGAAGAGCACGTCGCCCTTCACGGTTAGGCTCTCGCAACCGATCAGAGAGGGGGCCCCGTGGGGGAAGCGGGCCATGAAGTCGTCGATTTTTTTGTAATGTCTGGAGTCCAGGTGGACCACCGGCATGTGCCCGGCCACCAGGGGGGAGGGGACCACGGTTTTTTCGTGGCTCACCTGGTAGCAGTCGCTCATGACCACCAGCAGGTCCGCGGTGGTCTTGACGGGGGCGAAGCGGGAGCGGGGCACCTTCACCGCCTGGGCGTTCTCGAAGGCGGATACTGCCGAGCCCATGGCGGTCTCGATCTGGATCACAGGAGGGGACTTTGGGTCGCGCGGGTCCAGGGTCTTGGGGTTCAGGATCAGGTCCAGGGGCATCATGCCGTTGGCCACGAACACCTTCTCCATGGCCCGCAGGTCCAGCCAGAGGGAGTTGGTGTTGAAGAAACGGTGTTTGGTGATGTCCTGGAAGGCGTCCAGATCGCGCTCCAGGCACTGGGCGATCTCGCGCAGCACCAGACGGCCATTGGTCTTGAGCCTGGCCAAGTGGCCGCCCTTGCGGTCCGAGGCGGTGCGACCGGCCACCTCCATGAGGAAGGGAGCCTCCTCGGTGACCATGTAGCCCAACAGCCGCTCGTCCATCACCGCGCCCAGGTTGTCCGAATTGGAGACGAATGCGTAGTGGATGCCCCGGTCCAGGAGTTTGCGCAACATCTTGGAGGTGACCAGGGCGGTGTAGAGGTCGCCGTGGCCGGGCGGGTTCCACTCCAGCTCCGGGTTGGCGGTCCAGGTGGCCGGAGAGAGGTCCTTGTGCAGGATCTTGGGGTAGCGGTGCTGCAGGAAGGCCAGTGGCAGGCCGCCCGACATGTTGTCGAAGTTGCCCGCCTTGAGCATGGTGTCCAGGTGGGTCTTGAAACTGTTCATGAAAAGGATGGGGATGGGTTTGCCGTACTGTTCGCGCAACGCCCGCATCTGAGCCAGGATGAGGTCCAGGAAGCTCATGCCGTCCTTGACGGTGATCAAGCTCTTTGCCTTCTCCAGGCCCATGGATGTGCCCAGACCGCCGTTCAGTTTGATGACCACGGCCTGGCCCATGGCCGCCCGGCCGGCCTCGGCGTAGGATGCGAGGTTCTCGTAGCTGGGCACCTCGTGGTCGGTGAGGGGCAGGAGTTCGTTTTCCGGGAGCTTGCCCTGGGCGCCATAAAGCAGCCGGGAATAATAGCACTTGAAGATGTTGATGACGATGGGCGGGATGCCCAGTTCCTCCATTTTCAGGCCGAACGGGCGGAACATTTCGATCATTGCTGGATCGGCGGTCTTCATGCAATCCATGATCATGGGGATATCCTTGGCTTTGTCGGAATGAATGACTGCAATGGTTCCCCGTTTGCGTGAAATGACCCTGCGCGTCAAGGGTCGGTCTCGGCAGCGTACGGACATGGTTGACGCCGTGGGCTTCCGTGGAGCATCGTGAGATTTATGAGTGAAGCGTGCAGGGACTCTGAGGAACTCCTGGCCGAGCTCGGCGAACTCAGGCTTCGGGCGGAGAGGTTCGAAGAAGCCTGGCACGCCGTGCGCGAGTCCGAGGAGCGCTACCGCCGTCTTCTGGAGTCGGTTACGGACTACGTCTACACCGTGAAGGTGGAGGACGGCCGGGCCGTGTCCACCACCCACGGCGAGGGCTGCGCTCGCCTCACCGGCTACACGGCCGAGGAGTACGCCGCCGACCCCAACCTGTGGTACCGCATGGTCCACAAGGAGGACCGCCCGGCGGTGCTGGAACAGGCCCGCGCGCTCCTTGGCGGGGAGAACGCCGGGCCGCTCGACCACCGCATCCTGCACAAGGACGGCACCGTGCGCTGGGTGCGCAATACCCCGGTGACCCGCCGCGATGCCTTTGGGCGGGTGGCCTTCTACGACGGCATCATCCAGGACATCACCGGGGCCAAGAACTTGGAAGAAAAGGCAGCCCATGCCTCCCTGCACGACCCTCTCACCGGCCTGCCCAACCGGCTCATGCTCCTGGACCGCCTGTCCTGGCTGGTTGACTCCGCCCGGCGCGAGGGCACCAAGGTGGCCGTGCTCTTCCTGGACCTGGACAACTTCAAACCGGTCAACGACCGTCTGGGGCACGCCGTGGGCGACGAGGTGCTTAAGGAGGCGGCCGGGCGTATCGCCTCGGAAATCCGGGCCTCGGACACGGTCGCTCGGGTGGGGGGTGACGAGTTCGTGGTGCTTCTGCCCGGCCAGAAGGGCGAGTCCGGAACGGTCGAGGTGGCCCGCAAGATCATCGCGGCCCTGGGGCTCCCCTACGGCAGTCTGAACGGGGAGACGGGACCGGGCGGCAGCATCGGCATCAGCCTCTGCCCGGACGACGGACTCGATCCCTGGGAACTCATCAAGAAGGCCGATGAAGCCATGTATTACGTGAAGAAACACGGTCGCTCCAACTTCCTTTTCCATTCCAGCCTCACCCGCCAGGCCGGGCCCGGCCCCCTGGACACATGAACGCCGTGGACAACGTCGGAGGACCCGGGGACTCCGAATCCCCCGGTCGTTTCAGCCCCACGGCCAACCCTGCGGCCATGCCCCAGGAGTCCAGCCTGTTCGAGGCCATGTTCCGCGAACACTTGGCGGTCATGCTGCTCCTGGACCCGGTCACCCTGGACATTTTGGACGCCAACGCCGCGGCCCTGGATTTCTACGGCTGGAGCCTTGGGGAAATGCTCTCCATGAACTTCCGCCAAATCTGCCAGGGCGGCCCCGAGTGCCACGCCCAGGTGATCGAGCAATGCCGGGACACGGGTCGGAGGGTGGCCCTGTGTCGGCACCGCGTCCGCGAAGGGCAGATGCGGGATGTGGACATACGCATTTCGCGCATCCACGTGGAAGACCGGACCGTGCTCTTCGCCATCATCAGCGACATCACCGGCCGGGTTATTGCCGAGCGGGCCCTCAAGGAGTCCATGGCCCGCCTGCACAGCATCACCGAGAACTCCACGGAGGGGATTTACCAGTCCACCATGGAGGGGCGTTTCCTTTGGGTGAACCCGGCCCTGGCCCGAATCCTGGGATACCGAAGCCCGGACGAACTGGTTTCGACCGTCACGGACATGGGGACGCTCCTGTACTCCAGCCCGGAGGAATGGGAAAAGCTGCTTGCGCTCTTAGGCGAACGCGGATCCCTGGAGCGCCACGAAGTCTGCTTTCGCCACCGCGAAGGGCGGGCCATCTGGATGGCGGCCAATACCTGGGTGGTCCGCGATCAGTCCGGCCGGGCGCTCAGGATCGAGGGAGTGGTGGAGGACATAACCAGCCGCAAGAAGGCCGAGTCCGAACGCATGCTCCTGGCCACCGCCGTGGAGCAGGCCGCCGAGGGGGTGGTCATCGTCACCGGCGGTACCTGGAAGGTGGAGTACGCAAATTCCGCATTCGGAAGCATCACCGGGCTCGATCGTTCGTGTATTCTTGGGCAGGACTTTTTCGGTATATTCGGGAACGCCCGCGCCCCCTTGCCCGCCCGGGACATCCAGCAGGCCCTGCGCGAGGGCCTGGAGTGGACGGGACAGTTGAAGGGCGTGAAACCCGGGGGGAAAGTGCTCTCGGCCGAGGCCGTGTTCTCGCCCATCCGCGACGAGGCCGGACGGGTGACCAACGCCGTGGTGCTCCTGCGCGACGTGGGCTACCAGGATCGGATGGAGAAACGCCTGGGCCGGGCGCACAAGCTGGAGGCCGTGGGCACATTGGCCGGGGGAATCGCACACGATTTCAACAACATCCTCACTCCCATTCTGCTTAACGCCGAAGTGGGCATGCAACTCCTTGGGCCGGGCGACATCCTGCGTCGGCCGCTGGAGGAGATCATACAGGCCGGAGGGCGCGCCAGGCAGCTCATCAAGCAGATCCTGGTCTTCAGCCGCCAGGGAGACCTGCGCGCGGCCAGGATAAACCTGACCCCCATCGTGCGCGAGACGCTCAGGCTCATGCGCTCCAGCCTGCCGCCGGACGTTGAGGTTCATTTGGAGGAGTGCGGAGAGGCCTTGGAAGTCATGGCAGACCCCAGCCTGGTGCACCAGATGGTGGCCAACCTGTCGGATAACGCCTTGCACGCCATGCAGGGGCGGGGCGGGGCGCTCACCATCAGCCTGAAGCGGCGAACCGTGGAACCGGGTGAACGGACCGCGGCCACGCCCCTGCCCCCCGGCGAGTACGCCATGCTGGCCGTGGCCGACACCGGGCACGGCATGGACCAGACCGTCATGGAGCGCATCTTCACCCCGTTCTTCACCACCAAGAGGCCCGGTGAGGGCACGGGCATGGGCCTGTCCACGGTGTACGGCATAGCCAGGAGCCTGGGAGGAGCGGTGAGGGTGGAGAGCGAACTGGGCCAGGGCAGCCTGTTCGAGGTCTATCTGCCCTTGGCCGGTACGGTCCCGCTGGCCGCCAAGGGCGGGCGGGAGCGCAGGGCTCTGGTGGTGGATACCCAGGCCTTTTCGCGTCGGGCTTTGGCCATGATCCTGGGGGAACTCGGATTCAAGGCCACCATGCTGCGCGACGCCCCCAAGGCCCTCAAAGCCTTTGTCCACTCGCCGGAAAGCTTCGACGTGGTCCTGGTCGCGGAGGACTTGCACGGCATGTCCGGCCGGAGTTTTCTTTTGGCTTGCCGCAAGACCGGCCGTAACGCGCGGCTGATCCTGCTCATCGACCGCGAGGAACCCGGGAGCGCCGTGGGCGTGGCGGACGCGGAACTGCGCAGGCCCGTGAGCGTCACCGATCTGGCCAAGGCCGTGGCGGGAGCGGGAGATGAGGCGGAGGCCGCCGCGAATTCGAGGGGCTGATCTCGAGGCACGCCCGGAGCGGGCGATGGCAAGGTGGCGAAATCCCGCTCTTCATTGACAAAAAACGATGTCCGGGGCTATATCCCCGGCGTATCGGGGTCTTTCTCGTCTTTGGACCCATACGAAGCATCCACCACCCGCCCACACCCCTCAAGGAGGAGAGCGTCATGCCTTTGGTCTCGCCCAAGGAAATGTTCGAGAAAGCCTATGTCGGAGGCTACGCGGTCGGCGCGTTCAACGTGAACAACATGGAGATCGTCCAGGGCATCATCGCCGCGGGCAATCAGGAGCGTTCCCCGCTCATCCTCCAGGTTTCGGCCGGGGCGCGCAAGTACGCGGGCGAGAACTACATCATGAAGCTCATGGAAGCGGCCATGGAGGACACCGATCTGCCCGTAGTGCTCCACCTGGACCACGGCCAGAATTTCGACATCTGCCAGAAGGTCATCAAGGCCGGGTTCACCTCGGTGATGGTCGACGGTTCCCACCTGCCCTTCGAGGAGAACATCGCCCTCACCAAACAGGTGGTCGAGTGCGCCCACGCCCAGGGGGTGTTCGTGGAGGCCGAGCTTGGCCGTCTGGCCGGGGTGGAGGACGAGGTCTCCAGCGAGCACAGCATCTACACCGACCCGGACCAGGCCGTGGAGTTCGTGACCCGCACCGGCTGCGACTCCCTGGCCATCGCCATAGGCACCAGCCACGGTGCCTACAAGTTCAAGGGCGAGGCCAAGCTGGACTTCGACCGTCTGGACAAGATCGCCAAGCTCATGCCCGGCTACCCCCTGGTGCTGCACGGCTCCTCCAGCGTGCCCCAGGAGTTCGTGGACATGGCCAACACTTACGGCGGCCACGTGGGCGGGGCCAAGGGCGTGCCCGAGGAGATGCTGCGTCGGGCGGCCGGCATGGCCGTGTGCAAGATAAACATCGACACGGACATCCGCCTGGCCATGACCGCGGTCATCCGCAAATGCTTCGCCGAGCACCCCGAACACTTCGATCCCAGGCAGTATCTGGGACCCGCCCGAGACGCCGTGCGGGACATGGTGGCCCATAAGATCAGAAACGTGCTGGGCTGCTCCGGCAAGGCCTAGCGCTGCGTTCCTGATAAGAATGGTTTTGTCCGTCAAAAAAGTGAATGATGCTGCTTGTTACGTCCAGATTTAGCGTGAACGAATTCCGCGGAGGCACTCATGGCTCTGAAAATAGGCATCAATGGATTCGGCCGCATCGGCCGCTACCTGACCCGACTGCTGGCTGACGACAACAATGTTGAGATAGCAGCCATCAACGCCCGGACCGGCAACGAAGAACTGGCCCGGCTTCTCAAGTACGACTCGGTTCATCGCACCTTCCACGGCGAGGTGTCCGTCTGGGAAGACGGCATCGTGGTCTGCGGCAAGAAGGTCAGGATCACCCGTTTCGGCGGTGGCGAGTGGTGCTGGGCGGACCTGGGTATTGACATCGTGGTGGACACCACCGGCAAGTTCTGCGAGCGCGACAAGGCCGAGGGGCACATGTCCTGCGGCGCCAAGAAGGTGATTATCTCCGCCCCGGCCAAGAACCCGGACTGCACCATCGTCATGGGCGTCAACGAGGACGAATACGACCCGGCCAGGCACCACGTCATCTCCTCGGCCTCCTGCACCACCAACTGTCTGGCCCCGGTGGCCAAGGTCCTGAACGACGCTTACGGCATCAAGCACGGCCTGATGACCACCATCCACTCCTACACCATGAGCCAGCGCATCCTGGACGGCTCCCACAAGGACCCCCGCCGGGCCCGGGCCGCCTGCATCTCGCTCATTCCCACCACCACCGGAGCCGCCCGGGCCACCACCGCAGTCCTCCCGGAACTCAAGGGCAAGCTGGACGGCTACGCCATCCGCGTGCCCACCGCCGACGGCTCCATCGTGGACCTGACTTGCCAGTTGGAAAAGACGGTCACCAGGGAAGAGGTCAACGCCCTTCTCAAGTCCAAGGCCAACGCGGCCATGGGTTATACCGAGGAGCCCCTGGTCTCGGTGGATTACCTGGGCGACACCCACGGCGGCGTGGTGGACGGACTTCTGACCATGGTGCTGGACAACAACATGGTCAAGGTGGTCATCTGGTACGACAACGAGGCCGGGTTCACCCACCAACTGGTGCGTCTGATCCACATGGTGGCCACCAAGCAGTAGGCCTCCGGTTCCGGTTCATGGACCCATGGCCGGGGGCGCGAAGCCCCCGGCTTTTTTCGCGGCGTCGCTTGTCGTCAGTCCGGGGATGAGTCGACGACGCTTCAGGCGCGATGTTCTTGCAGGAAAGAAGCGACGAGGCCTCCCCAGAGGGAGCGGGGTGGAGCCCCGGCCGCGCCCGCGCGGCAAGACACTCCAGGTGCCATGACCATCCGCCGCAAGATCTTCACCCTCTATCTGCTCACGTCGGTCGGCGCCCTGGTTATGCTGCTGGCCGGGGCCAAGATGATTCTCCTGGATCGCCTCTCCCGGTTGGAGGATGACGAGGTACGCCTGGACATGGACCGGGCTCTGGCCGCCGTCGCCGGCCTGCAGGGCGCCGTGCTGGCCACCGCCCGGGACTACGGCAACCTGGACGACATCCGCGCCTACTTGGCCAAGCCCGACCAGGCCATCATCAAGCCCGCTTTCGTGGACGCTGCCTTCCAGAACCTCAAGCTGGACCTGGTGGTCCTGGCCGAGCCGGACGGCAGGATCGTCTACTCTCAGGGCTACGACCGGGACACAAAGGGGATGCGCGACATCCCGGCGTCCTGGTTCACGTTGTTCAAGGCCTATGGTTTTTTCTCGCCGGAGGTGGTCCAGGGTGATCCCGAAGGCCGCAAGGGGCTCCTGCTCACGGAACAGGGGCCGCTCATGGTTGTGGTCAAGCCGGTGCTCACGGGTCAGGAGAAAGGGACGCCCAGGGGGGTGTTGATCATGGGCCGTCTTCTTGGTCGAGAGGATACGGAGTACGCGAGCCGGCTCGCGCTTCTGAACCTCAGGTGGCTCCCCCTGGACCAGTTGCCCGTGGACATTGGTTTCATCAACCAGGGAAAACCCTCGCCCGCGGGGGGCGTTCCGGTGGCTGTGCGTCCCGAGTCCGACACCGTCGTGGAGGGGCTGTGCCTGGCCAAGGACATGATGGGCGCTCCTATCGGGGTCTGGCGGATCGAACTCGATCGGCGGCTCTACGACAAGGGTCTGGCTGGAATCTTGTATTTCCTGGGGGTGGTGACGGCCGGGGGCGTGGCCTTCATGGGAGGATTTGCCTTCATCCTGGAGCGGATGGTGTTCGGCCGGCTGTGGCGGCTCAATTCCCAGGAAGACGCCGCCGTCAGGGGCCAGGGGAGCGGCGGCGGGAGCACAGTCACGGGGAGCCGGACCACCGAGATTTGGGCCGCTGAAGGTCAACCCACGGAGCATCGCCGCCGTGGACGTGATCCTGAGGACGGCGAGGATTGAGAACCGCCTGGGTAAGGAAGAAACGAAAACCTCGCATAAGATGCTGGCGGAACTCCAGCCTGTTCTGCTAACCTTGATGGACTGCCTGGATGGGATTTCCGGTATGGCCCATGCGGGTCACACAACACGGAGCGGCGAGGCATGGATCAACAAGCGATACAGCGACTCAGGCGGGTGCTCGGGGAGACAAGCCTGCTCGTGGTGGACGACACCCCGATCATCCGGGGCATCATCAACGGCATCCTGGAACCGCTAGGCCTTCGCAAGATCCTTCAGGCCGGCAACGGCGAGGAAGCCTGGAGCACCTTGGAGACCACCCCGGTGGACGTGGTAGTGGCCGATTGGCTGATGCCCGGAATCAACGGGTTGGAACTGCTGAGGAAAATGCGCGAAGACGAGAGGTTTGCCGAGACGCCCTTCATCATGATCACCGGCGTGCCCGACAAGCAGGTGGTGGTGGAGGCCATGAAGCTCAAGGTGACGGACTTCATGATCAAACCCATAGACGGTTCGGTGCTCAAGCAGAAGATCCTCAAGTCCTTGTGCAGCAAGACCGGCTAGGGCCTGGCCGTGCCATCCCGGGACGCGGCCTCGAAAGCGAGGCCAAGGAACGAAAAACCGGGTAGGAATCAACTGCCCGTGCATCGCCTCCCCACACTTCCCTCACTGGCCCCCCTGGCCGGGCTCGTCCGCGACGCGGTACGAACGAGCTTGGAGCTTTTCAAGTCGATGGTGCCCATCATCGTGGCGGTGAAGGTCCTCCAGGAGCTGGGGGCCATCGAATATCTGGCCGCGCCGCTTGGGCCGGTCATGGCCTTGGTGGGCCTGCCCCCGGACCTGGGCCTGGCTTGGGCCACGGCCATGCTCTCCAACATCTACGCCGGGTTGATCGTGTTCCAGGCTCTGGCTGCGCAAGCCGGACCGCTCAGCGTGGCCCAGGTCACGGTGCTCGCCCTTCTCATGCTCTTCGCCCACAACCTGCTGGTGGAGGGCCAGGTCACCAAAAGGTGCGGGGTGAGCTTTTTGGGCCAGAACGTCCTGCGCGTACTGGGGGGCCTTGGCTGCGCATGGCTGACGCACCTGGCCCTTAACGCCGGAGGCCTTCTTTCGGAACCCGCCGTCATGCTCTGGCTACCCCCCAGGCCGGAGGCCACGCTCCTGGGCTGGGCCTTAAGCGAGGCCAGGAACCTGGGCTACATCTTCCTGGTCATCCTGACTCTCATGGGGCTCATGCGTCTGCTGAACGCCTTGGGCCTCACCCGGATTCTGGAGTGGTTGCTCTGGCCGTTCCTCAAGATCATGGGCATAAGCGCGGCGGCGGCCACGATCACGGTGATCGGCATGACCATGGGCCTGCTCTACGGGGGCGGGCTCATCATCCACGAGGCCAGGGCCGGCCACATCCCTCCGAGGGACGTCTTCGCGGCGGTCTCGCTCATGAGCCTGTCCCACGCCCTCATCGAGGACACCCTGCTGCTGACGCTCATCGGGGCCAGTCCCTGGGGGACTTTGGGAGCAAGGCTGCTGTTCTCGTTGCTGGTCGTGGCGGCCTTAAGCCGTTGGGCGGCGGGGCGGGCGAGGGCGGAGGCCAGCGCCTGACGTCATTTCTGACCGGTCGGCTGCCCCTCCAGCACCTTCTTCACGAACGCCTGCAAGTTCCCGCCGGTCTTGAGCTGGATGAAACGGTTGGATACTTTGGCCACGTAGCGCTCAGTCTCCGGGAAGGGGGGGATGCCGGCGAACTTGCGCACGGCATCCGGCCCGGCGTTATAGGCGGCCAGGGCCAGTCGCACGTCGCCGAAGACCTTGAGCTGTTCGCGCAAGTAGCGGCTGCCGGCGTCGATGTTGGCCGCGGGGTCCATGGGGTCGGCCAGCTTCAGATCGCAAGCGGTTCCCGGCATGATCTGCATGAGCCCCCGGGCTCCCTTGGGGGAGACCGCCGCGCAGTCCCCGCCGGACTCCACCTCGATCAGGGCCTGCACCAGGCAGGGGTCCAGGCCGTACTGGGCCGATATCTTTTTGATCCAGGCCTTCACCTGAACGTTGGTCAGGCTTTTGGGCATCCTGAACTCGAATTCTCCCGGCACGTGCTCCGCGCCGAGTGCCGCCCCCGTGAACGCCAAGGCGGGGAGAAGCAGGGCCAGGAGCAAGGCGAGCGCCGCCCGGACAAAGGTGAGCGAGGATCTCATAAAGTTATTTTCGCAAAGCAACGCCTGGATGTAAAGCCAGCCGCTTCGGCCTACAATCGCCGCGTCGATTCAGGCCGGAGATTCACTTTGCCGGCGATGGCAGCGTCCAGGAGGGCCAGGCCGCGCTCCCGGTCCCGGGGAAGCCGGAGCTTCAGGGGCAGATGGTTGGAGGCGTGGTCGGCCAGGAAGAGCCCCCGGCCCACATGGGTGTGTTCCAGGATCAACCGCAGTTCTCTGAGCATGGCCGTGGCGTCCGGCAGGGTGAAGCGCCCGGCCTGGATGTCCTCCCAGAGCCTGGTGCCCGGCACGGGGATCAGGCTCAGGGCGGCCGCCTGGTCCGGCTGCATGGCCGAGAGGAGTTCGCCGGTCAGGCAGGCGTGGCGTTGCCAGCCGTCCCATGCGCCCGATTTGTCCAGTCCGTCCAGTCCGCCCCGCCCGCCCGATTCGGCAGACCCGGCCAGGCCCACGATAAGGCTGACCGAGAGTTTAAGCCCGGCCTGGCGCACCTTGCGGGCCTCGCGCAGCATGTCCTCGGGGCCGGCGTGCTTGCCCATGGCCCGCAAGAGCTCACCGTCTCCGGATTCCAGCCCCATGTACAGGGTGGACAGCCCGAGGGCGGCCAACTCGCCAAGCTCATCATGGCTTTTGCCCGCGATGCTTGAGGCGCTGGCGTAGACCGAAGTCCTGGCCACCCGGGGCAGGCGCTCCCGGATGCGGCGCAGGATGCGCGCCAGGCGCTCCCAGGGCAGGGCCATGGCGTCGCCGCCGCAGAGGAAGACCCTCCTGAGATGGCCCATGTGCCGGGCGGCGAAGTCGATGTCCTCGAAAACGGTGGACTCGTCCGTTATGCGGTGGCGTTCCCCTCGGTAGGCGCCGCAGAAGGCGCAGGAGTTGTGTGGGCAGCCTGCGGCCACCTGGAGCAGGACGGCGTCGGCCTCGCTTGGCGGGCGGATGATGGTGCCTTCGTAGTGCAGACGGGGCCTCTTGTGGAGCGTTTGGAAAGTCCGGGTACAGGTGCCCGCCAGGGGGCGGCTGTGCCGCCCCGGCAACGGCTTATTCGACGGGGGGCTGGTCCTGGCCTTCTTCAACAGGTTGGTCCTGATCATCATCAGGGCCGACAACCTTTTTCTCCAGCTTGCGCTGCTTCTTCTCTTCTTTTTTCTTGTTCTTGGCGGCTTCTTTGGCTCGTTTTTCGAAGGAATAGTTCGGTTTTTTCGCCATTGGTCATCCTCTCGCGGAAGTGTTGGAGGTGTGAGGGGGGCATGCGTCCCCTTTGGACGGCTCCAGGGCGGGCCTGGAGTCGGAGCCTACCCTTCGCCGGGACATGCCGGAGCCAGGGAAGCGACAAGTGGAATATCCGGGCGGAGACTTCGCGGGTTGTTCGCAGCTCGACTCACCCGCAAGAAACGACGGACAAGGGTGATGCCCATGTCGGGAGCCGGCCGGAGCGAGGGGAAAAAACTCCGGCCCCCGAGCATCTTTTTTTTATATTGCGCAGAATCGGCGAAAAGAGCAAGCGCGTCACGCGCCGTCCAGCCAAGGATTTTCCTGGATGGTCTGTTCCGGCTGCGGGTGGGCTTGCCGCGGCGAGGTCATTGTGAACGGTGAAAACATTGTGCTACGATTCGTCGACTTCGGAGGAACCGTCATGACCGGCGCCGACTGCGCGATCCGAGGAACTTTTTTCGACTTCGTGGACGACCCCTGGAAACACGTGGGGCACGAGCGGGATGCCGCCCGCTTTGTGATCGATGGGCTGCTGGTGGTCAAGAAAGGCCTCATCGAGGATTTCGGCTCATTCGCCGAGGTATCGGCCCGCCAACCGGGTCTCCCGGTCACCCGCCTGCCCGGCAGGATCATCATGCCGGGATTCATCGACGGGCACATCCATTTTCCGCAGACGCGGGTGCTCGGGGCATATGGCGACCAGCTGCTGGACTGGCTGCAACATTCGATATTCAAGGAGGAGGCGAAGTACAGCGACCGTGCCTACGCCACCGAGGCCGCCCAGCACTTTTTCACCGCCCTGTTGTCCGGGGGCACCACCACCTGCCAGGCCTTCACCACGTCGTCCCCGGTCTCAACCGAGGTGTTTTTCGAGGAAGCCACCAGGCGCAACATGCGGGTTATCGCGGGGCTCACCGGCGTGGACCGTTTCGCTCCGCCGGACGTGGCCATCACCCCCGAGTATTTCCACCGGGAATCCAGGCGGCTCATCGAAGCCTACCACCGCAAGGGCCGCAATCTCTACGCCATCACCCCGCGTTTCGCCGTGGGCTGCACCTCCGAGATGCTGAAGAAGTGCCACCAGCTCAAGCAGGAATACCCCGACTGCTGGGTCAATACCCACATCTCCGAGAACCCCGCGGAAATCCGCGCGGCCAAGGAACTCTTCCCCGACTGCTCCGACTACACCCATGTATACGAGAAGCACGGCCTGCTCGGACCCAAGTTCACCGCCGGGCACGGGGTCTGGCTCTCAGGCGACGAGATGCGCCGTTTCTCCAAGACCGGCGCGGCCGTTTCCTTCTGTCCGCTCTCCAACCTGTTCCTGGGCAGCGGCCTTTTCCGCCTGGGCCGTGCCAAGGACCCCAAGCATCCCGTGCGTCTGTCCGTGGGCTGCGACGCTGGGGGCGGCAACGCCTTCTCCATCATCAGGGTACTGGAGGAGGCCTACAAGGTGGGCATGTGCAACAACACCATGCTGGACGGCTCCGTAAATCCTCTTGAACAGGACCTGGCCGAGGCCGAACGCAACAAGTTGTCCTCCTACCGGGCTTTCTACTTGGCCACTCTGGGCGGAGCCCGTGCGCTCTACCTGGACGCCGTGCTGGGGAGTTTCGACAGGGGCAAGGAGGCCGACTTCGTGGCCCTGGACTGGAACGCTGGCCAGTCGGCAATGCAGTGGCGCCAGTCCCTGGTTGTAGGAGACGACGGCCCTGAGACCATGGAGCAGGCGGCGCAGTTGCTGTTTGGGATCATGGCCATCGGAGACGACCGCAACATCGACGAAACCTGGATCGCGGGCAGCAGGGCCTACAAGAAGACCGCCCGCTGAGGCGGTGATGCTAGTCGGAGCAGGATCTCCAGGCAATCAGAGCGAAGCCGTCCGCCCGCCTTGCCCCTCGTATTACCGCCTGGCCCATACATTGGCCTGCACGTCCATTGCCGGACCGCTGCCTCCTCGCAGATAAGGCGCGTTGCCGGGCCAGATGTTCTCCAGATAGTAGCGGAAACCAGCTCGGAACAGTATCTCCAGCACCTGGTGCAGGGTCTGCGGCCGGTGACGCCAGCAGTGGCTCTCCACAAATGCGAAGCCCACCCGCCCGAGCAACTCGGCACAGTCCTGCAGCACCTCCGCCTCGGCGCCCTCGATGTCCATCTTCAAGAAATCCACACGCGTAAGCCCGGCCAGGAAATCGCGCAGGCGCAGGGAATCCACCCGGAAGCTCGGTCCCACCCCCAGAATGGAGCCGCCTTCACTCCCCTCCGGGGTGAAGTCCACGCCTTGGGCGTGTACCCATACCGCCGCACGGATCACCGGGATATGGCTCAGGCCGTTGTGCGCCAGGTTGCGCCCGAGATAGTCGGCGATGATGGGATCGGCCTCGAAGAGGACCAGATTCGCCTCGGGATGGCGCGTGGCCAGATACACGGCGCTGACGCCCACGTTGGCCCCGCAATCCAGGATTACGGGGTCCGGGACGTCGCAGGGGAAGTCGTAAATGCCCTGGACCACGATTTCCCTGGCCTGGTAGAGGAAGGCGATGGGGTCCGGGACCTCAAAGGTCCAGTCCAGGTAGCGGATCGTGGCGGGTGCGGCACGCGGTCCGTCCTTGTAATGGTCGTAGAGCCGTTCGAGTTCGGCGATGGGTCGTGACGTCATCGTCTTTCCGCCTGGGTTCGGGCACTGCTCCGCGTTCAGTCTTGCACTGCGATTTACATCTTCCTAGTTACTCACATATGTCTTTCAGATACGACAAGGTGCGTTCCCGGTCCAGAGACTTTCTTCCCTGGGAGGACGGGGTATTCTTCCCGTGAAGGGGCGGGAGAAGCTATGGGAAAATACATCCGGGCTGGACCTTCTTCCGGGGGATGGTTAGGATGTCAAAGCGGGTATCCGTTCGATTTCCGAACGAGATGGGACTTTGAATGAATCGACAAGACCGGACAAGCGCGCCGGCGATGACCGCCAGGTAAATCCGGTGGAGGTATCATGCGCAGGATTCTTTTCGTATCTCTCGCGGTCTCCCTTCTTTTTGCCGGGGGATGCGGAGCGGCTAAGCCCATGACGGAGAAGGAATTCAAGGGCTTCTGCTACCAGTATGGCGAGGGGCGTGACGCCGCATGCGACACGATTTCGGTCTGCGATCCCTACTCGGCGGTCATCACCACCCGGCAGTCCTCCCTGCAGGCGTGTCTGGATGCGTGCGAGGCTATCCACAAACCCCAGGTTTGGGAGTATACCAACACGGATTGCGTCGGGCCGGCGGATGCCGCCAGGGATTGGTGTCAGAGGTATTGCCGCACGGCTTATCCGAACTGACCAGGCCGCTTTTTCCAACCAGGAGCCGGACGGGTCGAAAGGAGGTTTTATGCGTCAGATTCTGTTCGCATCTGTTGCGGTCGCCCTTCTTTTCACAGGGGGGTGCGGACCGGCTAGGCCGCTGACCGAATCCGAGTTCAAGGGCTTCTGCTATCAGTATACCGGACTTCGCCAGCCGGACTGCGACACCATTGCCGTGTGCGACGAATATCTTACGGTGACGGGCCTGCCGCAGCCTTCCCGAGAGAAATGCCTGGAGGAGTGCCAAGCCGTCTACAAACCCCAGTTCATGCGCTATGTGAACACCGGCTGCACCGGATCCGCCCAGTATGCCGAAGAGTGGTGCGAGAAGTACTGCGTGACGAACTACCCGAAATAACAGTGCCGATTTTCCCGGCCGGCCCGGCTTCCCCGGTTTCCCTCCACGGCCCGTTCTCTCCGGGGTGTGGGCTGTTTCCTCTTCTTTCTCTCCCGCATGAACATCTGTTCATGCGCCAGAAAGGATTCTGTCATGTACAGAATATAAAGATTAAACCATGGAAGTGACATGCGCTCCCCTTTTGGGAGGGAAATAATGTCTGCCCGCGTTTAATAGAAAAAGTTCCTCATACGATGGCTCGGGGAAGTAAGCCACCCCCGAGCCAGTCCTCCTCCACCCTCGCACCAACCCCCCATTTTTGGGGGGTTGGTGTTTGAGGCCTCTCTCGAAGAAGAACCGGGAGAACCCCTGTTTGCCCGCGCGGGTTCAGCGTTGGTATCCTTCTCGTTCAAGTGAGGCCTGGGGCTGACTTCACCCGGGCCCCCCACCTGCATATCGGTTGCTCGATTCCGCCTGTCGCCCGAACACGGCCTGCCTGGAGGCTCGTCACACTCGCCCCAAACCCGCGGCTGTGTCGGCAAGTTCGGACCAGGGACCTCCTGAAAGGCAAGATGACTCCGTTTATTCCGGCCTGGTGACCAATTGCGCGGGATTCATCGCCCATGACCCCATTTCTCATTTATTTTTCTGTACAAAAAACGAAAATGGGTGCAAAAATAGCGAGAACTTGTCCTTCCTGACCCGGGAAGGTGCAGCTGATCTTGCTTCGTCTGGCTGAAGCATTGAGACGAGCTTGGTCGTTGTTTGGGGGTGGAACGAACCCGTAAAATTGGAGGTTATTATGAGAGGACGTCTGTCGAAAAGTGTGTGTTTGGTGGTAGCCATGCTCCTCTTGGTCATGGCATCCGCAACTCTTCCCGCGAATGCCGCCAAGAAGATTGTCCCTAAGGTGGACAACTTCATCCTCTTCTTGGACCATTCTAGTTCGATGAGATTTTTATACAAAGGGAAGCGTCAGGTAGATCTTGGTGGACAAACCAAGATCGTGTTGGCCAAGTCCGCTATGGTGGAATTCAACAAGCTTGTTCCGGCACTGAAATATAACAGCGGAGTGTTCACCTTCGCTCCTTTCAAACAGTACAGCGGGATGGCCCCTTACGATAAGATGGCCGTGGAAAAGTCCATCGATCCCATCGACATCGAGTATCCGCCGTACGGGCGCATGACCCCGATGGGTCCCGGCCTGTTGGATCTGGACAAGACCCTCGCGGGCCTGTCCGGGAAGACCGCCGTGGTCCTCTTTACCGACGGCGACGACAACCTGGGCATAGACGCTGTCGCCGCGGCACAGCAGCTTCAGGCCAAGTACGGCGACAAGCTGTGCTTCATGGTGGTCAGCTTCGCGGACAACAAGCGCGGCGAGGAGCAGCTGAAGAAGATCGCCGCCTTGTCCTCGTGTCATTGCTTCGTCGAGGGTGATGTCTTCCTGCGCGACCAGGCCGCTCGCGAAGCCTTCCTGCGCTGCGGAATCTACGAAGAGGTCGAGGAGATGGAATCCGTCGTCTTCCGGTCCATCTACTTCGACTTCGACAAGTCCAACATCAAGTCCGAATTCATCCCGGTCCTTGACGAAGGCGTGGCCATCGCCAAGTCCAAGGCTGATTCGCGGGTGATCCTCGAAGGCCATACCGATTCTGTCGGCACGGTAGCTTACAACCAGGCCCTGTCCGAGCGCCGGGCCAATTCGGTGAAGGCCTACTTCGTGAAGAAGGGTGTAGACTCCAACCACATCACCGCGATCGGGTACGGCAAGTCCCGGCCGCGCGCCAGCAACGCGACCGCCGAAGGCCGCAAGCTGAACCGTCGTGTGGAGATCAAGTTCGAATCGATGAAATAAACCCACCTGGACAATGCAATCGGGCCAGGCGAAGCTTTACGGCTTCGCCTGGCCTTCGAATATTCTGGGTATCTGTCGGGGAAACGTTCGTCGGCTTCTTGTTTTTATCGAATATTCAGACCGCGATGGTACCCGGCCAGATGAATCCGCTCTCTTTTCCGAAAGAACACCTGGGGTAGGAGCATTCCCTGCAATTCATGCAGAATCCGCCATGTCCCAGGGCGGCCAGGCTGGCCCGGTTGATGGGCAGGCCGGCCAGCACCATCGGCAGCAGGATATCAAGGCTGGTTCTCTTGTGGAACAGGGCGCAGGCCGGAACACCCATGACCGGCACTTGGCCGATGCGGGCCAGAAGGGTCATGTTGCCGGGCAGAACCGGGGTGCCGAAGAGCACGTCTTCGGCTCCGGCTGCGGTCAGTCCCTTGCGTGTGACGTCGTCGGGGTCCACGGACATGCCCGCAGTGGTGACTATGAGGTCGCATCCGGCGTCAAGCAAGGCGCGCACGCCCTGTTCGATGGCCAAGGCGTCGTCGGGGGCGAAGCGCGTTTCGACCAGTTTGGATCCCAGCGCCGCAAGCTTCGTCCGGATGACTTGGGCGAATTTGTCTTCGATAAGCCCGGTGAACACCTCGGTGCCGGTTACGAGCGCTCCCGCCCGGGCACTGCGCAGGGGACGCACAGCCAGAACAGGCTCTGCGTGCAGCAAGGCGCAGGCTTGCTCGAAGATATCGCGGGGAAGATACAACGGGATGGCCCGCACCCCGGCGACCTGCTCTCCCGTCGCCACCACCGTGCCGTGATGGCGAGTGGAAAGCGCCACCTCCCCCAGGGCGTTCACTGCGGCCAAGCGGGCCACATCCACAGTGAGCAGACCGCTGCGCGACGCACGCAACGTGATTTTGCCCTCTTTGGGTCCGCCAGCCGTTTTGAGGTCCTTGCGGGCGCACAGGAGCCCGGCCATGCCTCTGGCCGCGTCGTCCTCGTGGACGAAGGCCTCACCGGGGGTTTCACCATCATCAACATAAACGCGCATGCGGCCCATGCGTTGCAGCTGACAAACGTCGCTCCCGCTGATGACATGGCCGCGCGCCACGGCCACATCCTTGAAAACGCCTGGAACCACGCGAGTCATGTCGTGCAGGGCTGCGGCGCCCACGGCCTCGGCGAGGGACACGGCCTTAAGCTTGGGGCTCCGCTCCTCCTGGGTCCATGGGGCCTCCCCCCGGCAGCCCAGACAAAGCGTGCCGTGGGACGCAGGGTATGCTTCCCCGCACGCGGGGCAGACTGCGATGGCTCCCTTGGAATTCTTGCCCAAGTACCCAGGTCCGACAGTGACCGGCCGCACGGTGAGCACGGTTTCGCCCGCCGTGAACATATCCCGGCGGAGTTGGTCGGAGTCCTGATCTTTTTTAGCTTTGGTCTTCAAAAACCACGCCGCTATTTCAGGGTAGCCCCCAAGCTTGGCAGGATCCAGATGCGCCCGAAAACCCTCGCCGGTGTGCTTGTCGTAAAGCGTCAGGGCGTAGCGGCCGAGATTCTTGATTCGCAGCCAGCCGTTGCCTACGGTGCATGGAGTGAAGAGCTGCACCGCGTCCGGCAAGCAGGAGGCAGTCTCGCACAGGGCCTCGAAGAGTGTTCCCTCGGGCAGATACCGTCTGGCCGCATCCACCATATAGGCCCCCACCACCAGCCCGGGAGCCGGGTAGCCGTGAAAGGCCGCTACATGCTCAAGAAACTGCGCGGGGGTCATCCCGCAAATTAATTTATTCATCCGCTTCGCTCGAGATGTTGGAAGTGAAAGCATAATATCGTTCCGGACCACAGAGCGACAGGTAGCGTGGCGATGCCGTATCAACTATAAATTATGTTAAAATTAGCATAAATTTGCAATGAAAACAACCGCCAACTGGTCAGACAGCGTCACTCAATAAATTCTGTACGTATGTTGGTCGTGCTGTTGGTCTTTTCCTGGACAGCCCTGTTTTTTTGGCCGCAGATGTTCAGGTCCGTGCCCCTAAAAAGGGGACCATTTCCATAAGCACCAAGTCAAATTCGTTTAGCCAAAACTGTTCCAGGGTCTTTGGACCAGGGGTGAATACCCTTTCTCCCGGGCTAAGATGTCCAGGTGGATCAGCCCCAACGGGGCGAGGTCCGGGTCGAAGGGGCCATGCCATTTGGTCAGGTCCGCCACGGGCAGATAGTGCTTGCAGTCGAGGCAGACGTGGAGACGCTCCTCAGGGCGTTCCTTTGAGGCGAGCACCTCCTGCCGTTCGTGATCTTCCTGGCCGCACGCGGGGCAGACCAGGCGCATGAATCGCCAGGCATGGCCGCACATGGAGCAGTGCAACCAGAGCATCCCAGCCTTGGAGACGAGATATTCCGACGGGTCGCCCTTCTCCTTGAGATAGCCCATGTCCGGATGCGAACCACACACCGGGCAATGGCTCTTGAACCACAGTTCGTTGTCGGCCAGTTTCCCCAGCTGTTTCGCCGCGCGGCGTAGGCAGGGTTTTATAATTTCCTGAACCAGGAAGGAGAGGGCTGGGGTGGGGATGTCCAGCTGCTCCGCCGCCGCGTCCAGAACCTTCTCGTCGCCGGAGAGGACGGCCGCCACAAGCTGGAATGCGAGACCAGGAGTGTCTTCCAGGGTGGCGTTCAAAGCCACGGCGAACTTTGCCGCGAGAGGAAATCCAGTCCGGATGACCGGGAGCATCACGACGGCGGATTCCAGGAAAAGCTGCTCGAAGTCTTTGGATATGAGTCCGGCCAGCAGAGGGGTTCCCGCGCTGAATGTCTCGGCGTCGAACTCGGCGTATGGCGGCCAGGGCGCGTCGCCGGTGACGATCACCATGGCGGCCCGGTTCAAGGAGACGAACGCACCGGCCGCCGCGTCCATTTCCGGCAACCGTTCGTGCAATGCCGTCAGAGCCTCTTCTAAATTCCTCGCTGTATGAACCACCGTCTTCTCCGTGGAAGTAACCGTTACAAGTCTCCTTAGGGTCGGCGGGGCAGTCCGAGGGGAAAGGCGGCCCTGTCGGATGCCCGCAATCGGCCGCCCGCGCGCTCGGACGGGCGGCCTTTCACACCGGGGGCGCGCAAGCGCTCTAGCCGGCGATGCTCCCAAACGGTCGGGCGAGCCGGGCAAGAAACGCCTGGCGGGTCATGGGGCCAGCCTCGTTTTCCACATATTTATGGTACATGGTCTTGGGCTGGGTGATCAGGAAGATGACGCCCACGCTCTCCGGGTCAACCAGAATGGCGGCCGGGTGCTCCTTCTTGACGTCGGCGAGCCTCGTCTTGGCCAGTTCCAGCATTTCGGCGCGCTCGCCGAAGTTCATGGTTCCGGAGCAGCAGGTCTTCACGCAGGAGGGCTGCATGTTGGCCTGGACGCGATCGATGCACATGTCGCACTTGGTGAGGGTGCCGCTTTCGGCGTTGCGCCGGGGTATGTTGTAGGGACACGCCTCGGTGATGTCCTTGCACTGGTCAGGAGTCAGCTTCTTGGTGTCCTGCGTGTAGAAGACGATACCGGTGGGCTTGTCCACGATGATGGCGTCCTTGACGTAGCCATCCGCCATGTCCTTGCAGGGCGGGGTCACGCAGTGGCGGCACTGGTCCGGGAAAAAGAGCCAGTGGATCTTGCCGTCGATCTTGTGCTCGTTGAAGCGCACGAGCTTGTAGTTGAGGGGGGTTAAGTCCGGAGGATTCTGGTGGCTCCCGGTCTGGCGCGTGGATACGGCCCCGAAGCCGTGCCATTCCTTGCAGGCTACCTGGCAGCCCCGGCAGGCCGTGCAGCGGGAGGTGTCTATGAAGATCGCCTTGGGCATATGTCGACTCCCTGCTCGGCCCGGGGAAAATCCTTTCCCCGGGCCGGACGGCATTAGATGGTGAGCTCGGTGACCTTGTCGGCCTTGCGGATGTTCACAAGGGAGGCCTTGTACTCGGGGATGGACGTGTTGGGGTCGCCCACGGTCGGCGTCAGCCGGTTGGTGGCGTCGCCCACTCCGGGCGTGGTCCAGCCGAAGCAGAAGGGCATGCCGATCAAGTGCACGGTCTTGCCCTGCACCGTGAAGGGGGTCATGCGCACCGTGACCATGGCAATGGCCTCCACCTTGCCCCGGATGCTCTCCACGATCACCGCGTCGCCGTTGGCGATGCCTTTTTCCTTGGCCAGCTCCAGGCTGATCTCCACATAGAGCTGGGGTTCGGCTTCCAGCAGGGCCGGGGTGTTGCGGGTGTCGCCGCCGCCGCACCAGTGTTCGGTCATGCCGTAGGTGGTGAGCACGATGGGGTAGTTCGGGTCGGCCGGAGCGGCCAGCTTGTCCATGTCGCTGGTGATCCACTTGACGCAGGGGTTGGAGAGCTGCTTGGAGAACGGGTGGGTCGCAACCGGAGTCTCGACCGGTTCGTAGTGTTCGGGGAACGGTCCGTCCACGCGCCCGGGTCCGTAGAGCTGCGCGTGGCCTTCCGTGTGCATGATGAAGGGGTATTTGCCGCCTTCCATGGCCATGGGTGGCCACGGCCCGTCGGGCACGTCGCCCACCCACTTGCCGTCCTCCCAGGCGATGACCGGGAGGTTGGGGTTGAAGGGCTTGCCGTTCACGTCCACGGAGGCTCGATTGTAGATGATGCGGCGGTTGACCGGCCAGGCCCAGGAGAAGTTCGGGAATAGCCCGATCTTGGCCTGCGCCGGGGTCTGGGCGTGGTCGCGGCGCTTGGCCATGTTGCCCGAGGGCCCGTAGCAGCCGCAATAGAGCCAGTTGAGGCTCGTGGTGGAGCCGTCGTCCATCAACATGCCGAAAGCGGCCACCTGGTCGCCCTTTTTGTACTGCTTGTCGCCCACGGTTACGTCGCGGGTGTAGAAGCCGTTGATCTTCTTGGCCAGGGCGTCGGCGTCGTAGGCGTCGGGCCAGTCCATGTTCAGGACGGCCTCGGACAGCACTCCTCCATCCTTTTTGTAGAGCTCGCGGACCTTCTTGAAGATCTCCACGATCATGAACCCCATGGACTTGCTCTCGCCCATGGGCTCCACGCCCTTGTAGTGCCACATGTGCCAGCGGCCGCTGTTGGAGATGGTTCCGTCCTTTTCGCCCCGCTGGCAGGAAGGCAGGATGAACATCTCGGTTTTGACGGACTTGGGATCGACGCCCGGGGCGCGCCAGAAGTCCGTTGTTTCGGTGTGGTGTACCTCCCCCATGACCAGCCAGTCCAGTTTGGGCAGGGCCTTTCTGATCTTGTGGGTGTTGGGCATGCTCTGGGCCGGGTTGTGGCCGTAGATGAAGCCGCCCTTGATCCTGCCCTGGTACATCCTGTCGAACAGGAACATGCTGGCGTAGTCCACGCCGGGCTCCACCTTGGGCAGCCATTCGTAGCCGTAGCCGTTCTCCTTGGTGGCCGCGTCGCCGAACCAGCCCTTGAGCAGGCTGGCCATGTACTTGGGCCGGTTTTGCCACCAGTTGGGGCTCTTGGAGTCGGCGGTCTTGGGCGTGTTGGCCTTGTTGTAGTCCTCCAGCGTCGCCCAGGCCGTGGAAGGCACAGGATGATAGCCGGGCAGGATGTGCCAGAGGATGGCGTGGTCCGTGGACCCTTGCACGTTGGGCTCGCCGCGCAAGGCGTTGATGCCGCCGCCGGCCACGCCGACGTTGCCCAGCAGCAACTGGACCACGGCGCCAAGCCGGATATTCTGCACGGCCACGGTATGGTGGGTCCAGCCCAGGGCGTACAGCATGGTCCCGGCCTTGTCCGGCGCACCGGTGGCGGCGAACGCCTCGTAGACCGTAAGCAGGTTTTCCTTGGACACGCCCGTGATGGCGGAGACCTTGTCCAGAGTGTAGCGATCGTAATGCCCCTTCAGGAGCTGGAAGACGCAGCGGGGATCCTTGAGGGTGAGGTCCCGTTTGGGCGTGCCGTTCTCGTCGCGCTCAAAGTCCCATTGCTTCTGGTCGTAGGAGCGCTTCTGGGCGTCATAGCCGGAGAAGAGCCCGTCATTGAATTCGTAGCCCTTGCCCACGATGAACGAGGCGTTGGTGTATTCCAGCACGTAATCCCTGAAATACTTGTCCTTCTCGATGATGTAACGGACCATGCCGCCCAACATCGCGATGTCCGTGCCGCTGCGCAGCGGCACGTGAATGTTGCAGCGGGCCGAAGTCCGGGAGAATTTGGGGTCCACGTGCATCACGGTTGCGCCGGCTTCCTTGGCCTTGAGCACCCACTTGAAGGCGATGGGGTGGTGCTCCGCGCAATTGCTTCCCATGATGAGAATGGCGTTGGCGTTTTTGATGTCAATCCAATGCTGGGTCATCGCACCGCGTCCGAACGACTCTGCCAGAGCCGGTACAGTGGGGCTGTGTCAGACCCGCGCCTGGTGGTCGATATGCACGACCCCCAGGCTTCTCAGCATTTGGTGCGCTACCGCACACTCCTCGTTGTCCATTTGGGAGGACCCGAGTTGGAAGATGGACTCAACCCGATTGACCACTTGTCCCTTGTCGTTTTTCAGGATGAAGTCCTTGTCGCGGGTTTCCTTCACCCTGCGTGCGATGCGGTCCAGGGTCCAGTCCCAGTCCTTCTCTTCCCACTTGTCACTGCCGGGAGCGCGGTACAGGGGCTTGGTCAGCCGGTGCTCGCTCACGTGTATGGAGTGGAAGGCCGCTCCCTTGGCGCATAGAGAGCCCTCGCTCACCGGGTAATCCGGATCGCCCTCGGAGCTTATAAACTTGCCGTCCTTGACGGACATGATGATGTTGCAGCCGCAGGAGCAGAAACCGCAGATAGAAACTACTTCTTTCGTTCCCTCGATCTTGAGCGTGGCCGCATGGGCCTTGATCGGAGCCAGGTCGAACCCCAGTTCGCCAAGCCCCAGGCAGGCGGCGGTCGCTCCCGCCAGTTTCACGAAGCCTCTGCGCGAGATGTCCATGGTCCCTCCCTCTTCGGTGGTTTCCTGCGATCCGGCCGCATTGCGCGGGTGGGGTCGCGGTCATTACATCCAAGAAGACATACTGAGAGGCGCATCGGCCCGATTTCAAGCGAATCCGCACAGTCACAAGATGCGGAAGGTTGAGACGGACTTACACCGGTCCTTTTTTTCAAACATTAGATAACCGGGTAGGAGGGAACGCCAAAAGCGTCAAACATATTCAGCTTGCTCACGATCTGACACAAGAGGATTGGGGACGCCACAGGCGCGGGACACGGCCTTAAGCTTGGGACTTCGCCGATGCGGCAGGGGAAATGGTCATTTTTCTTTGGGGCGGAACATGGCGGCGTCCAGGCCCAACCGTTTTAATATCTTTTGCAGGGAAAACCGCTCCAGACCGGAAAGCCTGGCGGCTTGGCTGATGTTACCTCCGGCCTTTTCCATGAGGAGATGGACATAGGAAAAGGTGAAATCCTCCAACGTCCTCCTCCTGGCGTCTTTGTACGTTTCAGGGGGCGAGATGATTCCCGGATAGGCGCGGTGGGTGGAATCCATCAATCGCGCTTGCGATTCGGTGATGACCGGTCCAGCGGAGAAAACCACCAGCCGACGCACGAAATTCAAAAGCTCGCGTACGTTTCCGGGCCATGGCCTTGCGCTTAAGTAGTCCAAGGCTCCCGGCGTCAAGGCCATCTCCTCTTTCTCCAGGTCGCTGCAGGTCTGCCTCAGGAAATACTGGGCCAAGAGAGGCAGGTCACCCTCGCGCTCACGCAGAGGCGGCACGCGAACGGACAGCACGTTGAGGCGGAAGTAGAGGTCTTCGCGGAAGTCGCCCGTGTGCACCACGGATTCGAGACGCTTGTTGGTCGAGGCCAGGATGCGGACGTCGAACTTGATGTCCTCGCTTCCACCCACGGGCCTGATTTCGCGTTCCTGGAGCGCCCGCAGTATCTTTGGCTGGAGAAGCGTCGGCATGTCGCCGATCTCGTCCAGGTGCAGGCTCGAACCGTCCGCGGTCAAAAAAAGCCCCTGCTTACCCTTGGTCGCGCCGGTGAATGCTCCTTTAACATGGCCGAAGAGTTCGCTTTCCAGAAGGTTTTCGCTGATGGCGGTGCAATTGAGGCTGACCATGGTCTTTTGTCCGCGCGAGCTCAGGCGGTGGATGTTGCGGGCCACCAACTCCTTGCCGGAACCGGACTCGCCCTGGATGAGCACGGTGTAGTCGTTGGAGGCCACGGCCTCGATCTCGTCACGGAGCTTAAGCATGGCCGGGCTTTCCCCAATGAGCGAGGAGGGGCTCCGGTCCACGGCCGCATGCAGGCGTCGATTTTCCCGCATCAGCGAAGCTCTTTCCAGACCCTTGGCCACCGCCCGGTAGAGCGCGTCCTGGTCTACGGGTTTGGTCAAAAAGTCGTAGGCGCCGTTCTTCAAGGCGCTCACGGCTGCTTCCGCATTGCCGAACCCGGAGAGCATGACCACGGTCAAGGCCGGCTCAAAGGTCAGGGCCTTGTCCAGCAAGGCGAAACCATCCATACCCGGCATGCGCAGGTCGGTAATGAGCAAGGCTACAGGTCGTTCCTGGAGCACCTCCAAAGCTGCCGGGGCATTATCCCGGATCAGGACGAGGTTTCCCGGGAAGCCTCCCTGGATCAACCGGGCCAAGCCCTTGGCGAAATGGGGTTCATCGTCCACCACGAGTATGGCGTCACTGCTCAGTCGCTCAGGCATATTCAGTGTCTCGCTCGGTCTGGAGATGAATGGTGAACCTTGCGCCTTTTCCGGCGTCGACTTCAATGCGGCCGCCAAGGTCCCGGACCAGCCCATAGACCACGCACAATCCCAGGCCCGTCCCCTTGCCGACATCCTTGGTGGTGAAAAAAGGATCGAAGATGCGGGTGAGGTGCTCATCGGGGATGCCCGGCCCGTTGTCCTGCACCCGCAGCAGCACTTCCCCGGAAGCGACGTCATGGCGTGCCGTGATAAGGATGCGCCCCGGTATTTCCCCTGCTTGCTCGTCCAGGGCGTCAATGGAGTTCAGAAGCAAGTTGGTGAGAACCTGCTCCAGGGCGGAGGCGTTGCCGCGTATCAAGGGCAGATCAGCCGGAATAGCCGTTTCAATGGCTACTTCCGTTTTAACTGCCTTGACTTGGAACACGCGGGCGATGAACTCCACCACTTCGGCCAGATTGACCAGGTTGACCGCTTCCCGTTTAGGGCTGGCGAAGCGCATGAGATCCGAAAGCACCCTCCGGGCCTGCAGGGTATGGTGGATGATGATCCCGAGATCTTCGGCCTGCTCGCTCTTGCCGTTGTTCCACAGGAGCCGCGCGTAACACAGGATGACCCCCAGAGGGTTGTTGATCTCATGGGCCAGCCCTGCGGCGAGAATCCCCATAGCCATGGATTTCTCGCTTTGTTGAAGCTTGGCCAACATGGTCTTCTCCAGGGTGTTGTCCCGGGCAAAGACGATGATGCGGCTCGGGTTGCTAAAACCGCACAGCGGGTAGGCCCGGAGCATGAGGGACAGGCCGTTGGGCAGGACAATCTCGCGTTGGATCGCCGGACCGTTGCAGACCACGTCCGCGGCCAGTTGCCCGAAGGCGAATATATCGTCGGAGTTGCCGTCCTTGGTCGACAAGGCGGCCATGAGCTGATGTCCGGATTCGTTGGCATGGAGGACATCTCCGGAGCCGTCGAGCAGCAACAGCGGATCGGCGATGCCCTCGAAGATGGATTCCAGCACCGCTTTCTGGCGCAGGAGGTTTTCCATGGCTTCCAGGTTTTCCAGGGCGATTCCTAACTGGCGACCAACGGCCAGGAGAACGTCTTCCTCCTGCGCAGGGAGGGTGTTCCCGGCGCTCCAACGAAGATGCAGAGCGCCTCGGATGGTGTCCGTGGATTGGACGGGCACCAGGGCTTCATGTCTGGAGAACAGGCCCTTGCCCTCCAGCAGGGTGTCGCGTTGATCCTCGGTCAGTTCGCCCGGTTCGGCGTCGGGCGGGTAAATATGGGTGTTCAAGGAAAACAAACAGTGGAAATAAACCGAATCAGCTCCGAACCTGATCATGACCGCTTCCAACACACGCATCAGCAGGCTGGACCTGTCCGCGCCCGTGATGAAAAGCTCCAGCACGCCCAAAAAAAGCCGCACGTCCGCTTGCCTGGCATCGGCTTCCTGGCTGACTTCAGCCGTACGTTCCCTGACCTTGGCCTCCAATGTGGCGGCATGATCCGAGAGTTGTTCCTTGGCTTCACGCAAATGGTCGGCGAACCGTTCCATGTCGTCGAGCATGCCTTCGATTTCATCGCTTTTTCCGTCGTGGCTTTTCCCCAGGGTTTTGTCCGCCTCAGCCGGAAAGCGGCTGCGCATGAGGGCCGATAAACGGCGGATGTTGGACACCATGATCCTGTCGAAGGTGAAATGGCTGAGCGACAAGATGAGTACCGTGCCGCAGATGAACACCAGAATGAACCCTAGGCTGATCTTACGGATAGCCGCCGCTTCGCGTTCCACCGGCATGATCAGGCTGTCCAGTCCGCCGATTTCGCCTTCGAAACGTCCGAAGCCGCGGACGCTGCCGTAGCGGCTGCGAAGCACCCCCGGCGCATCCTCCGGCCGGCCGTGGCAACGCAGGCAGCTTTGGTTGAAAACCGCTGGCTGGGCCATGACCAGGAATTCCTTGCCGTCTCTCTTCAAATACTTGCTGGTGGAGGAGACCGTGGGATTCGCTTGAAAATAGGCGATCAATTCGCGTTCCATGGCGTTGGCCCCGTATTCGGGATTACGGGGATCAAGTGCCACCCTGCGAAAGGTGAATTGGTTCTTGGACATGTTCAGATCGGACATGAGCCTGCGCGTGACGTACGAGGTGGACATGGCCTCAAGGATGAAAGCGTCTTGGGGAAGGGTCTCGTACATGGCCGGCCTGAGGGTATCGCGCACGTACGTCTCCATGGCCAGGACATTGGAAAAGATCAGGTTGGCCTTGTCCGACACCTCCGCCTCGAGAAGGAAGCGAAGATAATAGGTCAGGGAAAGGCCGAACAACAAGCCTATGCCCAGCAGTATCAGCACAAGCCTGACGATCGATTGTGTTAGCAGGGTGGGGTGCTTCATGGTCGGCAAGCCGGGGATACGGTCAATCGGCCAATTAAAACAATCATAAATCTTCCCCGGAGATAATGCCAGCCGCCTCAAATTTTCGATTATATTGCCATATGGCGCAAGTTGCCAGCTTCAGGGCGGGACCGGCCATGAGGCCGGTCCCGCCGAATAAGCTCGGGCCGGCGGTAACTTAGCCGTGAACTCCCGGGAAGAATGTGCTGCTTATGAAGTAGAGCAGGAACAAGAGCACCGTACCGAGTATCAAACTCCCGGAGATGAGCTTCTTCTCGACGGAGGACAGCGGCTCCCACTCCATCTTCTGGATTTCTTCCGAGACGTTGATTTCGCTTAAGGGCTGCATGAGAGACTCCTTATCAGGCCATGGGGGGTTTGACGCCGTGGAAGAACAGCCAGGAGATGAAAAGCCCGAACCAGATGATAAACCCGAACAGGCACACCACGTAGACTGCGGCCAGGCGGCCCAAGCCTTCCTCCCACAGTTTCTTGAAGTTGGAGACCACCCCGATGGTGAAGAAGGTCAGGATGAAGAAGATCAGCCTGAAGGGCGTGGTCCCGGCAATGGCTGTCTTGCCCAGGGCGAGCATTTCCGGTCCCTTGGCGCACAGGAGAAGCAGGATGGCGAAGGTCACCACGTAGCCCAGGACGAACCTGGGGAAGCGGTCCAGCACCTCGGATATCTTCATGCGCTGCCCGGGCTTGCACTCGATCATGGTGCACCAGATGAAGGCCAGCACAAAGGCCCAGATCCCTATGAAAACATCGATGAATATTTTGACCGTGGTGGCGGCCATGGTCACCCACCCGGGTTGGTACTTGATGCCGTAGGCTGCCAAGGCCTGGGCCCGGATCAGGGCGTCGGTGATGGCCCCGCTGGCTACGGCCCCGCCGTCGCTCTTTACGACCAGGCCCATCCATGCCCCGGCCACCATGGGTTCGCCACTGAGACCCCACTGGGCTGCGAACGGCAGGATGAGCATCTCCACACAGGTGAACACAACCACAAGCGAAGAGACCATGATGGGCACGATGGGCCTGGCCCGGATGGCCCCGCCCGTGGCGATGGCCGCGGACACCCCGCAGATGGATATGCCCGAGGCCAGGGGCGCGGCCCATTCCCGGCTGAACTTGAAGTACTTGCGCGCGACGAAATAGACCAGGGCCCAGTAGATCAGGTAGGCCCCGACAATGGAGCACAAGCCCAGGAAGATCACCGTGGAGGCCAGGCCCAGGGCGTCAACGGACTTGACCCCGAGCTCCGCGCCAAGGACCACGATGGCCACCTTGATGTACATCTCGGGGCGCACGGCGTCTTTGAGCCAGAGGGCGAAGCCCGGCATGAAGTTGCCTACGAATATTCCGGCCAAAAGAGCGACGATGAACCCGGCTTCGCTGGTTAGGCCCATGGCCCATTTCAGGTTGAACTTGGCCATGACGTCCGGGGTGGCGGCGATTACCGCGTAGCTGCCCAGGGCGAAAAAGCCGTAGCTCAGGAAAAAGACCACCGTGAAGCGTACAATGAATCGCATGGGGTTGCAGCCGAAAAAGCTGGTGCCAAGAGCTAAAACCACGGAAAGAAATACCCAGGTGGCCAAAAGCGACTCCAGGCCACTCAGTTTGTAGGCACCCGAGGTCGGGCTGAAAATCTTGTTCAGGTCGAAACTGGTCCAGATGTTTGTCTTGACGCTCCAACCCAGGACGTCAACCCCGGCAAATGAAAGCATGGACAAGCCAAATAAAAACAAACCGAGGATCAAGGAGAGCTTGTCCTCGGTGAGCCATCGTTTTTCTGCCATAACACCCCCTTGTTTGGTAGCGGCAGGTGAACAGACGTACTCCCTAAAATCTTCAGTCCTCGCCTTTTCTCCGTACCGCAGTTCACTCCAAATTTGACTGATCTGGATGTTATTAAGCATGGCTCGTGCCAACAAAATCAGGTGATATCATATTGAAATAAAAAGAAATATTTATTGAGAAATGGCGTACGTGCCAACTGTGCGGCTGAAAGTGCCAACTTAAGTTGGCACTTTCAGCCGGAGAGGCGGGCGTGAAGGACAACGTTTCATGCGAACGGCCTCACTACTCTGTCCAGCACTCCCTGGACCTTGGATATGGCGACGCCGGAATTGGTGCCCCCCCCTGCGAGTGCACCCGCAGATGTGGCGCAGCATCTCCGCCCTGTTGGTCACGCATCCCCAAGAACATGCCCGTGCCCACCTGGAGGACGCGATGATTCGTATAGGACAAACGTTATCCGTCCACAAAATCAGGCCCACCCCCTACGCCACGGTAAAACTCCGCGGCGGGTTATGATGAGATTGACCAGCTCCCTCAGCTAATATTTTGTTATAATTGAATGATTACGGAATTCCTTAATCAGGTCGGAATTTTTTTCCGCGCAGCCGAGCGGGTGGGTCCGCGTCTAACCATCTTATTTAATAAGAAAAAAAATTGGATCAAAGATTGCTCCCATACCGTGCCAGGAATATTTTTCCCATGATGAGCAAGAGGATATGGCAGCATGTGTCCTAAATCGCATCAGTTTGGTTCAGGAGATTTCTCTTGATAACTCGCAAACTGTTTTTGATATGACCATATGATATATAATAATTATTAATTGAATAAGCGTTGCAAGCGCACACTGTGTATCATGTCTGTGGAGAACAAAAAGCAAACAGAAAAAATATTATATTTTTAATTTACACTGTTTAATTGGCGCTTATCAGGCGATTTGCGTGCTATTGTAATTTGTGACTGTAGTGAATATGCTTTTAATATGTTTTTTTATTTTAAAATATTATTAGCTGTAACTGTTAAAATTTAATGGCACAGTTGGTTGTTACGGACTATGCTGTATGTATAGACTGCTACAGAAATGCAAGGAGCCAGTGACATGTCTGCATCCTTAATTTCAACTTGTAGCCCAACAGAAATTGCATGTCTGACAGATTCAGAATTGATAGGTATGGCTGCAACAGGATTTTCTTCCATGTTGGAGTCACAGGTGGATGCGCTGACCACAACGGAGATGTCTGAGCTGACTACAGCGCAACTTAAAGCATTCGGATTAGATCAAATATCATATCTTACTGCGGTTCAGTTGTCAGCCCTGAGCAAGGCACAATTCGCAGTCATTTCCACGACTGGCATATCCTCCCTCAACTCTACCCAGATTCAGGGGCTGAGCAGCACTGAAATCAGTGGAATGACCACCACTCAGGTCAACAGTCTTACCAGCACCGAGGTCTCAGAACTGACCTTGCCTGAGCTGGCGGCGCTTTCGTCAGCACAAATCGGAGCCCTGACCACCCTCGCCGTGCAGGGATTGACCACGGATCAGGCGGCGGCCCTGAGCACCACCCAAATCGAAGGCCTTTCCAGCGCTCAGGTGGCATACCTGGACAGCACCCAAGTGGCGGCCCTGAGCGCCACCCAGATATCGGCCCTGAGCACCACCCAGATGCTCGGCTTCCACAGCGACGACATCGCGCAGCTGACGACGGCGGAACTGGCCGCGCTCT
>Ga0326727_10002519_pt1 | contig 62168 bp, 56 predicted proteins | sample MB2enrmetagenome_FD_207643 | JGI IMG/M metagenome (GOLD analysis project Ga0326727, IMG submission 207643) | Lab enriched peat soil microbial communities from McLean, Ithaca, NY, United States - MB29MY | ecosystem: Environmental > Terrestrial > Soil > Wetlands > Peat | place: USA: New York...
CCACGATCACCTCTCCATTGTCTCTCCATGCCACAGCAGCAACGTCCTTGGTGGGAAGATCAACCAGTTGTCTGCCCACTTCTTTCATGGTCTCTTCGGCAATATTCCCGGAAATGGAGATCAGGCACTGACGCGCATTTGGATCGTGCTCGGCCTGTCCAAGAAGGTCAGCGGCGAGAATAAAGGGATCGGCGGTCTCATCTGCTATGATGAGTATTTCGGTGGGCCCGGCAAGAAGATCAATGCCTACCGTACCGAAAAGCTGCCTTTTTGCTTCCGCAACGTACTTGTTACCCGCGCCAACGACAACGTCTACCGGTCGGAGTCCCTCCATGCCGTAAGCGAGCGCCGCAAGGGCATGGACCCCGCCCATACAGAAGATCTCGTCCGCCCCCCCTGCAACCATGGAGTAGAGTGTTGCAGGCCAGAGTCCCTGGCCCTTAACAGGAGGTGAGCAGACGACCACTCTGGACACGCCGGCGACTTTCGGGGTAATCACGGTCATGTGGGCCGAGGCGAGCATTGGATAACGGCCACCGGGCACATAGGAACCACTGGAAGCCACCGGGATGATCTTCTGACCAAGGTGAACACCCGGAAACGTCTCCACCTCGAAATCGACCAGCCGCTTCATCTGCTCGGTTGCAAAATTCCTGATCTGACTCTGGCAAAAATCGATATCCTCCACTTCCGTCACAGGGAGTTTCTTCTTTGCATCAATCATTTCATCCCGGGATACCTTGAAACTTTTCGGTGCCCAATTATCGAATTTTTCAGAGTAATATCTGACCGCGGCCTCCCCCTCTTTTCTGACTCTTTCGAGAATCTCTCTGACCGTGTCCTGCACCGCCCGGATGTCTTCCTCGGGTTTTCCCTTTGCAGTCTTGAGATATTCTGCCACTAAAACCTCCTTTAATGTCAGAGTGCCGCGCTTCAACGCGGTTTGACGAAATGCTATTGATTTATCTATCCTGTTTCTACTCCATTCATCCGGCTACAAAATTCGGCGTGTTCCGGTACCTGAGTCCCTTCCAACACCGTTGATGTCGAGAGTGAGCCGGTAACAATAGCGACACTGCGATGGCCGAGCATGGCGAGATAGTTCACGGCCATACAGCCGCCTGAAAAATTATCTATGACGACGTAGGTGACCTTCTCTTCGACCGGTAGGCTTCTTTTTCATTAGGCTTAACGTTAACGCAAAAATACCAAAAGAATGGCAAAGTTGTCAACAAGAAGTCCCAGGCATACACCCCCCCCCTGAAACCGTGCACTTTTGTAACCCGCCGCGGGGAATGGCCTGCGGGAGAATGGGATTTTCCTGTTGGGCTCTGCGGCGGTCCGTACACAATACACCCCGAACCGAGAATGGAGGGTCTGTCGGAGACGCAGTTTGCTTATTGGCGGCCAACGTGGTAAACTATATCTTCCATACATCGACAATCGGCGATGACCCACAACCGGCTGGGAACAATTCCCGGCTCAATACGCCTCGGTGTTCCGATTGTGCCGTTCTTCGGCAAACCGGGTTTCATCTTTGAAAAGAGGTTCGGAGGAGACTGAACGCGTCACTATCCTCCAGTATCCCACTGTTTTTGCCCTTCCTCGCATAGGGCGTTTTCGTGCCCTCTGGTGCATACGTGTGTGAGAGCAGCCGTAATTCTTTGGAAACGGGATCATACGTGCGGTCCAACAAAAGGAGGGTCCATGATCGAGCACAGACCGACAGAAGACAGCATGGTAGCTATGCAATTGACTACCGATGAGGGGGCATTTATCTGCAATATCGATAAATCGGATATTACAAAGATGGCTGCGAGGGAATCGGGCACGTTCATTGTCATTCATTATGCCATTCGGCTCGACGCAATGTTCGAGGGGCAATACGAGATCCATAGGACAAAGATGATAGAAACAAGCGCAATCGATTTCTTCCAGTCCTTCACAAAGAAATCACGGTGTATTCTACGGAAGGTGTCAGCCAAGCGATAACGGGAAAGGAAAAGGGTTGACGAGTTCTTTTTGTAGATGGCGACCACACGACAGCCATACGTACAGGTTCTAAGTTTCGGGCTTTGACCCGGCCAGCATGTCCCTCAATTCCTGACCTTGCACAAGTTCTTTCTCGGAGAGGAGGCGTGCGAGCTCATCGAGCACTTTCCGCCGCTTGGAAAGGATGTTCCGTACCTTTTGATGGGCCAGTTCCATCACGGCGGAGATTTCCTCATCGATCTGGGTCGCCTTTGTTTCGCTGTAGGTCTTGTTCGGTGAATAGCCTTCGGGCGGGAACATGGGCTGGCGAGGCGACTCGTAGGTGACAAGCCCCAGGCGATCGCTCATACCATATTCCGCCACCATGGATCGGACAATGTCCGTGGCTCGCTGCAGGTCGTTTTGGGCCCCCGTGGAGACGTCTCCGAACACCAGTTCTTCCGCTACCCTGCCGCCCAAGAGTACGGCGAGACGGTCGAGCAGCTCCGGACGCGTAAGCAGGTACCGGTCCTCCGTCGGCTGCTGCTGTGTATATCCGAGGGCCGCGATCCCGCGGGGAATTATGGAGATCTTGTGCACCCGGTCGGCGTGTTCCAGGGATTCGGCCACAATCGCATGTCCGGACTCATGGAAGGCGACAATCTCTTTCTCCTGGGTATTCATGACCCTGTTCTTTTTCTCCAGTCCACCGACCACCCGGTCGATCGCCTCATCGAATTCCGGCGATCCGACCGTCTCCTTATTCTTCCGGGCGGCCAGCAGGGCGGCTTCGTTCACGAGGTTAGCCAGGTCGGACCCCACAAAACCGGGGGTGAGGCTCGCGATTTTGCGGAGATCGACGTTGGCGCCCAGAAGGACGCTCCTGGAATGGATTTTCAGAATCGCTTCCCGGCCGTTTATATCGGGGCGGTCGACCAAAACCTGCCGGTCGAACCTTCCGGGACGCAAAAGTGCAGGGTCCAGGATTTCAGGTCGGTTCGTGGCAGCCATGATGATGACGCCTTTGTTCGATTCGAAACCATCCATCTCCACCAAAAGCTGGTTGAGCGTCTGCTCGCGCTCGTCGTTGCCTCCGAAGACGTTCATCCCCCGGGCCTTCCCTAACGCGTCAAGTTCGTCAATGAAGATGATACAGGGGGCCTGACCTGTGGCCTGGGAGAAAAGATCGCGAACGCGGGATGCGCCTACGCCCACGAACATCTCCACGAACTCGGACCCGCTGATGCTGAAAAAAGGCACTTTTGCCTCCCCAGCCACCGCTTTTGCAAGGAGGGTCTTACCGGTCCCCGGCGGTCCCACCAGAAGCACCCCTTTGGGTATCCTCCCGCCAAGCTTCTGGAATTTGTCCGGGGTCTTCAGGAACTCCACGACTTCCTGGAGTTCTTCTCTGGCCTCATCAATCCCGGCAACGTCGGCAAAGGTGACCTTCGTCTCGCTCTCCGCAAAGAGCTTGGCCTTGCTCTTGCCAAAAGACATAACCCCTTGTCCGGGCCCCATTCTTTTGATGGCGAATCGCCAGATGAGAAACATAACGGCGAGGGGAAGAAGCCAGGAGAGGATGGTTCCCAGGAACTTACTGTCGTAACGTCCGGAATAATCGACCTTGCGGTCATCAAGCTCCTTGACGAGGCCGGGGTCTTCGACCCGGACCGTGGTGAACTGCTGGTCCGGTGTGTTTGCCTTCCCTTTCAGTGTTCCGGAGATGCTTTCCGGGCTTATGGCCAGTTTACTCACCGAGCCCTCAGCTACTTTCTGCTTAAACTGGCTGTAAGAGATGGTCTCCACGTTGGAGGAAAAAAAGTATTGCTGCACATACATAAAAAGCAGGATAGCCATCAGGAAATACCAGATACTGAAATGGGCCTTCGGGGGCAGGCCGTCCTTTTTTTTCCGTGGACCCGGCTGCCCGAACAACGAGCGAAGCCTGTCTATCAAATGTTCCTGAGACTTTCTGTCATTGGATGGCACACCCTCCTCCTTCGCAGCGTAAAATGTTCCTGCAGGACGATTGTTTCCCGCTTCGGGAACAGGAAAGCCGACATTTCGCCTATTATACTACCACAATGTGGCGGCCCACTTCCCGTCTCATGCCCCTCGAGCGCAGCCAAGCGCCTTGCGCTGCCTGCGGCACTCAAACTAAGTCGAGAAAAACGGAAAGCAGCAAAAAGAGGCCCTGGAGGGGCCCCTTTTTGCTTCCATGTGGTCGGAATTCGTACCGCTACCTGCCCGCCTTCGTAAGGGTTGCGTCCCGTATCGGCTTCGTCATGACTGCTGTAGCCCCATAGGGCGGCGTAGAGAAGTAGGAGGTCCCGAATGAATAACCGGGGATGCCGCCTGCCACGAAAACATAGCAGTGCTCCGGCCGGATGAGCAGGGGCACCTTTCCGCCCGGCTTCAGGGACCCTTCAAAGACGGCGACGCGGTCCTCGGGTATCTCCCGGTCCGCGAGCCTCCGCCGCACGGAGGCTATCTCTTTGGGGCTCAGCTGCTCGTATGGTATGAGCGTCTGCTCGTAGAGGTACTCTTGCAGCTTCTTCCTGGTGAAGCCCTTGCGGTTCAGTTCCATAACAAACTCAGGATGAAGAACCAGAAACTGTTTCCCGGGGCTCGGGACGGCCGTGCCGAACTTCCAGACGGTCATCATGTCGCGACTCATCTTGATGGTCCTCACCATGTTATCCAGAAGGGACTGGGGGGTCCACGGGAAAACCGCCCCGCCGCCGAATGCCACCAGGCCGCTCAAAGAGGCGCTGTAGCTCCCCACAGTCGATACGGTCACACAGCTCTCTTCCTTCTTGTAGCCGAGCGACACGTGGTAAGGTGCCCACGGGTTGTTGCGTTCGTTCTCTGAGAAGACGTAAAACGTGTGGGAAGACGGCCTGCCGAGGAGCGCCATATCGTTCTCCGCCGGCCACAGGTGACCCATGTTGATAAGGCTCAGCCTGAGGGCATGGCCGATCGTATTGTTCGCCCGAAACCCGTAACCGAGGAGGCCTATCCCGGAATTCATGCCGATCTCTTCGCCGATAGGCCCGTTCACAATTACCTGCAGCGTGAAGGATCCCGTCGAGGCCATTACGTGAAGGAGGTCGTAACTTTTGTCCGTCAGCGCCTCCATGGCCGCGATTATCACGGGCATGTATTCGGGCCTGGCGCCAGCCATGGCCGCATTTATCGCGATCTTCTCTATCGTGGCCTTGCCGTTCTTCGGGGCAACTGTTCCGATTACCTCCTGTGGGGACCGCTTTGTCCCCGTGAGCATCCACTTCACGCGCTCAGGCGTGGGAGGCATGAGCGGCAGACCGCTGCCCCAGTGGTTGTCGAGAAACAACTGGTTGAACTTCTCAAGGGCGGCATCAAAGCTCACGGCGGTAATCTTGATCGTCCGCACCGTCTCCGCCTGTTTTGCCTTCGTGCTTGCCTCTTCTTCCGTCAAGGGGCGGGTGAGACCGTCGATGAGGGCGTTGACGGCAGCCACGGCCACAGACTTTATCTCTGCCTGGCTTACCCTCCGCTTGTAATACTCGTCGGCGGGCACAGTGACCATCCGGAGCCGGGGCATTCCTGTATCCTCCGCGCCTGACTTCGCGTCATGGATGAAATTGTCGGTCACGACAAAAACCAAGGGCTTTCCAGTTTTGTCTATCCTGACGGAACCGGCCACGCCGGCCCATGTGCAGGAGCCTCAGTCCCCCACGCCGTAGAAAAATGCGTCGACCTCCTTTGCCATGGCGGCGGCCTTCGCGTCGCCCGGGTCGAAGGGGCCCTCGTACCGTACGATCCTGGTCGTGGGGGACTTTGCTTTGAGCTCGGCCTCGACCACATCCCAGAAGTAGTTCCCCCCTGCCTTGTCATTCCAGTATATGCCCACTTTCTTGCCCGCAATGGTTGCGAGACGGGGCGAAGGGGCAGTGATAGGGAGCGGCGCGATCTCGCCGCGCGGGTTGAGTACCTCGAGAGTGACATCACCATACGCCGGTGCAACGTGTGAAAGAGCGATGAAAAAACCGACCGTCACTGCTGTTGTCAGAAACAGGATTGCTTTCCCTTTCATAGGAACTCCTCCTCGTGGTTTTTGAAAAAAGAAACGACGCATGATCGACACTCTCTAACTGCCCCTGTAGCGGACTATAATGACATATCCTCCTTTCGGCGCGTTCTTTGCGTTTGACTCTATTACTATCACCTCCTGATAGTCGCCCCGGCCCTTATCGGCTCTTATGGCACATTCAAAGGACCTCGTCTCGCCCGGCAAAATGACGAGGTCGCCCTGCCTTTCTCCGTCGTGGAGCAGGTCTCTCGTGTCCTTCACATAGATCTTCGTAATGACGAGCGGCAGGCTTCCCGGGTTCGTGATCGAAAGCGGTCCCGTCTTCACGCGGCCGGGGTTTACGATCCCGAGGTCGACCCGCCTCGGAGCTACCCGGATCTTCGCGGCGGGGGACTCCCTGACGATCCCCTCTATGGTTACCTCCGGTTCTTCCTGGCCGGGGATGTCGGTGCTGACGGTCACGGTCTTGCGAAAAGGACCGGGGCTCCCCTTCGTGTCGAAGGTGATGCGGAGGAGTGTTTTTTCTTTCGGCCCCAGTGTATGCTTTCCAAGCACACCTTCGGTGCAGGCTCAGCTCGTTCTTACTTCCGTGATCGCCATCTCTCTCTCGCCCGTATTTTCCAGGACAACTGTAGTGGAAGCGGGTGTGCCTTCGTCGATGGTGCCGAAATTGAAGTGGTCGGGAAGGACGGCAAGCAATGAGACGTTACCCGCCCTTACTGTGCCTGCTATAGGCATGTGCACACCCCGTACCTTTTTTGCGTAATCGAACCCCGGATCCTGGCCCGGTGTGTGACATCGCCTGCATGTCTCGATGCGGGGGGCCGGGACAATGGCGCCCGTGCCCGGAGACGCCGCGTGCCTCCTGCCGGGACCGTGACACGCCTCGCACTGCACGCCCGCAAGGTCGGGAGTGATCTCCGCATCGACGAACCCACCGGTCTGACCGTGGCCGGTCACATGACAACGGACGCAGGCAGGCAGGTTCTCTTGTCCCGACTTTTGCAGGTTAGCGAACGCCCCGGCGTGCCGGCCTTTCTGCCAGTCTGTCGCCACTTTCTCGTGGCAGACGCCGCAGCTCTTCCATCCCACGTAGTCGCCCGGCCCTTCAGCCCGCAAGATGCCCGTCGAGGAAAACAACAGGAGGAATAGCGCCGCCATTGCCGCAAGGAGCGGCCGGACGGACCTCCGTATATAATGTGCCCGCATTACCAAGAGGAGTGTCTCCCTCTTTCCCTATTCCATCGGATAACCGGCCTGCTTCCATCCCCTGATCGACGGGTCCGCGAGCACCCTCACGTCGCCGAAGCCGAGTTCGATCAGCCGTGCCCCCACGCTCGCGCTGTCTGCCTCCCCCGGACCGCAGTCGCAATAAACAACGGCGGGTTTGTGGCGCGGCAGGGCCGCCGCCTGTGCCTCGGTGAGCTTCGGCGTCCACGGAAGGGAGACAGCGCCTTTGATGTGCCCCTTCTCGTAGACGCGTCTCGGCTGGACGTCGATGATCAGCACGTCCGCCTTGTCGTCCATCATCTTCTTCAGGCTTTCGACCGTGATCCTGGGGACCTCATCCGATGCGCCGAGGGCCGGCCAGGCAAGACAAAAAAACAGGGATACAGGAAAGAGCATGACAAAGAGTCTGGCGAACATCCTCAAATCGTACCTCCGGTTCTTCCTATTCCTCAAAACAACCCTGTACGCCCGACCGCTCGCCTCAAGCCGGCCGGGCAACCTGAAACTGCCTGCCCTCCAATTGTCTCTTCTATTATGTCACAAGATAGTTTCCCTCACAAGAACGAAAAAGGGGCGAGGCGCCTCTCCGGAGGGGAGTAGCAACCTTGAAAGAAATGACCTGCCCCTTATGATCATGGGTGATACTTTAGCAGACTGAAGTACGCTAAAGTACAGAGCCAAAAATAAGGAGGCAGGCCATGAAGGATTCCAACACAGTTGTGGGACCCGGTCTACACAGGAGCTCCATCGAGATCGTCATCGCGGAAACAGCCGGAGCTATAGAAGTCCGGCTGATGTGACTTCTCCCCGTCGCGAAGACGACACTGAAAAATATGACACCCCAACCAACCGGAGGAAGGCTGCTGCTGGATATATTCTTACATCGCGAACAACAGGTCCACGCTTTCCCTGTACCATCGGGAAAAGCGTTCGCTTTCCTTCTTGTTGGCTTCATCGTCGTTCATAATGGAGGCGATCACCTTTTCCTTGTTGATGTCGACGCCGAAGTCCCTTTTCGCTTGAACAAAGAGTCTCTCCACCATGCTTTCGAGAATCTTCTCCTTTTCCTCCTTGCAGAGCCACAGCCCCCACCACTTTTCATAGGCCTCCAGGATCTCGGAAGCTGTCCTCTCGTAAAAACCGGAGAGAGCTGGGAGCCACTTTTCGATCTGCTTTCGCGAGGAGAAGAAGATATCGTCCACGAAAGGGTAGTGATTGACAACATACATCTCAACCCTGATTTTGTTGATGAACCCCTCGACAATGTCCTCTTTCAAGGTGTTCGTCGCTCCGATCCTGGTCTTCAGGCGTTGCCAGACCCGCACAACCGGGTAGAAGGTGTTCCTGCCGGAATAGTCTATAACCTCAAGGCTCTCTATACCTGATAGCCTTTTTTTCGGAATGCCGTAGAGCAGAAGGCCAAGCAGATCGGATACAACATGAAAGAGCAGGGACTTGTTGTGAGGACGCATGGAGGGGTACATGTAACAGATGAACTCGTTAAGTTCCAGGGCTTCTACGAGATGATCCCTTTCAGGATCTGCATTCAGATGTTTGATCGCGTCGATGACCAGCGTTCCGGCGGACGCCACCAAGAGCTGATCCTTATCCGCAATAGACTCCCAGACGTCGAAAATGTGCCTCCGCGGGAGCACTATGTCCTTTTCCTCTGCATGATAAAGTTCATTAGAGCACCATCGGTATGCCTGCAATTCCTCCAACAACTTCATTCATATTCTTCTCCAAGGATCTTGAGGATGTCACCTATCAGAACAAGACACCGGACAAGGCAATCGATAACATCCCTTCCCCCGCCGTCGCATGGAAAAACATGACCTTCACATCGTCCATCTCTTTCGGCTGAAACTGCTTATAGAAATGCCCTTTTCCGGCGGCCAGGGCATTTCTATAAGCTAAAGGTAAATCCGTCACCTCCATTAAAGGGAACCTGCTCCTTTCCTCATTCGGCAAGGCTCTCCGAAACCGGATGACCGACGGGCCGGAAGTGGGAATACCTCCCTCAAAAGGTTTTGGATGGGAAAAATTCACCCCACCTCTTTTTCACCCTCTCCACCACGTCTTCGCTTAATGTGATAAGGGTAGGCTTCTTTTCCCGTTTCCACTCAAAAGGAGTAGTCGCATCAAGGATCATCCGTGATGTGGTATCTTTTTCTTCGATAGGCAGAGAAGGATCTATATGTGAAGAAAATCCCCTCTTAAGAATGTCTACCCCTCTGTCGGGCTGCAATTTCATGCCGATTGCCCACCATACCTGACTCAGGTTAGAGGGATCCACATCATCGTCTACCACGACAACCAGTTTCGTTGAATACGCCCCTGACGGACAGGAGATCACGGCCGTGCCCACCTGTCTCGCGTGACCTGCATACAACTGTTTTATGGAAACAATGGCCGTAAAGTATCCGCCTGTTTCGGGCGGGCAATAAACCCCTTGAATCCCGGGGATGCCCATCTTTTCAAGATCGGTCCACAGCAACGCGGTCCTGTTAAGGGCTTGAAGAATATGGATGTCCGTGATCGGTTTCCCTGTTGTGCATCCCCAGTGTATCGGGTTATTCCTGTACGTTACGCACTTGACCTTCAGAAAAGGCTTGGGGAACGTTGCCTGATAGTAACCCGAATATTCACCGTAGGGCCCCTCATTACGTAACTCTACGGGATCGACCTCTCCTTCCAGAACCACCTCGGCGGTAGCAGGGATGGGCAGGTCAACCGTTTCTCCTCTCACCGTTTCAACCGGCAGCCCTCTTAAAGCGCCGATATAATCGTATTCGGATTCACCGGGCGGGAATGGCGCGCTGGCGCAGAGAAAGATGGTAGGATCAACTCCTATCGCAACCGCAACCGGCATGGGTTTTCCGAGCTTCTCATATTCCTTGAGATGGAGCTGGATATGTTTTCCCGGGATCATCCAGATACCTGCGTGGTTCTTATCGAGGACCTGCATCCTGTGTGTCCCGAGATTGACCCATCCGGTCTCCGGACTTCTCGAGATTATACAGTGTGTCGTACCTATATAGCGTCCGCCATCTTTCTCATAATATTTGGGAATGGGGAATTTCAGGAGATCGACCTTGTCGCCCCTGTCGATATTCTCCTTACAGGGGCCCGTTGCAACCTCTACCGGGGGGATTTTATCTTTCATTGTCCTGTGCATCCACTCCCTGGCAACCCCCATGACGCTCAGATCCCGGGGGAGATCCAGGGCCACGGCCAATCTCTTGGGTGTTGCCAGGGCGCTGCAGAAAACAGGGGTCGAGTAACCCTTCACATTCTCGAAAAGCAGCGCCGGTCCGCCTTTCTCATCGTTAAGCTTAGATATATGAGAAAGCTCTAAATCCCAATCTACCTCAGCTCCGATGCGCTGGAGTTCTCCCTCTTTTTCTAACTGGTTAATAAACTCTCTTAGATCCCGGTAAGCCATTGTACTCCTCCTTATTTTATTTGGTCCTCAAATATATTTTTGCAAAGGCTCGAGCCGAATATGCAAACTCTTTGCTCCCGCATGTCGTTGCGCCCCGGCGTTGCACTATTTCATTCTGCGCCTTCTTCCAGAAACGATAAGCCCTTCTCTTTCCTGTACACGAGGGCCTGGCAAACGGCTATCTTTCGATCTCCATCCTCGCCTCTCTGCACAACCTCAATAGCATAGGTCGCGGTGGGATCCGTCCGACTCTGTTCCCTCGCTTCAGCGATAAGAAGGGCATTGACTCTTGGAGTTTCGATAAATATAACGTTCAGGTTCAAAGCCAGCGCAATCGTTCCATGCGAGTTGGAAGCAGCACCGAAAGCTTCATCCATAAGGGAAAAGATGGCTCCTCCGTGAATCAACCCGTTGAAGTTCATCATCTTTTCCGAAAACCTGGTCTCTACCACCGCATAGCCGGGCCCAATGTCCCGAAGGGTGATACCCATGTGGTTGGCATAAGGCTCATCTCTGATGTGCTCTTTCAATGACTGCATTACATCTTTCTTCATGGATTTACCTCGTTCCCTGACTTGGCGGCCCCAAGGTGGTCACAGCGATGGGTAGTCATAGTGTTCCTGCCTCCCTGTTTCGATTTGGGTCAAGACTGTAGCGTCTCGCCCTTACCGACTCAGGGAGGCAGGGTTGACTCTTGCTCGGAGGCCTGCGGTCTTACGAAAACCGGCCCCACCTATTTCTCCTGCTGCTTACTGGTGGTCGCTCCACTTGCCGTACTTCTCGCGCAGCATCCTGTGGAGAATCTTGCCCGCGCCGGACCTCGGCATTTCCGCATCCTTGATAAAAACGATGTTCTTGGGAATCTTGAAACCGGCGATCTTGCCCTTGCAGTATGCGATGATCTCCTCCGGTGTGGCTGTCTGCCCTTCGTGGAGCACCACAACGGCGCTCACCTGCTCGCCCCATTTCTCATGGGGTATGCCGATGACTGCCACATCCCTTACCTTGGGATGGCCGCCAACCACGTTCTCGACCTCTGAAGGGAAGATGTTCTCCCCGCCGCTGATGATCATATTTGCCTTGCGGTCAACGAGGAAGTAGTAGCCGTCCTTATCGCGATAAGCCATGTCGCCGGAGCCGAAAAACTCCCCCTTCATGGCTGCAGCGGTCCGGTCAGGCTCTTTCCAGTATCCCTCGAACAGCATCGGGCTTCTCGTATAGACCTCGCCAACCTCTCCCACTTTGGTAACAATGTTTCCCTCTTCATCATAAAGCCTGATCTGATCCGTCCCGAAGACCTCTATGCCGCAGGAGCCGAGCTTCGTGAGCTGCTCATCCGGCTTAAGGATGGTCGCTATGCCTGATTCGGTACATCCATAGGCCTCCCAGAGCCGCGAATTGGGGAACATATCGAGGACGCCCAGCTTCGTATCCCTTCTGGCAGGCATGGATGAAATGAGGGCTTTCTTAAAGGTGCTCAGGTCATACTTCTTCTTCACTTCATCGGGAAGGGCAAGCAACATGATGTAATGGGTGGGCACAAGAGAGGTGAAGGTAACCTTGTGATCGGAGAAGGTCTTGAGCAGGTTCTCCGGGTTGAAGCTCACCATGTTGTAGCACATCACCGTACCGCCGATCCAGCTGAAGACAAAGGAATAGAAGAGAGAATTGACATGGCAGCACGGCATGACCAGGAGTACCGTATCGGTGAACTCGAATGAATGCTCATAGATGGAAATAAAGTACTGGGAGAAGAGGTTTGCGTGGCTCTTCATCACGCCCTTCGCTTTTCCCGTCGTACCTCCCGTGTACATGATGACCCATATATCATCCGCGTCCACCACGACGTCCGGTTCTTCAGGGCTCGCTTTTGCCAGCGCTTCTTCGTAGGGGATGTACCCATCGTATGTCTCCGGGCCCACCGCGTAAGAGACGTACTTTTCTACGGTGGGGAGATTCTTCTTCATCCCGTTCACCATGGCGATCCATGGGAATTCCTTTCCATCGGCAGGGTCCTTTCCGCCCTGGACAATAAAAACCTTCGACTCGCAGTGGTTGATGTTGTATTCCATTTCAGCAGCCGACAACCGGAACATGATGGGCACACAGATGAAACCGCCTTTCGCGGCCGCGGCGTAGATCTCCATCCACTCCACGCTGTTATAACCGAGGGCCGCAAATCTGTCGCCCTTCTTCATGCCCATACCGGCCAGGGCGTTGGCAAGTCGACACGATCTCTCGTTCCATTGTGCGAAGGTGTATTCTTTATACATGTCCTTTGCGCCTATCTTGTCAGGCCACTTAAAGGCATTCACCCTCAACACATCCTTTGCCGTCATCCAGCGTCCATTATTCATGACCCGTCCTCCTTAATTTGTTTTATCGACCTTCTTTTGAAGACGTTTGTAACGATCTTCCGCAAAATGGTCTTCCTTGCTCACCTTTCGATCATCCATCCAGGGCTACGCGTAAGGATACGCGCATCATCGCCTGTTCTTAAAATTCTCCATTACCTCGATGAAGGCGTCTATCCGTAGATGTGTATCTGCCTCATTGTACGAGCTGAAATCAACGATATCACCTTCCAGAACAAGCATCGGGATCTCCCGATACACCTCTTTCAATATCTGCGCTTGCAGCATGATACCCGCATGCCATGTGCGACACGAAAAGGCTTTGTGGAAGACGACACCGTCTATCTTATAGTCTTCAATATATTCTATGAGTCGTTCCACCTCCGGTATAGAGCCTTTCCGCCTTCTCGCCGCGTCATACCAGTTCGTCCAGTATCTCATCCATCTTAATGCGATCCGTTCAAGGGGGTCGCTCAGTTTTGGCAAGTGGAGCCTCTCTATCCGCTCTGCCTCGCGGTAGGTCCTTTCAGCGGGGAAAACGGCTCCCTTGCTGTTGAAGTATTGAAAATCGCTCAGCGCAAACCATGGGGGCAATCCCGCGCCCCATAAGAGCCTGTACTTTTCATCTTCAACGACACCCTCCTTCCGTGCGTTCTTTTCTTTCAACTCGTCATAGAGAGCCTTGTAGAAATCGTACGCCTCCTGGGTTCCGAGCATAAACGCCAGGGGAACCATGGTGTTCATGGCATCGCCCGTGTCCATTGGAGTAGGCACGGCCTTGCGAAGCTCATAGGCGTCGATAAACATATCCCAGGTCCGATCAACAAGGTCCGTCAGTTCCTCCAGCTTGGCCCAGTCCATTTTTCTCTGCGTCTGTTTCTCAATAAAGGCTATGGCCCCTTTCAGTTCCTTCACGGCATATTTCAGGTAGTAATTCTCCACCTCCTTCCGGTCCATGTTCTCATCGTAGGGAGGCCAGTAGAAACCGCCTATATAGGCAGGCACGTCCTGCAAATAGTGTTGTACCGCCTGCGGCCATTTATATCTGAGGTCGCACAGCATCTGGCCTGTTCCGAGGATAAAATCCGGTCTCGCTATGCCGCCCCAAGGTGCGTCGGGAGGCATCTCGCCCCCGAGTTCCTTCCTCCAGGCCTCGAAACCCAGGCCGCACGTCGCATAGGTGCAAAGGGAGCGGGAGAAATTCTGGGATTCAGCCTTTTCCAGAAACCTTGCCGCATCGTGCTTGGCGGCGCATATGCCCGAGTAGCTTTCTGCCCAGGCAGGGACGATATCCATGGCCCTCAGGATCTCATCGTAGCAGTTGACGATGAAGCTGAAGGCTACCGGTCTTCCCTCCTCCTTGGCTTTCAGATTTGCGGTAAAGTTGGCCCGCACCATCTTCGGAACCTTTGCCGCCGCCGCCGTTGCAGTCATTCTTTGTTTTCTTTCTTCTGCCATTGGTCACATCCTTTCTAGGTAAGGGTCTCGAGGAATGCCTCAATTCTGGTCTTTAATCTGCCGACGGATGACGAAGAATACTCATCCTCGACGTAGAAAACAGGCGTCCCTAATGACTCGATGTAACTCATTGTTGCCGGGACCTCGAACCCATAGGGGTCACAGTTCTTGTAGACCAGGAGAATCACGGCATTCACATTGAACTCGGAAATGAACCTTTTCAGGTGTCCGAACCGCACTTCGAGATTCTCCTCATAGCTGCCGCCCTTGTCTCTGTAAAATGTCGGTAGACTGACCTTTTTCAAATAATACTCTGCGATGCCTTCAATGGGGTCGCGAGTCGCCTCCATGTCGGCGTAATAGAGCTTGCTGCCGACCAGGATATCATCCATCACCACCTGTGCACCCGTGTTCTCGATGATTTCGGTGAGCATCGTATCATCAATCTGGTCACCGATAATCATCACCCGCGCCGGTTTTGGCATAGCAGGCATCTTTCGCGCCTTCACCTCCTCGACAACCTCCCGGGCCAAAGCCGTCGACTCATCCACAGGCAACGCCCTCACAGCCGCGAGGAGCTTTATCATCTCCACCCCTGAAATTAACGGCCGATCCGGTTTTCGAAGATCATAGACGGTCCTCATGGTCCGCCTGTTTGCGTTATAGGCCTCGACGGCATTCGTCAGATTTTCTTTAGATATTTCTTTCCCGGTATACTTTTCAAGGCTCTTGACGAATGTCCTCAGGATATCGATGAAAAACTCCATTGATGGGGCATCGTCCAGGTGCGGTATGTTAAGGAAATGGTAGTAGGGCAACGGGACATTATGTTTCCAGACATCATAGGTGCGGCTCACGCTGTCACACGTGTGAGGAATGGCTATGCCGTCCAGATAGTCATACCTGCCCTCCAGGGTCAGATCGAAAGCGCTCCGCAGAAACGGGCAGACGAGCGTCTCCATCCTGCTGTCGGCTTTCGTCACAGCCTTCCTGGGGTCCCCTTTAATCCTGACCGGAATAAAACCGGCAGCGGTGATAATCTCGAGAGGGATGACGGATATATACCCTATTGACCTCTTTCCCTCTTTCTTCAATACCCTCGCCCGGCCTCCGTAGTCCTCGTAATAAGACTCGGCTTTTGCCAGCCCGTTGCCCTTCAGTATCTCCATTTCTCGCGCCCCCTTCTTACAGTTTGGATATCCTTCACCTTCCGCTTCCTGCACTTTTTTCTATTTCATCTGCTCACTGAGCGAACCCGGTCGCGCGCGCAAGGAAGCTGCTTCTTTGCGCGGAAAAAGGAGGGCCATAGTTTTCTCGGATGGCGGCTTTGTAAGAAGGCTGCCAACAAAATAGAGGAATGCACACCCACCTACCAGTATCCACTCCATCGTGCCCATGCCCAACAGAGGTGGCTTTCTTGCAAGGACCGCCCAGCCGCCAAACAGAGTCGCAATTGTTCCAAAGATCACGGTGAGTATGGCGCCCCACTTTGTTGCGCGTTTCCAGTAGTAAGAAACGGCCGTCACAAAGAAGAATATGGCGCCAAGACCCATGCCCGCGAGACCCATGAATATCGCAAGAAGCTCAGGCGGGTTCTTCAGCGTCCAGAAAAATGGAAGAAAGAGGAAAAGGGCGATGAGAAAATATCCAAGAAAGAACATGGACCGATCAGATACACTGGGTTTCCACAATTTAATGATATCCCTTGTCACATTGGCACTCATGATGAAAACCATTGCGGAAAGCGTCCCCAGGGCAGCCCCGACCAAGGCCGTGAGGTATATGCTCAAGAGTCCTGACCCGCCTATGGCCCAAGAGAGCATCGGTGCGGCCAAATCCGCCCCCCACTGCTTATTCGCAAGAAGGTTCGCGCCGAAAATCACTCTTGTGACAAGTCCGTTGCTCGAACAGTCGAGCATGACAGGAATTCCGGCAGTTAACCAGACAACGAAACATAACAAGATGAATTCCTTTTTTGACAGGCTCTTCATCCCGAGAAACCTGCTGACGTTGTGGGGGAATCCCACCAACATGGTAAAGAATATGACCGGCGTTGCGAGGATACCCACGTAGCTCGAAAAGAGTTGTGTCATACCCACCTTGGGAAGGCTTGGATCGATAAGGTTCATAAGTTTCGGGCTCTGTATCGTCAGTTCCTTCGTTATTTCCGTGAAACCACCGGCATATATGAGGGCCCAGACGCCGATGAGAGCGCCGACAAACCCCAGGAACGCCCCCTTGACGGCAATAAACCACTGAGTTCCCATGTACCCCCCGAGTATTATGAAGAGCCATGCGATAATAATGGAGATCAGGAGACACCAGAACGGTGGAAGCCCCGTCACCGCATACCAGACGCTACCGGCAGCCTTGAGCTGGCCCACAGAATACATAAAAAGGAAGAAGAGCATGCTCCCGGCGACCAATGTCTGAAGCCCCTTCGACTCGAATCGTCTCCCAATCGTCTCACACACGGTGGCAGCGCCAAGTTTTGCCGCAAATTCCCTCGTCTTCGTGGCCGCGAGCCAGACGCAGGGAATGTTACCGACAAGGGTCCATATTCCTGCAAACCACATCCCCGAGAAGCCCACCTTATACACAACGGCAGTGCTTCCGCAAAAAGCCCACCCCGAAATCGCGGACCCTGTAAGGGCAAGACCCGTGACCCAAGGCCCTATATCCCTCTTGCCAATGAGATACTCGTCGAACGATTTCCATCTTCCTTTTGCCATGACGCCGAGAAAAACGGCGAGGCAAAGCAGGGCAATAACCCCTATGACCGAACCAACGATCATGCCGGCAGTCGGTTGTGGAATCTGCATATAATGTGGATTCACTTTTCCCACCTCCTTGCAATGAGCCACGTGCCGATTAGGGTCATAAGAAATGTCCCAAGAAGTATTACCCCCCACACATACCAGGACCACAGAGACAACTCAGGTTTCATACGTGCACCCCCCTTTTTTTGCCTGCTTAGAGACAATTGTACTGGTACCCCACCACCTCCATTGCACTTACATTGCACTTAACCCTTAATTGTTTCACTTCACTTTGAACATTTCCCCAAAACCGGCATATTTCTCCCTTAGAACGGGTTTTTCGATCTTGCCTGTCGGATTCCGGGGAATCTTATCAAAGAATATGCGCCTGGGCCTCTTGTACTTGGGCAAATTGTCACTACAGAATTTATCCACCTCGTCTTGCGTCAATGATTCACCCTGCTTTACCTGAATCACCGCCGCCACAATCTCCCCCAATCTCTCGTCCGGGATACCGATGACGCCCACGTCGTGGATCCTGGGATGGGTCTGGAGCAGATCCTCGATTTCAACGGGATAAATATTCTCTCCGCCGTAGATGATCACGTCCTTCTTCCTGTCCACCAGATAGAGGTACCCTTCGCTGTCCGCCTTTGCCATATCGCCCGAGTAACACCATCCGTTTTTAATGGTCTCAGCCGTCTTTTCCGGGTTTTTGTAGTACTCCTTCATGACGCCGTTGCCCTTCACAATTAATTCGCCCACATCACCCGGGACAACATCTTCGCCCTTTTCGTCTACGACACGCGCTTCCCAGTTGAAGCTCGCTTTTCCAATACTTCCCCACCTTTTCGGGTCATTGGAGGTCAAATGACAGCAGCCCGGCCCCATTGCCTCCCCCAGACCATACATGGTGTCGTACTCCATGTGCGGGAAGTGGTCGAGCCACCGTTTAATCACGGCGGGCGGCACAGGCTGGCCTCCCAGAGAGAGGAGACGGCAGCTTTTGAGGTCATACTGCGCCGTGGAGAGCTCCTTGCGATCGTAGAAACCGAGGACGTCGAGAGCCCACGGGACAACCATAAAAAGGATGCTCACCTTCTCGTTCTGAACTGTATGCACCACATCGAGTGGTTTGATCATTCCCTTGAGGAGCACGGCGGGAGCGCCGACAGCTACCGCGCCCACCCACATCATTCCGCCCCCGGCATGGTAGAGGGGCTGGAGGAGCAGAAAATTATCGCTGTGCCTTATGTTCCAGTTGTAGTTGTTGGTGATCGCTGCACATTCAATATTCCTATGGGTGAGAAGGATCGGCTTTGGTTTTCCCGTCGTGCCGGAGGTGAAATAGAGTGAGCATCCTTCATTCTCGTCTAACGGCACCTCTACGGGGTCTGATGAGGACCCGCTCATCACCTGTTCGAAAGATTCCATATCTTTCGGGGTATTTTCACCGATACAGATGTAACGCTCTACCGTCGGCAAATGAGGCTGAACCTCACGGATCCTGTCGATGAATCCCTCTTCGAGAATCATCATCTTTGCTTCCGCCACCTCGGCACAATAGAGGATTTCCTGGCCGGTAAATCTAAAATTGAGAGGCGCGATCCATGCCCCGGCCCTCATCGCTCCCCATTGAAGCTCAAGGACGTTGAGGGAGTTATACATGAGCATATGAACCTTGTCCCCCTTCTTGAGGCCTCGATCAATCAGCGCGTGTGCCACCTTATTTATCCTTGTATCGAACTCCTTCCACGTGACTGCCTTCCTGGTCTTCAGCACAGGATCAACCTCAACTAGTGCCGTTTCATTGGGATACATCCTGCGGTTTCGGGCGATCATTTCTGATACGTGCACTGTTCTCTCCTCCTTTCCGACAAGAAATCTTTTTATTAACCCGATGGAAATCCGAGCTCTTTAAAAGTAACGGTGAATAGTCGCCCTCTTCAAAATTTCATCGCTCTGCCCACCTCAAAAGCTTTGAGATTGAGGTCAAGCATCTTTTTTCCAAAACGTCTGACCAGGACCTCTTTCCATGTTTTTTCCGGGAGGCCAAGTCGCTTCGAGAGTACACCCAACAGCAGTGTATTGACTAATAGTTCACTTCCAACCTCTACCGCCTTTTGCAAGGCGTTTAAGCTTATTACCGTACGTTTCCCATCCTCCAATTTCTCTCTGATCTTGTCCGGGTACTCGATCTTCAGGAAGTGGGCAATGGGAGGTATAATCTTCTGCTCATTGAAAATAACGGTCCCATCCGGTCGGAGGTACTCAATGTTCCGCATGGCCTCAACCGCCTCAAAAGCCAGAATATAGTCCGCTTCACCTTTTCCGATGACAGGAGACGTGATACCCTTGCCAAAACGGGCATGACTTGCGATCACACCACCCCTTTGCGACATACCGTGAACCTCGGATTTTTTTACGTCATAGCCTGCATCCAAGGCGACTTCGCTGGTGAGCTCCGTTGCCATGACAGCACCCTGACCCCCAACACCCACTACTAAAACATTAGTCGCTTTCTCTTTCATCTCGACACCCCTTCTCCATTAATTTTCAATCAGCTGAATCGCATGCGTCGCACAGAGCTGCTCGCACACAGAGCATCCCGTGCACATGTCGGAGTCAATATTCCTGACCTTTTCTCCCTTCTTCGATTTCTTGGCCACCTGGTCGGACACTCCGATGGCCGGGCAACCTGACGACATGCAGATGCCGCATCCTGTGCATTTTTCCGCGAGAACCATGTAAGGTTTATCCCTGATCTTTTTCGGCATCAGAGCGCATGGGCGGTTCGTTAAGACAACGGCCGGCCCCTTAAAGGCAATCGCCTCCTTAAGAACCTCTATGCACGCTTTGATATTGTAGGGATCAACATGTTTTACAAACTTTATGCCGAGCCCCTTCACAAGGCCTTCCAGATCTACCGTGACCGTCGGGGATCCATTCGCCCTGAAGCCACTCTCCGCGGCCGGCTGGCCGCCCGTCATTGCAGTGATTCGGTTATCCAGTATTACAACAGTGATATTTGCCTGAGAGTAGACCGCGTCGTACAAGGGCGTCATTCCCGAATGAACAAAGGTCCCGTCACCGATGGCTGCTATAATCGGTTTGTCGCTTCCTCCAACCTTGGCCACTCCCACGGCATTCCCGATACTTGCCCCCATGCAGATGGCTGTATGGAGTGCGCTGATGGGAGGAGCAAAAGCCAACGTGTAGCAGCCGATATCGGAATAAACGTTCACGTCCATTTTCTTGAATGCCAGGAAAATCCCTCTATGGGGACATCCAGGGCACATGACCGGAGGGCGGGGCGGGGCGTCCAGCCCCTCGGGGACCACCGGCATGGGCTGCTCCATTTTAATCCCGGCCTTCTTCAAGCCTGCTCGAATAGAGTCCGGGCTCAGCTCTCCCTGAATTCTAAAATAATCCATACCGATGAAATCCTTTATCCCCATGATCTTCATTTCCTCTTCAAAGAAAGGACGGGTCTCTTCGATGACGACCAATTTTTTCACTTTTGACGCGAAGTTCTTGATCATCTTCTCGGGAAGAGGATAGGATATTCCCAGTTTCAGATAGCTCGCTTCAGGAATGACACGTTTTGCATGGTAATAGGCAATCCCCGACGTAATGATCCCGACTTCTTTGCTATTCCATTCGACCCGGTTAAGGGGAGATGTTTCCACATATGCTCTAAGTGCCACCAGTCTCTTGATGACCTCCGTTTCTCTTAAAATGGCCCGAGCCGGTACCACCACGTACTTATTTGGGTTTCTCTCAAATCCCTTAACGGGATATTCTGTGCGAGGGTATAAATCCACAACCGTCTTCGAATGGGAGATCCTCGTTGTCGACTTTACAATCACGGGGGTATCAAATTTCTCGCTCAGAGCCAGGGCCTCGCCTACGAACTCTTTTGCTTCCATACTATCGCTCGGATCCAAACACGGAATCCTTGCCAATTTCGCATACATGCGGGTATCGTCCTCTGTTTGGGAGCTGTGCTGGCCTGGATCGTCGCAGGCGACCAGTACAAATCCGCCCGGTGTCCCGGTGTGCGACCAATTCAAGAGGGCGTCCAGGCACACGCTGACGCCGGGTTGTTTCATGGACGCCATAGTTCTTGCCCCGCTCATCGCTGCCCCGATACAGATTTCAAAGGCTGTCTTCTCGTTGGCTGCCCAATCCGCGACTATTTGCTTATATTCAGCTACACTTGCAAGAATTTCAGAAGAGGGCGTGCCCGGATAAGCGGCAGCAAGAACTACGCCGGCTTCATATGCCCCTCTCGCAAAGGCTTCATTCCCCGAAAGCAAAGCCCGACCCTCAGACTTCATTTCTTTTTTCATTTCTTACCTCCTTCTGAAAATGATTTGACGCGTGATCCAATAAAGAAATATCCTCTGCTCTCCGTCATCTTCTCATCCGGGCCACTTTTCCGGCCGGGCCTCGCTAAGATCAATGCCGTTTTCCGGCTTCGCCTTGTCATCGTGAACCAGCATCTTTCTTCTTTCGATCACCCCAGACCCTTTCTCTCTCGCGGCCATCACGTGACGCAAGACCTGCAGGTTCCTTAGCTTCTCCTCGACAGCGCAATCCGGACATTTACCGTCCATCACCACCCTCGCCCTTTTGATGTTGGTCCCAGCCCGGCCCGCCGAAGCGGACCAGGTTGGGGTTGGGGACTTAATGACTATTTACTCTTCTCGGCCTTTTTCTTTTCCCGGAGCGCCCGCCACACCTTTTCGGGGGTTGCGGGCATATCCTTTATCATGACCCCCGTCGCGTCATAGATGGCGCTCACCACCGCAGGAGCACCTGTGCAGGACGTTGCCTCGCTTGCCTCTTTTACGCCGAAGGGGCCGAAAGGATCGTTCGTGATGACGTGGGCAAATTTCGGGAAGGGCGCCTCATAGGCACGGGGTCGTTTGTAGTCCACAAAGTTAGGATTCAGCGTCGACCCGTTCTCCATGACGAACTCTTCGTACAGGGCTGCTGCGATCCCCTGGTGGTACGACCCACCGATGCCCTGTGTCTCAACGATAGCCGGATTGAGCGGGAAGCCGCAGTCATCCGCCATTGCGCTCTTCTCCGTACATTTGACCACACCCGTCTCAGTATCTACCTCGACCTCATTAATCTGGGCCGCAAAACCGTAGTTGGTGCCCACATCCCCCTCGCCGGTTGAAAAGGCCTTGGCGGAAAAGCCCTTCGTTCCCTTTCGTGAGACGCCTCTTCCCACGATGACATTGCCGATACTGGCGTAGCAGGCTGCCCTCACGACATCCAGCCACGGGAGGCCCCGTGTTTCGTCCGTCTTGGTAAAGACCCTCTTGTTTTTGATCTCAAGTTCTTCGGGAAAGACGTTCATCTCCTTGGCCGCGGCATCCAGGAGCTGCCGTTTGGCGTCTTCCGCCGCCTTCATTGTGGCCTCCCCTGCATAGATCGTCACCCTGCTTCCGTAGGAACCGGGATCGGGATAGGAGTAAGCGGTGTCGACCCGTTTGATCTCCACGTCCTTCATCTCCACTCCCAGCGTCTCTGCCGCGATGGCGCACATGGCTGTATCCGACCCCATGCCGACGTCCGTGGCGCCCGTCTGGAGGTTGACGCTCCCGTCCTCGTTGATCCTGACGATAGCGGAACAGGAGTTGTGGCCGGTAAGCCTCGCTCCGCTCAAGAATGCCGATGCCGCAATCCCGGCGCCGCGAACAATAGGGCCGTCGGTCCTCTCTCTCTTCTGGTACTCCTTCCACCCGAAGAGCTTGGCGCTTTGCTCGATGCACTCCTTTATGCCGCAGGTCGCCACCCTCAGCTTATTGACCGTGTAGAAGATCTCTCCCGGTTTCGGATTGTCGATCGAGTTCTTGTGCCTGATCTCCACCGGGTCGATGCCCAGCTCTTTGGCCATAAGGTCAAGCTGGCAGTCGATGGCATAGCGCGTATGGTACATGCCGTGACCGCGCATCGCGGCGGCTATGGGGTTGTTGGTGTAAACGTTCCACGTGTCCGTCCTGAAGTTATCGATCTTGTAAGGCACGGTGCATTGGCCGTTCGTGAGGTACATCGTGACAGGGCTCATGCGGGCGTAGGCGCCGCCGTCTGCGACGACGTTCGTATAGAGACCCTTGATCATGCCGTCCTTCGAAAGACCCATCTTGACCCTGACCCACATCGCGTGGCGCCTAAGGCAGGTCGTCAGCTCTTCCCACTGGGTATAAACGATCTTGACCGGTCTCCCGGTTTTTTTTGCGAGCAGGATCGCCGCAAAGTCGAGGGCATGTCCGTCATTCTTTGTCCCCCCGAAGTCACAGCCGACAAAGGGGGTGATGATCCGTACCTTATTCAGAGGAAGGTCGAAGGCCCTGCCCATGATTCTCCAGAGCATATAGGGACTGCCTTTCGCCCCGATGTAATGAAGGGTATCATGCTCCCACCATGCGACGACAGCGGGGGGCTCGATATAGCCCTTTGCCATTCTCGGCGTCTGGAAAAGGTCTTCCCGGACCAGATGCGACTCGTCGAAGGCCTTGTCAACATCCCCGAAGTTCCAATGATATTCGACGAGAATGTTTCTGGGCCTGTCCTCATGAACGAGAGGAGCGCCTTCTTTCATGGCTTCAAAAGGGTCGAACACGGCGGGGAGTTCCTCGTAGTCGACGTCAATGAGGTCACACGCTTCCTCGGCGATGTCCTCGTCGGTCGCCGCAACCGCTGCCACGCCCTCGTACATATATCTGAGCTTCTTCACCGCCAGCGGCGACTCGTCCCGCGTGTGTGCTTGCCATCCCCACTTGAAGCCGCCGAAATCTTTCCCGGTAATCACGCCTTTGACGCCAGGCAGCCGTTCGGCCTTACTGGTATCGATGTTAAGGATCCTTGCATGGGCATAGGGAGCACGCTTTATCTTCCCCCACAGCATGCCGCCCATCTCATAATCGGCCGCATATTTAGCCTGCCCGGTAACCTTGAGTGGTGTATCAACCCTAGGCACAGATTTTCCGAGCACAGAATAGTTGGGTCTATTGCCTTCCATAGTCCTCTCCTCACTTTCCCTGCATGACCTTGGCCGCCATCTCGATGGCTTCCACATATTTTACATAGCCGCTGTCCGCGCACAGATTACCCTGGATCGCCTTTTTTATGTCTTCCCGTGTGGCTCGCGGATTTTCGAGAAGAAGCGCCCTTGACGACATAACCATCCCTGACGTGCAGAAACCGCATTCAATTGCACCATGCTTAACCATGGCCTCCTGAATAGGGTGGAGCTTATCCCCGTCCGCTACCCCCTCTATCGTCACCACCTCGTGGCCGTCCACCTGAACAGCCAGTATCGAACAGGCCCGCACCGCCTTGCCGTCCAGGTTGACCGTGCAGGCCCCACATGCACTCACCTCACAGCCCGTCCTCGTGCCTTTCAGCTTCAACTCTTCTCTCAGCAGTTTCAACAGCAGTGTTTTGGGCTTCACCTTGAGCTCAACTTGTTTCCCGTTGAGCGTGAATCGAAGATCCCTCAGCGTCTCCTTCATTTATCACCTCCCTAAACAGGTTATTTTTTCTGAGTGGCTTTCTTCAGAGCTCTAGCAGTGACACGTTTCAGGAAGACCCGTGCCATGTCTCTGCGGTATTCCTGCGAGCCGTGCACGTCGGCCGGTGGGTCAATCTCTTGCGACGCGATCATCCCAGCCTCTTCCATGAGCTTCTCATCGATTATTTTTCCAATGAGGAACTTCTCGGAGCTCCTGGCCCTGAAAGGTGTAGAAGCAACATTCGTCAAAGCGATACGAACATTTTCGCAGGCCCCGGTGGAAGGGTTAACGGTTACGGATGCGGCCGCGCCGACGATTCCCATATCCCCTTTCTGTGCCATCAATTTCTCGTGTGCAACGCCCGTATTGGCCGGCAACTTCGGAACGCGGATCTCGCACAAGAGCTCGTCCGGTGCAAGGTCGACCTCCAGATAGTCCTTGTAGAAGTCTTCGGGGTTGACCATCCGCTCACCGGCTGGTCCGACAAGCCTGTAGGTGGCGTCGAGAACGATGAAGACCGAGGGCGGATCGGCAGCCGGATCGCCGTGGCAGACATTTCCACCAATCGTGCCATAGTTTCGGGTCTGGACGACTGCCAGGTTATCTTCCATCTCGGCGAGGACGGGGCAGTTCTTCTTGATGACAGGCGACTTTTCGATAGCGCTGTGTGTTGCAAGAGCGCCGATTCTCAGCCCTTCCTTGTCGCTGTACTTGATGTAATCCAACTCGGAAATCCCCTTGATATCCACGAGGTTTTCAATGGTCAGCATGTTCTGCTTCATAAGAATGAGCAGAGATTGTCCGCCACATATGATCTTTCCATCGCCTTTCAGCTCCTCGAGCAAAGAAACGGCTTCTTTGACGGTCTTCGGAGCAAAATAATTGAAATCCTTCATGTTCCTACCTCCTCTCTACCTAAGAGTCCGTGCGGCGTTCATTGCCTCGGTCCCCTCTTTAACGGTTTTATTCGTATACCTACTGGTAGATATAATTACATACCGGCTCTTTTTGTCAAGAACTTTTTTTCACTATTTTCAGGCTACGTCGTTTTTCCCTTGTGACAGTGGTTAATGCAGTCCTTCACGATCTTCATGGCGCAGTATTCACCGTACATGCTGCGGACATTGTCCTTGAGGCTTCTCTCTTTGCGGAAGGTCCTGATCTTTATAGAGCGATGCTCTTGGACAGACAAAACATCCCCTCCGGGGTCGAAGCCCCTAGTAATGAGCCGTAGTACCGAACTGCTCGCGCCGCCTCTTCGGACAACGCTCAAGCCCGATGGAGGCCTATTCTACGAGCTCCAGAAGGTGGTAGACCCTTTGGGGCATCTTGTTGCGCGTCAGGTTGTCGATGAGGTTGATCATGCACCCGGGACACGCCGTTACCACTATATCGGCCTCCGTAGCCTTGATGCCCGCGCATTTTTTATCGGCGATCTTCTTGGTGATGTCGTAATGGTAGACACTGAAGGAGCCGCCCATGCCGCAGCAGAGGTCGGCGTTCGGCATCTCCTTGTACGTCAAGCCCTTCAGGGACTTCAGTATCTGCCGGGGCTGTTCCTTGATGTTCTGATACCGCACGAGGTGGCATGGGTCGTGCCAGGTTGCCGACTTTCCCTCGAACTCCTTTCTCAACTTCAGGTCCTCGGGATTGACCTTCAGCACGTCTATCACGAATTCTGTAGAATCTTTCACCTTCTTCGCAAACTCCTCGTAGGCCTTCTGTTGCTCCTCGTTGTCGGGCAGATAGACCTTGTAATCCTTCAGGCTCGAGCTGCACGTGCCGCAGGCCGTGACGATATAGTCGACATCCTTAAAGGCCGCGATGTTCATCGCCGCCAGCTCTCTCCCTGTCTCAAAGTCACCACTGAAGTAGACGGCCGCACCGCAGCAGTTCTGCTCTTTGGGCACTATCACTTCGACCCCCCGCTTGGTGAGGAAATCGATCATCTTCAGCCCTATCTCGGGATAGATGAAATCCGTGGCGCACCCCATGAAGTAACCCACCTTCATCTTCGGCTGGCCCCCGTCCTGGGGTTTATTGTCTTCCTTCACCATGTCCCTCAGAAAGGTCTTTGCGATCGCAGGGATGTGCCGCCCCTGGCCGAGGGCCTTCATGAAATCGGGAAGATGCCTGATGTTCCCCTCCCCCTTGGGGAAGATCCACTGGAACTTCGACGCAAGCTTCACGTACCTGCCGAAGGCCTTTCTGTTCTTCATCACCTTTCTGAAGGCAAAATTCTTGATAAAGGGCAGGCCCTTCTTTTTCACCATTTCAGCCCGGGCCCCTACGACCACGCGGTCAATCTGGGTCTTGGCCGGGCAATTGGCGACGCACCGCTTGCAGAGAAGACACTTGCCGATGATCTCGCCCATTTCATCGGTAAACTCCTGCCGGCCTTCCAGAATCTCCCTGACAAGATAGTTCTTGCCCCGTGCAACCGAAGTCTCCGTCCTCTCCTCCTGATATACCGGGCAGAAGAAGCTGCAAAATCCACACTTCATGCACGTCGCTGCATGCTTTTCTATTTTTTTGAGTTCCTTCAGATTCTCCAAGGTTTCCCCCTCTGTCCTACCAGATCTTGCCTGGGTTCATGATATTGTTCGGATCAATAAGCTGCTTGATGCCCTTCATGATGTTGATGACAGCCGGGTCAATTGTCCGTCTGAAGAATTTCTGCTTCTCCAGTCCGATGCCGTGCTCACCCGAAAGCACGCCGCCAAGCTCGACAGCGCTTTCGATAATCTCATCCATGCCCTTCAATGCCCTCTGGTACGCCTCTTTGTTCTTGATGTCGGTGAGGATGGAGGGGTGGAGGTTCCCGTCCCCCGCATGTCCGAGAACGCATATCTCGAGGTTGTACTTCTTGGCAATCTCCTTGCATTTATTAATCAGATCCGGTATCCTTCCTCTCGGAACCGTCACGTCTTCCGCAAAAACAGTGGGCGCCTTCCCGAAAACCGCGGCAAAGCCTGCCCGCCTCGCAAGCCAATACTTATCTGCCTCGGCTTGGTCCTTGGCCACACGCACGTCGACGGCGCCGTACTTTTTCGTTATTTCTACAATCTTTTCGGTTTCCTTCTCTACCGCCTCGGGAATGCCGTCGGTCTCAAACAGAAGCACCGCGTCTGCGTCCTTGGGGAGACCCATGGGCATCATCTCCTCGATCCTGTTGATGACCCAGTTGTCAAGCAGCTCTATCTTGTCAGGGATAACGCCTTTCTCAAGGACCCTGAAAACGCTCTCGCCCGCCACCGCCACATCGGAATAGACCGCCATGATCGTCTTCCTTGCCTGAGGAAGGGGGTTGAGCTTCAGCTCGGCCCGCGTGATGACACCGAGGGTTCCCTCGGCGCTGATAAAGATGTGAAGGAGGTCATAGCCGACCACATTCTTCAATGTCCTTCCTCCCAAATTGACGATATCCCCGTTGGGGAGCACCGCCTCGATGCCGAGAATATACTGCTTCGTGACCCCGTACTTTACGCAGGCCGGTCCGCCGGCATTTTCAGAGATGATGCCGCCCATTGTGGCGCCGAGAAAGCTCTGAGGGTCGGGCGGGAAGAAAAGGCCTTCCCTGGCCAGTGCCAGGTTCAAATCCATGAGCACTACGCCCGGCTCTACGGTGGCCGTAAGATTCTCCTTGTCAATCTTCACAATCTTATTCATCTTCGTCATGCAGAGTACGATACCCCCCTCAATAGGCACCGATCCGCCGCTCACGTTTGTTCCGCCGCCTCTCGGCGTCACCGGGACCTTTTCCGCGTTTGCGATCTTCATGATCGCGGAGACTTCTTTCGCATCTGCAGGAAAAACAACTACGTCGGGCTCGTGGATCCAGCCGGTAGTACCGTCGTAGGAATACGCCTTCAGTGCCTCCCTTGATCTCAGTACATCATCCTTCCCCACAATTTTCTCGAGTTCTCCAATCAAAGAGTCTTTAATCATTCGCTCCCCCTGTCGTTAACGTATTTTAAACCCAGCCTGTTTTCCATATCTTAGCGCTCTTTCCTATGTTCCCTCAGTGCGGCAACATGTCATTAGTGTATCTACCAGTAAGTATATTTAACATATATAGTAAAACTGGAGTCAAGTATTTTTTTAGCAATTAAGTGAGCTGTACCGCTACTTTTGCTGCCGGATGCACCGGATACATACTCTATGCCGCCCTCAACGCAATCATTTTGTAACCGGTGCCACAAGGACTTGACTGAGCACCTTTTCAAGAGCGCTATGCCAACTCGATCTCGACGGTCCCGCCTATAGGAATATAAGTGCCTTTGATGTGCGGATATTCTTTCTCGATGATCTCCATGAATCTGTCCGCCTTTTTATAAGTATCCTGGACGGGAAACTGCTTGAGAAACTCCCTATAGCCTTCAGGATCGGCTGCATCAGAAACATTTCTGGGGAAATCGTGAAAAGGAATCACGTGGCTGCAGCCGGTCATATTGGCGGCGTACGCAGCTTGCTCCGGCTCCATCATTAAGAACCCGATGACGGGAAGGATCGAGATGTGGGGTTTATGATAGTCCCCGACGACGAACTTCATATCCGCTGTCAATCCTGTATCACCACTCATGTACACCTTATGCCCATCCTCAAACTCGATGACGTACCCGGCAGCGGTCCCAACCACCTCTATTTTGCCGTCTGGAAGCATTTCTGAATTTGTGTGCGAGGCGGGAACCAAGGAGAACTTGATCCCCTGAAAATCAACGGTTGCACCGAAGGCGGTCGGGATTACATTTGTGATGCCGCGCGGCGGAAGCGAGAGAGCATATTCAAATTGGGCAATGACAACAACTTTTTTATTCTGCTGTACTATCTCACTGATCCCTGAAACATGATCGAAGTGGGCATGGGTGATGGCGATTACATCGATTTCCTTCAGCTTGTCCGGCGATCTTTCAGACAACGGCCAGAAGGGATCATTGGTCAACCAGGGATCAACCACGACGACCTTTCCCGAAGGAGAATGGAACTTAAAGGTTGATGTACTTAATCTTTGGATCTTCATGCCTAGCCTCCTGAAAGTGTTTTTTGCGAGCATCTGCCAACCTCTCGGAATGTTTGTCTTTCATAATCGGCATAGCGTAGATTAGGAATATAATCCAGGATGCTGACAGATGATATCGCCCGACAGGTGCACCATATACGTCAGGCGGTCAAGGGGCTGTGATTGAGGACGCCTGTTCAAGATAGTGCCCTCCCTTGTCGAACGGATATGCTACCGCCACTGTAAAAAGCATCATGACAGCCGGTGCCACACCTCCACCATTCACTTGCGAGGGCGGTCAGACGGATGGACAGGCCACGCGATGTCTCTCACATAACATAGCTATCATCAGGTAAGCCGATTGAGCGCCCGCCACACCTTTTCGGGGGTTGCGGGCATATCCTTTATTATAGCACCGTTGCGTCATAGACCGCACCGATTATTGCAAGAGCACTCGCGCGGGTCGTTGCTTCGCGTGCCGCGGCAGACTTGCGATGGTCTATCTACCTCGCCCCGCTCGGTGGACCTCTATACCGACTGGTAGATCATAACAACATAACACCCATTATTGTCAAGAACTTTTTTCGTTACGTGCGCGATTCGTATTTCCCTCTGTGCCAACACAAATAAGACACTTCCTACCCGGAGGATGAGACTACTGATTATCGACGAACCGGGGACTCAACACCTTTACGGACGAGCAAAGGGGGGGGACCTTCCTGACGGAAGAATCGATGACAAAAACGCATTGAGGATTGACGTAGCTCGAACACTTCTCTATAGTAAAGGCGGCCGGGCAAGGAAAGCCTGGAGACCCTTCGGGATAAAAGAAGACAGGGTGTTCGAGAAGGGTGGATTGAGCAATCGGTGGCGTTATCGGCTAATTTATGATATACTTAGCGGTAGATATATTTAGATTGCCGGCTATTTTGTGTCAAGAACTTCGTTTTCAGAGTTGTCACTATGTTTTTGTGCAATCCAGAACGCTATTTGGAATACAGGAATCGCCGAAGGGTAGGTAGTTGTTGACAAATAGTGATTGATTTATATAATTACTGGTACAATAAAGGTCGGGAGGGAGGCAGGTCATGCCACGACAAAAAGGTGTAACGTCAGAACACGAAAAGAAGAAAGTCGACATCATGCAAAAGGCGATGAAATTGTTCAGGACAAAAGGCTTTGACGGGACGTCAACCAATGACATCTGCTGGGCTGCCAAATTGACAAAACCGAGTCTGTATTACTACTTCACCAGCAAGAACCACCTCCTCTTTTCGGTCCATATGCACGTAATTGACAATATACTCCACCCTTACCTGGCAGAAGCCGAGTTGATCAAGGACCCGCTGAACCGTCTACAGTTAATGACCCGGGAGTATGCGAAACTGATCATCTCCCATCCTGAGCTCCGTTTCTTACTTCATGAATCACTCAACGTGAAGGATAAATACCATATGGAGATCAGGAAGGAGTGGAGGCGTTTACACGATCTTTTCCGCGCCACCATTTCTGATCTGCAGTCGGCTGGCAAAGTAGCTAAAGATCTGGAACCGTCGTGGGCTTCCCTTCTCTTACTGGGCATGATCACCTGGATTACCTTCTGGTTTGACTATAAGAATAAGGAACACATAGATGAAATAGTCCAACTGGTTGTCCGGATGGGTTTTCAGAGTCTCGGCATCTCGGCTATTACCGATTGATCTTCATATGGTCACGACGGGGAACGAGGAAGACTTCTCTGAGGCAGAATTGAAGATTGAAATCCGGACCAATGTTTACTTGCCTGAGATACCTTCCGTTATAGAGGTCAAGGCCGGCACTACTCTCCGTGATGTGCTTTCGGTAATCACCCCTCAACTCATAGACCCCGATACCGGGAACATGAGGTCCGACCAAGATATTTGGGGGATCCGTCTTAACGAAGACCCTTTCTCTCTCCTCAGGGATGGGCTTAATACGCTCATGCGTACAGGTGATATTGTAGAGCTATCCCTAATCATTATGGCAGGCGGGTAGATAGTGGGCTTATCCGTACGTTACCCAGGCTAGTGTAATGTCCCATAAACGACCGGTGTTATTCTTGCTTTTCGGGAATACGCCGGTATCGTGCGACCCGGCTCTATTTTTTTCGGCGTTTGTTTACAAATAGATCGGTCTCCCCAGCCGGAAAAGAAGGTCATAAGACGCCAAGATTCCGGAACGGGGCTGGAAGGGCAATCGGCGCACTAATGCCAGTGATATCAAGAGTTATGGCGGAAGTGCATGGGAATCGAACAAGCTCACCATTCCATAAAAGCGTTGGTATTGGCCACAATCCTAAAACCGCAAAAATTATTTTGCGGGAATCTGCGGGAAGCGTTCTATTCCGTGGGTTTGTGCTGTTATCGTTTCTGATGGCACTCTCGCAATCGTAGCCCCGGGGGTTCGAATCCCTCTCCATTCCGCCATAATTCCCGCATAAGATCGTGGGTCATGGGTGACGTGTTGCCGAATTATAACAAGCCGAACCTAACGTTACAGGCGACAGAAGAGTGAGCCAGACGGGGCACCAAACACGTAGCAGGGGGGGCTGGCCGCTAGCGATGGGCATCACGCACCCGATGTTATTGTTTTGTGCATTTTCTTAAATACAGTCAAACAAGACGCAGGATCTTACTGAGACAATTTGGTGCTTGAAAGTGAATCAGAGACGTGCTATGTAGTGGGCACGGCGTTCTTCTGTCCACTTTACGGGGTGCGGCCCAAAAAAACTGCCGAACTTGGCATAAAATGCTCGGCGCTGGTGCCACGACAGGTTCAGTGGTCGGAAACCCAGCTCTAATCGACCTGAACGAGTAACTAAGGAGATTCTGGAATGAAGATCGTTGACTTCTACGCATCCTTCGCCGCAGGTTTTCTCAGTTCAGTTGCTTCTGCTATTCTTATGTCGTATTGGGCCATCCTTACCCCTAAGGCAAGGACGCTTGTCTGCATTGGCATTGGGCTTTTCATACTGCTCATAACCCTTGCCCTGTCGTACGGTCGTAGAGAACGTGTCAGGCGAATTGTCCACGGAGTGAAAGCTGGAGGCGACATCGACGTAAGAAATGTCAAGGTGACACACGATTCAGGGAGTTCGCTTGAGGTAGTAAGAGACATAAAGTCTAAGAAGGGGAGCGTGACTATCACAGATATTGACGTTGACAAGGGGTAGACCGATGGACGGTATGAAGATCGACTGGGAAATACCCATTGAGCGCATAAAACCTTATCTTGAAGGGAAAGGCGGTGTCCTTTGCGTCTCCGGCGATAAGGATTCTGCCTGGGCAAGCTTTTCAACTTTGTTGAGGGACTTTTTGCGCGAAAGGTATCCTCGGGCAGTGAACCTGAAAGTCAACCCTCAAGATGAGATCACTCGGGAACCGAGCGGGATACTCGAAAAACTGATGGTCAAGCTTGGAATTGATCCACAACTCAGACCTGAACAGGGGGCCGTTAATGTGGTTTCAGGAATACAGGCTCATCACGATGTGAACGTGGGTAATGTTAATGTGAACGTTTATTCCGAACCCCGGATATCCAAGAGAACCAAGCTGGTGCTCGACCACCTTGACGATAAGCAGGATCGAGACGAACGTTTTGTGATGATCCTACATGGTTCACATGAGATGCCGACAAAAACCTCGATCTGGTTCTGGGAGCACTTCTGGAGCGGCGGCCTTGAGAATTTTTGCGACAGGGGTTGCCTGGTGGTATGTTTATGTGAATCGTCGGGCTCTTGTGCGCACCGTGAAAACGTTCCGAGTGTTCGCGATCGGGTGCGCCTGCCGTCAAGCTATGAGAACAATGACAGAGAGCGGGCAATCAGAGACATGGCAAATTTGATAGTCTCCAAAACTGGCGAACAGTACGAAACCGCCGTAATACGGGCGGACACCTTGTTGCGTGAATGGCATCATAAGCCTTCTACCGTCCACGCAGGGCTGGCAGCTTGGCTCGAGTATGAATAGGGATAAGACGGTGTACCCAGCCAATAGCACTCCATTGGAGGCGTTCTTTGCCTTCTTGCCAAACGAGGCCAAACAAGCAATCAAGATACTCGCCTGTGCCTTATCCCTCACTGACGATGCTGCACATATGCTCATGAGGCCTGTTCTTTCATCAGCTCAGGATCGAGAACGCATCATGCGGTGTTTGCGTCGATCAGGTCTGGTAACGGAAAGGAATAGCGAATGGCATTTTGCCCCCGAAACGAGACAATCTCTGTTGGCTGACTTGCGGTGTGAACGAGATCTGATGTCTCAAGGTCATCATATCCTTCTGGATTTAACAAAGAACCATCAGCCGACAGACGAAATACCGTCATACATTCTCACCGACGCAGGACGTGCCTACCACCTCGCCATGTTTGACCCCAATTCATCGTTGAAGCTGCTCGGCAAGTCCTATCTAAACGAAGGAGCCGGCAAAGAGTGGTTCTTTGCGAAAGTAGCAGCCGAACAGCAAGAAGCTGGCTTTTTTCCCCCCGACGCTCTTGAACCGGCGTTTCTTCGTGGCATGTGTGCGTACACAGAAGGACGAAAGGAGGAGGCCAAAGGCTTCTTCAAACAAGTAATATCCTCGAACGAGCGTCGAATAGAAGTTGCGATCGCACTTCATCTTCTCGCTATTTTGATTCGTCGTGATCAGGTCGGTTTAGCAGAGAAGTACCTGCGTGCCAGTATCGATATCGGCAAAGAAATCGGAGATGACTACCATCGCGCCCAAGCCCTGCATAGCCTCGGTAATCTTCTGGCCACCAAAGACCCGGAGCAGGCCGAGGCCTATCTGCGTGAAAGCCTTGAAGTAGAAGAGCAACTGGGAGCCGACCATGGTAAAGCCCAAGTCCTGCACAGTCTCGGTAATCTTCTGGCTACCAAAGACCCGAAAGATGCCGAGGCCTGCTTGCGTGAAAGCCTAACAACGTTTAAGGGGATCGAGGACGTTCATGGCGCGGCCCAAGTCCTGCACAGTCTCGGTAATCTTCTGGTCACCAAAAACCCGGAGCAGGCCGAGGCCTGTTTGCGCGAAAGCCTTGATGCAGAACGACACCTTGGGAACAGACAGGGCATGGCCCAGCTCCTGCATAGCCTCGGTAATTTTCTGGCTACCAAAGACCCCGAGCAGGCGGAGGCCTGTTTGCGCGAAAGCCTTGCGATAGAAGAGCGACTGGGAGACGACTACGGAGAAGCCCAGGTCCTGCACAGCTTGGGTATTTTTCTGGCTACCAAAGACCCGGAGAATGCCGAGGCCTACCTCCGGAGAAGCCTCGATATTGCGCGAAGAAATAGAAATACTTTGCAAGAGGCTTGGGTGCTTATTTCTTTAGGAAATCTTCTGGGCAAGAGCCGAACAGCAGATGCACTGGAGTGTTTGACGGCGAGCCTAAAGATAGCGAGAGAGGCCAATGACTTGAGTCAGGTAGCCTTCGTCCAACGGTCGATGGGAGATCTTCTGAGAGATGCAGACAGGGCGACTGCCGAGAAGCACTTACTAAAGAGCCTTGAAATAGCGGAGCAGCAAGGAAACCTATGGAGTAAGGCGGTGACCCTCAACATGTTGGGCGCACTTCTCGGTCCATCGCGGTTCGTTGAAGCCCGGCGGTACCTTAATGAAAGTCTCGAGATCGGACGGGATATTGGGGATAGACATCATGAAGCAACCGTGTTGCTCAGCCTCGGCAATCTCCTGGCTCGAAGTGACCGAAAGGAGGCGGAGCAGTATCTTCGTCAAAGCCTGGACATATTTGGAGAGATGAAGAACCAGCAAAGTCGTGCGATCGTACTTCATAGCTTGGGCAACCTTCTCGGCAATCGACGATTCCAAAAAGGCGTAGACTGCCTTAATGAGAGCCTCAGCATCTTGGAGGTTCTGAGAGATGATTATGGACGAGCGCAGGTGTTGAACACCCTCGGAAATGTGTACAGGCGAGGTGAGCATTGGCAGGAATCAGAATCCTACTATCAGCGTAGTATCGCCATTACTAGCCAACCTGCAACCAAGGCAGTCGCTCATCTGGGTCTGTCTTATGTATTTGAATGCTACTATCTGGACTTGAACTCAGCAGTCCGCGAGATGCAGGAGGCGATCAAGTACCAAGAACGGACTGGCCGGGCGGATCTTGTCAGGACACACCGGCAAAGACTGAAGGAACTGCAAGGCAAGGTCCGGCAATGATGTTTCAAAGACCACGGATAAATTAGTTTAATTGCCTGAATCGTGACTTCAACAAGGAGCCATCCCCTGGAGTGATGCTTGTCACGTGCCGGCCGATCTGACTAAAAAGAAGCTTACCGCGGTGAATGGCACAATCTCAAACGTTCAACAGGCACCAGCGCCACCGACCCGTCTTTCAGCCTTTCCTTACGCTTTTGCGTACTGTGCAGGTATCGCCGAAGGAATCGCTTCAGTCGGACGGTCACCCCATCGCTGATCTTCTGTTCCTCCCCTTCCGCCTGCTCGACCACCCCTATGGTGCCCCAGAAGCGCCCTATACCCTCTCCCACGATCGTGGGCTTTTAGAGACGTACTTTGCTAAGTACGTAAGGTACTTAGCGTACTCCCTGAGAAATCCGAAGCCCTTGGGGTGCATGATAGTGTGGTGAGTGCCCTCGGTACCTCCTCCGTCTTTGAGTAGGCAACCCACTTCAAAGCGACCTGGGTGAACATCGAGTCAATTCTTCATCCGTCCAGTCGGGACCATAGTGAGCACCTGGTCTCTCGCAAGAGGGAAGAAAGAGTACATGAAGTATCTGAGAGGCGAGCGTATCACGACCGGCCAGGCAGTCCTTGCCAACTGCTATAGCTGCATGTGCGGCTACACCGATGGAAAGACAGACTGTGGTAACAAGTCCTGTCCGATCTATCCGTTCATGCCGTACCGGGAGGGCGGAGGCTAGAAACTCCGGGCCGGGTGAAGAAGTGACCCGAGAACACCCTTCCTTGCCCGTGGCGCCGGGGCTACGAGGCGAACTACGGAAGGAAAGCGTCTTGCTAATAGTTTTCCCTAAACGGAGACTGCAGCTCGCTCTTTTCCTGGGTTTTGCCGGGGCGCGGGACCACAGTTCGTCATTGCTAGTTGCCGTTCTTGATTTTATCTATGAAACGTTTGATTTGGCCATAATCGATGCCAGCAGTCTCGGTAGATGTAAGCAGAATGCCGCTGGAACCACCCCCTTCTTCGTCTAGAGCGATCCCATTTTCCCTATACCATTTGAGCTTTGCCTTCCATTTCCTTTCGTATTCCTCGTCGCCGAGCATTCCAAGATGCTCCCAATACCAGGTGATACCAGTGTCGGCGTCCTCGATTGTGAAGTCAGGGTATCTCGGGGTTCCATCTTTTCCGACAAATCGCCGTTCATATTCATAGAGAATCCCAGCGGAAGCGAGCTCGTTTGCGATGATGACCTCAGATTTCGAAATCATCAACTCGCCCCGACGGGATCGATGAATATGCTTATTGTCGTAAAGACGCTGGCCGACCCGAACAGGGTCAGGGGCCTCGAAAAGATTGGTTAGGCGACCGGCAGCATCAGAGAGATGCCGATAATCGAGGAGGTTGTGAGCCTCTCCCTGACAAAAGATAATGAGACGCGAATTCTGCCTGGTTAACGCTGTGTATAGCAACTCTCGCGAAAGCATCCGAGACGGATAGGGCAGCACCACAAACACTTTGTCGAACTCGCTGCCCTGGGCTTTATGAACCGTCAGGACGTAAGCGAGTTCGAGCAATCTGCCATCTTCGTCCAGGTCCTTGGGCCAATAGGTATACTGGAAGCCCGGTTGGGATGATAATGTTATTCTGACGTTATCCAGGCTGATCTTGCTACCTTTCTTCTTGAAAGGGCCTGTGACGATTCCGATCTCTCCGTTGGCGACATAGCACATCGGTTCCTTGCCTTCGTTGTTTGTCTCCGGAAACACTGATGTTCTGCGGTGATTTCCGACATTTATGATCTTATCTCCGTATATGATTCCCTCGGCGCCCATCGGGGCGGCAACTTTGGCATATCTCCTATCCTGGCGTTCCGCACGCTTGCGGGTCTCTCCCCGAAAATCAGTTTGGATAAGACGGTTCAAGCTGATGGTCCCTACCGCTTCGCCCTTTACGGGTGACAGCACTTGCCATCGGTCGGCCGCTGGACCGGAAGACCAGAAATTAAAATAGACGTAACCGTCTTGTCCTTCTACGCCCCCCAGGGCACGGAGCGCAAAGGAGTTTTCAAGATCGTTCGGATCGACATTAAGTTCCTCTGCGACGACTTTTGCAATAAGAGATGTCAACTGTGACGGAGAAGTCCAGGTGCAGACGCGCAGATGCTTTCCGCAATTGCCTTCGTTGAGCCTGGAGATAATTTCGTCCGCAGCTGGTCCGGTAGGACGGCCGCTGAACAATTCCGCGAGTTCTAGATCGTGGCGGTTGGCACCCTTTTGTCGGCTGCCGATCGTGAGTTCCGCATAGCTGGCTGACACTCGCGGCCCCTTGGTCGGGAACGTCGCCGGTCGCAGGAACTTGACAATATCAATGAATGGACGTCCAGCCCCAATGGGCGGAAGCTGACTGGGATCGCCTACAAGTATGATGCGATCGGGTCCGCTTAAAGCGTCCAACAAGGCTGCCAGTTGCTCTTCGGTCAGCATAGATGCTTCATCGACAATCACAGTCTTATAACTAGAAATCCGTTCTTTGTCGCCGATTACTCTATAAGTCTGGGTAGCTTCGCGGTATCGCTGAGGGCGCAAGAATTGTGCGATTGTACGCGCCTCCAATTCCGTTGCTTGTTGCAGGCGCACACGCGCCTTTCCGGTCGGCGCTAAAAGCAAAATCCCCCGTTGTTGGATGCGGACCGCACGGCATAGAAACTTCAGCAACGTCGTTTTGCCGGTGCCGGCCGCGCCGATCAGCACAGAGAACCTAGAGGAAGCCAACTCATGCAAGGCGGCCGCCTTTTCCGCGCGACCCCGGTCCTCGAGGGACCCCTTCGGTGCCGGAGTGTCCCTGAACTCGCGATCCAGCTCCGCTCGCCAGTTAACATCCACTTCCAGACGTCTCCCTTTTTTCACCCGTTTCTCTACTGTAGACTGGATAACGTCGCGTGTTACAGCAAGCCGATCGAGTTGGAAGGCCGGTTTGCCGTTCTCTAAGTCGCAGCAAGCAACAACGGGCGTAAGTCTCTCTTTATGAATCTCATACTGGTCTTCTGTTGCCGGCAGCGCTGGACTCAAGCTAAGTTTCCGCAGCCGGGAAATGACATCTTCTCGTGGTAGGAGGGTATGGCCGTCGTACACCGCTTGTTCCAATATCGCCGCAGTCGCCGCGCGCAAGCGCCGACCATCCACAGGCCCCGTCATCGCAGACGGCACAGGTATCGGATGAGCGTTCGCGATGTCTTTTTCGGGGAAAGCCCCCTGATCGACTGTGCGGAAAGCGATGGGCTCCGACTGCAAACGGTCGCATTCGTAGATCATATAGGGGTTCTTGAGGATTGCGGGATCGCTTACTTCCTCGCCTCCGATCCGCAGCTCGGCCTCGTTCCGGGCGGCCTGATCCCACCATCGGGCCGCCTGATCGTAGGTGATATTGAAGCGCGCCAATAACTTCGCAAGCGCCAAGCGCTTCTCTCCGCGCGTGCTTTCCAGATATCTCCATGTGTCGCTGAATCCCGTGATTTGAGTCTTCAGGTCTCCTGGCAGCTCGTTCGGGTTCTCGACCAAGGACCCGAGAACAGTCCATGGGTCACCATTCTCCCCGGCTTTTTCCCAACAATAGTAAGCAAGCTGATACCCGTACTGAACCCCCACCGCGCACAAGATAGAGCCAAGGCCTGGATAAGGTCCTCGCAAAAGCCACAGCTCCCCGAGGCGTTGATCGACCCACTTCAGCTGTTCGGTCCATTCTCCCCCGAATCGTTCGTTGTAAGTGGCAAGGGCCTCTTTCACCGATAGTAGGGCGGCGATCGCGCTGCTTGGTGTAACGTGTTCGCTGGCGTAAGAGAATTCGCTACGATACTCCTCCGGTACAAACGCTATGCAATCCCGAGGGTCCAAATCGACATTGTTCTCGCATCGGGCCAGAAGCTCGTGGTATGGAAGCAGAATCCCATCGCCGCCATCTGGGCGGATACTATGGCATACCGAGCGTTCCCAAAGATAAGAACGGATACCCGTGTGCTTTGGCGGGTCATAATCCCATTCCTGAAGCTTGCCTATAGAAGTGATACGACCTACGCCGACGATCATCCATTGATCATCGTCGATGAGGGGTGTGCGCTTTGCGTAGACAAAAATCAGGCTGCGCTGCGGTCGTAACGCTCCGAAGAAGGCGTTCAGCAAAGCCTCCTGATTGCGGTGTCCCTGTATCCAAGGCCTATAGCGGAGCCATTCCGGTTCTTCCGGCTCATATTCAGGAAGGGCGTCGATGCCGAAACGCTCGACGAGCGATTGGTCGTCGATTCTGCCTTTCCTCCATTCTTCACCCCACACTCTTTCTTTTAAGAGCCAGCCGAACGGCGTTGCCGCGGCCGAGAAAGCGGGATGCTTGAAAATGGTGTCGACAATGTGCTTGTGGTGCTCGCTTGTTCTTGAATAGGCATGACGAGCACGCCTATTTTGGGGCTTTGGCGAGAGGAAATTCACTCGTTCGGCGAAGCATGGCGGGGCATCGTCGCGAGGGACGTCGTCAAGGCGCCATCCAGCGTAACCCTTTTCGACAGCATCATCCTTTGCCGCCCCGATACGATTCAACGCCAAACAGCTCGAATTCAGACGGGGTGAACGACACACGGTGCCATCCCAGCCCGCGTCATGCCAGGGAACTCGGACTGAAAGATGGCATAGGGGAATGCGCGGTTTTTTGGTTTCGGTTTCTGCCATCATTCACCTTCCTTTTCATACTTAGGTACTAGCCAACGCAACTGTTCGGTAATCGGCGCTCCTCGGGCATCACAGGAGCTACTGTTCATTCTCGAACAAAGCCGCCACTCTTTCAAGAGCCTGACTCCATTCACGTCTTATGAACAAGCGCAATTCTTCTTCTATTTCGGTTCTCTTTTCTTCCCTAAACCAGGTTGCGCTACGATCTACGATTCGATTTCTGTAGCCCGGACCCTGCCCCCATTCCTTCTCACAGTCGTCCCAGTATATCCGGTCCGACTTCAACTCGTCGCGGAATGATGTTTGACCCATAAGCTGCAGTTTTCTGAGAAGCTCTTCATATGAGTTTCTGAGGACACGCTCAGCCTGTTGAATGAGATCGCCAGCTTTCTCGAAATCGGGATTACCCATAAGAGTTTTGCAGAGTTTCGAAAACCCGTTTACCATTTCATCCAGTGATAGCGCTGCTATTCGTCGAGCCCCGTAGCCTAGGTGATGTAAGTAGCTCAAGTTTAGCCATTCCCCTTCGCGCCTCACCGCCGCGTGAACTGTAGCGGGATGAACATTAGTCATCTGTCCCATAAGACTGTCCTGAACGTGAACATCTTTTGTAAGGACAGAATTGTTCTGCGTAATCCAGCTCTTAAACATACCCGCTGCGGAACGAAGCACTGCTTGGACTTCCTCCCGCTCGTGATTCAGCAGGAGCGACTCCGCGTTCGTGATAATTAGTTGAAGCCTATCTCGGAATGACTGCCGAACTCTGCCAAGCTGCCCCACGAGGAATTCGCGCAACTGGTCAGGTTCGTCCTGAAATGCATTGTAGAACCCGACGGAAAACCGATACGGTCCGAGGGACTCCAGAGCCATCAAGACCTGTTCACCCTTCAAGTCATATCCCTCTTCCGTGCTCCCGACGCGAATTCCCGATTCATCCTTGACCGCCAAGGCTTCATTGGGTCGTGGCAATATCAGAAAACACGCATTCAAATCAAGATGCGGTATTCCCGCTTCTTTGGCCCGCTCGATGAGGAGTCGGGATTCAGCAGCCGGGGCATTGTTGAAGGCTGAGCAGAGAACAACAAGCGTATGGGGATCATCCAGATAATGCTCAAGGTCCGGGCGTGCGACAGTTCGGTCAATACCTTTCGTATCGATGATGGGTACAGATAGCCACGGAGCTCCTAGGGGCTGGAGGGGCGCAATAAGTTCTATCCGTTTCGGAAAGGTGAACTCCGGATGACGGCCATTGTTCACCAACTCGAAGATTTCCTTTAGCCAGACTAAGGGCGCTTTGCCACAGCTAGTGTCATACCATATGTCCCGTCGGTCGCGTCTATGCAGTTCCATCCGCGCAAGGACCTCCACTGCCATCTCCTTGACAGAGCGAAACTGCTTAGCCAGCTCCTTGGCTTCATCGCTTCGTACAACCTTCCCATCAGATGCTTTCTCGCGACGAATCTTAAGCCCTGCCATATTGCGCACTGCGCGTTCAATTTCCTTAGATATACCTTGGGGCTCTTCATCAGTGCCTTGAGCATATGCACTTTCCGCAAGGAGGTCGCCCCTCAAGATATGCTCAGCAAAATCTGTCACATTCGCACGAATCTCGCCTTCGGTGGAAGGCTCAATCAACAACCCATAGCTCGGGCCGATCCTCAAATACACTTCACAAAAGGTAACACCACCTGCTCCGATCTCCAGCACCGGAACGGGTGGACCTCCATCCTGTGGGGGTATCTCAAGACCGGTTAGACGACAAATGGCCGACGATTTCCCGACACCAATGCTACCGATAAAAGCAAGTTGGTGCTCCCGTTTCAGAAGCAATCCTGCCACATTCCGAATCTCGGCTATATATTCAGACAAACGACGCTCGAAAGCATGCGAGATATCTGGACGCTCGCAAAGCTCTGCCAGCTGTTTAGCCACTTCCTCCGCTGACCACAGTAAGTCCTGGTCAGGGTCGTCGAGGGGCGGCCGGGGAATGATCGACCAGTCTCTGTCGATAATCTCCAAAAGATGAAGAGCTTCTTGGGTTCCTATTGCTTCAAGAATGGTCTGAAGTTCATCTTTGGCGAGGGCACGATCACCTGTCTCTATTCGTGACAGGACAGCCGCGCTCCAAGACGTCTTACGGGCCAATTCCGCCTGTTTGATTCCAGCTCTCTCCCGCACCTGTATCAGATAACGCCCTAATTCAGCCGTGCCTGCACTACCGATACTGTCCACCGGTCACCTCGTTATGCAACGTTACTCAATACTATCACAATATTGCTCGTATGTCAAGAAACATTTCTCACACAACCAGTACCGTTGCCACTTACTGGACTGATAAGATTATGGAGTATCCAAGAAAGTTTGGTAAGGAAAGGAAGCTGCGTGCCGCGGATAACAGGCGATTAGGATTCCCAAAGGGCAAGAAGAAATTGCACGGCCTGTGTCGCCGCGATGGTGATAGGGCCGTCACACGGTTAAGAACGAGTGCTGAAAGACAGCCTACGCGGTGAGAAAAACCGGGGTGCCGGGGCAGGCTGGGATCATTATTAAAGGTTGATTGCATATCGTTTAATAACGCTGTAGACTATGCAAGGAAGTTTAATAAGGGGGCAACGTGCGCCGCGGACCGACAGGCGACTATGTTGTTATTTCAACAGTAGGGGACGAGCCGGTCAGGGCCTTCGTCCCCCGCCCGCTTCCACCCGCTCCGTCTCTCGTGATCGGCGGTGTTTTGCGGGATGCTCTCGACCGGGCCCTTCTTGCCCTCGGCCGCCTCGACGGCATCACGGCTCTCGTTCCCGACACCCGCCTCTTCCTCTACATGTATATTCGCAAGGAGGCTGTGCTGTCATCGCAGATCGAGGGCACGCAATCCTCCCTTTCCGACCTTCTGCTCTTCGAGCTGGAGGAAGCCCCTGGCGTCCCTCTCGTGGACGTGAGCGAGGTCTCAAACTATGTAGCTGCTCTTGAGCACGGTCTTTCCCGATGTAGGGAGGGTTTCCCCCTGTCGAACCGATTGATAAGGGAAATCCATGGCATACTCCTCCGCGAAGGACGGGGAAGCGAAAAATCGCCGGGTGAATTCCGACGATCGCAGAACTGGATCGGGGGCACGCGGCCTGGAAACGCCCGGTTTGTTCCTCCTCCGTCAGAACGTGTGGCCGATGCCATGTCCGACCTGGAGTTATTCCTTCACGATAAGCCGGAGAGATCTCCCCTTCTCATCAAAGCGGCGCTGGCCCACGCCCAGTTCGAGACTATTCATCCCTTCCTCGACGGCAATGGGAGGGTAGGAAGGTTGCTCATACCCCTCCTGCTCTGCCTTGAAGGGGTCTTGGGAGAGCCGCTCCTATACCTCAGCCTTTATTTTAAGACTCACCGGGCCCGATACTATGAGATTCTCGATGCCATAAGGACCGAAGGCGACTGGGAAGTCTGGCTTCAATTCTTCGCCGAAGGCGTTTACGAGACGGCGGAGAACGCTGTCGACACCGCACGGCGCCTTGCGGAGATGTTTGCACGTGACCGTGAGCATATTCAGCTCCTCGGACGCATAGGCGGGTCCTCGATGCAGGTCCATCAGGTTCTCCAGAAGCGGCCTGTTGCTACTCTTGCAACCCTTGCGGAGGAGACCCATCTTTCCATACCTACAGTAACAAAGGCTGTGCAAGCCCTCGCTGAATCGGGGATCGTGAACGAGATAACCGGTCGGCGCCGAAGCAAGATATTCCGATACCGGGAGTACATGGAGATCATGAACGAGGGAACGAGCCTGTAGTGCGACAGCGAGGGCTATTTGGAGTCAAAAAGCCGAATCTCCCATTGAAGAATTCCTCCCTTTTTTCCTCCAGCGTTTCAATTGTGCCGTAGTTGCTTCTGAAACTCGTCCAAGAAACCGAAGTCGTCCCGGTATGGAATCTGATACTTTTTGGCAGCGCATCCCAAAACATACAAAAGGTACAAGAGGAGGCCAAAACCGTTACGGACCTGCGAGATGCCTATTTCTTCTTCGCCAGAATCTTCATGGATAATGCGGTTTCTCAATTCAATCAGAGCCCGGACATCTTCAACGAAAGGTCTGTCAAGGTCTATGTGGCATTCTCTGACGATCTTGTCTATAACCTTATCAAATCTGGGGCCAATAGCGATTGTCGCAGCTTGTTCCACTAAGCTCATGATAAGTTCTTCTTTCGTAGGTGCTCTCAAGATCTCTCTTAGAGATACCACTGCCTTCCCCCGCTGCTCGGACAGATAGGCGTGCATGCGTCGGGGCTGGGCGATAAACAGGCATTTGAAGAACTTTTTCAAGATCAGCTCCATGTAACTCACTGCCAGAACCACCATTTGCCTCAGATAAATGTGGTGGGCGGTACCGACTTCCCCGCGCAGATGCTCGTCTGACATATCCTTATAGTTCGAAAGATATGATACCCCCTTGAGTCTTGGCTTCAGAAACTCGATTATGTCATTGTCAGTCAGGAGCGAGTCCAAAATATCGACCGGAGCCAAAGCTTGGCGTATTACCACATCCCATGCATCAAGATAAAAGTAGTTCCTCTCATTCTTCCGCCAGCCGCAGTCCTCGCAACGAAAGATCATTTCTTCATCTTCTATTGAGATGTCCAAGTTGCTGGAGTTACAGTCTGGGCAGGTGAGTAATGGCTCGCTCATCCGTTGATATCCAAGTGTTTAGGAGGAAGGATTCCTTTAGGCCCCCACCGCTGATTCCTCAAGGCCTCCTACTCAAGGTTCTCCGTTGATAATTCCGCCTGGCGCAGCACGAGTTGCGTGGCGTCTTCCGCGAGGTCGGGTGGGTAGCCGTACCTGGCCAGCAGGCGGCGAACATTACGTCGTAGCCCAGCCCGCACTGACTCGCGCTGGGCCCAGTCGAGTTTTGGCATCTTCTTCACCATCTCCGTAAGCTCCCGGGCCATGAGCCGGAGGGTGTCACTCTTCATGACCTCTTTGGCTGACCCGTTCTCAGCAAGGGCGTCATAGAAAGCCGTTTCTTCGCTGCTCAAACCCAGTTCCTCGCCGTGCCGCTGGGCATCACGCAGATCTTTAGCGAGGTCCAAGAGTCGCGAGATCATCTCGGCTGTGGTGATCGCCTTGTTCGTGTAGCGCAGCATCGCGTCTTCAAGCGCCTCACGAAATTTTTTGCTCTGGACGATGTTCGTCCGCTCCGTCACGCGGATCTGGTCGGCAAGCAGTTTCCGCAGCGTCTCCAAAGCAAGATTCTTCTGCTCCAGGGCCGCAACCCTTTGCAAGAATTCCTCGCTCAGGATATCGAGGCGAGCCTCGTCGAGCCCCGCTGCGGCGAACAGGTCGATGACCTCATCCGCGTCGACCGCCCCGCCAATCACCTGCCGCACCGCCGCGTCCACGTCCCTCTGGCGTGCCTTCGCCGTCCCGTCCGATTCGTCCTCCAGTCGCTTGCGGATCATCGCGGCTACGCGCTGGAAGAAAGCCAGATGCTCGACCACGTCCTCGGTCTCGGGGCGTGGCACTGAGAGAGCGAACGCCGCCGACAGTTCCTTTACCAGTGCGCGAAGGCGCTTCCAGCCGTCATGCTGTGCGAAGACGTGATCAATCGCCACAAGGTACACGCCCATCACTGTTTGTGGATCGGCCTTGAATGCAGCCTCATAGGCGCAACCGTGGAAGAACGAACGCAGCTTTTCGAACGCCGCCAGCATGGCTGGCACGGCTTCGTCCTGAACCTGCCTTACCGCCTTGCCGGTCCCGCCCGCCTGGGTGTAGGTGGCGAGTGCGTCCGCCAACTGATCGGCAAGCCCGAGCAGGTCCACGATCAGGCCCCCAGGTTTTTCGCCATACACCCGGTTTACACGGGCGATGGCCTGCATCAGGTTGTGACCGGCCAGCGGCTTGTCCAGGTACATCGTATGAGCTGGCGGGCAATCGAAACCCGTCAGCCACATATCGCACACAATTACGAGCCGAAAGTCGTCATCCGGATTCTTGAACCGCTCCGCCAGTCGCTTGCGCGCGGCCTTGGTGCGCATATGGCTGCGCAAGGGCTCCGGGTCATCGCCGCTGCTGGTGACGACAACCTTCATCATCCCGCGCTCGTCGTCGGAGTCGTGCCAGTCCGGCCGCAGGGCCTTGATCGCCTCATACAGCCGCGCGGCAATGTCGCGGCTCATGGTGACGATCATCGCCTTGCCTTCCATCGCGGCACGGCGCTTCTCCCAATGCTCAACGATGAACGCAGCCAAGCGTTCCACCCGTTCCGGCGCGCCGACCAGGGTCTCCAGTGGAATGCGAATTTGATCCGCGACTTCCTCGCCGGAGGCATCAGCCTTTGCTGCCTGCTTCAATTCCGCTTCAGCTGCGGTCGCCCCGGCGTCGTCCACCGTCAGCTTCACGATGCGTGATTCGTAATACAGCGGCTTGGTCGCCCCGTCCTCCACCGCCTGGCGAATGTCGTACACATCCGAATACTCGCCGAAGACGTGAATGGTGTTCTTATCGTCACGTTCCAGTGGCGTGCCGGTGAAGCCAACAAAAGTTGCGTTCGGCAGCGCCTCGCGCATCCAGCGCGCGCCACCCTCTACGAACCCGTACTGGCTGCGGTGCGCCTCGTCAGCCATCACCACCATATTCGCCCGCTCGGAGATCGCGCCGTGCTCCTCGGTGAACTTGTAGATGGTGGTGAACACCACTCCGCCGGCGGCGCGGTCGAGCAGTTCCTTGAGGTGTTTACGGCTCTCGGCCTGGATCGGCGCCTGCCGCAGCAGTGCACGACCGACAGCAAAGGTGCCGAAGAGCTGGTCATCGAGATCGTTACGGTCGGTGATCATGACGATGGTCGGGTTCGCCATCACCGGCTCGCGTACCAGGGCGCCGGCAAGCATCAGCATGGTCAACGACTTGCCCGAACCCTGCGTGTGCCAAACCACACCGCCACGTCCGTCGCCGCTACCGATAGGGGCCTTAAGATGCGCGAGCACGCTGGCGCGGGTCTTGCGCACGGCGCGGAACTGGTGGTAGCCGGCGATCTTCTTGGCAATTTCGCCGCGCTCATCCTCCTCGAAGGTAACACAGGTCCTAAGATAGTCTGTCAGTAGCGAAGGCTCGAACAAACCGCGAATTAGTGCTTCCAGTGTCGGCTGGCCGCCCTCGGCCGGTCGCCACGGCATGAAGCGGGCGGGTCCGCTGGTAATGGAGCCGACGCGGGTCAGCAGGCCGTCGGAAACGACAAGCAGCAGGTTGGGCACGAAAAGATCGGGGGCGGTATGCATGTAGCGCCCAAGTTGGCCAATCGCGACGTTTAAGTCTGCGCCGGTATCGGACGGGTCCTTCAGCTCGATCACCGCGACCGGCAGACCATTGAGGAACATCGTCATATCGGGCCGGATGAACTTGCCGGAAGGTCCAGTGACGGTCAGTTGCCGCACCACCAGCAGGTCGTTCTGCCGTGGGTTGGCGTAGTCGATCAGGCGCGCCCGCCCTCCGCGAGTTTCGCCGCTTGTGCTGTCGCGGTACTCCACCTCCACGCCATCGGTCAGCAGCGTGTGAAACCAGCGGTTGTTCTGGATGAGCGTCGGGTGCGGGGGGCGCGACAGGGTGCGGATGACCTGTTCGCACACTTCGTGCGGGAGCGATGGGTTTAGTCGTAGCAAGGTCGCGCCGATTCGTCCAGGCAGAAGGAATGAAGCAGAACCACCTCGCTCGCCTGCGTCGTCGATCTCCACGCCTTGCCGAGACGGCACTTCCAGTTCCTGGAAGTAAACCATGGCTACATCTTCAACCAGCTTCTCCGTAGGCTGTGTCGTGCTCATGAGGAAGTTGCCTCGTCCTTAGGCAGAGCGGTGCCAGTCTGGAGTTCCAACGCCACCTCCCGATATCGGTTCGGATCGAGTGCGTAGAGAATCTCGCTTGTGTATGCCATCTGCCCACACACTTCGACCATTTCGAATTCATTGTCTATCAAGCGGTCGTGCTTTTTGCTCCGCTGTGGCGGCGATAAAGGACTCATAGCGGCGATGTACTCGTCGAGCAGTGATGAAGGATCCGGCTCATCGAAAAGAACCGAGAATACTTCCACCGCGGCTGCTCGCACGCCGTCGAGCTCTCGCCGCTGCGGCACAGTCGCGCCGCCAATGTGGTACTGCCCATTGCGAACCTCGTGAAACCATACAATCTCATCGTGCTTAGCGGTCACCGTGACGCTACGTGATCCACACTCAATGAAGAAGAACTCCACCTTGGTGTGATAGTTGTACAGCCACTTCTCCACATCGTCCCTCTTATAAGTTCGGTTCCCCCGTTGTATAGGGTGCAGGCTTAGATAAGTCGTAATCGCCACTTCAATTGCGTTGTCGAAGCCAATCATGGCGATGCGCCGGTCGAGGTCCTCGCCGGAGCGGTAGTGCGTCTCGGCGTGGAGGAGAACCTCGAACGGCCCATATGCCCAAGGTTTGAGCTGTCGCGTCATGCCAGAGCCTCCGATTGAGAAACATCAACTCGCACCTCGCCGGATAGCAGCTTCGGCAGCAGGTAGTTCCGTATCTCCGCGAGCTTTACTGACTCATCGCGTAGCCAACTTCTAAGCGCCCAGAGTGGAGAAATGATCTGGTCGAATTGAAGAAGCACGTCCCTCGGTGCCACTACCAATTGAATGCTGTACGCCGCATTCCGATTTAGCCCTGGAACTGCAGAGTCGGCCGTGAGCCTTCCGAGATTCTGCTTTTGAAGCTCATAGAACAGCCACGTCAGAGGATGCTTCCCCAGCCGTACGACATAGAAGGTGGTGTCTATAGGAAAGAATGGTCTATCAGACCATTCGACGGTTCCTGGGTTACCTTTACGTCCAATCACGATCCCGGGCTCACCTACCAAAGGTTGCTCATGCCAGCCGATCATGCCGTTGGCCCCAAATACTGGAAACGGACCCGGCACTCTTTGATCGGCCTTCAATGGTTTACCGTAAGCCAACTCGATGAGGTCCCCTATTTTTTTTGTTGTCCACCCTTCAGGAAAAGGGCCTATTTTGGAATCCGCGAAGCGGGTGGGCAGCGTGTTGAAGACAGCCTGGGGCATGGAGGGGAACGATGTTGCGCCGGCGGCCTTGGCCTTGACGGGCTCAAAGTCCACGAACCACGCCCGGAAGATCGCCCGCGCCAGCCGCTCAAGCGCCCGCGCCGTACGCCGGTTCTGCTCGATCTTGTCGTCGAGTGCGCCGAGCACACCGGCGATGGCCCGTTGGGTGTCGATAGCTGGCAACGCAATGTTTAGCTGCCGTTGGGCTGTGAGGCTGACGTAGTCGGCCATATCAGTTTCGCCCTTGCGGGCCATCCACTGCTCAGTGAACTCTTTGGAGCGCATGAAATAGTACAGGTAGCACCGATCAAGGCGTCGCTCATCTAGAGTCCGCCAAAATGTAGTCTGAGGTGAGCAGACGAAAGGGGGTGCGTCGAGCGGCACCATCGCAAGCTTGCCGACGGTACCTTTGTGCGAGAACAGGACATCGCCCCCTCGCCCCACTCCCTTCCGAATCCGCGTGAAGGCCACATCATTGATTCTCTGTGCCGAATCGAAGAGAACACGTCCATCGCTCATGTCTGCCGCACGAACAAACGCGTAGGCACCTTCACCAAATTCTTCGCTTCTCGGACGGTATTCTCCGTGATTCCCGTCCTCGACGAGTAGCAGTCCATTATCCTGTAACTCAGCAACCGGTCGCCGCGGCCAGTCAGCGGACATCATCGCATCCAACTCGTGGGACCAGAGAAAGCTGCTGCCTAACCCAGGCGGTCAACCGCTCCCCTTCAGCGAAGCACCCCTCTAATTCCGCCAGCAAACGGGGGTACTTCTCCGCAAACGGTTCCCCGTCGTCCTCCTGTTCCTGGGCGCCGACGTAGCGGCCGGGGGTGAGCACGAAGCCGTTTTTTTTGATCTCTTTAACATTGGCGGCCTTGCAGAAGCCGGGAATATCGCGGTAGACCCATTCGCCGTGCTGCGTTTCGTCCCACCATGCGGGCTTGGGCTCGCCACGCCACTGGCGGAAGGCGTAGACGATGCGCCCGATGTCGGAATCGGGCTTGGGGTCTCCCACGCCGTCAGCCAGCAGCGTCTCGCCACCGTCGCCGCCGGTGAGCACCCTCAGGGTACGCGTCTGCATCGTGCCGAGCGTGCGGGCGTCGATAAAGAGCGTTTCGCCCTTTCGGCCGTCGGGACGATTGGGACAGCCGTTCTTTAGGTTCTTGCCTGTCTTGTCCCGGCTAAGAAACCAAAGGCAGACGGGGATACCGGTGGTGAAGAAAAGCTGCGCAGGCAGGGCGACGATGGCATCCACCAGGTCGGACTCGACAATGCGTTGGCGGATTTCGCCCTCACCACCGGAGCCGGAGGAGAGCGAGCCGTTGGCCATGACGAAGCCGGCTACGCCGCCACCGCGCCCGTTGGGTGGGGCTATATGGTGGATGAAGTGCTGAATCCAGGCGTAGTTGGCGTTGCCAAGCGGCGGTTTGCCGTAGCGCCAGCGGACGTCGTCTTGCAGCAGCTTACCGGACCAGTCGGAGACGTTGAACGGAGGGTTGGCGAGGATATAGTCGGCCTTGAGGTCCGGGTGCAGGTTGCGCAGGAAGGTGTCGGCGGGCTGGCTGCCAAGGTTGGCCTCGATGGAGCGGATGGCGAGGTTCATGTGTGCCAGCCGCCAGGTGGTAGGGTTGGACTCCTGACCGAAGATGGAGATGTCAGTCTTCTGCCCTCCGTGGGCCTCGACAAAGCGTTCGGACTGCACGAACATACCTCCGGAACCGCAGCACGGGTCGTAGACCCGGCCCTCATCGGGTTCGAGCATCTCGACCAGGAGGCGCACGATGCAGCGCGGTGTGTAGAATTCGCCGCCCAGCTTGCCCTCCGCCTGGGCAAACTTTCCGAGGAAGTATTCATATACTCGGCCGAGGCTGTCACGGGCCTTAGCGCGATTGCCCTTGAAACCGATGTCGGCGATCAGGTCGATAAGACCCTTGAGTTTGACGGGCTCGATGCCGCGGCGGGCATAATCACGCGGGAGCTTGCCCTTGAGGTTCGGGTTGTCGCGCTCGACGGCGAGGATGGCGTCGTCGATGAGTATGGCAATATCGGACCGCGTGGCCTGATTCTGCAGATTGGCCCAGCGGGCCTCCGGCGGCACCCAGAACACCCGCTCCGCGGTATACTCATCACGGTTCTCGAGGAGCGCTTCGAGCTGCTTCCCTGTTATGCCGTCGTTTGTAAGCTCAGCCTTAAGTTCCTCGCAACGGGCCTCGAACGAATCGGAAATGTACTTGAGGAACAGCAGACCGAGGACGACGTGCTTGTACTCGGCGGCATCCACCTGGCCGCGCAAGGTGTCGGCCGACTTCCAGAGCGTGTCGGCATAGGCGAGGTCGCTGTTAGTGGTGTCGTTGTTTGCCATCAGAACTCCTGCTTACTTTTATTCAACTCGCTACCTTTTGCAGTACGGGCACACGGTCTGCACGAGGCCCAACATTCGTTTGCGGTTATTGCACATATGTTTCCCTACGATCACAGACGGCGATAGGTCAAGAAATAGCCTCCAAAACTGGCCAAAACAAGGTCTCGCCCCTTAATTCACGGCCACTCGCCTTCAAGTTCTCTTTCAATGTCTTCAATGCTCGGCAAGCTTGGCTTCAGATCATCGGGCAACGCCTGGGTGAGCTGATACTCCGAGACACCCATAGGCTTATGAATATCACTCAGGGCATATTCGGCAACCAGTTTATCTTTGTTCTTGCAGAGCAGAATGCCGATGGTCGGCTGGTCGCCCTCCTTGCGGCATTGGCTGTCAATGGCTTTTATATAGAAGTTCAGCTTCCCCGCGTGCTCCGGCTCGAATTCAACGGTCTTCAGCTCGATGACGACATAGCAGTGGAGCCTCGTGTGATAGAAGAGCAGGTCGATGAAGAACTCCCTTTCTCCGACCTGTATCCGGACCTGCCTGCCGACGTAGGCAAATCCGGCGCCAAGCTCCAGCAGAAACTGAGTCACGTGCTCCACGAGACTATTCTCAAGGTCACGCTCGTCATACTCTCTGGTCATGTTCATGAAGTCAAAGATGTACGGGTCCTTGAGGGTTTGCTTCGCCAGATCGGACTGGGGCTTCGGGAGCGCCACGGAGAAATTATTCACCGACCTCCCTTCTCGCTGATAGAGGCCACTTTCGATCTGGTGGACGAGCACGCTTCTGCTCCAGTTGTGCATTCGGGTATTCTGCACGTAGTAGAGAGCCTCTTCGACATCCTTGCATTTCGCGATGATTGCGATGTTATGTCCCCAGGGGATGGTCGTAATTTGGGCAACAACCTGTTGCCCAAATGGCTCGTCTGATATTTGCGAAACAGCCTGTTTCGCAAATTGAGCCGGCACTATTGCTTTGCTGTAGAACAGATACCACTGACGCACAAGTTCAAGGTTCCTTTTGGAGAATCCCTTCATTTCCGGGAATTCCCTCGTCAGATCCCTGCCGAGCTGGGGGAGGAAACCGTCGCCCCATTTGAAGTTCGTTTGTTTTGCTACGATGTCCGAGCCGAGCCCCCAATAGAACCTCAGAAGTTCTGAGTTGACCGATACCGCGGCCTTGATCTGAACGGTACGAATTCTGAGCTTTATCTCCGTTAGCCAGGCTTTGTATTCCTTGTTGATCGCCAAATCAGAGGTCATATGTCCTATTCCCTCCTGGCTCTTCCAGTCCCCTTGCCATTAATAGTCTTCCGTTCCCGGACTGTTGACTGCAATCCGACTACAGCCTTCTTTTGGACCAGCTCGAAGAAGGTCGATTCTTGGAAGGGCGATGCATGCCTCTCCCTCGGCGGATCCATCCAGGGCTTTCTCGGCATTTCCCTTTGCTATCAGGTCTGGTAATCTTTTCTCGTTCCCCATGTATGCCTCATTCTACCCCCTGAACACTATGAAAATCAAAAAGAATCCGTCTCGTTCGCACCTTTGGTTTCGATAATTCTCGTCAACCGATGCGAGTAGCAGACATCGCTCTGCTCGTGGGCAGGCGTCAACGCAGGCGAGTGATAGCGACGACGAGCGCCTGGGTAAAGAACAATTCGTAGGATTGTGAGCGGGGGCCGGGCCTGATTGATCGGGGACCACGGGAACTACCGGCCCCTAATTCTGGCCCGGATATGTTGACTATCCTCGTTGTAGCGCGTGCGCCAGAGCCTTGATGAGGATGACCACGGCAAACAGGATGACGGCCAGGTAGATCGTCATTTTCTCCTTGATCTGGATGAGCGCCAGTTGGATCTCCCGCCTCAGGCCCAAAATGCGCATACCGGCGTCCTCCATGGAATCCTGGGTCTCCCACCGCTCCTCTATAAGGGACTTCTGCAACAGCTCAATTTTTTCTTCCAGAGTCTTCATGCCCATTCCCTTCTTTTTCTCGATGTTCTACGGCTGGTCCTTCTCCTGTCATTCACCACGTAGACAGGATAGGCGTGTGGGATCTCTCCGAGGAGAAGGAATCCGGCGCCTGCCGCTATGAAGACGGCGAGCACTGCCAGGGTCAGGAACCATTCCGGCAGGTAAGAGGCGAAGTAGAATCCGCCGGCCGCAAAGAGGCCACAGGCGAGAAAGGCGACGCCAAGGATCTTCCAGTCGAACCGGTAATGATAGAGCCAGAAGCCGCACCAATCCTCAAATCTGATCTTGATCCACTTGACGTCCGGCTCGAACTGCTTGCCGCAGTTCTCGCATTGCCATACCAGACCCGGCCAGCTCTCCGCCCTAATCCTCTTCCGGTCCTTTTTGTCCGTGCGGTAGCTGTTCCGATGGCCGCACTCGGGGCAATATGCGGAGAGAAGGTTGGTTCTCATTTCGTCTCCTTTGGGCCTTCCTCTATTGCGCTGCGGACAGAGCAGACCCAATCGGTCAAGGCCAATGGGTCCCGTCCGAAAGAAGAGTCAGGAAGGCAATCACGGTCTCTCTATTGGAATCGTTGACGCCCTTCGCAGTCTCGGCCACCGCCGGCGCCTTTTCTTTCAGAAGAAAGTAAAGCTCCTCATTGGTCATGCCCTCGTAGTCCATTACCGGCTCCCCTTGATTGCCAAACGGCGACATCCTATGCGCAGTCATCTACTCTATTTACACCCTAAAGGTAGACATGTCAACTTATAAGGAGAATATACATAATTTGTAAACTTATAGGAGGGTTACAACCGTTGGCGCCCTTTGGTATGTTTTACAGAAAGGAATCACATGGACATCCTGTCGCTGCTTGGCGGAAAGATACAGAGCATCAGAGAGAAGAACGGCATCACCCAGGATCAGTTGGGGGAAAGAGCCGGCATCAACGCAAAGTATGTGAGCGCCATCGAGCGGGGGCAGAAAAACCTTACTATCCTCACGCTGGAGAAGATAGCAAAGGGGTTGGACGTGGAACTCTTTGAGCTTCTGATACTCCCCGCAGAGCTCGAACCCAAGCAACGGGCGTCGAAGGCCATTGAGTCTCTCCTTAAACATGCAGACGCCAAGACGTTGAATCTCTGCCTGGATTTTCTGAGAAAGGCTTCGTCGTAATCCTCTTCTTTTTCCTCCTTGGGTGCATGATCCATGGAAGATTCTTTTACACCATTGGATATGTACAGCTGAGGGCCTTCTTCACGGCCTGAGAGGCGACCTGGACGATATCCTTTGCCGCCATGAGCACATAGTGCGTGTTCTCGGAATCGAGCGAATCATCAGAATCAAGGTAACCGCCGAGGATGATGAGATCGCCCACGCACCCCGCCAGCGCCCCCTGAATCTCGCTGAGGGCTTTTTGGTAGTCTTCCTTGGTCAGTTGGTCAAGTGTCTTTCTTTCTTCTTCCATCTCACGCTCCAGTCACGCTTTTGCGCCCTCGTTGTGCGCAATTTTCATTTTCACACTTCCTTTCCGGGGAGTTTGAGGCTCCTCGGTGCCCACGCTCGTGTGACCCCATGATACTTGCTTTATTTGTAAGATAACTTACTATCTTACTTTCTTGCGCAACATGATGTCAAGTAATATTTCTGACTATCTTTCGGTCTTGTGGTACACTGTGAAGGAATGAAAAGAGGAGCCGGCTCGCGCAGATGAAGAAGTCCATGAAGAGGGAGGTTTTCTCAACCAGGATAGACCCTGAGTTGATTAGGCAGCTCAAGCATCTCGCGGTAGACGAAGGCAAGGCGCTCAATGAGCTTTTGGAGGAGGCTATAAGACTATTGTTGACGAGCCGAAGAGAAGATGGGCCTGGAGAAGGAGTTGGAAGGCTCTAAGCGAGCGGGTCCAAGCTCGGCTTTCTTGCCGACGTCATTCCAAGCCATACCTCTTCTCGCCGATTTGCTGCGTTGGACCGTACGCCTTTTGCAATTTTGGTGAGTTTGCGGCCGATGGATAGGGTAGTCACGATAGACGAGATTCTCGCTTTTTGAGATAGTCCGACGACAACGAAAACTGTAAGCTGACTACGGGCAATTCAACGTGCCATCGGCATTTATGAACGATGCGTGATGGCAATATACGATTTCCGCCATTTCATGCATAGCCTCGTAGGCGACACCTCCCAGATGCCATGAAGGATCATCCCCTTCTGGTTCGTCAATGATGATGACAGGCGCACCACTAATTCCACCCAGATCGTATCTTTCAGGTGGCAAACCTTTACCGATGGCATCGACCCATTTTGATCGGTCGAATCCGAAACCGAAATGTCTCTCATTCGTTGATGATACAGGCGACAATAAGGCAAAGCGACCAAAACTTGACTCCTCCGGGGTGTCTATTCTTTGACGACCAGGAATCCCGACAAAAAGTGCCTGTTCGTCCTCCTTAACTTTCCATGGAGGCCAACCCATCTTGCTCCCTTGTAATACGCGCCGTCCCATATGAACGTTCAAATCGTGGACTTCTTGAGAGGTTATGCGAAAAGTCACTATGTCGAGGATTGAGCGCCCGTGATAGCCAATTACTCTGTCCTCCATAGGAAAGCACAGAGGGCCAAGTTGCGGACAGATATGTTGGCATTGAACCCGGCACTCTTGATAAGACTCATAGACGTGGGCTGCGGTAACTACAAATGGGCCCTCGCCGCAATCGAGCATAAAAGCTGTGGCGTTACTATTCGTTCTCCATCGTCTCGCCTGAAGCGTGGGCCAGATTACTGGAATAGGGTAATCGTAGGCACTTGCTATCAGCCTTTTGCCAGACTCTTCGGTCATTTTCATTGTTGAACCCTTACAGAAGCGCTTGTCTACGTTCTGATACATCAGAGAAATTGCACCAGTTCTACCAGATCTGTCGTCATACTACTTCGCCGGAATACCCACCATACACCGCGCATTACCTCCTTTCAAGGAGTGGTAACCTAGCGCAGCAGACATCCTTCTATCGCTACTATGCCCCCGCGGTCTTGGTACTCTCGAAGACATGCCTCTACGTTAGAGCAGGTTTTCTTAGATACCGCCGTCGCGTGTCCGCTCGGCAAAGATACTTCTGTAACCGTCAGCGACACATTAAGGTCTCTGACAGGACAGTGGTCCTCGACCATGAAGATTTTTCTTGGTGGTCTCACGAAATGTCCTCCCATAATAGAAAGCAGCACTGCACTTACGTAATAAATGCCCCTTCTTCCGCTTCTCGCTCTACAGCCACTTTGCGTACTCCTGGACATTCAACATGGGGACGGTCGCACTATTCTGAAGTTGCGATATCAATTTGAACAAGAATGCCGTGGCTGGCTTTCCTCCATCGTCAATCTTATACTCGCTTGTCTCTCGTTCAAAACTAAAATAACCGCAGGTAGCAATGCATCCTAGATCAAGACGCGCATCGTCCTCACAGCTCTTAAGTGCCTCCAACAATGGTTGACCGAGAGGCGGGTTCCAGTCGCTTTCCAACGCCAATAGGCCACCGTAGATATGAATAGGAGGTTTTGCTGGATAAGTGCCATTCGCGAACGGGATTGGCATGCTGGTACGATATAACCGGCGGACGCTTGCAACTTTCTTTTGGGCATAGCTGATGTGGTCGGCATTGACAACTTGCTTGGCTTCAAAAACGGCATAGACACTTTCAGCAGGAATAATGATCTGCCCCTCGAAATGAAAAATGAGTGGGGAATACTGCCGGTCAAAAATAACGATGTCAATCTGCTCGCTGAACTGTCCCAGACTATCGACTACATGTGCCTTTTCCGCTTGATACCGCATGGGGAGGTACTTCTGTAGGAGGTCAAGCCATACTTTTTCGCTTGCGTCCCCCTTCGTCCCCGGATGGCCAAAGCTCTTTCGGCATGTTCCCAGTCGTTGCTGCATATCGTCGTTCAAAGCACCGAGAAGTTGCGGGAGGGACCACGTGGTCATGATAGGCCCCCGACAAAGGGTGGCGTCGGAATCATTGTCCGGGCAATCTCTATCGCTCGAACGGGGTCGACCGGCCGGTCTGGGTAGGCATCAAGCACGATCGTGGGCAAGAGGCGTTGCGTGAGATCGGAGAAGGTAAAGCCGTATGATCTGCCATTCAAGGTGCCGGTGGCTGCCGCTACCGCGGCAACCTGCGAGTCCGAAAAACCCAGCTGCCCGAGAGGAACGGCGAGAACCTCATGCCGTTGCCCCTCGTCTGGCCTATCAAAGGATAGGATGTCCGCCGCACGTCTTCTTATTGCTGGATCAAGAGCGCCAAGTCTATTCGTGCACATGATCACCGCTGCCGGTAAGCGACTGTTCCCTATGCGATCAATCCCGCGGATGAAGGCGTTCACGCCTGCCCGGTCTTCGTGGTGCATCTGCGCGCATTCCCGGGATTGCGCTATGGCATCGGCTTCGTCAACGAGGAGAATAATAGCACCCCCTGATTTACCAGAAACCGTCCGGAGTTTTCTCGCCTCCGTGGTTACGTAGTCGAAGGCCGCAGAAAGAAGTTGGGTCATTTCTCCTACTCTTCCCTGGCCGCGCGTTGAAAGGCTCAAGGGGAAGAGAGTGATATCGATCTTCTCTCGTCTTGCCACGGCATCGCCGATGGTCTCTGCCAGCTCGGTTTTCCCTGAGCCGACATCCCCTTCGAGCACAACGAGCGGTGGACGGCACAGTACGGCCTTCATCAGCGTCTCCGCTCCACGATGGTGCCTGTCTGCCCAGGATTGCAGACCTGAGGGATTGACGAGCAAGCCTATGATTTTCGACAAGCGGTCCTTGTGATCATCAAGGCCAATCAGCCGGGAAAAACGATCCATAGCATCAACGTCCGGATAGGCGATGCGAGGTCCAAACAACTGATCAAGGGCGAGATCTGTGTTCATCAGTAGCTCCTTAGGCTTGCTCGATAAAGCGCGCGGCCGCCAGCCGAATAAGTCCGATCATCGTCGAAGTACCCGCTCGGGCTTGGTTGGGGAGCGCCCGTACGTTGGAAGGGAAGGGTCTTCTGGAACACCTCTTTTTGAGCTTGTGTCAGGCCGTTCCATGCCGAACTGTAGGTGAGGTAGCTGTAGAAAGTGGCACCGTTAACATCAACGCCAGGCCGAATCCGGCCCGGGTCATCGTCGTTGGTACCCCCAGTTGTCAAATCACGTGCAGTGTAACGCAGGGTCGGTTCGATCCAGTTGCCGTTACGTCGGAAGCCGTACCATACGGTCCCCAGGTAACCGGCCTTTAAGAGACAGACAACCTCTTTCTCGTACGCCTCGATGTCCTGATCGCTGGGACTGTAATAGAATCGCTGCAGACGTTTCAGGTCCGTGGCGACCTTTGCAGCCATGTGTATCGCGTGTGTAACGGTGAAACTAGTTGTCTCGGAAAGCGTGTAACTAGAGCTCATCGTGTCCTCACATTTGAAATGTTGAGCCGAAAACCTTCTGCCAATAGTAGACCGTTTCGTGCTTTGTGGGTGCTGCCATGGCCGCATCGATCGCATCCCCTGCATCTAGGGCAGCCTCGACTATGGCGTCCGCCTGCGCGTCTGTGTACAGCCTACTGGCGTTGTTCTTGGCATTTACCGGGTCGATCATCTTCACCGGATCAGAGAACGAGGGAACGCTTGAGCGTTTGTAGTAGTCTTCGAACACGACACGTTCGCGCAGGTTCGTGCGACCGATGTACGTAAAGAAATGCTGGAGCGCCTCGGGGTAGTCTGATAGGTCGAGCCCTTGATCGGATAGATTCGACAGCACCAATTCCACCATGAAGGATTTGAATCGAAAGTCGCTGTTTCCCCGCTTGACGTTTCGAACCCAGAACTTAATCAACCTCACCACTTGAGAGAAATAGGTCTCGCTCGCTTGTTTACGTTTCTGTATGAATTCGAGATGCAGGGGGATGCTGGTCTTAAGGAATGAGCCGTCGTCCTGGCTCACGAGATTGCCGTACCATAGGGGGTCACCGTCATACAGTATGGGGACAACGTCAACATCAAGCCCGGAACCCCGAAAAGAAACAGTAACGCTGTATGTCTGTGGCTTGACCTGATCAGGGCTGAAATTTGGGAAGGCCTTGCGAAGACGCCCTGCGAGATATTCGAGCAAAGCAGCCACCTCGGTTGGCGTGTCGGGACCCTCGATGTAGCAGGCGACGTCTATGTCGTTGAGGGAGCGCAGGGCCGTGCCTTTTGCCAAGCTGCCCGAAAGTAGCATTTTCTTTAGAGTAAAGTCAGGATGTTCATCAAGGTAACTGTCGAGTTTCTCCCGAAGACGCCGGACCTGGGCCCTATACTCGTTCGCCTTGTCCTTCGGGAGATTCACTTTCTCTTCAGCAAACCTGACGATGTCGGTATGGTCGACGTGCTGTCTTCCCATAATCACTCTCCTCTCAGTAAAGCGCAGTTTGTTCTTCTATACATTCTACGTACACTGTATGTAATGAACAAGAAGTCAAAAAAAATCACGATAGCACCGAATACAAATACTGCTGACGCCCGGCGGGCGACACGCCCGCGTGCCGCCTAACTAGGGCCAAAGCCGTCAACTTTGAAAGGCGTTCATTGACGGCCGTCACGTTTATGCCCAGCCTGTCCTTAAGGAAAGTCGCCGTTACCGGTTCGCTGGCGTTCGCAATAATGCTGAATGTCGCCTGATCCGAAGGATGAACTTTGCCTATTAATTGCAGTTTGCCAGCCTTCCTTTCTATCATGGCCAAATTCAGGCTTTCTAGTGCCCGGGACAAATTTTCACGTGTATAGCCCGTGAGGTTCTCAACGATGAGAAACCTTTGTGCATATTCTCCCGGCAAAGCGAGCAAGGATTTGCCGAACAATTCGTTTGCGAAGGAGTAATCAAAAACTTCAACTCCTTTGGCATCTATGATCGCCACACCTCCTCCAGGAAGACGGTCCATCATTTTCTCTAGTTCAGTTCTGATCTCTCTCGCAAGCTCCCGGGTCCACAGTTGCGCACCCCATTTGCATAAACCCAGTCTTTCATCCATCACCTTCACTGTATCACCAGTATGTATTTTTGTCAACGCTTTTTTCTGGTAAGTTGAAGAGCAATCTGTACACCGGGGACATAAGCAACGGAAAATGGGAAGCCCATCCTTTTGTCCATCCTGTATCGAACCTTTCCATTTCCCGATCTGATCTGTACCATACCCTCATGTTTGTAGGCGATTTCGAGCAGATGATAAAGGCCGGTCCCACGCGTCGGGTCATCATGTTCGGAGACCCCAGGTTTTGTGGCAATTTGTATCGCTTCCAAGTCCGTTTTAATCACAGGATTGTTCGGATTACGACGCAAGGTTTCTGCTATGCCGTCGCCATAGTCTCCGATGCCAATCTCAAGAAAGCTTCCTCCGTGTCGTGGTTCATATACCTGCATGGCAATAAACCCGCAGGTCTCCTTGTTGTGGTCGAAGGTATTCTGGCCTACCTCTGAAATCACCGTCGCCACATCGAACGCGTCCCGCTTCTTGTACTTCAGCTTTTCTCGCAGCACCATAACGATATTGTTCAACAATGCGGGCAAGTCTCTCCCTCTTTCAATCTTCGTAACCTCGATAAGCATGGGGTTCGAACCGCGTAACCGATCGAGAGGCACAGTTGCAAAAGAATTGGGCTCGATTGTAGCAACTGGCCTGATTGCGGCAACGAATCCCGCTCGCGAGAGGTACGAAGCCACAGATTCATCGCCCAGAAAGATGAAGGGATGCCTGCCCATCTTTTGAAGCGAGTAGCATGTCGTGGCGAGCTGTACCAAACCCGCCGGAGAGACCCACTTAACGGCGGTAAGATCGAACGAACACTCGTCACCAAAGAATGGGTCAGCTCGGGCAACGAGCTCATCGAAGGTCACGGAGTCCAGTCGGTCCACGACCTGTTTTCTCATGAATACAATGTACAGCAAAGGAGAGCCTGTCAAGAGCCAAGGTAATTCCCCACCCCAGGGGCGGCGGTAATTCCTCACTTCTGCCCGGATGGGTAGTCAGTCATCGGTTGTTGCTTGGACTCAGTTTCCTCCTATATGATTCTCCTTCATCTA